>Ga0255096_1000001_pt1:0-340000 | contig 1265312 bp, 1165 predicted proteins | sample Colum_Atlam_RepA_2_FD_188563 | JGI IMG/M metagenome (GOLD analysis project Ga0255096, IMG submission 188563) | Freshwater microbial communities from Columbia River, Oregon, United States - Colum_Atlam_RepA_8d | ecosystem: Environmental > Aquatic > Freshwater > River | place: USA... | reverse complement strand
AGAGGGAAACACCCGTTCCCATTCCGAACACGGAAGTTAAGCCTCTCAGCGGCGATGGTACTGCAGTTTTAACTGTGGGAGAGTAGCACGGTGCAGCCTTATTAAACAAATGCCTCAGAGACTTGTCTCTGGGGCATTTGCTATTTCAGGCCAAAGATGTTCCAGTCTTTTGAAGTTGGGTCGTCTGAACGTGATAGATTCACCCAAGTCCGGTCATTTTGCTTCAAGTGAGAAACTATTGCGTAACAATCTCATTCCAACTATCGGGCTTTGTTTATTAATCGCTTCAGTACCGATGGGTGCGGGCGGACAGAATATTACCAGCTTGCTGGTGCTGATATTGTGGTTGATGAGCTTATTGAGGGCGAAGCCTCAGACTTTACCGCAGGATCTGATCAAGGAGTTTAGGTCGTGCTTTGTCGTTATTTGGGCATTTCTACTTTGGGTCATCGCCTCCTCTTTGATAAACGGCGTTGACGAAAACGATCTTTTGAAATGGTCGCTTAGTTGGTTACCATTTGCTGTTTTTCCATACATAACACTGCAGCTCTCAGAGAGAATGGAAGTCAAGGCACCGAGTGGGACAGTCACAGCTGTTCTGTCAGTGATGATCTTGGTCATTTTGACTCAGAGAGCGAGCGGCTGGGCATTAAGTCGTGGAGATTTGATTTGGGAAAAATACCGAGCTCAAATTTTCTATTCTCACCCGATGACCGCTGCGTATGTTGTGGGGATATTATTCTCAGCTATGATTCCAAAGGTGTTTAGTCTGCGGGAGTTGCGATGGAAGTGGATGTGGCTGATTAGCGGATTTGGTTTTGGGGCATTTGCAACAGAGTCAAGGACCGTGCAAATAGCATTGGTTTTGCTAACGGTGTTGATTTCTTGGCTTCAAGGGTCGGCGAAAACAAAAAGAAACGTCTTGATTGTACTGGCGTTGCTTTTTGGGAGCCTTACAGTCTCAGAGAATCGTGCAAAACAAAAATTCATGGAAACGATTGAAAATGTAAAGGGGCGGTCGCAGCAGGGTCAGTTCGTCGATGATCGCCTGATCTTCTGGTTCGTACATATGAAAATGATCAGTGATCGTCCATTATTGGGATACGGCGCCGAAGTGAATCAATTGACTAGAGAGAAATATTACATCGAAAATGGTTTTCGCGATTTGCGAGATAAGTATGAGGCCCACAATCAATACATCCAATGGGCAGTGGAGTCGGGGGTAGTTGGGGTGATTTTGGCGTGTACCTGGCTTGGTTTGTTGTTTCGCAGCTTTTGGCGGTTTTCAGTGCGATTTTGGGAAATGCAAAGCGCAGCCTGGGTCACTGTATTTCTCATGATTGCAATGATGACTCAAAACGCATTCAATGATTCTGAAGTTCGGCATGCACTGTTAGTTGTAATATGTGTCGCCTTAGCAAGAGTTGGCAAACAGCTGAGCAAAGAAAAGGCTCAGTTATTGAAAAACTGAGCTCGCCAATTAGAAGAGTGTTCTAATTATTCATCTAGTTTCAAAATTTCAGTAAAGGCTTCTTGAGGAATTTCGACACTACCGATTTGCTTCATGCGCTTTTTGCCTTCCTTCTGTTTTTCCAAAAGTTTGCGCTTACGAGAGATGTCGCCTCCGTAGCACTTGGCGGTAACGTCCTTACGTAGGGCGGATAAGGTTTCACGGGCGACAATCTTGCTGCCGATTGCGGCCTGTAATGCAATTTGGAATTGTTGACGTGGAATCAGCTCGCGAAGCTTTTTGATGATGTCGCGACCTCGGTGAGCACTGACGCTGCGGTGGACAATACAGGCAAGTGCGTCAACGGGATCCTGATTCACCAGAATGTCGAGGCGAACCAAATCACCGATTTTGTAGTCGGTCACTTCATAATCCATGGAAGCGTAACCACGGGAAATGGACTTTAGTTTGTCGTGAAAATCATAAATCATTTCATTCATGGGAATTTCGTACACGACTTTCATTTTCTTGCCAGTCGTGTAGCCCAAGTCTTTTTGAATCCCCCTTCGATCATTCAATAATTTTAAAATACCGCCTATATATTCTTCGGGACTGTGAATCGTTAGAGAAACGTATGGCTCATAAAATTCTTCGATCAATGTCGCTTCGGGTAGCTTCGAGGGGTTTTCAATTCGAAACTCTTCGCCCTTGGTTGTCTTAATTCTATAAACAACAGTCGGTGCGGTGAAGATTAGGTTTAGATTGTACTCGCGCTCCAATCGTTCTTGGATAATTTCCATGTGAAGCAGGCCGAGAAAGCCTACGCGGTAGCCAAAGCCAAGAGCCGTTGAACTCTCTACTTCAAAGGTCAGACTCGAGTCGTTCAACGACAATTTTTCAAGACTATCTTTGAGCGTTAGGTATTCCGATGAATCAACCGGGAAAATCCCGCCGAATACCATCTGTTTCGCTTTCTTAAAGCCAGCAACGGCGGTTTCTGCTGGTTTGTCAGCATTCGTAATGGTGTCGCCAACACGGGTATCGGAAATTGTCTTTACGGACCCCGCAACGATTCCTACTTCACCGACGGATAACTCATCAAGATCAACGGGCTTCGGTGTAAGTTGGGCAACCTTCAAAACTTCAAACTTCTTTTGGGTCGACATCATGAGCATTTTATCGCCCTTTTTGATACTGCCCGCCATGATTCGAATCAACGAAACCGCGCCTAGGTAAGAATCAAACCAGCTGTCAAAGATCAGTCCTTGCAGAGGTTCCTTGGAGCGATCTTTGGGAGCAGGAACAATGCGAATGATCGCTTCTAAAATTTCAGCGACTCCCTGGCCTGTTTTAGCGCTGCATAAAATGGCATCGGAGCTGTCGATTGCGAGTTCGTCTTCAATCTCTGCCAAGACGCGATCAGGATCAGCGCTGGGGAGGTCAATTTTGTTGATAACCGGCACCAAGGAAAGGTTCGCAGACATTGCTAACTGGACGTTGGCAACTGTTTGAGCTTCGACGCCCTGGCTGGCATCGACTACCACAATGGCGCCCTCACATGCTGCCAAACTTCTTGAAACTTCGTAACTAAAGTCGACGTGTCCGGGGGTGTCGATCAGATTCATCAAATAAAGTTGACCATCTTTGGCCCGATATTTCATGGATGCCGTCTGAGCCTTAATGGTGATTCCACGCTCGCGTTCGATGTCCATGCTGTCCAGAACCTGATTTTGCATTTCACGGTTTGATAGAGATCCGGTGATCTCGATGAGTCTGTCTGCCAATGTTGATTTGCCATGGTCGATGTGGGCAATGATGCAGAAATTACGGATGTTTTTCGGTTCGAACATTTGTGGGTCACTCTTCAATAATGCGAGTTCGGCAACAGACCAAATCGGGATAGTCGAAATACAAGATTTTTGGCCAGAACGCCACATTGTACTTGCTGCTGCGGAATGCACAAGAGGTTGGTTTTTGAGTGAAAAATGACCGTGAGCCGAAGAAATCAAAGCTCACGGATTGATCAAAATGATTAGCGAAGTGGTTCGTCGAGCAATTCCTCAAAATTTGAGGGAACTTCGTTTAGGGGCTTCCGGTATTGGGGTGAGCCTGGCTCGCTGTCGTATGGCACTTGCGGAATTGACCGCGGCGATTTGTCGCCAGGAAACGAATTTGTTCGAGGCGGAACGTAATTGGGGCGATCCTGCAGGGAATTACCCTCCATTGCTGGAATGGGGCGGTTTTCGGCCTCGACCGTCCCCGGCTGTGGGGGCGGGGGCGGAGGTGGCGCAGTGTAATGCTGACTGTCTGGCCCCTGTGAAAGAAAGTCGGGTTCTTCGTCAAAGTCGTCAGGACTGAATTCGTCAAAATTATCGATCGCAGGAGCACTCTTTGCAGATGCTGCCGAACCACCAGTGTCAAACGATCTCAAACCGATCTGTTGCATTTGTCCAAATTCTTCGATCCCCACCGATCCCTTTGAAATCGAAACAATTTTTGCGCCAGAAGGAAGGCGAGCACCGACGCGAAGAGCAAAAGTCTTTTGTGTAGCTATTTCCTTAATTACCGCAATGCTGGCAGTCGCAGGTCCTTTTGAATTGCCCTTTGATTGTTCGATTACTCCAACCAAACCGTATTTTGTACTCTCGATTGGTTGTTGTTTGGGAGCCTGTTCCGCCCAAGAGGGGCTGGCTATCCAAAGACTTAGCAAGGTGATGCAAAGTGAATTGTAATTCAAAGTGCGCGCTCCTAGCAAGGAATGGGGGCAAACTGGATGGAAGTAGCGTAAAGGAAGTTGCTTTTGACATCTACGGACAAGTTCGGACATGTGACGAAAAACGCAATGAACTCGCGATTCTGTTCAAGTGACGACCGGTGCGGGATTTTCCCGATTATTGGGGCTCGTCCATTTCAGAAATTGACGAAGATAGGTCATAGTCGACTTTTAACGCTTCTTGGGCCTCTTTGGCTTTGCGCTTTGAAATGAAGACACCGTACTGAACTCGATAGATAGACTTGTTCTTAAGTTTGTAACTGCCCAAAAATGCGTGAATATTTCTCTTTTGCAGATCCGCGAGGCTTTTGCGGATTTCTGGAAGTTTAGCGGATTCCTTCAGTACGAGTGTGAACTTTTGCCCCGACTGTTGCTGTTCGACTTCTTTGCCATTGGCACCTGACTTGCCGATGTTTGCGTAAAACCAAGGTTTGTTGTTAACAGGTGTACCTTGTTCGATAGCCGGTGCTGTAGGTTGGTCGCTTGTGGAATGCTGGGCAGGTTGTTCGGGGGAGTTGTTTGACGCGGCGTTACTCGCTGAGTTTTGCTCGTCTTTCGTAACAGGAGACGACTCATCGCTCTCCTTATCGGGGGCGGCTTCCGATTTGGACAATTCCTCATCATTTTTTGACGGAGATTCAGTCAAATCAGGGGCACTTTCGTCGACAGATACTTCTGTCCGGTTAGTAGCGGAGTCAGTCATGGAGCGAGATACAAATAGCGCAAAGCCACCGGCAACTAACAAAGTTACCAAAAATAGTGCGTATGCTAGAGCATTGCGATGGTTCATCTTACGTCTACCGAATCATATTGAAATAACTTGCCTTTCAAAACTAATCTCTTTGCCGCAATAGCTCAAGAAATTGCGGATTGAAAATCGAATTCTAGGAGCCTAGGTTGAATCAAAATCAACATGAACACATCATATTGAAGGGGGTTGCCACCAATAACCTCCAAAGAATCGATGTGTCCATTCCGTTGAACGAGTTGACCGTCGTAACCGGCGTGTCCGGTTCTGGAAAGAGTTCGCTAGTTTTTGATTCGATATATGGAGAATCGTTTCGACGGTATACGGAGAGCCTATCTAGTTTTGCGCGGCAATATCTGAAGGCGCTGCCGAGACCGGATATTGAATCGGTGGAAAATCTTCCCCCTGCAATCGCGGTTAAGCAAAATAAGGGCGGGACTGGGAATAGTCGCTCGACCGTTGGGACATTGACCGAATTGAATGATTTATTGCGGATCATTTTTGCGCAACGCGCGCAAATCGTTTGTAGTAAGTGCGGTAAGATTGTTGAACGTGATACTCCCGACAAGATCACCCGTAAAACTATCGATCAATTTACAGGCCAGCAGGTCATGCTTGCAGCCTCGCTGAAAGCATGGCGGACACTCAAAGTTAAAGATCTAAAATTTCAGTTGGAGTCTCAGGGTTTTGGTCGCCTTTGGTTCGAGGGCAAAGTTCAACGTTTAGGGGAAGTTGCTGAGAAGTTCTTACCCGACTGTGAAGTCATTGTAGATCGCACTACGGCGCAGGAAAAAGATTTTACCCGGATAACCGAAGCCGCCAAACTTTGCTTAAAGTTGGGTGGCGGTGCGATGTCGGTGCTATCAGCAGCTGGACAGCGTGAGGAGTTTTGTGCGGATTTGCGCTGTTGCGGTGTTGATTATCGAGAGCCAAGTCAGACGCTCTTTTCATATCAACATCCGTTAGGAGCGTGCGCGGTTTGCCAAGGATTTGGCTCGGAAGGTCAAGTTGATTGGGAAAAAGTCTTTCCCAAAAAGGAAAGTTCGCTGGCTGATGAAGGCGTGGCCTTGTGGAATTTTGGTTCGAAGGAATCGGTGTATTCTTGGGCTAAGACATCGGCAAAGAAAAACCAAATTGGATGGACCAAGAAGTTTTCTGAGTATAGCGAGCGTGAATGGAAATGGATCAAGTCCGGACTTGGTAACGATGATTTTGACGGAGTGGAAGGTTTTTTTCGTTGGTTAGATGGCCATAAGCACAAGCCACATTATCGAATACACAGCGCGAGATTTCGTAAATATGTTCGATGTTCTAGTTGCAATGGCGGAAGACTAAACGAGCTATCAGAAGCTTGTCGCGTAGACGGACAATCATTTTCGCAAGTGTGCCGCAAAAGCGTGAGTGATGTGCAATTGTGGATTGGAAAATTATTTGAGCAGGTTTCCGCGTCAAAAACTCAGCAAGAACGTCAAGGCATTGAGGCATTAGAGGAAGCTGTAAGTCGATTGAAATATTTGAATGACGTTGGCGTTCACTATTTGAGTTTGGATCGCCAAGCTCGCACGTTGTCTGGAGGGGAATTGCAGCGCATCCACATGGCTAGATGCCTGGGAAGTGCGTTGACAGATACGTTGTACTGTCTGGATGAACCCACATGTGGTTTGCATGCACGAGATAGTGAGCGCCTTCTATCAGTGATGAAAGAATTGCGTGACCAAGGGAACTCGGTGGTAGTCGTAGAACATGACCGTACGATCATTCGCGGTGCGGATCTGGTGCTGGAAATTGGACCTAAAGCAGGTCATTTGGGTGGAAAGATTGTTTTTCAGGGAGACGCATCCGGCGCATCAGCAGAGCGCATCGATTGGCCCAAGCCGATCAAATCTTCTGAATATAAGTCATGGATCGAAATCAAAGGCGCGAAGACTCACAATCTTAAGGACATTTCTGTACGGATTCCTGTGGGCTCGCTTACAGTCGTTTGCGGCGTTTCCGGAAGTGGAAAGACGAGTTTGATTCAGCATACGTTGATTCCAATTTTAGCTCGTCATCTAGGTGCCTCGTTGGATGAGGCCTCAACAAGTCTTGGCGATGACGGTCAAGCGACGATGAAAATCAAAGGTCAAACAGTGGGACAGGTGGTGGTTGTAACCCAGTCGGGAATTGGACGCAGTAGTCGCTCCAACATTGCAACTTATCTTGGGATCTACGACGATATTCGCAAGTTGTTTGCAGACCAAGATGCGGCCAAGATTCACAAGCTCACCCCGTCGAGCTTCAGTTTCAATTCGCCGGGCGGGCGCTGTGAAAACTGTCGCGGCCTTGGCCTAGTGACGGAAGATCTAAGTTTTTTGGGAGAGATGGACGTCATTTGTCCTGTTTGTGAAGGGCAGCGATTTGAGGCAAACGTTTTGTCCGTTCTTTATCGGGGCAAATCGTTAATGGACGTACTCAATTTGACGCTATTGCAGGCTCTAGAACATTTTGCTGATCGCAACGCCATTGTTAGAGGACTCAGGTCCGCGGTGGACTTAGGACTGGGATATATAACCCTGGGTCAGGCTACTAGTTCGTTTTCGGGCGGCGAGGCTCAAAGGTTGAAGTTAGTGCGATTAATGCAAGAAAAGGATGAACTTAGCAGTGCGGTCTTGATTTTTGACGAACCGTCCACAGGTTTGAGTGATACGGATGTCCGTACGCTACTTGATCAGCTATACTACCTGCGGTCCGCTGGGCACACGGTGATAGTTGTCGAACACCATCTAGGATTAATACAAAGTGCTGACTGGGTGATCGAAATGGGGCCTGAGGGTGGACCGAACGGTGGCAATGTGATTCACGAAGGCACCGTGAAAGAACTCTTAATTAATAAGAAGTCGGTCACGGCTAAATTCTTGGGGGATTAGTATTTTTGAGTAAAGTGTCGCAAAAAAAACGAGTGATGGCTCCTGACGTGAAATCATGGAAGGGCAAACGCAAGATTTCGATGGTCACATGCTACGATTCGTCGTTTGCGCGTATTGTTGATGCGTCCAGTGTCGATATGATTTTGGTTGGTGATAGTGTTGGCAACGTTATGCTGGGTTATGAAAATACGTTGTCTGTGACTATGAAGGACATGATTCATCACGCTGCAGCTGTTTGCCGTGCGGCGTCGCGCGCATTTGTTGCTGTTGATATGCCATTTGGGAGTTATCAGATTTCGCCGCAGCAGGCGGTTGAAAATGCCATCAAACTCATTCAAGAAACAGGCGCACAAGCGGTGAAGCTAGAAGGTGGCGAGGCGTTTGCCGAGCACATCAAGGCAATTATTCGTGCGGGAATTCCGGTAATTGGCCATTTGGGATTGACGCCCCAGGCGATTAACGTGCTGGGTGGCTACAAAGTTCAGGGCAAAGGATCAGACGGAGACTTGTTGGTAGCTGATGCACGTGCGTTGGAAAACGCTGGCGTCATGGCGTTAGTGCTCGAACTGATTCCAGCTTCCCTAGCCAAACGTGTTACAGACGCCATCGGTGTTCCGACCATTGGGATCGGAGCTGGAGTTGGCTGCGATGGCCAAGTGCTGGTTTTGCAAGATATGTTGGGATTCGATCAATCGTTTCAGCCGAAGTTTTTGAAGAAGTATTTGAATCTTGGCGAACTCGTTGCAAAAGCCCTCGATAAATTTGACGGCGAAGTGAAGGACGAGAAATTTCCAACGAACGAGAATTCCTTTTAGATTTTTTGAGGGATGAATGAGTAAGCGTGATTATTACGAAGTGCTCGGTGTAGAACGATCTGCTTCTGCCGATGACATTAAGAAGGAATACAGAAAGTTAGCACTGAAGTATCACCCTGACCGAAATCAGGGCGATAAAGTTGCTGAGGAAAAGTTTAAGGAAGCTGCCGAAGCCTATGAAGTACTTTCAAATACCGAGAAACGGGCGACTTACGACCGATTTGGTCACCAAGGTCTGTCAGGCCAAGGGTTTTCTGGATTCAACGATATCAACGACGTTTTTTCGAGTTTTGGTTCGATTTTTGAGGATTTTTTCGGGTTCAATGCGGGCGGTGGTCGTAGTGGTCGCCGCGGACGTCGCGGTGCGGATCTTCGCTACGATCTCAAATTAGAATTTGAAGAAGCTGTATTTGGAGTAGAGCGAGAGATTGAGTTTGAAAGACTCGGCGTCTGTGAGCCTTGCGAGGGCAGCGGTGCAAAGAAGGGGTCTGGAAAGAAGACATGCACAACTTGCGGTGGTGCGGGACAAGTTCGACGCAGCCAAGGATTTTTTTCTATCGCCCAGACCTGCCACACATGTTCCGGTGCAGGTGAAATCATCAGCAATCCATGTAAGGAATGCGGCGGCCAGGGGATGAAGCCTGAACGTCGCAAGAAAACCATTAAGGTGCCGCAGGGTGTCGATGATGGACTGCAATTACGCGTTACCGGCGAAGGCGAAGCGGGAAGTGGTGGTGCTCCGGGGGGGGATCTGTACATTTTCTTACAGGTCAAGCCTTCGAAGCAATTTACGCGCGATGGCAACGACTTGCACATGACGCAGAAGATTTCGATCGCGCAAGCAGCGCTCGGCTGCAAAGTGAAGATCAAGACTCTTGAAGACGAACAAACCATCGAAGTTCCTGCAGGCACGCAGCCGAATGATAGGATTGTTGTTGGCGGAGCGGGCGTTCCACACATTCGAGGAATTGGTCGCGGTGATTTGATTGTTAATTTGGAGGTCGTTGTTCCAAAAAAGTTGAATAAAGAACAGATTGCTCTACTGAAGAAATTTGCAGAGACGAGTGGTGATGAAGTCGGAAACGGCGGCGGCAGTTTCATTGGCAGATTATTCGAACTGGGAAAATAACTGATAGTGAATGGGGGCGAGTTGCTAGAGAAAAGATCTAGCCTACATCCCCCTTCATGAGCCGAAAATGAAGTTCGAGTACGGATGCGATGCTGATCGCATCAAGGTTGCGAACATTGTAGTGAAACTTGTCGTACGTAGCTTCTTCGTCGAAGTCCTCCAACTTGCCTTTGCTTTTTAGTTTTAGACCACGAACATTCTTAATTAAGTCGTTGCTCAAGAATAGTGTTGCGGAACCATCCTTGAATTTGTGATGCATGGATAGGACGTTGTAAAAGCTGCGATCAACATTGCATTTCTCGCAAAATTTCCACTTGTGGCGATCGATTTTTTCTTCTGTATTTTTGGCTTCACATGCTTTGCAGAAGGATGTGACGCGAAAATTGCTTGAAACTAGGTATTTGAAAGCGACTTTACGGCGCATTTCTGGGTCGTTCGCAATCTTGAAGTACACTTCGTTCTTCTTCGTGAAGATTTGCTTTTTATCTGCAACGGATTGAGACTTTTTCGCATAGCTTGTGAGCATTAGTCCGGCAAGAAATAGGTAATTGATCCTGCGTTCCTGTCGATCCATGTTTGCGAGTGTCTCGAATAAAGCTTCGTAACGACGGAAGAGTCCGACAACTGACTTGTCGTTTAATTTTGGAATGATTAAATCTCCGGCGAACTGTAGTTCGATTGCTCCAACTGGCACGCGCTTGGGAGATTTTGTGTTTTGATCCATCTTCAAACTTCAGTGATTTGATTTGGCTCTAATATAAATTTAAGGCAACGGAATGTGAAGTGAAAACAGACATTTGTATGTGAAGTCTGGAGATAGGAGCGCCCATCAATGCGCGCCCCTGCCAGTTCCGCGAATTCCCTCTGTCGGGGCAACGCGTGCAGCAATCAATGATGGATAGATGCCGGACACTATGCAGAGAATCAAAGCAGCTACGGGTGCTCCAATGTACGTCTGCAGATTGTAGGTAACGGGGAGGTTGCTCAGAAAATATGGGTCTGGAAGCTCGATGAATTGATAATGCGCCAGTGCCCAAGATATGAAGGCACCCGCACCTGTTCCGAGAATGCTCCCAATGATACCGATGTAAACACCTTGCTTGAGAAAGATGGCGACGATCTGCATGTTGGAAGCACCTAGAGACTTGAGTACGGAAATTTCGTGCTGTTTTTGTGTTACGGCTACCAATATGGTCATAAGAATATTGAAACCTGCAACGATTGCGATCAACCATACGATCAGAGCGATGACCCATTTTTCTTGTTCCATGGCTTTGAAAAGTGGTGCGTTGAATGATTGCCATTCTCGAACGGAAAATGAGTACCTGTTTTCCATGTCTTCCGCTACGGCAGGGCTGGAGTCGGGATCGCTAAGACCTACCTCAACTCCCGTTACTCGGTCGCCCATTTGAAAAAAATCTTGAGCGGATGAAAGGCTCATTGCTGCTAGTTTATTGTCGTAGTGCTTCAGTCCGGAATCGTAAATACCGACCACTCGGAAAGTCTTGAGGTCTGTCGATTTTTGAGAATTTGGTGATACGACAGAAATCTCGTCGCTGACCTTGGCATTAATGATCCGCAGAAGTCCCGTTCCTACAATGATGGCAGGAATCTTAGGTATCGGTTTACCGATTTGATGATCGTCAATTTCCTTCTGCAGAATATCTAGCGCTTCGGCAGGCTTGATCATGTCTCGAATGGACTGCACGGACTCGCGTGTTTTTGGCGAGATACCGCGAATCAGAACACTATTCATGATTGATCCGGACTTGACCATTGTTTCATGGTGCACGAAAGGTGAAACACCAATCACTTTGTCCTTGTAGTCTTTCTTGATGGTTTGTGCCCATTCATCAGGGGCGGTCATCCCGTTGGGATACCGAAAGAGGAGTACGTGCGCGTTTGCGGAAAGAAATCGTTTGCGAAGTTCAACTTCAAACCCGTCGATAACAGACAACACGACGATCATTGCCGCAACACTGATGGTCACGCCGATGACTGATAGCGCCGCGATCCATGAAAAAAAGCGATTCTTGCGATGTGCGCGAATGTAGCGCAAGGCGACAAATGTCGAAAAGAAATCCAAGGTGACCTCTCTAGGGTTGGTATGACTCTTTAATCCATTGAGCGGCATCTAATGCAAAATACGTCAAAATAGCGTCCGAACCAGCTCTTTTGAATGCCATTAGGGATTCTAAGACGGCACTCTTCAGATCCAGTGCGTTGTGCTGGCTTGCGTATTGAATCATCGCAAACTCGCCACTGACTTGGTATGCAAAGACCGGAGCTTCGAAACGTGACTTGATCCGATGAATGATGTCCAAGTATGGCATGCCAGGTTTTACCATCACGATGTCTGCACCCTCTTGAAGATCGAGAGCGACTTCATGCATAGCTTCGTCAGAATTGCCACTATCCATCTGGTAGGTTGATTTAGACTTACCTGCGAGTGACTTTGCTGATCCAACCGCATCGCGAAACGGACCATAAAAACAAGAGGCGTACTTTGCGGCGTAGGAGAGAATCATGGTTCGTTCAAATCCAGCTTTGTCCAAAGCTATTCGGATGATGCCAATGCGGCCATCCATCATGTCAGACGGGGCAACGATATCTGCACCCGCGGCCGCGAGGACGGCTGCTTGTTTGGCAAGTTGTGCGACTGTGACGTCATTGATGATTTCTCCGGATTTGTCGATAATTCCGTCTTGACCGTGCGATGTGTACGGGTCGAGTGCAACATCGGCGATGATGCCCATGTTTGGAATGGTAGATTTCAACGTGCGGATAAGCTTAGGGACTAAACTGTCTGTATTTAGGGCTTCGATGCCGTCTGGAGATTTCAGTTGGTCCGAAATTTTGGGAAACAGCGCAACGGCTTTAATGCCGAGCTGAGCCGCTCGTTCGCATTCTTTGATGCATTCATCAAAAGAGAATCGCTTGATACCTGGCATCGTCGAAATGGTGGAGGTTGAGGGTTCGTCCGTAACGAACACTGGGTAAATCAAGTCCTCGACGGCAAGACGGTTTTCTCGAACTAGATCACGGCTCCAAGAGTAGGCGCGCAGTCGTCTCATTCTTGTAGTGGGAAAACTTCGAATGGAGGTCATTTTTTCACCTTCGATTCGCATTGAGATTGCGGAAAAGATTCGTCATATTGATTAACACACACAGCCCGAAAAGTCTTGAACGAATGGTGTGGATGAAATGGAAACCCAGCCGAAGATCCGCATTCTTGGTATCGACCCTGGTTCGAGGGTTGCGGGGTTTGCATGCATCCAGTCTCGGGTGCTAGCGCCAACCAATCCCCGAGACTTCTACATTGTCGGTGCTGGCGCACTAAAAATCGATCCGGAACTTCCCATGTGGAAGAGAGTTGGGCATCTGCATGAGACCGTGCTTGGATTGCTCAATGAGTTTGATCCGCACCTCGTTGCGATTGAACGCGCATTTCAGGGTCCTAATTCTAGCTCTGCTTTGAAGCTTGGCGAGGTTCGAGGCGCTATTATGAGCTCCGTCTTCAGAGCCAATCGCGCATTTTTTGAAGTGACGCCGGCAGAGGTAAAGAAATCTATCGCAGGCAATGGCAAAGCCAGCAAAGAAGAAGTGGCAGAAGCCGTGCAGACGTTTCTAAAATTCGAGCGAAACAAAACACCATTCGACGTAACGGACGCGATGGCTATTGCTTTATACGCGGGATTTATGAGGTCGGATCTATGAGTGGTATTGACTGTACTTTTTTTGACAAAATTTCTCGCGCAAAGTTCATGAAAGAATACTGGGGACGCAGGCCGCTCTTTGTCAAAGGTGGAGCAAAGGGGCTAACATCCGTTGTTAGTGCCAAGAAAATACTTGAGCTCTCGACCGATGAGGCGTTTACGTCCAGATTGATTTCAACGGACACAAAGCACTCAGATTGGAGTTTGGATTATGGGCCGTTTCCTAAAGCTACGCTAAGCAAGTTAGGTAAATCATGCTGGACCGTGCTTGTTCAAGAGATCGATCGCAAGTTTTCTCAGTTAGATGAAGTGCGACGTCATTTTCAAGTGACACCCAATTGGATGTTTGATGACATCATGGTCAGCTATGCGCGTGACAAAGGTTCTGTGGGACCACACTTTGATCAATACGACGTTTTCCTAATCCAAGGAGATGGATCTCGCACATGGAAGTTATCAAATAGAAAAGCAACCGACAGCGATCTCCTTGAGGGATTGCCCATCAAAGTTCTGAAAAAATTTAGAACCGATCAGGAATTTTTATGCGAGGAGGGCGATGTTTTGTATGTTCCGCCACACATTCCTCACTACGGCATTTCACGCGGAGATTCCACGACGTTTTCAGTTGGTTTTCGCAAGCCGACTGAGCGTGCGGTTCTTTCGCATTTGTTCGAAGACCTACTTGATGCTGCGAAAGAGACGGTCTTGGAAACGGGAACGGGCAAGAGCGATCGAACTGCAGAGTTGGATCCCGATACTCTGAAGGTGGTTAGAAGAAAATTGGGTGCGATCGTAAATGACGAAAAAGCACTGCACTGTGCATTAGCAAAAGAGATTTCTTCCAATCGAAACGGGTTTGCAACGGGGTTGGAAGTGATCGCTGAGGTTGCGGATAAAAAAAATAAATCTCGGACTAAAATGCTTGAAATTCAGCTAAGAACGCGTGCGGTATACTTTAAGGATGGGGCACTTTGGCGTTTTTTTCTAAATGGAATGGAATTGATTGTTCCATCAGAGGTTTGCGCGGATTTAAAGAAGTTATTTGATGAGCGTCGGGCGACGTTTTCTCGTAAAAAAGCCGAGCATATTTTGAAAATTACCAAAGTGTGAGTGCTCAAAATGGTAGAACGGCAAAAGAATATCTTATTGCATTTCTTATCAACTGACTAAGTCAATTTCAAAATTTTTTCGAGACATCTTTGGGCATTCGTTTCCTCGGCCTCCGAGACCTTTCATGGCTGAAGTCTAGCTAAACTAATTGTGCGTGATTCCGAAGATCGTGATCATTGCCTATTAGCGGAGCGAAGACAAATTGAGTCAAAGTAACGCGCCAACTGAAAAGATGTACGGCCTATGCGTCGATGACGAACCAGAGATATTAAAGCTCGTCGTTGAGTGCATGAAAGCTGTGGGATTCGAGCCACTCTCTGCCCAGAGCGCTGAAGAAGCGTTCGAGATCATCAAAAAGAACGGTCAAGACATCGCCATCGTTGCGAGTGATTTCTCCATGCCAAAAGAGAATGGTTTGGAACTTCGCGCTCGCATGCTTGAGATGTACAAGGATTTGCCATTCGTCATCGTGAGCGGAGTCGTAAACAAAGAAATAACAATGAAGGCAGTCGAGTACCGCGTATCTGCATTTGTTGATAAACCGTTCAAGTCCGCAGATCTGACGGCCATTTTGAAAGAGCAGTCAAAGGCTCGTATCGAAGCGATCGAAGAACGACGAGTGCTGGCACCAACATACTTTCAAGAATCTTCGGATTTACTTGAGGAAGTTGAACCGCTTTTTCTCGCCCTCGAATCGCATCCAGAAGACGAAGCGACGGTAAACGCGATTTTCAGAATCATACACACGATCAAAGGTGGAAGTGGAGTGATCGGGCGTCCGGACTTCACAGGGTACGTTCACGCTTTTGAAGACGTGCTCTCCAAAATCAAAGACAAGAAACTCACAGCTTCACCTGAAATTGTAAGTTTGCTCCTGAAAAACTACGACCAAATCGGCGGCGCGCTCAATGCGCTTCGCACCAATGATCCACTGCCCTTTGATGTAAAATCCGAAGTTGCGCAATTGAAGGCCGTGCTCGGCGCGAACCGAGAAGTGGCAATTGCCAAAACGGCTGCGACTGCGGCGCCAAAAGCAAATGCTGCATCAGGCTCGGCGCGTAAAGATGGCGTGTTTGTGCCAAGTACCTTGCTTGATCAATTCATGGCGATGTCCGGCGAGATTACCGTTATTCGTAACATGGTAAATAAGCTGGTTACTACGCTTGAGCGCAAGATCCCTGGTGACGATGATGTCGGATTGCTTGGTGAATTACTCGATGAAATGCACAAGATTAACTCTGGTATGCAAACGCAAATTACAGAATTGCGCAAGATTCCAATGTCGCAAATCCTGTCGAAGCTGCCGCGTACGGTTCGCGACTTGTCCAAGAGTCTCGGCAAGGAAGTTATTCTCAATGTCGAGGGTGACGATCTAAAAGTTGATAACTCCATCGCGCAAGCGTTGTCGGGTTCGTTGGTCCATATGATTCGCAACTGCGTCGATCACGGTATCGAAATGCCAGATGTTCGATTGCGAAACGGCAAGGCTGGAGCGGGAGCAATCAACATTAAATGTGAAGAAGCAGGCGAATTTATCAAGGTTTTAGTCTTTGATGACGGTGGTGGCATCAATACTGAAAAGATCAAAAAGAAACTGGTCGAAAAAAATTTATATCCCAAAGATGTTATCGATAGCATGACCGAGAAAAAACTTGTCGCCCAGATTTTTGAATCTGGATTTAGCACCGCTGCCCAGATTACGGATGTTTCCGGTCGCGGCGTTGGTATGGACATGGTCAAAACCTCTATTGAAGCATTGCGTGGCAAGATCGAAGTTGACAGCAAGCTAGGTCAGGGAACCAATTTTGTTATCTTCGTACCAATTCCTAAGTCTGTGGTTATCATTCACTCGTTGATTGTGAAATGCGGAGCACACACTTTTGCGATTCCGCAGGATGACGTTGTTCGTCTTATCCAGGTAGAAGAAGAGCGCAGGTCGCAGATTGTGCGGACGCTTGAAGGAGCAGAGGCTATCGAGATTGATGGACACCTAGTGCCGGTAATTCGTCTGGATAAGACTTTGGGCATCGAGGAGCCGGTAGTGCACATTGGCGCAGATATTGTCGTCGCAAAGTGTGATCGCGGTACTTTTGCACTTATGGTCGATAAAGTCTTGGATGCTGAGGACGTTGTCGTCAAACCGCTCGCCAAGTATGTGGCGACGACGGAAGTCTTCAAGGGTGCAACGTTTATGGGAGACGGTTCTGTAGGATTGATCCTAGATGTTGAGGGTCTGGCAAAACGTTCGCAGATCGAAGATTTGCGTGGCGCAGCAACGGTTTCAGATTCAAAGACTATCACGGGTGAGCGGGACGTGCTCGCGTTTCATATCGGTACGGGAAGCATGTATGGATTGGATCTTGCCCGTGTCTACCGTCTAGAAAGATTTAAGAAGCAGCAAGTTCAAACGGGGGCGGGTCGACGCGTCATGATCTATCGCGAGACGATCATGCCATTATTCAACATGAAAAATATTGTCGAGCAAGACAACGAGTCTTTCTCAGAGTCAAATTCGGATGAATTAGCGGTCATCGTGTTTAAAGTGAAAGATGGATTCGTCGGCTACGAAATTACGGAGATCAGCGACATCTTGCGTACGGCGTCAGAAATCGAGCCGCATGTTGTTCCAACTGATGGCGTTAAAGGTGCTTTCATCCACGGCGAACAGACTATCACTGAAGTGGATGTTGATGGTGTTTTGAAAATGTCTGGTTTTGGAATCGAAGAGGAAGTCGTGACAGAGGCGGAACTGCCCAAGCAAGAAATTGAGAGTGTGGGCGGTGCTCAAGCGGCCGCCGCGAATGCCAATGAACCGGCATTCGCTGTTGTCGGAGATGGCTGGGGTTTATTTTAGCTGAACGAATTTGAGGTGAGTATGTCGTTTGCATTACAAGGCGCAATGCAAGAGTTCATCGACGAAACAGTCGAGATGCTTGAGCGCATCGTCGTAAATTTGGCTCAAGTCGAAAAGGGTCAGGCAAACAAAGAAACCCTCAACGAAATTTATCGTGACATGCACACGATTAAAGGAAGCTCGCAGTTGTTTGGCTGCCATCACATGGGCGAGTTAGCGCACGCTTTGGAAGCTGCGCTGGAGCCGGTGCGAGCCGGAACGGTGAAGTTGGGTGCGCGACTGACGGATATTACATACGAAGGCATCGATGTCATGCGCGCAATCTGCGCCGAGTTGAGAACTTCGAAACAAGAACCAAACGTTACAGATCGTGTAAAGAGTCTCATTGCCAAGCTTGCCGATGGCGCGATCGCAGAACCAGATGCGCCTATCATGAGAGACGCAATCTCCACGCCCGAAAATGTATCAAAGCCTGCTCCGTTAGCGGCCGTCGCTAAACCGGCTGTTATTGCACAGCCAGCCGCTGTTGATCAACCTGTTGCAGTCGCGAGTGCTCCTGCGCCCGCGCCAGTTGCGAGTGCTCCTGCGCCAGTCGCGGCGGCGCCAGCGAAGGCTCCCGTGGCAAGCGCTCCGACGAAGGCTGCTCAGCCCGAACCACCAGCTCGAGCTGAAACTTCCAAGGCGGAAAGTTCCACTGCGGCAAGCGAAGGTTCTGAATCGATTCGCGTTCAAGTTAGCTTGCTCGATAGTCTGATGAACATGATTGGAGAATTGGTTCTCGTTCGAAACCAGGTCATTCAATATACAAACGTCCGTCGTGATGCAGAACTTTCTAATTTATCACAGCGCCTGAATATCGTGACGTCTGAATTGCAGAATGAAGTTATGAAGACACGCATGCAACCGGTTGGTAACGTTTTGACGAAGTTTCATAGAGTCATTCGCGACTTATCGCGTGATCTCAACAAGGAGATCCAGCTGAAACTTGAAGGTACGGAAACGGAATTGGACAAGACGCTTATTGAAGCAGTTAAGGATCCGTTAACACACATTGTACGTAACTCGGCTGACCACGGGATCGAGACTCCTGCGGAACGCAAAGCGGCGGGCAAGCCAGCATCTGGCACCATCGTCGTTAGATCGTACCACGAAGGTGGCCAGGTGATAATTGAAGTATCCGACGACGGTAAGGGTCTGAGTAAAGATAAGCTGAGCAAGAAGGCAATTGAAAAAGGTGTCATTACGCAGGCTCAACTTGATCGCATGAGTTTGCGTGAAATTCATAATCTCATTTTTGCGCCAGGATTCAGCACCGCCGAAAAGGTTACTAACGTATCTGGACGTGGCGTTGGTATGGATGTCGTTCGGTCAAACATTGAACGCATCGGTGGTTCGGTCGAGCTTAACAGCGAAGAAGGTAAAGGAACTTCAATCAGGCTGAAAATCCCACTTACTCTCGCAATCGTACCGGCCTTGATCGTCAAGTCTCACAATGAGCAATTTGCGATTCCACAAGTCAAGCTGGTTGAGCTTGTGCGAGTCGATGTTGATGATCCGCAGGGCGTCGACTATTTGCAAGATCGGCCAATTTTTCGCTTGCGCGGTAGACTATTGCCATTGGTTTCGCTTCGCGAAGTATTGAAACTAGGAGAAGAGTCTCAGCGTCTAGCGGTAATGCAGAAAGATCGCACCGCGCCAATGAATATTGCGGTATTGACTTCCGACGGCGGGCAGTTTGGCCTTGTTGTGGATAGCATCGAAGATTCTACAGACATTGTCGCGAAGCCACTCAGTGGATTCTTGAAGGACTTGGGTGTGTACTCAGGCGCGACAATCATGGGTGACGGCTCGTTGGCATTGGCGCTTGATGTTGCAGGACTAGCGGCATCTGCAAGAATGGCAAAAGACCAAGAAGCGACTTCCGCAGAATCCGCCTTGTCGCGAGCGGCGGCAGAAGGTACGAAGATTGATGAAGCTGAATACCTCACAGCTAACATCGGCGTTGACGGTCGTTTTGCATTGCCACTAGTTCTCGTCAATCGTCTGGAGGAATTCCAAAAAACCAAGATCACGATGTCGGGAAAACTGCGAATTGTACAATACAGAAACCAAATTCTGCCGTTGCTGAACGTGCGAACAGTACTTGGCTTTGAGCGAAAAGATGCGCAGGCACCTGTTTCAGAGAAAATTGCGGTGGTCGTTGTCGAGCGTGCAGGAAAACTCTATGGTTTAGAAGTAGATTCCATTGACGACGTGTTAACCATCCAGGCGAACGTCGAGCGCGATGTCACGCCGAAGCAAGGAATCGTTGGTTCGTTGATTTACAAAGAATCGATCATCACCATTCTTGATGCATTTGGACTTATTGATTTGTACACCGGGGTACGACCTCAGGAAAATGAAAAGACAAGTATTGTCAGCGGCGATCGCGCTGCCGGAGAGCAGCGAGCGAAGCATGAAATTCTCTTTGCAGAAGATAATACATTCTTCCGTCGCCAAGTCATGGAGACTCTAGCTAACGCCGGATATCGTGTGTCGGCTGAGATCAACGGTGAACTCGCACTGGAAAGATTGAAGAAATCCGGTGAAGGCGAGTTTTCCGTCATCTTGTCAGACATCGAGATGCCCAAAATGACGGGCCTCGAGTTAGCGGCCGCCGTTCGAAACATTGATAAATTCAAGTCGATTCCAATGATCGCTTTGACAACGAAGTTTAGTAAATCCGATCAGGATAAGGGTATCTCGATGGGCTTCAACCGGTATTTGGAAAAGCTGAAGCCACATGAATTGGTCTCGAATTTGGATAAAATGCTTGGAATCAAAGGAGGGATGAAACGTGGGGCTTAGAATAGTTAAAGAAACAAAAGGCCCGGCTAGTGCGAATGCTCGAGCGCAGTTTTCGACATTTGTACTTGGCGGCCGCATGTACGGAGTGGATGTTATCCGGGTGCAAGAGGTCGTGAGATCTATGCCCATGACAATGATTCCACTTGCGGCAAATTACGTGAAGGGGCTCATCAACCTCCGCGGTCAGGTAGCGACGGCAATTGGGTTGCGGGAGTTGTTCGGATTTAAAGATGGTTCAATTCCCAGCTCGATGAATATGGTCTGTAAATTCGACGGCAATTTGGTCTCCTTTTTGGTCGACGAAATTGGTGACGTTGTAGAAGTGCCAAGGTCAGAGTTTGAGACTACCCCGCAAACTGTGCCCGAAGAAATCAAACGGTTCATGTCTGGGGTGTATAAGATGCCAGGAAATATACTGAGCATTATCGATATTGATAAGTTAATGGCGCATTTGAATAAGTAAGAAGCGTTTCAAAAACATAATTATTTACTTTCAAGCGAAGGAGCGTGTCATGGGGGAAGCGATTAAAAAGTTCAAGGACGAGAGTGCTGGTAGTGGAATGACTCAATTCAAGGGTGTAGTTGATACAGTTCCCGTAAACGTCATGTACTGCGATCGCAATCTGACGATTACTTACATCAACGACCAGTCGAAAGTGTCGTTTGAAAAGTTGGCCAAGTACTTGCCAATTTCTCCAGACCGAGTGATCGGTAGCAAGATCGACATTTTCCACAAAAACCCGGAGCACCAGCGAAGGCTTCTTAATAACGAAAGAAATCTTCCACACAAGACTGTCATCCAGGTCGGTCCAGAATATCTGGAACTATTGGTATGTGCTGTTCGTGATGAAAACGACGAGTATGTGGGTACTTCCGCAACTTGGTCTATCATCACAGAAAAGTTAAAGTCAGACACGGAATTGGCGCGGACGCAAAGCATGATGGAGAACGCACCTGTAAACGTGTTGTTTGCTGACCGCAATTTCAATATCACGTATGTCAATCCGAAGTCCAAAGAGACTTTGAAGAAGGTTGCAAAATTCTTGCCAGTCCCGATCGAAAACATCCAAGGCGGAAGTATCGACATTTTTCACAAAAATCCGTCGCACCAACGCAATCTACTTTCCAGTGAGAAGAACTTGCCACATCGTGCGATCATTAATGTCGGTACAGAGAAGTTGGACCTTCTTGTATCGGCAATCCGCGATGGCGCAGGAAACTTCATCGGTTCAATGGTTACTTGGGATCTCGTTACTGAGAAGCTGAAGTTGGAAAATAACATGGCAATGATGATGTCGCTGGTGCAAAACGCGCCAGTGAATATCATGTGTGCCGATTCGAACTTCAATCTAGTGTTTATGAACCCTGCATCCGCAAACACGCTGCGCAAGATTGAAAAGTCGTTGGCGGTTCCTGTTGATCAAATGGTTGGTAAGAACATCGATATGTTCCACAAAAATCCCGCGGTTCAACGTGCGATCATTGGCAACTACCGCGCGTTGCCGCACAGAGCAAAGATCAAAGTTGGTAGCGACACTTTGGATTTGACTGCAGCGGCGATGTACGACAATGGCGGTAACTATATCGGTCCAATGGTTACTTGGGAACTCATTACCGAGAAAGTTGTCCTCGTTCGTGACCTCACGGAAGCCGCACAGCAGCTCGCGGCGGCATCCGCGCAGTTGAACGCAAGTGCGACCCAGATGGCTGGTAACTCAGAAGAAACAACCGGACAAGCTAACGAAGCGGCAGCTGCTGCTGAGGAAGTTTCGAAGGGCGTTGAAGTCGTTGCCACCAACACAGAAGAGATGCAGGCATCCATTAAAGAGATTGCTCGCAACGCAAATGAGGCGTCCACGATGTCGAATGACACGCGAGCTCAGGCGAACCAAACGAACGCAATGATCCAAAAGCTCGGCGACAGCAGCAAAGAGATTGGTAACGTTGTGAAGGTGATTTCCTCGATCGCACAGCAAACCAACCTACTTGCTCTTAACGCGACGATCGAAGCGGCGCGTGCTGGTGATGCAGGTCGAGGTTTCGCGGTTGTTGCGAACGAAGTTAAAGAACTCGCGAAGCAGACCGCAACGGCCACCGAAGAGATCACCAACAAAATTGGAGCAATCCAAGGTGACTCTACCAACGCAGTTCGCGCAATCGGTGACATTGCTCAGAGCATCAATCGCTTGAACGACATCGCGGGTTCGATCGCAGCCTCTGTTGAAGAGCAGATGGCGACGACCAACGAAGTTGCTCGTGTTGTTGGTGAGTCCAACGTTGGCGTTCAGAGTATTGCAACAAACGTTAAGACGGTCAGTACCGCGGCCGGTCAGACGGCACAAGGTGCGAACCAAGTGTTGGATGCGGCAAGAGGGCTGCAGTCACTTGCAGAACGATTGCAAAGTCTCGTTAAGCGTATCGAAGCGTAGTTTCGTAACGACAGTGCTGCGGCCACAATGGCCGCAGCACGATTGTTGAGCATGGGAGACTAGTGTGAGAGTATTGGTTGTTGATGACTCAGCTGTGTTTCGCACGGTCATTTCGAAAGTGATCGAGGGTATGCCTAATGCGCTGCTGGCAGGCACTGCTGCGAACGGTGAACTTGCTATCAAGGAAATTCAAAAGGGTGGGGTTGATTTAGTTACCCTAGATTTGAATATGCCGATTATGGACGGTATTTCCTTTCTCAAGCGTGCACGCGAGCTGCGTTTACCGGTAAAGACAATTGTTTTCTGTGCCCGGTCCCCGCGATCAGCAGAGGAGACCATTCAGGCCCTGTCGTTGGGTGCAGTGGATTTCGTAGTGAAGCCCGAGTCACAGAATGCATTCTCGGCTGCTGCGGCCATTCAGATGATTCAGGAGCAGTTGGCTCCTAAGATTTCTCAGTTTATTGATCGGGCAGCGCTCAAGGCCGCTATCGGTTCAGGTATAGCAGGTGCTGGTCCGTCCAGATTTTCTGCGCCTCTTGCTAAGGATGGTGTCGGGGCCTTTAGAAAGGTTGATCCAGCAACTTTTCAACCAAATGCGATTGTTATTGCAAGTTCAACCGGCGGCCCCGGGGCGCTTGAACGTGCGTTTTCATATCTGAACGGTGCTCCAAGGGTTCCGATTTTCATCGCACAGCATATGCCAGAAATGTTTACGAAGTTTTTAGCCGCGCGCATCGCTGCAATTGCAAAACTTGAGTGTCGTGAGGCCGAAAGTGGCGAAGTTGCAGAACCAGGTAAGGTGTACGTCGCTCCTGGAAACTTCCACATGAGACTATCAGGTGCCACAGGAATGGTGCGAATTTTACTCGATCAATCCGAGCGCGTAAACAGCGTGCGTCCTGCAGCAGATCTTTTGTTTACAAGTGCCGCGCAGATTTATGGTAGCAAACTCGGTGCATTTGTCTTTACGGGAATGGGTGAGGACGGCGCGCGAGGAGCGGTAGATATCAAAAAGGCTGGTGGCTGTGTCGTCATCCAGGACAAAGAAACGTGTGTTGTTTGGGGAATGCCAAGAGCCACACATGATAGGTCTGCATTCGATAAGATGGTTTCATTGGACGAAATGGGTGAAATTCTTCGCAAATTTTCGCAGGTACATTAAATGAAGTTGTTCGGTACATTTTTGCTGGAACAAAGACTGATCACGGAAGATCAGCTCTTAGCCGCGCTTGTGGCGCAGGTCGAGGCTGTTCCTTCCGTAGCAAAAATTGTTTTCGATCGCGGTTTGCTTTCTAAGTCGGATCAATTGAAAGTAATGTCTCATCAGGCGCTGAATCGATGCGAATTTGTGGCAGCATGTCGTGCTTTGGGCATGTGGGGCGAGTCGCTTGAAGCAGCTATCATTGAAGCGGTAGCACGCTCTCGCGAACCCATTGGTGCGACCTTAGTCAGGAACCAGGTGATTAGTCAGCAGCAACTCGATGATCAGTTGTCCGCGTTTTTGGAGAGCCATTCGCATCAGCTTGAGTCGGTTGCGCGAGCGCAGGTAGTATCTACGCCACCCGTGGCCGAGGTCGCAATTGTGGCGGCAGATGTTGCAAAAGTCGAGGCGATTCCCAGTGAACCTCAGGAAGCGCCGATGGAAGATCTGGACGCAGTGACCTCAGCGCCATCGTTTCGGTTCGAACCTAAATTTGGCAAGAGCGCTCCAGCTGCCATGCTCTTGAGTGAATTTTTTTCAGTATTCAATGCGGAGCGATTTGAGTCGTTGCAGAGTAAGCTGAAAAATTCCGTGGTTGGTAAGCCGACAAGTGCGCAGATCTCGGATGTGATAGAAGAGGTGGCAATCATTGGTGCGTCGGTCCGATTCTTGCGATTGCCATTGATGAGCCGCGTTTGCGATGAAGTAGAGTTGTTCATTGGTGAAATGGGTGTCGTAGAAATGTGGTCGAACGAAGTCGTCAATTTGGTTAGCGAAGCGATCAGTGTCATGTGGAGCATTCGGCTCGAATTGAGCTCTGACCGTGATGAGGAACAAATGTGGCAAGATGCGGAATTTAGAGAAATATTCACGCGATGTGTTTCTGGAATGAGTTCGTATTTGAATTTGAAGAAAGCGTCTTAAAGTAGGATGAGATGATGAAAATTTTGGTTGTTGATGATTCAAAGGCAATCCATGCATTCATGAAGGCAATTCTTTCGGGAACGAAGGCTGTATTGTCACATGCTTTTAACGGCCGTAAAGCGGTGGATCTGATCATCGCTGGGAACAAGTTCGATATGATCCTGCTTGACTGGGAGATGCCAGTCCTTGATGGACCTGGAGCGTTGGCTGGTATACGTAGTAAAGATACCTCAGTTCCTATTGTGATGGTGACATCCAAGAATGAAATCATGGATATTCAGCGCGCGCTTGAAGCGGGTGCTAACGAATACGTCATCAAGCCGTTTACCAAAGAAATTTTGCACGAGAAGATTACCTCGGTTACCGGACAAGAGGTGGCCTAACGTGAAATCGTCTTCTGAAGCGTTGAAATTTTTCTCGGACTACATTTTCCAGCAGCTGGGAATTGTGTACCAAGAAGCAAATTTTTATCAGCTAGATACCAGACTACAAGAAATCGCAAGTCAATTAGGCTTTGCTGACTCTGAGCAACTTTACGCAGCGGCTTCAAAGTCCATTTCGTCGCAAATGAAGTTGATGATCTTGGACATCGCTACCAACAATGAGACGTTGTTCTTCCGCGATCCAGCCGTGTTTGAAGCGATTGAAGCTATGATTGTAGAACGATTGGCTGAATTTAAGGTCCGCGCTTCACCCTTTCGAGTGTGGAGTGCCGCCTGCAGCTATGGGCAAGAACCGTACACGCTCGCGATGTTGTTTGAAAAAATCAAGGCCCGTGAACCCTGGTTTAACTATTCAATCATTGCGACGGACATTTCAGAACGCGCTTTGAATGCCGCTGCAGCTGGACGCTACACCCAACTGCAAGTGCAGCGAGGTTTGCCTGCAACGCTTTTGGTGAAGCACTTTGAAAAGCTCAACTCAGGCGAAACGCAGTACGAGTGGGCTGTAAAGTCCGAATTGAAAAAGAATATCCAGTTCAAGAAACTCAATTTGCTGGAGCCGTTTGGTACCATGGGGCCTTTTGACCTCGTGCTCTGTCGGAACGTTTTGATTTACCAAAAAGTTGAACGGAAGAAGGAAATCTTGCACAAAATTTACGATCGAATGGAGCAAAAGGCGGCACTGATCCTTGGAGCAGCCGAAAGCTTGATCGGTATTTCGGACAAATTTGAGCTGGTTCGGACTCCGAAAACGACGTTCTTTCGTAAGAGCGTGGCCGCTCAAAAGGCTGGTTGATCTTTGGAAATGTCATGAACAGAAAAGGGCTGCCAATCGGCAGCCCTTTTTTATTATTTGACTGGGTGATAGTCTTTGGGATTGATGCCGTACTTGTCCAACTTTCGTAGAAGTGTGACCTTGGTCATCTGCGTATGCTCGGCCGTCTGATTGATCCGTCCATTGAAAGCTTTCAGCGCCTTAACAATGAACTCGCGTTCAAACTTCTCTTTCAACGCCGGGTAGTTCAATTCGACGTCACCTTCAAGCATGGCCGACGCGGCTTCTTCTAGAGATTCAGGATCGTCGTCAACCGAGGCGCCCGCGCGTGCGACAATGTGTCCACCGACGTGTTCAGGAAGCGATCCAAGTTGAATTACATCTGAATTTTCGATGATGAAAGCATGTTCAATCACGTTTTCAAGTTCGCGGATGTTTCCTGGCCATGAATACGATTTTAACGCCAACATTGCGTCACGCGATAATCCGGTGATCTTGCGGCAGTGAATATCGTTGAATTTCTTCATGAGATATTCGGTCAATGACGGGATGTCGCTCGAGCGATCTCTCAGAGGTGGCAATTGAATGGGCAAGACATTTAAGCGGTAGAACAGGTCTGCGCGGAAAGAATTATTCTCAATCATCTTTTCAAGTGGGCGATTGGTGGCTGCGATGATGCGTACATCTGCTTCAGTTTCGCCATTGGCGCCGACCGGAGTAAAGCGCTTTTCTTGAAGTACGCGTAGCAATTTAACCTGCATTTGCTGGGAGATGTCGCCGATTTCGTCTAGGAAAATTGTCCCGCCATTGGCGAACTGAAATTTACCAATCTTCTTTTTGTCGGCACCTGTGAACGAGCCCTTTTCGTGACCAAACAACTCTGATTCGATTAAATTTTCTGGGATTGCTGCACAATTGACGGCAACGAATGGCCCCTTCTTTCTATGAGAATTGAAGTGAAGTGCGCGCGCCACTAGTTCCTTACCGGTACCGGATTCGCCGCGAATAAGTACGGATGTATCAACCTTGGAAAGTTTGTAAATGAGGTTAAAGACGCGACCCATTGAACTAGAATCACCGATCATGTTGCGGCCGGTGTCGAATTGCAATTGTGGTGCACTAAATGACGCGATTTCCATCAGCTTGTGTGCTTGATTCGCCGACTCGATCATTTTCAAGACGCGTTCAGCATCAACAGGCTTTTCAAGGTAATCGAATGCGCCAAGTTTGATAGCTGTTACGGCATCTTGAACGTTTGAATAGGCAGTCATGATCAAAACGTTCATGGAAGGATTTTGCTCCTTCATTTTCTCCAACGTTTCGATACCAGACATGCGGGGCATGTTGACGTCTAGGATTGCAAAGTCAAACGGACCGTTACTGGCAAGCAGTTCAAGAGCAGCTGCGCCATCACATGCCTCATGCACTTCGTGGCCATACGGCTCAAGAATATTTCGCAATGTAAGTCTTAGAACTTCATCGTCATCGACAACCATAATCTTGGTCATAGTTTTGCCCATACTTACAGGTTGGAGTGGGTACAAGAATGCGATTTCATAGACTTATAATATTTGTAATAATAAATGTCAATATTTTAAAGAAAAATCGTCTATTTTTATGAAAATCTCAATTGTTTCGTTGGTTGGGCTATAGAGATAGGCGGCCTTAGTTATGGTAAAATAACAAGCATTACCAAATGTTACTGCCATGGCGGTGTCATGAATCGTGATCGGCCATCAACTGGGCAAGACGCTATGCGCGAAGTGCTTTCACTAGTGCGCTTGTATCGTGACGCTCTGAATGATCCTCAAGCGGGCGATCGTCGGCAGGAACTTCGCCAATTGATCCAACATAGATGTGGGGCAGTTGCTTCGAGCCCTACAGAGGTACTCGACACAAGTGTCACAACCAACTTGCTTGGATACAGCGAGCGTCCATTTGAACGCGCATTCCTAAAGTCGGCGGAATCCAAAATAACGTCAACTGCTGCTGACGAGGCTAAAGTCGACTCATCCAAGCATTACGAGTCAGAAAACAGCGTCGATCTTGGTGAGCCAGACTCGCGAGTGCAAGAATTGAAGATCCGTAAAAAGCTGGACGCAGGTGGCAATTGGGAGCATGTCAAATCCACAGCGCTTAGCATGTTCAGAGCTGACCCGACAGTTGCGCAAGCCGCTCGGATTATGGAGTTGGCGGTGTTGCATGGCGGGATGGAAGAAGCGCCGCGGCTATTCTCAATATTTCAAAAAGCCGTTCCCGGATTCTTCGCTCACGTGCACAAAAAACTTCGCGAATACATCGTTGCAAACATGTGGTCGCAAGGCGAAAAGCAAATGCTTGAATCAATCGCTATTTCAGAATCCTTGGAAGATGCGACGTCAATCGAGATTCTATTTGAGTTCGATCGTTTAGTGGCGACAGGTCGAATTGTTGATGCATTCATGATGAGTCAACAATACTGGAACCAAATGTATGCTGCGGTTAAGACTTTTGGCGAAGTTGTCGGGTATTCGTCTTCGAAGTTTTGGTACACACTCGTGACACTATCTGTCGAGTTGGGTAGCGATTCGATGGCCAATCTCTATGCAGCTAAAATTGAGAAGTCGGACCCGCTGGCAGTGAAAGCTGCTCAATTATTGGGTCGCATTCAACATGAGAGTGAAAATGATGCAGGCAACCGCTTGACTTCTCAAATCATGGCGGCACCTACTGCTGCCGATAAACTAACAGTGCTGTTTGACATGATTGACCTAGTTTCGCGCAATCCAGATGATCGCAGACGCTGGGAAGTGAATGAAGTGTTGGGCCATCCTCTGAAATTGTTCCCGTCGATCGCCAGTGTATGGCAAGATTTCAGCCGTGCATTAATCAATCGCAGGGACTCGATTTCTGTTCTGCCGAATTTGTACAAAGTATTCTTGCAGAATGCGGATCAGTTTCATCCAAGGGTAATGGACCTTGCACTTTGGGATGGGCCGTTTTGCGATACGAACTGGCCGCAGCGTTATGTCTGGTTGAGTGACTACCTCAAGGCCGTTGCATGCTTGCACCGATTTGTTGCGATGGGGATGCAGGCCGAACCACTCCTGTGGACCGCAAGAGATTTGATGCAAAATCGCGAACATGAGATTCACTTCGAACCACTTTCTCGGTGGAATGAACTGTGTTTGGCAGCGTCACGGCAAATCACGACGTCGCGCGAAATTAATCCAACGGAAAAGACCGTGATGTTAAGTCAAATCAAATTGGTACAAGATGTAGAGTCGATGAAACGTGAGGACATCGTTCGCTTAGTTGAGTCAAATGCAAGCCTACCAGTAACTGCTTACAATAGCCTCGTTGCCATTTCAGCATCTCGGCTAGATTTGCATCTGGAATTGTTACTCCTGAATCACAAAGCCATCAGCTACGCTTTGAGTAATCAGGAACTAGATCGGATGTGGATTCTGGCGCGTAGCGCGGGGAAAGCTGACTTTGGTTGGCGCATCGCGACTCTGCTTAAGTTTCGGAAGGCGTTAAAGCCCAATGCCTCCAACGCATGGGAAATTAGCGGCGAGAACCGTAAGGAGTATCCGTTACATGTCCCACAGCTGCGCGTCGTGCGCTCCATTGCCGATGATGCGTCAGGAATGCGGCGTCGGTTGATGTCCGATTTATCAGTATCGGGAAGCAAGTTGGCACTTTTGCTTGGTACCGTGTCGCAGGATATTCGGCGCTTCAAACGTTCCGCAAATTTAAGTGCATTTGTATCAGAGCTCGAATCAAAACTTTCGACAAGTGAGTGGGCGGCCGGCAAAGAAGCTCTGATTCATCGTGACACCATAATTGCCGATTCAGAGCTTTTGATTCCACCAGCGGCCGAACTAATTCCCAATACTCGATGGGCTTCTGTTTTTACATCAGTGGGCGCGCGCCTTGGATTGTATGCATTTCAGTGGAGCAGCAAATACTTAGAGCAAACGCTCAGGCACCTATTTCTACCATCTGGCGGATTCCGAGAATTGGTTGATATTGATGGCTTAACGGGGCGTTGTCTTCGTCAGATGTCAGAAGAAGAGCGATTGGCAATTCAGAACATTGTTCATTGCGCCAAGATAATGAATGAAGAAGACTTTCAAGAAATGCTATGCATCTTGGTATCTCGCATTTCTACTTTAGTTTACTCGTCACATCTCGACGCGCTGCAGACTCTTGCGGATATGCGTATGCCTCTAAGAGTGGTAAGAGGGCTTGAGTCGTTTTTGTTGTCTGATCAATACGGGCGAATTCGATCTACATTTGGTTCTGCACACGAGACTCCCATACCTGCATCCATACAGTCCATCAGTAGCATAATCATTCGATAGCATCTATTTGATGCGGCCATCTCTGATGACGCCGTTAGCAACTTCTGGTTGGAACACATTCCATGCTAAACGGATGCCTTTAGAGGAAGTCATGCTGATTACGGAAACTAGCAATGCTGCGGAAAATGTTTTTTGATGCTCCGCTGTCACCGCAGGATCAATGCCAAACCATTTAAGAGCTGTGAGACTCGGTGAAGTAGCATCATCGTGGGTGGCTCCACGAATGGACACTTCTAAAATGTTGGACTTAATCCGTGAGAAGAAGGATTCCCGTTTGCGTGAGCGAAAGACAGTTGGATCGGCGCCTAAAAGTGCAACGGGAGTATCAATGTGCCTAAGTTGAGCATTAACGTCTGTCGACACTACTGCTGGATCCAAAAGAACCAGACCAACGGCAGGCGCGTCGTTTGCCGCTGCCAGCGCCGCCGCGGATCCGCCGAACGAATGGCCGACCACAACAATCCGATCCCGATCGACTCTCGGACTGATCATAGATGGCCACTGATGGATCAATTTGATTAACTGGGCAAACGTGTTCCCGTTCTGGACCCATTGCCCTGTGTTAGGCATTTGCGTCGTAACGACTATGAATCCCCAAGAAGCGAGGTGTTTAGCTTGATCAGAGTGTGCCTCCTTGAAGCTATCATTGCCATGTTGAATAATTATTACGGGTGCTTTGTGCTCGCCAGATGGAAGGTATATGTCACAGTGGACCCCTAGCTCGCGACTCAACCAAACAGTGTGATCGGAAACCTGACTGACATTGAATAGTCCAGTCCTTTCAAAACGCTCGAGCCCGAATCCCTGCCGAACCAAATGTTGGTGCTCGTGCAGTAGGTCAGTGGTTGAATAGCCCATGTTATTAGTGCGAGAACTTGCACATCCGATGCTGCAAAGTGCTGCGATTGCCCATTGAGCAATCGCGAAAAGATTTGCGAATGTTCCTCGCCTAAATGTCATAGAAGTGGCGCTCGACTTGCTGTGCAACAGCCTGCCAAGGTTTATAGGACCAGTCTTCTGTGGGCGGGTAAACGAGGGTCAAAAGTCCTAGTAAAACGATTGGTACTACGACACCAATCCAAGGCATGTTTGAAAGAAAGTTAACAAACAATGCGATCGTCATCATTGCGCAGATTGTGCCGCAAAAAAGGAAAAAGCCGAAGCCGCGGCCGCGAAATTTTACGACCTTCACATAGTAGTCGTCAGGATTCCCGTATTTGGGGATGATCCTAGCTCGATCCTTGTCGGACTTGCCGCGCTTGGGCGCTAAACTAGCTGCGTCGCTTTGTTTTTTGTCGTTGCTCATGCGGCCTTCCCACTACTGTTTTTATTGGATGCATTAGCTGCATCGGCGTCTTTGTCTTTTGCGTCCTTTTCCACGATCACGTACTGGTCCTGTCTGTTTCCGATCATGTACCAGCGAAACACTGCAAAACCCATCATGGCTGCGGTCGCAAAAAACTGTGTGGTGAGGTTCGAACCTTCTTTTACGTACGCGGCAGCAAGTGCATAGACTAGAGTCACTCCCGCTCCACCAAGATAGAGTGCGTACATAGCGCTACAAAATTTGTCGCGTCGATCGATGCCGATAAGAGGAGTGAAAAGTATGATCATCCAGAGCAAGACGAATGATGGCTGCGCAAGATCCACCAAACGAAACGTCATGTAGCTCTCGTAAATGTCGCGCAAAATAAATTTTGTATATTCCCACATGACAAATCTCCTCAAAAAGACTTTCGGAATCCGGCCGATGAACTTAATGGGTAAACTTTGCCTGCCAGAAGTGGCAGAAAGTGCAGTGAAATTCATGAATATCGACATTTTGGGCACGTAAAATAGAAAGGTGTAGAACTACGGGAGGCGCAGATGTTGCAGATTTTCGCTAAAGCAATTTTGACCTTCGGATTCTTGTGTGCGGATCATGCTTGGGCGGGTGCTAGTTTGCGATCTGCGGGAGTTCTAAAGTTCGAAGAATACGCAAAAGATTTCGGTGAAGTGAATCGAGGTGAGATATTGAAGCATGAGTTCAAGTTTCGCAATGACGGCACCGGCCCCATCCTGATCCAAGGAGTGCATTCATCATGCGGTTGCACAGCTGCAGAAGTGGATGTTGGCAAGACCTATCAGCCGGGCGATGGTGGTGTAGTCAAAGTTTCCTTTGATACAGCGGATTTCATGGGAGACGTTGCAAAGTCCGTGATGGTCATAACCAATGAAACAGGTGTTGTTGCCAAAACGCTTACATTAAAGGCAGCAGTGCGCACCGAAGTAGCGCTTAATCCGCCTTTGCTCAATTTTGGTCAGATTCCTGCTGGCCAGACTAAAGAAATGGTTGCAGAAATTCGTAAGTCACCTTCTGTCCCCGATTTGCGAGTCAGCATTGAGAATTATGATTCCAAAATTCTAGACATAAACGTGTTTGAGCAAGACGAAAAGTGGCTGGTCAAAGCGTCTCTTAAACCAGGTTTGGTATCCGGATTTTACAAAGACGATGTTGTGCTTAGAACTACGGCCAAGTATCAGCAGACGATCAAAGTTCCCGTTCGTGCTAATCTAACAGGTGCAATAGTGGCGGCACCGGCGTACTTAGAATTCGGCGCGCTATCAAAACAGGCAGTTTCGCGCCGCACCATCAAACTCAAGAGTCGATCGGAGATAGCAGTAAAAAATTCATCGATCGAACTTAAAGTAAATGGTCAAAAACGCAATGCAGGTAGCGATGTACCCATTGCGTTGAAAGTTGTTTCAGAGTCAGGCGTGGAACAAGTGATCGAAGTAGAAATGACTAATAAGTCGAATGACAGTGGTAGCGTTCATGGTAAGATCACATTCGCGGTTGATGATCCATACCAGAAAGAGGTATCGGTCGATTTTTATGGATATATGCTTTAGGGCGGACCACGCATGTATGATCTAATTTATATCTTATCTTCAGTTTTGATTTTGAGCGGATCGTTCTTGTTTTGGACGGCGTCCTGCTGTGACTAACTACTTAACGGGTAGGCATTTGCTCGACGCGATCGCGCTTTCGATGGAGCGACAAGTATCCATCATCTCGCGTTCGTTTGCAGTGACCACCGTTACATGTCCGAGCTTGCGATTCTTGCGAGATTCTTTGTGATAATCATGCAAAAAGATATTTGAGTGCAAGCTTAGTTCGACGCTGTTGAGGTGATTGCCAATAACGTTATACATGCAGCTAAAGCCTTTTGGCACAGGGGCGTGAAGTTCTTTTCCCAAGATTGCGGCGATGTGAAGTTGGAACTGGCTATGCGTATAGCCTTCGATGCTCCAATGGCCGGAATTGTGAACTCGCGGCGCGAGTTCATTGACCAAAATGTCGCCATCACAATCAAACAATTCAACCGCAAGCGTGCCACAATAGTCTAGCTCTTTGAGAATTGCCGCTAAAAGTGATTCGCAACGAAACTGAAGTGCGGCATCGGACTGTCCGATCGGTTGGCTGCGAATCAACATGCCATGTTGATGTACATTTTCAGCGACCGGCAAAAAGGCTGTGCTGCCGTCGCGGCTGCGCGCGCCGATGATGGATAGTTCTCGTTTAAATTCAACAAAACCCTCAACAATGTAGCCGTTACGATTTGATGACCAATCAACGTTTGCACAAATTTCAGCAACATCCTCTGGACAACAAAAGCGCCATTGGCCCTTTCCGTCGTATCCTAGCGTACGAGTTTTGAGGATGCCGCGAAACCCAAGAGAGCTGGCCGCTTGGTGGAGTTCGTTTCCGTTCGAAACCGATTCGAAGGGAGCTGTTTTAAGATTTAACTTTCTCACGAACTGTTTTTCATACAACCGGTCTTGGCAAATCTTGATGGTTGCGAGTGATGGCGAAAATTTAGAAGGATCGAACGCCTGTAATGGAGTTGTGTCCGTGTTTTCGGACTCAAAGGTAATCACGTCGCAGCGCTTGATGAATTTGGCGACATCTTCAGGTGTGTAGATAGAACCTAAGTGTTGCTCGCCAAGGCCAGCACAGGTTTTGGTCGGCGAATCTGCAAAGAAGTGTATCTCTGCATCAAACTCGCGTGCGGCTTCGGCGAGCATGGCTCCGAGCTGACCGTTGCCAAAGATGCCAATCTTCGTTTTCAAAGATTGCTTAGATCCTCTTGTAAGACTTTTTTGGTCTGTTCCTCGCGAAACACGAGCAATGCGGCTTGTAGACTATCGTCGCCGCCGATGGTGGCGAGCATTGAAACAGCAGCAAGTGCAGCATTCTTGGCTCCAGCTTCGCCTATTGCAAATGTCGAAACGGGTATGCCGGCGGGCATCTGGACGATTGATAGTAATGAATCCACGCCGTTCAAAATTTTTGATTGCACCGGAACGCCCAACACGGGAACGTCCGTCATAGCCGCCAACATTCCTGGTAAGTGTGCCGCGCCACCCGCGCCGGCAATAATAATTTTAATACCGCGCTCACGAGCCGTGCGAGCGAACTCAAACAAGTGTTCGGGGGTGCGATGTGCAGATACTACGGCGCAGTCGTGGGCGATATCAAAAGCTTGTAAAGTCTCGGAGCTGAACTTCATCGTGGACCAGTCCGACTTAGACCCCATAACAATGGCAATCTCAGGCAGGCGGTCGGTAGACTTTTTCTTTTTTATCTTCGTCGTTTTTTTTGCTTTACTCATTTGCACGGCTCCTTACTGAAGCTGTCCGTTTCCACTATGAATGAGTTCGCCAGACAACGCTGTTTTACTCGCGCTGACGATTTCTACGTCAAGCATTCGTCCCACAATGTCTTGTCCCGCACGTGCGCGGACCAATCTGAACTGCTCCGTTCGACCGTAGAAAACACCGGGTTCCTTTTTGCTTTCATAATGGAAAAGCACGCTGCGGACTCGACCAACTTCACGCAGGTTGTGCTGAATCGTGCGCGTGTCCTGCAGTTGATTAAGCATTTGTAGCCGGCGATCTTTCTCTGCTTCTGGGATTTGATCTGCGAAGCGAGTGGCCGCAGTGCCCTTACGCGGCGAGTATTTGAAGGAATAAATGAACGAGAAGTCGACTTTTTCGACAAGTGACATCGTATTCATGAACTGTTCTTCTGTCTCTCCGGGAAATCCGACAATGAGATCCGTAGAAATGGAGAACTCAGGATCAATATCGCGTAGCATTGCTATCCTTTGCAAATACTCCTCGCGGGTAACCTTTCGCTTCATTCGCTCCAGAACTGTATCGTCGCCACTCTGCACGGGGAGATGAATGTATCGTCCTAGTTTTCTTTGTGTGGCAAACAAGTTCGCAAGTGCCGGTGTAAAATCGTGTGGATTAGAGGTCGTAAATCGCAAACGCCACAGATCTTTGATTTCGCATGTTGCCCGGAGCAATTCCACGAAAGCTTCAACTTCATTTTCGTTCTGCGTCAAATCGCTGCCGTAGCTGTTTACGTTTTGACCTAGTAAAGTAATTTCGCGGGCGCCGCCTGCGGCAAAACGTCGAACTTCTTCGACGATATCCGCTTGGGTTCGCGAAATTTCGCGTCCACGTGTGAATGGAACAACACAAAACGTACAGAAATTATTGCAACCCTGCTGGATGTTCACAAAACGAGAAATTTCTGTACGTCCTGATAGCGTCGGAGTTTCGGAACCATCTTGGGACTTAACTTCAACATTTTGAGGTTTGAACCCGACTGCTACTTGAGCGTCGCGACTTTGCGAAAGATTCTGCAAAATTTGGCCAAAGTCTGCGATGCGTCCCGGACCCATGACAACATCAACAATGCCTTCCTGCCCTTTGACGAGCTTGTCACCTTCGGCTTGTGCGACGCATCCAGTGACGGCGATACGCACGTCTGGATTATTGCGCTTGTAGTTACGTAATGTTCCAATTCTGCTGCGGACCTTATGGGTGGACTTTTCGCGGATGTGGCAGGTATTCAAGACAAAGAGATCTGCTTCTGATTCGTTCTCAGTCGTTTGGTAACTGTTGTCCTTCAAGACCTTGAGCATTTGCTCAGAGTCGGCGACATTCATCTGACAGCCCCAAGTCTCGATGAACACCTTCTTTGTTTTCGGTGCCACGAACTCGTTGGCTGGGATAGATGATTCGACGTTTGCGTCACTCATTTTCGATTCTTCTTTCGCGCTTTCTTGGCGTCTTTGCGTGCTTTGCGAAGTTTGTCTTTGTCCACATTCGGTTTACGCACGCCTGCACCACCAAATGGATTCGCCATCCCCATGTTTCCAAGCATTTGACCGAGGCCGCCCATGCCGCCCATGCCACTTTGTGCCATTTGTTTCATAGCACGCATCTGATTCAATGCGCCCATTCCTGGAATCTTGCCGAGCATTCCCATGCTTCGTCCGATGGTGCCCATGACTTTCTGCATGGCGCGGAACTTTTGCAGCAAATCGTTTACTTCCTTTTCGCTTCGACCCGAACCGCGCGCGATTCTTTTGACGCGGCTTGCGTTGAACACATTCGGACGCGTGCGTTCTTGCTCAGTCATGGAGTCAATCATCGCGCGAACTTTTACCAATTCGCCGTCGTCGAAGTTTGCGCCCTTAGGAATCAGATCTTGCATGGGTAGTTTGGCAGCAATGTCCTTTAGGCTACCCATTTGTTGAATCATGGAAATTTGCTGGTAGAAATCTTTGAACGAGAAGTTGCCTTGAAGCATCTTCATTGCTTGCTGTTCTTGATCTTCTTGAGCAACTTTCTCGAAGTCTTGCATCAGGCCAACAATGTCACCCAGACCGAGGATGCGGCTTGCGAGTCCCTCTGGTCGAAACTCTTCGAGCTTGTCCAAACTTTCGCCCATGCCGAGAAACTTGATGGGCTTGCCTGTTACTTGTCGAATACTCAGGGCAGCGCCACCACGAGCATCGCCGTCAAGCTTGGTCATGATGACGCCGCTGATATCCAACCGTTCATTGAACGCCTTGGCTGTGGTAACAGCGTCTTGACCCATCATTGCGTCGCAGACAAAAAAGATATGATCTGGCTTCACGTCGGCTTTGATGTCAGTCAATTCCTTCATCAAAGCTTCGTCGATAGTCAAGCGGCCCGCGGTATCGATCAAAACCAAATCTGCGTTTTGATTGTAAGCGGTCATCATCGCTTGTTTGCAAATTTGCAACGGCGTTGCACCGGGTTGAGAGTAAACGGGAACGTTAAGTTTCGCGCCGAGTACTTTGAGTTGGTCGATAGCTGCGGGGCGATAAATGTCGGCTGCGACCAGAAGTGGCTTGCGCTTGTACTTATCTAAAAGAAGTCTGGTAAGTTTGCCTGTTGAAGTCGTCTTACCTGACCCCTGTAAGCCCACCATCATTATGACAGTGGGGCGATTGGATGCAAATCGTAACTCGGCCTCAGTTGGGCCCATTAGTGCTTCGAGTTCTTGGCGACAGATATCGACGAAGTGATCGGCAGCAGATACACGCAGCTTGTCCGAACCTTTACCGGCTTTCAAATTAACGGTGCGACCTACGGCAGATTCTTTCACTCGTTGGATGAAGTTTTTAACGACACCGTACTCGACGTCTGCTTCCAAAAGGCTAGTACGAATGAGTTCAACCGCTTGGTCGACATTTTGTTCTGTTAAAGTGGTCTGACCTTTGAAAAGGTCTTTAGCCTGTTTGAATCCGCTACCGATGATATCTAACATTTGATCCGCCCTAATTCGGTGTGGGGTCTACTCACAAGAATGAGACCGCCATTTTTCGCCGAACATGTTGAAATCCCAAGAAGAAGCCTCCCTATAGCGTGAAAGAACCAACCCGTCAACGCATGGGTCGAGAACGCATGACGTAGCGAAATTTTCAGGGGTCTTAACGTTGGGCACCGACTTGCGATAAAATATTAACCAAAGCAATCATTTTGACTGAGATTTTCTCAATTTCTCTTTTGAGTTCGAAGGGTTGACGACATGACGGCACGCAAAATATTGGTCATTGAAGATGAATCCGCGCTATCGGAATTGTTGCAACTTGAATTCGGCCTTAACGGCATTGACGTTCAGACTGCAGGTAACCCAGCAGAGGCGAAGGCGTTTTTAAACTCAAATGACTTTGCGGCCGTCATTTCTGATCTGACTTTTCCCGGTGTTCAGCGTGATCAATGGGTCAAAGAATTGGCCACCTACGCAGGAACTAGGCTAACCATCGCAATGAGTGGCGACTTCGGTGTGATTGAACACATCAAAGCCAATCACCCGCAGTTAAAAGCTGTATCGAAACCATTCCGCTTTGCAGATCTCATCGCAATGGTTCGTACGCAATTTGTGAATACGACACCAGCTGAATCTGCGGAAAAGGTCGCAGCTAAAAAGTCTGCGAAGATGCAGATAGCGGTTATCGACGACGAGCCGGAAATTCGTGAGCTTATGTCCGACGTGATTGGATCGGACTTTGATGTGAAGACGTTTGGCACTGCGCAGCTGTTTGTTGATGCATTTCAGTCCGGTTATGATCCTGCATTAATCGTATCTGACATCTCCATGCCCGGCATCACGGGTGTTGAAATGGCGAAGTTGATTAGAACTAAGTTTGTTTGCAGTACGCCCATCCTGCTTGTCTCCGGCTTTGCCGACAAGCATGCAATGGCGGTGGCGTTGGAACTCGGTCACATGGCTGTAATTGACAAGCCGTTTTCTGACACTACGATTCAAAATCAGGTTGCACAAATGATCGATAACGCAAAATTTGATCGGCTGATTCGTACGGTACTCGCCGAATACTCCATGCTTACCGATACGGCTCTGCAGACAATCGAAGCGCTAGAAAAACAAAACGAAATGCTGGAACAAAAACTCATGGAAGTTGCGAACAAGTCGCAAGACGGCGCGCATTTGATTGAGTACCTTGCAGATCTTCCTGATAACGAACCGAGTCAAAAGTTTGCCGCAGAATTGCGATCAAACATGGCCTCATTCAAATCACATTATCAGGAAATCACAGCAAAGCGCACAGCGGCAAAAGGTTCTGCTGACAAGAAGGCGTCGTAATTTTCAATTTCATCTCTAGACTTGCTGGCGGCTAAAGCGTCAGCGGGCCGAACTCTGAACATGCTTCTGCCATGTTTTCGTGAGACATTGATCCCATCGGACCATCTAGCCTCAACTTGCCGCGTCGAGATAACTCTTGGATTAAGAGTTGAGCCCTCTCGGCAAGCTTCGCTCTTTTTTGTGTGACATTGGGAGCGTTCTCGTTGCCCAAATAACTATAGAGTGTCGAACAAGCTTCGCGGACATTTGATACGTCAAAAGCAGGCATTTCGCTGAATGAGGCGACGATTCTCTGCTCGGAAGGTGCAGCTGGTGAGTTGGGGCGATAGAATGACCCGGGAACGGCAGACAGCGATATCTTGCCAACGGGGTTGTTACTCCGCACCCACGAATCCAGTGGAGCTGGCGAAGGAAGCAATGATGGATCGATAATTGTCGCTTCTCGTCTATTGCCGACAATGAGCATCGGCGCCACATGATATCGCCAAGAAAGTTTAGCGGTCGGATGCAAGTCACCAGCGATAAACTGCGATGAACTAGGGATTCCTCGTGCCGCCAATTCCATGGCCATGAAAAATGCTCGTGCGTAACAACCGTCATCTTTGAATGCAAAAGGCAGATAGTCAATTGTTTCAATGATTTCGAATGCCTGCTTTGAAGCCTCGCTGGAGACAAAGGCATCTAGCGACGAATGAGTAACCTCATTTCCACAGGAAATTAACAGTGCTAAAGCGCAAATGAGCGCTATACGACTACGTAGTAAATGCATGTCCTATCCTGATCGTAATGCGAGGCAAACTGGGAGAACGCCTAATTGCCAGATACACAGGAGGCAAAGCAATGAAAATGTGGCGTGCGCCACAGGATGAGGGTGGGATTGGTTTGAAACTTGACTGATTTATCGAGTAGTTGTCGGCTCCGGAGCATTTCCAGAGGGAATGAGTTCGCTAACCACAACTTTTGGCCGTAGGCGACTCCATTCGGCTTGGCTGCTTCCAAGGACAGGGGGATCCGATTCCCAATCTTCAGCTTGTGGCAGGTGATGTCGTACAGAGATTGCGTATGAACCAATCGGAAGTCTGAGCAGAATTGAGCTGAAATTATTTAGGACAAACTCTGTTTCGCTGGTGATGCTTTCTGCAAGGTAGCGGTGGGGATTAAAGTTCGGTTCTACCTTTGAAACCGTCACATCGGTACAAGCACTAGACGGAGCCGTGCCGACTAAGTCTAGTTGCTTTGCCAGTACCAACTTCGGCGGTTCGCTACCAAAGATGGGGTGCCAGCACCCAGTGGTCACTGGATCTTTTGTTGCTGAAGTGGACTCCGAATAAATCTTGGCACTGAGTTTGGCAAGATTTTCAGTCACATCCTCTTTGGGAGTCAAACTGAGCCAAAATTCTTTCGTTGGCGTCATCATGTCTTTGGGCAAGCGGAGGGTTAGCATCCCTAAGTTGGATGACTGTTCAAACAGTTGTCTGAGTAATTCAATCTCGCCGAGAGCTTTAGAGAGTCCAACAGTCGCGGCCTCTCTTCTTTGTGTATCCAAAAGGTTCTGTCCGCACACCGACTGTTGCCACCGTGTTGCTGAGAACACCAATGGCATTTCCTCGGGAATTGAATTTGAGAGAATTCTGCAAAAGTTTTCGATCTTCGCATTGCCGCCACTCGCATAGACTTGCGCAAGATAATGCGCGATGGCTAATCGACGCGTGAGAATGTACGGCAAGCGACTCCATCGACGAATGATCGTGGATTGTAGCTCGCGAATCTCGCGATCAGCAAGCTCGCCATCAACCGCATCAATGTGGCAATACCAACGTCCGTCGTCTATGGGACGAAAGGAACAATCAGGCGCGAGCAGTGTTAGAAGAGAGTCTGATAATTCAAAATAATCGGGCGTGTCTAAAAAGGCCTCTTTGTCGCCATTTTGCCACGCTTCACATGCTTTGCCGACGATGCTGTCGCTTAGATTGGTGGGCGTGCGAATCACGAACTCACGATCGTCAACAAACACGTTTACCAGCCTATCGGTCGGCGGATTTTTCATGCGAAAACCGACTTCGCTGATGCCAAAAGCTGAATCGATGGGGATGTACCAGATGATGTCGGGTAGGTTGGCTGCAGCATTTCCTTGGCCACGACATGTTGAGGCAGCGAGAGCACCAACCGAAAAAGTAGCACCGGTCTTGTCTGCGGCCTTAAGGATAATGGCATCTTTGGCAATGGTAGTTTTCGGCTCGGTCGCGAAATCTACTGAACCAGAGAACAAATCAAATTTTGCAAACCATGAATCTGACGTGCTTGTAGAGCTATTGCTCATTCGACATGAGCGTACGGTTAGGGTGAAAACCGTAATGAAAAGAAACATCTTAAAAGGACGAACTCTCACGAGTAATCCTTTGAACGAGATTGGTTTTTAGTTTTCTGAGAAATCCAAGTGGAGCACTGCAAGTTCGACGGTTTCATGGAAACCGCCATTACCCGTACCTACAGACTCGACGGTCCATGATAGCGGATGGCAGTTCTTCATGACTTGGCGCGAAACTTCCGAGCCATCTTGGGTACGACGAACGATATGAACATCGCGCTGACCAATGCGGTTAGCAGCGGCATTCTTAGCCCAAAGATAGAGAGATGGATCTGTGACGAAATCACGGTGAAGAACGATGGTGGAATGCGCTGCGTCTTCAGTCTCAGGCATAACCTGAAGATTGTCTAACCCACCGATGTGATCGAAGCGGCCGTAATCGACACCGTCGATCTCGATGTTGGTCACTAATTCTTCTGGGGAAAAACCTGCTGGCAAATTGCGTGCAAAGAAGCCGAACGCAGCGACAAACAGCGATGCTGATATAAACTTAAGCAGCTTAGACTTTCTCTTCATCGCGACCATGCGGGCTTCCATGATATTTTAAAGGTCGTTGCGATTTCTATTTCTAATCTAATGATAGCACGAACCTTTTTGTTTAGTACAGAGCCAACCCTTTAAACATACTTAATTCCCTGCGCAGTGTGTTTCGGCTGAACTGCACTAAACTTGAGCGGTCGCGTCTATTTCAACCATCACGTCACGCGGTAGTTTCGCAGCTTGGATGGTCACGCGTGCTGGAAAAGGAGCCTTGAAGTAGGTTCCGTAAATCTCGTTTACTTGGCCAAAATGACCGAGGTCTTTCAAATAAATTGTCGTTTTCACAACATGCTCGGCGCCACAGCCGGCGGCTTTCAGAACAGCAAAAAGATTTTTTAATACTCGGTGTGTTTGGTCTTCAATTCCGCCGCTAATGAGCTCGCCAGTTTTAGGATCTAGGGGGATTTGACCGGAGCAATATACAGTATTCCCGACTTTGATAGCCTGGCTGTATGGACCAATTGCTTTAGGGGCGTCTGCTGTCTCAATAACCTGTTTCATAATGGAACTCCGTTCAAATTAATTGCTTGGTGCGTTTGGTTGTTTGTTTATTTCTTGATCACACTCGTCGAGCAGCTGACGAACCTGATCGATCACATGCGATGGTAACGATGGTTCTTCAATGACCATCAAAAAGTGTTTTTTGGCTTCCGCATATTGATTCAAACCCAGATGCGCCTGTGCGACGTGAGCTAGCAGACGCCAAGAGTTAGCAGATGGCTGTAAGTCGGGTGCTGCGCGCCAGTACAGAGCAGGGATCTTTTCATATTGGCCGGCAGCGCCAAGAGCAGCGGTAAATTCAATAAGGAACGCTTCACTGCGAACGCCACTTTCAAACACTTCTTCTAGCATCTGTACGCGCAAAACTTTGTCCTGTGGATCGATCATTTGGGCTGCTAATGACATGCCTGCCCACGAATTGTGCTTCTCAGCCAGTGCGCGTAAACGCTCTCCGCAAGTAACGCTATCTTCAGCTTGATAGAGCAAAGACAGTGTTTCCCAGATTCCAAATGCGTTGGCATCTACGGACAGACCAGACAGCGCCCAATTCAGAGCGTCTTCATCACGCTGCAAATGGAAATAGATTTTCGCAAGATTGGCGTAGGGGGCAAGTTCTTGCGGTTCGACTTGCTGTGCTCGCGACAGAACGGACTGTGCAAGATCAAGCTCGTTTTCCATCATTGATGCAGCGCCGAGTGCGAGGAGTCCGCGGAAATCGCGGCTTAGATCGAACTTTGGGTTTTTGTCATGGATGCGAATGGTCAAATTTCCGAGACGAAGCCAGCAAAGTTCTTCCATCAAATTCACGAGTTCGGCTTCAGAGACTACGGGATGCATGTCTATATAGTTCGACATCCACTTTTCAAACTCACGCAACCTGGCTTCTTCGGGAATTTCGGCGGAAATTTCGGATTCTGCTGGTAGGCCTAGATACATTCTAATCTGCGTACCCAGTGGCAAATCTAGCCACTGGGACGTCTCAATTTGCGCGGTCATATCGTCTTCAATTACTCCGTTGTCAACTTATGAACTCTGATGTGAAGGTCGCGAAGTTGATCGGGGTTCGCAACAGCCGGAGAGTCCGTCATCAGGCACGTGCCCTTGTTTGTCTTTGGGAACGGAATAACATCACGGATTGATTCAAGTCCAGATAGAATCATGGTTAGACGGTCTAAACCGAAGGCAATTCCACCATGTGGAGGAGCACCGAGGCTCAAGGCTTCGAGCAAGAACCCGAATTTCTTGTGCATTTCTTCCTCACTCAGGCCCAAAAGTTTGAAAACGCGAGCCTGCAATGATGGGTCGTGCATTCGAATGGATCCGCCAGCGATTTCATTGCCGTTTAAGACCATATCATAGGCGGACGCCCGCACTTTGCCCATGTCGGACTCAAGCAAGTGCATATCGGCTGGCAAAGGCGAGGTAAACGGGTGATGCCGCGCAATCCAGCGCCCGGAGTTGGGGTCACGTTCGCAAAGCGGGAAGTCCACCACCCATAGAAAGTTGAACTGTTTGGGGTCGGTCAATTTCAGCATCTTGCCAAGGTGAACGCGCACGGCGCCGAGGGCAGCCTTTGTTTCGTCGTAGCTGCCCGCGCCAAAAGCGATGAAGTCGCCCTCTTTGATGTCTGCCTTCTTCTCGATGTCAGCGATGGCTTCTGCGGAAAAGAATTTGGCGATCGGTGATTGCCACGACTCTTGGCCGCTACCTGACTTCTTCTTCACCCACGCAAGACCCTTCGCGCCGTGTTGTTTTGCCGTTTCGGTGAGTTCGTCGATATCTTTGCGCGATAGCTTTTCTGCCGCTCCTGGTACGACAATGCAGTTAACAATTCCGCCCATGGACGTCGCATCTTTGAATACACGAAACTCTGATTTTGCCACTTCCGTGGTGAGGTCTTTCAGTTTCAGATCGAAGCGGGTGTCTGGTTTGTCGACGCCGTATTCGTCCATCGCTTGCTGAAATTTCATTTGCGGAAACGGGGTTGTGATCTTCAGTCCCATCAATTCGTGAACAGCTTCTGCCACCGACTCTTCGAAATTTTTGATGACATCGTCTTGTTCGACAAACGACATTTCACAGTCGATTTGAATGAACTCTGGCTGGCGGTCGGCACGCAAATCCTCGTCGCGGAAACACTTCACCACTTGGTAATAGCGATCGAAACCCGAAATCATCAACGTTTGCTTGAATAGTTGGGGACTCTGCGGCAGCGCATAAAACTGGCCGGGGTGGATGCGGCTTGGCACGAGGAATTCGCGTGCGCCTTCGGGAGTTGACTTGTAGAGCATGGGAGTCTCAAGATCGAGGAACCCGCGTTTTTCAAGTGCGCGACGCATGGCACGAACCAAATATACTTTGTTCAAAATATTTTGCTTCATGGGGCCGCGACGCAAATCCAAGTAACGATACTTCAAACGTAAAGTTTCATTCGCGTCAGTTTCGTCATCAACCTGGAAAGGCAATACACCTGCGCGGTTCAAAATCTTCGCTTCGGAAACCATGAGTTCGATGCCACCGGTGGCGAACTTTTGGTTGATCATCCCGGAAGGCCGAGCTTTTACCTTTCCTTTTACGGCGACAACGAATTCATTCTTCAAGTCAGCAGCAACGGTCATGGGGTCTTTGCTGAACTCTGGATCGAATACAACTTGAGTGATGCCGTCCCGGTCTCGCAAATCGATAAATACAACGTTCTTATGTTCGCGCGTCGTTTGCACCCAGCCCATCAGACAAACAGTTTGTCCATCGTGCTCGGGGCGCAAGTCGTTGCATCGGTGAGTTCGCTTCCATCCGTTCAGACTTGTTGAGTTGTTCATATGCGTCCCTGATGTTTCAGAAATTGTTTTGAAATTAGGATGTTACGGATATTTTTGCAGGTTGGCAACAGTGCGATGCGATGATCAAATCTCGATCATTTTAACGCAATACTCAAGCACAACGATATCGAGTAGAATATCCAAGTTTCCGAAAGAATTAAGAAAATAGGCGCATCTGGCATCATCTTGCCTGTCGTGGGAGGTTTCATGGCTCAAGCAATTGCACCAAGGAGTACGGGCGAAAAGTTGTTCCTTTTGGTGTACTTTCCCGTCGTTGTCACATTCTATTTAATCTACAAATATCCAACATGGTTTGTGCCTGCGGACCAAGTAACGGCAACGTTCTACTGGTTCGGTAAGTCGACGAGCTTTTGGTACAACACCATATACTCCGCAATTGTTTGCGGAATCACCGGCAAGGTGCTTCTCTCTGGAAAGACTCCCTACGGTAAGAACAAAGATGTTCCCATTAGTTCCTATCAGAAGAAGAAATTCACTAGCATCTTCTTGTCTCAGCTTGTTTTTTTCTACGTAGTTCCGTTCTTCGTTCCATTCTTGTTCAACGGTCGCCCGTTCTTTGCAGACTCCTACGCTCCGTTAAACAAAAACGCATACGTTTACGTCTATAACGGTTTCACTTCTCCCGGAGGCTTTGCATACGTTTTCGTATTGGTGCCGCTCTCGGTCTGGTTCTTCGGCAAACGATATTGTTCATGGTTTTGCGCCTGCGGAAATCTGGCCGAAGCAGTTGGCGTAACGGTGTGGGGAAACAAATGGGTCACCGAACGAACACCCCGTGGCAAGACGGCATCGAACATGGAAAAACTTCAATATGTTTTCCTCGCATTTGCAATTTGCTTTGGTGTGCTGATCTTCTTGGACACGTGGAAGATTGTTGCCGCAGCTTCCTTGGTGGATGCGATGCGCCAAGCTCAAGACTTGGTCGTTGATCTCGCCTTTGGTGCGTTGATCGGTGTGGGAGCATACCCACTGCTTGGCACACGCATTTGGTGCCGATTCGGTTGCCCACTGGCTGCGGGTATGAGGCTCTACGGCAAGTATTCCAAGTCCGGTTTTCAGGTTGAAGCCAACAGTTCCTGCAAAGGTATCGGCTTGTGCACGACCCAATGTCCCATGGGGATCGATGTCGCATCATATGCTCATGAAAACGGCGTCGCTACTCGTGGCTCGTTTGGTTTGCAGAACAGTCCGTGCATTGGCTGCGGCGGCTGCATCGACATCTGTCCGGTAAAAGCGCTGTCGTTCAAAAAAATCTTGAATCCTAACGGTTAAGCGAGGGGTCTAACATGGAAGAAACAGCCTATCGTGGTTTGCTTTATCTGACGGGTGGATTGGGATTCTTTTCAACAATGTTGCTCGGGCTGCGCAGCATGGGTTTTGCCCGAAGTTCTTCGTCCGGTGCGGTCGCAACAGTTGACGGGAGTGCTTGGTCACACAAAGAAGCACTTAAAATTGCTGACATCATCGAAGAGACTTTCAACGTCAAAACGTTCAAGTTTGTTCGCGCAAACGGCAAGCTATTTCCGCCGAGTTTGCCGGGTCAATTTCTGAGTTTTCAGATTGGCGATGATGCGAAATGTTTGCGCTCGTATTCTATTTCCGCGTCCGCGAAGAATTGTGCAACGCTGCAAGTCTCAATCAAAAGACTAGATAACGGCAAAGGGTCGACTTGGTTTCATAGCCGCAAGGTCGGCGACGAAGTGATGGCATTTCCGCCCAACGGACTTTTCACCGATGACGGCTATGCGCCGAATGTCGTGAGAAACTATGTGGCGGGCGGAATCGGCATCACGCCGATGTTGTCCATGATTTTGACCAATCTCGACGCCGCGGCGCCGTGCAAGATGAACCTTTTTTACGGCATGCGTAGTACCAAGGATTTGGCATTCCACGACTTGCTTGTTTATCTTGCTAAGAGGCATCCGCAACTAAATTACGTTCCGGTTGTTTCTGAAACTAGCTCCGATTGGGCAGGCCAAACCGGGATGATTTCGGCGCAGATGTTAATGAAGGCGAACAGCGCGCCGAAGGATGCGGTGTACTTTTTCTGCGCGCCTTCGCCGATGACCAATTCGTTAATTGACGGACTGATGGCTGCGGGCGTTCCAGATGTAAATCTACATGCAGAAAAATTTGTTTCGCCGACCACACTTGATCCCGAAAAGATTCCCAACCGCAAGGCAACGATCAAGTTCCGAGGACAGACATTCAATTACGAAGGCAAGCAAACGATTTTGGAGTTCATGGAGTCTCAGAACCAGTCGATCTCGTTTGCGTGCCGTGTCGGTGTATGCGGAACCTGCAAGTGCAAGGCGACTGGAACCGTTCACGCACTTACTGATTCGGGTTTGAGCATCACAGACAAGAAGGCGGGAATGGTTCTTACTTGTGTTGCATTTCCGGAAGGTAATGTTGAACTATCCTAGTACTGTTTGCGTATTTAGAGGATTCAGTTCATAGCGTCTGGATGAAAGTGTTCGTGAATGTGAAACCGCTTATCATTGGGGGCGGATCTTTGCGCATCAAGCAGAGTAACGCCCCACTTCCTTTTGTCCGCTTCTGTCAAATCCTTGTCATTTTCTGCGCGAGTCCACCTTATTAAATCCAACTGCCGATCCTGTTCCAACTGAGCAACCAAGAAGGGTAGAGTGGGCGTCAATGAAAACGACTGACGAAAGTGTGACTCATGGGCAAACGCGAGATCGAAAAGTGCATTCGCGGTGTCGTCAAGTTCAAGAATCACGCGCAGCGACTCTTTTGGCATGTTGGTGGGAAAACGATGCTCCAGCAATCGTCCGAGCAGCGGGATCCGGCGAACGGTCCACACCGAACCTCTGACAAAGTCATCAATTCCAGACGTCTGAAATTCGTAACCCCACTGGCTCATCCATGCATATATTGACAGAAGCGCGGCATCTTTGTGTCGCGTCTCTGTCATTCCTGCGAAATCACGCCACTCCGCGACTAGAGTAAATTCAGGATCAAGTTCAATATCGCCTGGAACGAACGACTCATTCACTGTAATTCCCAAACGGCTCATGAAATAGCGGCTGGCGCGATCAAAGTGGTTGATAAAAACAGGCACTCTTTGCGACTTTGGATCCGCAAGTTCAAAGCCAAAATTGATGACTTCCGAACAATGCAAATCAGTTCGATCAGTAATGTCCATTTTAAAATCGTACGGGATGTTTTCTCCGGCCTCGCTCGCTTCGCGGGTACTGTCATACATGATCTGCGCAGCAAGAGCGGCGCGTTCTGTGTCTTTGTGTCGATAAACAGCTGAGCGTACCTTTCCATCAGCCAAATATTTTTCGAGTGGAGCAACGACGACGCCAATTTCAATGTGGGCTTCGATGGTGAACACTTGATGGGTGTTTGGATCCACGAAAATCATGGCCATGTGGCTAAATTGGCTCGAAATGTCGCCAAGTCTGGCGATTGCAGCGCTGGTAAACGCCGCTCCACGGCTGATAAGAACATCCCCCGACTTTAACTTAGTTTCGGGCTCGAAGGATGCGCTTCCGTCCGCTGTGAGTACGCTGGGAAACGATCCCGAAAAAGCGCGGGCAAATGGTTCCATTCTCCTGATGGGGAACGGACCTTGCCCTAATTCCCCAAGGTGATCTTCGATGGACCTCAATATTCTAAAAGAATCGCGAAACGATTCGTAACAAGGCTGCATCAGGCTTGCAGATTGATGCCATTGCTTCACGCGAGCCAGCATTTTTTGCCTTAATGCCCATGATCGTCGAATGAGATCAAGTGCACGTGGTTTCGTTGACTCAGCGGTGAAGTTGGCAGCATTAAGGCCGAGCATCAATTTGTTTTGTTGCGAAAGTTTTGCTTCGCAATCCTTAGGCTCAACTTTCGAAACCATCTTGTCCAAATCGTCGAGCACAAATTGCAAATCCATAGAAACAATCGGTTTAGGTATGGCTGGCAATGTACCGATGGGAAACTCCGGCAGTACCTGTTTCTGAGAACAACCAGCAAGCGTAAAGAAGAAGACAAGTGAAGCTCGATACATCATTGATTTATCCCGCAGTTTAAGCCCACAGCTATTACCGAGGCGTCGGTCTCGGGAATATTCAGAGAGTCGGCGAAAAACTTTACCAGGGATCGACCGTCCATGGTGCTGATAGTCATTTGCACGTATTCTGTCCCTAGCTGTGCCGTCGGAATCACGTAAGAAATGCGAGGGCCATCGGCAACGGAAATGGTTGCCGCAATTGGCTCCGCAAGAAATTCGCTCGCAGAGGTTACGCGAAGGCCAGAAGCTAACGATTCCCACACGCGGCGATTCAAGATCATTAGATGTGACTTCAGTTCCAACCCGCACAATCGGTTGGGCGCGATCGCTGGGTAATTGATGCCGATTTTGGTTTCACTTACGTTGACGCTGAGTTGGACAAATGTGCCGGAAAACAGGGTTCGAGCCTCAGCCGCAAAGGATACAAATGCTAAGAGTGTGCAAACTGCAAACTTGAAACAACGAATGTGCGTGGTCATTCCTAGTTAAGCCTTTGAGGAAAAATGTTGTGCTCGTTTAGTCTCAAATGCAGCAAGAGACTTTTTTGCTTGTTTCCGAATCATGAATCGCAACAATGGCGTCCAGCCCAGCAACGTGCCTGAGGTGCCAAGCGCTTGCGAAGACCAACGATAGAACGAAAAGTAGTCGCGATGATCAACGATCTGGTCATTGATGACTGTCATTTCTGCGCGAACATGATTGATTACGTTCCGGCCTTTGGGGCCAAACTTATATTTGGCAACCCAGTTTACGCTCGCCAGCTGTTCGTTTTCGGCTTTCACTTCAAAGGTGATGCTCAAATCTTTTGAGCGTGCGCACAGCATTCGCCACATGTTTCGCGCTTGCTCGCCGTGCAGGCTTGGGAAAACGGGATCGCTGAATTGAATCACGTCAGCATAAAGTTTAGCCATCGCTTCGCCATCCAACTGGGCGAATGCTTGATAAAACTGTTGCGCGACTTCGGCAGCTTTCATGAGTGATCCTTTGAGGGATAAATTAGAAATTATAGGTAGTTATGAGCTTGTTGGCGAGTCCCCTTTTAGGACGGGTGAGGCAAATAGTTGTTGCGAGAGTTGGGGCGAGGCTCTACTTTCCAAACCCTCACTTTTGTGTTTGCTCCGGTGGTGAAATCGGTAGACACACAGGACTTAAAATCCTGTGCTTCCGTAAGGGGCGTGCCGGTTCAAGTCCGGCCCGGAGCACCAAACTCCTTGCAATTGTAAAAATTCTTAGGCGCTGCAATTTCGCAAGCGCGACGTTTGTCATGATGTAACGGCTGTAAAAACGTCCAAATTTTTGCGATTTCGCAAATTATGGAATGTGATTTTCATTCAAGTATCTCAAGCAAAGCTAAATCATTCTTCGAAGAAGTCGATAAATGGGGAAGACTTGAGGTGTAACTTGCTCGGAGAATCGACCACATACAAAAACGGATTGTCAGTCGCGGCACTGGCCTGTGTTTGCATAGTGTGGTGGAACCTTGATGACTGGGCACTCAACCTTCTGACAGGTATTGTTGTCACCCTTGTTGGACTGATTGGATTATTTTCTTGTCATGTTGGGAGATGGTTCCAATCTTTCTCTGGCATTTTTTCAATGGCGATGTTTTTTCAGACTTTCGTTTTTCAGCAGTTGCACCTCCTGACAGCGCAATTATCCATGGATGCATATATCGATAGCCAAGAGAATCTCTATGTTTCTTATCTTTTGGCGGTGACGGCAAATTTCATTGCAGTACTCGTTATCCGTCCAATGTTTCGACGAACGAAAGAAAGCAGTTCTAATTTGTCTTATTTTTTGCAGAGCGCTGAATCAAAGCTGGAAAAATGTGGCACCACAAAACTACTGCTGGCATTGACCGGTTTGATGATAGTGATCCGAAAATATGTTCCAGGGTCGGCTCCCATCGTCGAGTATCTGTTCGTGCTTTTGATTTACGTTGGCTCGCGTTCAGTTGTTGAAAAGAGAGCGTCGCGATTTTTAGTCTCTGCAATGGTTGGTTCTGTTGTCGTTTCCATCTGGATCAGTGATGGGCTGTCCGGGATGAAAGCATCCTTAGTTGCTCCCCTCATACATATAATTCTGGCTTGTTTGGCATTCAAAATTCGAATTAAGAAAATGTGGATCGTTTCATTTGCGACTGTTTTTTTGGTTGTTGCCTTGGTTGCGACTGCTATTCAAGGTCTGCGTGTGATGGGTGCGACCGTAAGCCAGGAACAGCGTGCCATTATTGCAGTCGCAATGATCGAGGGGTTTCTTATCCGCACCTTTCACATGGAAATCAGCAATCCAATATCGGATCAACAGCTACTTAGCCAATTTTCAAAGTCAAGTGGCGATGAAAAAGAAGATCGCACGCTACTATTAAAGCGAAGCTCAGTATTAAGTTCAGACATAGCATTACTTGAGGCTTTCTATCGAAAGAGTGGGCTAGAGTATGGTTACTTTTTTGAAGCGTTCAGATTCATTCCGAAGTCAGTTGAGAATGTCGAAGCTGGCAATTCGAGTTCCGCATACTTTGGCAGATATGCAGAGATATGGTCGCAACAAGATTATATTTCCGGCTTGACTGTTTCGGGGCCGTTGGTCTGGTTCATATACTGGGGGGGGCTGGGTGTAATTTTCAATTACTTCATCCTAAACCTTCTAACTCAATTAGTTGGCAATAGTGTATTCGCAATTAACTCACTGGCAACTCGTGCTTTTGGAATTACAACTGTATTCGTAATTTCTGAAGATTCTGGTTTTACCTTATTCAAGTACTTGTACAGATTGTTTCCATTTTCAATTCTATTTTTTGCGATTGCAGCTGCTATAGTCTTGGTTCTAAACAAGTTGCTTAACAGCAACAGGTCGCGGGTAATGCATGGTCGTGCTGACATTTCGCGCAATTACGCATCAACTTGAACGAGCTGCTTGGATGACTTTCGCTCCATGATGGCTAGGAAAAGCAAGGCCGAACTGGAAAGGACAGGAGTCATTAATCTTATCTCGTCAATTTTGCCGAGAAATAAAACTGCTGAAATCCAAGAAGAATTGAATAGTGCAATCGTAACATTGCCCGACATTTGAGCTCTTCTTTCGGTATGCATTGGAATTTGAGATGCGTTAAGTACCAACAATCCTAATGCCAAAGGCAAGAATGCGAGAGCCGTCATTGAGGTAAAGTTTAAGACTAGAGTGATCGTTGGAGTCCCTGCCGGATATTTTGAATGCGGCCACAAGACAAATTTTGCCAGTAAAATATACAAAATTCCGAACGTTATAACTAGCCAACTGAGTCTTTTGTGAATTTGGGTGGCAGAGCTTTCATAAGTCAGCAGCGAAGAAAGCCCCGCAAAGACCGACATTTCTGGTCTCACAGCCAAAAAAAGAAGGGAAACCAAAAGAGCCTTGGTACGTTGTTTGCTCATTGCGAAATGCGAGAATAGGACTGTGAGACAAATCATGGCGACGGTTTCTGGTTTGTCATTTGGAATGGAACAGATGATCGACAATAACCCTAAAATTGAACCCCAAACGAATTTTCTAGGATCTGAATCGCGGCCCTGGTGCAACAGTCCAGAAGCATAAATAGCAATGAGTCCGAAAATCAGGTCCACTAGCAATGCCGCATGACCAGGTTTTAGAATTTGCTGAACTAAACTTCGTAATTGTGGCACCGCTTGTCGGTAAACGTAAGGAGCTGGTGCTGAACCCGTGATGATCTCATTTTGCCAAGCGGGAATAGCGTCGCCCAATATTCCAGCCGAATTTCTAAAATTACATCCAAGCGCATTCACGAGAAAGCTAGAAACAACTATGGAAAGACCCAGATATAATAAACTGAGCGGCTGTTTTGATAACGGCGTCGTGATTTAGTCCTCACCTGACATGAAGTGTAAATGACCTACGTATATTGCGTAAATTTTAATCATCGCGGAATTGATTTTCACATTATCCTCAAGATTTTCAATTGTGTAAACGACGGAGAGTGCACGGCAAACGCAGGATTGATTGATTTGGGGTCTAGCATACAAACTTGAGTGACTGTGTTGACCGTCTCAAGTCATGTGCAAGTTTTCAGATCTGTGAGGTTCCGGGGGCGGCACGTTTATCGCTATCGGCTTCGCATCGGAGTTGCCTCGTAAGCCTATAGGTGCTAATTTACTAACTAAAGTTGACCATAACTGTAGGTTATCCCAAAATGGGGGTGCCGATGGTTTTGGTGTTTTAGAACCCTGATTCTTGTAGCTGACGTTCACTTTCCGCGCGGAGTCCCACACTGTCATGACTGATGCCCAAAACGATGCGGCTGATTTGTCCCAGCGCTTTTCACTAAAAGTTGTAGAACACTTGCGTAAAAAACTTCCAAACTGTGGTCTGGAGTTTGTACAAAACGCCAAATACGCTGATGAAGATGCAATCTATGTGAAGCCGGACGCGATCCTTGAAGTCGCAAGAGAAGTGAAGCCATTCTTTCCTTTTCTTATGGATGTATGTGGTGTCGACTATCCTAACAAGGAAAAGCGACTCGAAGTTGTTTATCACTACGCGGACCCCGAAAAACTTGGCCATCGTTTGCGCGTAAAGACGCGGATTGCGCAGGGTGAAACACTTGCCTCTGTAACGTCCGAGTACAAATCAGCAAACTGGTTTGAGCGCGAAGCTTACGACATGTTCGGCATCAAATTTACGGGGCACCCCGACCTTCGTCGAATCCTGTGTCACGACGAGTTTGTCGGACATCCGCTGCTGAAGGACTATCCGGCAGAAAAGAATCAATCTTGCCGCCAGCCATTGGAGCACGTGTTCGCGAAAGATCGCGAGCGCATGATGGCAGATGTTACGGATCATTTGGACGAGAAGATCTGGGTTAATATCGGACCTGCTCATCCAGCGACGCACGGTACTCTGCGTTTTATGTCGATTCTTTCCGGTGAAAATATCGAAAAGATGGATGTTGAGATTGGTTACCTTCATCGCTGTTTCGAAAAGATGTGCGAGAATCACACGTACAATCAGATCATCCCCTACACAGACCGCCTAAACTACTGCTCTGCGCCGATCAACAATAACGCGTGGTGCGCAACCATCGAAAAGATGATGGGCATCCAGATTCCAGAGCGCGCAAAGGTCATGCGCGTAATCCTCGACGAGTTTTCGCGAATCATCGATCACTTTGTTTGCATCAGTACCAACGCGGTTGACCTTGGTGCTTTGACGAATTTCTGGCTTGGTTTTGCCGCTCGCGAAAAAGTATACGAGTTGTTTGAATCCCTCTGCGGTGCGCGACTGACCGTTTCGCTGGCTCGCGTCGGCGGGATGGGCTTCGATTTGCCAGACGGTTGGGTTGCAAAAGCGAAGGACACGCTGAAAGAAATTCAAAAGTCCCACAACGACCTCAGTACATTGCTGACGAAGAATCGAATTTTCATCAACCGCATGAAGGGTATTTCTCCCATCGCAGGTGAGAATGCCATCAAGTGGGGCTGGACCGGACCTTGTTTGAGGGCTGCGGGTGTTGCACGTGACCTTCGCGTCGACGCTCCGTACTACACCTATTCACAGTATAAGTTCGATATTCCAGTCGGACATCGTGGAGACTGTTACGATCGTTACTTGGTTCGCATGGAAGAAATCCAGCAGTCCATGAAGATCATTACGCAAGCCCTTGAGCATTTGCCAGCAGGGCCTGTGAAAGTGGATGACCCGACAATCTCGATGCCTTCGAAGCAAGACGTATATGGCAACATTGAAGGTCTCATGAACCAGTTCATGATGGTTATCAATGATGTGCAGCCTCCTGCCGGTGAAATTTATCACGCCGTAGAAGGCGCGAACGGTGAACTTGGCTTTTATGTGGTAAGCGACGGCAGCGGAGTTCCTTACCGAGTGAAGTGTCGTCCGCCCTGCTTCGCCCTTTTCCAAGCGGTTCCCGAAATTATTCAGGGACAACAACTGGCAGATCTCATCGCGTGTCTCGGCTCGATTAACATAATCGCCGGTGAACTGGATCGTTAACGTAGAATTGTGGATGTAGAAAATGAGTGTGTTTTCAAGTGGACTGCAGGAAAAGTTGAAGGGTTATTTGACTCGTTACGAGACAAAGCGATCGGCAATATTGCCGGCGTTGCATGCCATTCAGGATGAGCATGGATATGTGAAAGATGAGCATGTCGAAGCGCTGCATAATGAATACGGACTTGATCGTGTTCAAGTTCGTGAAGTTTTGACGTTCTACAGCATGTATCGCACGACCCCTCAGAAGAAGTTTCAACTTCTGTGCTGTGACAATATGGTTTGCATGATGATGGGTTCCAAACAACTCATCGCACGCATTGAAGAACGAATTCATGAATATGAAAAGCGCGGCAAGGAAGTTCCGTTTAGCGTGCAGCCGGTGCCGTGCTTGGGTGTCTGTGATGGCGCGCCAGCAATGCTGGTGAATAAGGAGCGTCACCTTCACGTGACTTCGCAGAATGTTGATTCGATTTTGGACAAGTACGCGCCGCTCTAACGGAGCGTTCTACATAGGATTGTAAACATGGGAAATACGACTGAGAAAGTCCTAATCACAACCAAGTTTCGCGGTATCCCCAACAGCCGTACTCTTGATGTGTATAAACAACACGGTGGTTACGAAGCTTTGAAAAAAGCATTCGCAAAGCAGCCGACCGACTTGGTGGACATGGTTAAAGCGTCAGGTTTGCGTGGTCGCGGCGGCGCAGGGTTTCCTACGGGTATGAAGTGGAGCTTCGTGCCGCGGAATGACGCGGGACCAAAGTACCTCATTTGTAACAACGATGAAGGCGAGCCCGGCACATTTAAGGATCGCATGATTTGCGAACTTAGCCCGCACATGCTGGTCGAGGGAATGATCATCGCCGGTTATGCCATTGGTGCAAACAAGGCATACATCTACACGCGATGCGAATTCTACGACGAGATCAAGTGGCTCGAAACCGCAATCAAAGAAGCTTATGCGGCGGGACTGCTCGGTAAGAATATCTTGGGTTCGGGATTTGACTTTGATTTGGATCACTACACTGGTGCGGGGGCGTACATTTGTGGTGAAGAAACCGGTTTGATTTCGTCGTTGGAAGGCAAGAAGGGCCAACCAAAACTGAAGCCGCCGTTTCCAGCGCTGAAGGGATACCTTGGTCGCCCAACAATTGTGAACAACACGGAAACTTTGGCTCTTGTCCCCTACATCATCAACAACGGTCCAGAGGCGTTCAAAGCCATTGGCACCGACAAAGCTCCAGGCACAAAACTTTTCTGCATTTCTGGCCGCGTGCAGCGTCCTGGTGTGTACGAGTTGCCGCTGGGTTATTCGTTCGAGAAATTCCTGAACGAAGACGCCGGTGGAATGCTTCCCGGATACAACCTCAAGGCAGTTATTCCCGGTGGTGCCTCGTCACCCATTTTGAAGCCTGAAGAACTAAAAGGTCTGACGATGGACTTTGAAGCGATGGCAGGCAAAGGAACGATGCTCGGGTCCGGTGCGGTCATGATTGTTGACGATAAGACGTCTATGGTCGATTTGCTGAAGAACGTCGTAGATTTCTTTGCGCATGAGAGCTGCGGCCAATGTACTCCGTGTCGTGAAGGTACGGGCTGGTTGTCCAATATTATGTGTGGTGTTGTGGAGAAACAAGGCTCTGCGGCTGACGTAGATCGTATGGGCACGGTGGCTTCATTCATGGGCGGCAAAACGATTTGCGCATTGTCAGATGCTGCAGCGATGCCAACCATGTCAATCGTGAAGAAGTTTGGCGACGAAATTAAAGCATATTTGCAGAATTCCTAATGTGGCAGACGGAGTAGCTCAGTGGCTGATAACCAAGGCTCGCAAGATACAGTAACGTTTAAGTTGAATGGTAATTCTGTCACGGTACCAAAGGGTTGGACCGTCATGCAGGCTGCACGTCGTGAGAAAGTCGACATCCCGCACTTTTGTTGGCATCCCGGACTGACGGTCGCAGGTGTTTGCCGATTCTGCATGGTCAAAGTCAACGGACGCCCCAAACTCGAGATCGCGTGTAACTTACAAGCGACTGACGGCATGGATGTCAACACAACGGAAAAAGATGTCGAGACAGCTCATAAATGGGCCCTGGAATTTCATTTGATCAACCACCCCCTTGATTGCCCCATCTGTGACCAAGCGGGCGAATGTAGCTTGCAAGATAACTACATGAAGGTTGGAAAATACCACAGCCAGATGATGCGGCCGAAAGTCTTAAAGCCCAAGGCGTTGCACGTTGGCGGTGATCTTGTATTGGATACCGAACGTTGCATCTTGTGCTCTCGTTGCACGCGCTTTGAAAAGGAAGTGACAAAGACCGGTGCGCTCGGCATCTTCGATCGCGGTGATCGCTCCGTAATCGGCATTTATCCCGACAAGAAGATCAATCACAACTACACAGCTAACCTCGTCGACATTTGTCCTGTTGGTGCATTTACATCTGAGAATTTTCGTTTCAAACAACGCGTTTGGTTTCTGAAGGATCGTCCAGCGACTTGCCCTGGTTGTTCAACCGGATGTCAGACAAAAGTTTATGCGAAAGAAGAGACGCGAAGATTCTTCCGTTTGAAGCCAGCCGACTCTGTCGATAGTGGCAACTGGATGTGTGACAAGGGACGCGGCATGTATGAGCACTTGAACAAAGAGTCTCGCATGTTGTTTGCCTACCAGACCGGTACCGCTGGTTCATATCAAAGAGTTGGTAATGACGACGCTTTGAAGGATTTGGGTGCAAAGATCAAAGCTGCTGGTAAGGATCAAGTGGCTATCCTCATTAGCGCGCAATACACCAATGAAGAATATGCGGCATTGTTTTCATTATTGGTTGATAAGTTTGGCATCAAGAAAGTTTTCCAATGGCGTGAACCAACGGAAAAAGTAGCCGATTTTGACGGCTTGCTGTATCGCGGAGATCATAACAGCAACACAGCAGGACTTCTCGCTGCACTAAAATCTCGCGGCTTGGGTGATTCTGCAAAGAATCAATTCGATGACGTGGCACAGTGTGGTGCAAAAATTGTGTTAGCGTTTGCGCCTGAGATTCCAAAAACATTTCCGTCCTTCAAGGATCAATTGAAGAAGTTGTCGGAACTTGGATCTGTCGCGGTCTTTTCTTGCACCTACGAGCCAAAGGACTTCAGCTTTTCAACATTGATACCGCTCAGGGGTTTTGCAGAGAAGTCTGGTACAGTAACTAATTTTGAAGGCAAGCAACAGGTAAGTGCCGATTCGTTCCCAGCGGTTGTTGCTGAAGCTCTTTGCTTAAAATCGGTGGCCAACAAGTTGGGTGCATACCTTTAGTTTTGAAGTGTCGATTCGGATGAAACCGAGTCTTTTTTAAGGATGAATGTTCATGGGCGTAATCAAAGTTCCAAATCCTCCGGATGATGCAAACGTATTCTCCCTCGCTTGGGGTTATCTTTCTTCAATCTTGGGTGGAATGACTTTTACGGCAAAGACGTTTGTGCGCCAGCTTTCAGGAGCTGAAAAACCACAAACACTGGAATGGCCCGAAGTTCCCGCTCAATACGGTGAACGATTTAAAGGAAAGCACTTTCTCACGCGCCGTGATGATGGCCAAATACGCTGTACCGCATGTTTCCTTTGCGCGACCGCGTGTCCAGCAAAGTGTATTCACATCGAAGCGGGTCAGCACCCAGACAACAACATCGAAAAGTTCCCTGTTCGTTTCGAAATTGACATCTTGCGTTGCGTGTTTTGTGGCTTCTGTGAAGAGGCTTGTCCCGTTGATGCAATTCGTCTGGGACCTGAGTATGTCATTGCAGGTCGTTCGGAGCGTAAGTGGGTGTTCACCAAGGATGAGCTTGCTGACCGTCCTCAGCTCAACGGTGGCGTAACATCAGTGAAAGAAGAGAACGACAAGCATCCGACAATCGATCATGAAGTCGCTTCGGAAGCTTATTCGACAGTTGTTCCTCACGGTGGTGTGCATCATCCTCACTGAGGGCGATGCCTATTCTTGCCATCTCGACCGTAGGGAGAGATCTCTCGCTGCGCTTCGAGATGACCGAATCAATTCATGCTATTGAAAACGGTGCGCGACTTCTTCCGAGAAGAGGATCATCTGATCTTCTACCGCTGAACCGTCCGCCTGATTGAACTCAAACCATAGCATTAGCCTGTCGTCGGCATGGAAACCAAGTTTACCCTGCGGGGCGAGAAGTTCAGCTATCTTCGCAGGTTCGCCAATCAGTGCGCGTGACATCAAAACATCTTTCGGTGGTGTACCGACGGTCCCGCGCATGGCTTCGATGTACGTATCGAAGCATGCTGACGCGCGTTCTTCTGCTTTTCTCTGATCGCGGTCAATGAAAGTTAGAACTGTTCTGGGCATTCTGTCGCGTCGCCAAGGAGTGTGGGAATCGGCGAACTTTTTCGTCATGGCGAGGTGAACTTTGTCTATTTCATGACTCGGTGTGAACGACAGGTTAAAAACGTCGATGGGAAAATACTTAGAACCGAGATCGTGAGCAGCTGGATCGTGTGAACCTAGCACCAGATTCAACAATGAGAGATTCATCGGCGAGCATTGTGGCGTCAATTTTAGCTTTTCGAATTTCCAGCGAGAATCGTATGGCAGACTTTCGCCTTGAAATTTCAATTGAGTCCTCGCCATTTGCCACTCTTCGTCGGTACGAAACCACGTGCGGTCGATTTTGTAATTTGTGATATCTTCGGATGCAAGGGTCTCACCGCGGATGAGGCGAAGAAATATCTCGGTGGCTTCAAGAAAGATAATTCGCTTATAAATTGGCCACAATTCACGCTCGACTTCGTTTCTTGGCACGATGCCAAACGGAGCATTTATATAGGGAAAGCGACCGGCAGCAAAACCGATGTCGAGTTTTCTCGGCGTCTCAAGAAATTGATTCAGGAAGACAAGGGAATTGATTCTGTCTGCCGAGGCGAGTGGCCCACCGTTGCCACCCACGATATTGTGAATGGCGGTCCCAAAGCCCATTTTTTTGGTTCGTGAAAAAACCAAATGGGCAAGTTGGAGGCAATCGGAGTTGAGGCCGACTTCCCCTTCGTAATGAGGGATTACGGGCTCGCTATTGGATTTTTGTACTTCGCTTGAAAAATGCGACTCAGCCACCCACATCGTACCAAAGCCAAGTGTTTCAGCGAGCTGGCATTGGCTAAGGAATTGCTGGAATACGGCGCCATCATGCAAGCGCGGAGTGATTGAATCAATTCTACCAACGGAGTGAAAAATGTCGAATTTCATACAGATCCACCAGAAATTTGCGCCATCCCACAGATAGTCTGGAGCGCGGAATTATTCAATGACGATCTAAGTTAAAAAGCTGAATTTACACGGATTTATGTGGGAAAACACGCCTGCGTTCGCTATAAGTGCAATGCATGAATACCAGGGATTTTACTCAAAACGGATCGGTAACGGTTTACTGCGGTGCTGTTTGGCATGTCGCTAAACCTGAGTTTGTGCATTCAAGTCCCGAACAGTCCCTTGAGCATATTCCTCAAGGGGCCATCGCAGTCGGAAGTGATGGGCGCATTTTAAAGTGCGGAGCAAAATCTGACGTCATAAAGCAATTTGCGCATGCTGCCGTAAAGGACTTTGGGGCGGCTCATATCTTTCCCGGACTAATTGATGCACATGTGCATTTTCCTCAGACCGCAATGATTGCTTCTTACGGAGAATCGCTTCTTGGTTGGCTGGAGAAGCACGCATTTCCCGAAGAGCGGAAGTTTTCGAATGACGCTTATGCTCAAAACATTGCAAAAACTTTCTGCCGCCAGCTTTGTAAAAATGGGACGACCACAGCGGCGGTTTTTGGTTCATGCCACGAGAGTTCTACTCACGTTTTGTTTGATGCGTTTGAAAGCACGGGTTTGCGCGGGATCATTGGTAAGATCAGCATGAATCAAAATGTTCCTAAGGATATTCAGACGCCATGTGATGATGATGAAAAGAGTTTGCAGACGCTTATTCACAAATGGCACGGCAAACATGATCGACTCTTTTACGCTTTGACTCCGCGATTTGCGCCGGCATGTTCAGAAGCGATGATGTCAAGGCATGCAGACGTGATGAAGTCACATCCGACGGTTTATTTGCAGACGCATGCATCTGAGAACAAGGCAGAAGTGGAGTGGGTGAAGTCTCTTTTTCCGAACGATCGGGACTACCTTTCTGTTTATCATCGATTCGGGCTGCTCGGGCCGCGCACACTCATGGCACATTCCATCTATTATTCTAAACACGAGTGGAACCTTGCCAAAGAGACGCAAACGAAGTTGATCCATTGTCCGAGTTCCAATTTGTTTCTTGGTAGTGGACTTTTTGACTATGGTGAGTCAGTCGCTCACAGTCTTTCGGTTGGTATTGCGTCTGATGTTGGTGGCGGTTCTACATTCTCAATTTGGAAAAATATGGCAGATGCCTACCGCATTCAGCGGCTGCGAAGTGGAAACGTCCACCCTGCGACATTACTGCATTTGGCTACGACAGGTGGGGCTAAGGCTCTTAGCATGCAGGAAAAGATCGGAAATTTTGAAATAGGCAAGCAGGCTGATTTTGTCGTGATCGATGCTGGTGAGGACGAAATGTTTTCACTTCGAACGGAACGATCAACATCACTTACGGATTTGCTTTTCGGTATTATCTTTCTTGCGGACGATCGCAATACCGTAGCGACGTACGCAGGTGGAGAAAAAGTATATGAGCGAGGCCACTAGAGTTCATCCGCGAGCTGCGGTTCTTACCATCGGCACTGAAATAACCACCGGACAAATTCTCAACAGCAATGCGCAGTGGTTTGGCGAGCAACTCACCAACTTGGGATTTGAAGTGGTCATTCACGAAGTCGTTCCCGACGACTGGGGATTGATTTTTTCGGCGCTAGAGCGCTGCGCGGAGCATGCGGAATTATTGATTGTCGGTGGTGGTTTGGGTCCAACCAGTGATGACTTTACCCGCGATGTCGTCGGCGAGTGGTTAGGTGTTAGCATGACTTACCACGAGCCTTCTTGGCTTTGGTTGAGTGAGAGAATCGGTCGCATTGGCGTAGAAGTGGCAGAGAGCAATCGGCGGCAATGCTACTATCCCGCAGGAGCCAATGTGATCCGGAATCACGCAGGAACTGCCAATGCGTTTTGGTGCGAAGGGCGCTCCAAAAAAATCATATGCTTACCTGGTCCTCCGCGGGAAGTGCGTGCGGTTTGGCCCGATGTTGAAAAGAATGTTCTAAGAAGTTGCTTCAGCTTGCCCGAGCCCGAACGACTCATTCGTTGGCAGTGTCTGGGGAAGTCGGAAGCAGCTCTTGGCGAAATCATCGAAAGTGCCATTGCAGGTGAAAACGTTAGAGCTGGATTCAGACCACATGTGCCGTTTGTCGAAATAAAGCTGTGGTTTCCTCTGAACAGTAATTATGCCGAGCTGATCGCGAAAGTGGATGATTCGCTGAAACCATGGTGTGTCGGCAAGGACGACGCGGACGCATGGCGCGAAATATTCAACGCAAATGTTCAAGAAGACGATCGCGTTCGAATTAACGACGGAACTGGCACAGGTGAGTTAACGCACAGAATTCTTTCATTGCGCAACGTGGGCAAGATCAAGTTTTCTTCCCTTTTGGCCAGTTTTTCTTCCGCTGAACGAGAGATGAGTAACGACGAATGTGATTGGGAAATCTCCATAGGCGATTTGTCCGGTCAAATCTGGTCGGCAAGTATAACAAAACGTGGTGCCGTACTTGCGAAAGTAGAAATTACATTCCCTTACAAATATGACGAGAGCCAGCGTGACCGATTCGCAAAGTTTCGCACCGAATTGAGCGGCTTTCGTTTGCTCGAGGCGCTGAAAGCAAGAGAAGCAAAATGATTGATTTTTTCTCCTTGCGGCGTGCAAATTATCCCGAAGTCGTCGTGCGAGGCGATGCCCAATTTGTTCCGGAAAATGGCGAGCCTCTCAATTTTGGCAATGCGACGCGACGACTTCCGGTGCGCTCGTTGTTGAAGCCTATGCAGTGGCTTGCAACCTGTCCTGACGTCAAAGACTCGCGTTGGTTGGTCGGAGCTTCATCGCACAGCGGGCAACTAATTCACACAAATATTTTGAGCGAACTCGCCATGTCTAAGGGAATCGAATGGCGTGACTTGTGTTGCCCGCCTGCGATGCCCATGGATGCCGCGGCAGCAGCTGCACGAATGGTGGCAAATGAGGCGGCACAAGTAATCTATCATCCGTGTGCAGCAAAGCATTTGATGTACAGAATTTTTGAAGGGCAGGGCGACTATCGTCTGCAAACTTCTAAGGCCCATCGGCGACTGGTTAAGATTCTGCAAGAATTAGGCATCCAGAAGCAAGAATGGCTGACTGACAGTTGTGGGCTGCCGACGTTAGTCTGTGAAATGAGCATATTTCTTGATGCGCTGCTCAGGATGCACAAGTCTGCAAGTGCCCATGATTTATACGGATATTGGAGAGAACGTCCGGAGATGGTAGGAGGCATGGGGCGACTCGATACCTGGATTTGCCAAGTCAGCAATGGTTCATTGCTTGCTAAGGAAGGTGCTGATGGGCTGCTTTCCGTATGGAGTTCAAACGGAAATGTTCGGACAGGAACCATGATCAAACTAGACAGCGGCTACAATGCTACATATCTTGCCGCTTCACTTTATGCGGTACTTGAACGATCGGACGCAGCTGGGCCGTGGTTGACTTTGCGTCAGCCGCTTCATGAGAGGGTGCGATCATCGTTGCCGAAAGATCAAAGTTTTGAAATTGGATTGTAGTCTTGGCTCAGGTTCAGAAAAAGGTGAAGGTCGCAAGAGAGCTAGCAGGATTGCGGCTTGATGTAGGCTTGTCGCGACTGTTTCCTGATCTTTCTCGTAGAAAAGTTCGCAAGATCATTGACGTTGGTGGTGCATACGTAAATCGAAAACGCGTTCGTGTGGCATCGCGCGTTTTGTGCACCGGCGACATGTTGGAGGTCGTGTACGACGAACGCAATCTTTCTACTCAAAAGGAGCAAGCGTACGCGCTGCAGGATCATGAGATCGTGTTCAGGGGCGCAGATCTGATTGCGATCAATAAGCCTCCCGGCCTTGCGTCACAAGCGACGCGTGCGCAATCAATCGCACACGCTGAACGAAGTCTCCAAATGTATATGAAGGAACGCGGTCAGGATCCGTCTGGCTTGACGCTTCTTCATCGGCTTGATCGCGACACAAGCGGAGTTCTTTTGTTTGGCCTGTCGGAGCGTCGTTCGAAAGAAATATTTGAAGCATTTCGTCAGCGAGAAATGTCCAAGACCTACTGGGCGATAACGCGCGGAATTCCCAAGGAAGAAAAATTTACCGTTCAGTGTTTGCTGTCAGATATTGATCCGAAAGTCGGCATCGTTCGCAAGGTCAACGAAGGTGGCAAGCCTTCCCATACCGACTTTCGCGTACTCGCAGTTAATAAAGAATTGGAATTGGCATTCGTTGAATGCAATCCCGTTACTGGGCGAAGTCACCAGATTCGCATTCATTTGGAAATTGCTGGAACTCCTATCGTGGGTGATCGTCGATACGGTGGCGCGCCCAAAAACCAATTGCCTGAACAATTGATTGCGCTTGCTTCTCGCCACCACTTTCTACACGCACGACGATTGCAGTTTGAGTTAAGCGGCCGTCAATTTGATATCGTTGCGGAACCGACGGTCGAGTTTGCGGGATTCGTCCAAGCCGCAAAGCTAGAACCCAACACTTAAAATTTGATCGAGATTGTTATCTAGGCCTTGATATTCGGGGGTTGGGCCTCCATTTTTTCTTGTGGTCACAAGCAGCAATTAACTGATTTTACACATAAAAATATAAATACTTTCAGTTTTTTTTAGACATTCCGACCATGTTCCTAAGACCAGAGGAATTCTGGGAGGAGGAACACAAAATGTTAAACAAGTCTAAAATGTTGTCGGCTTTAGTGGCAGCTTCGGCAACACTGTTTGTTGCGAGTTGCGATGGCGACAAAGGCCGAGATGACGAAAATGAATTCAAAGACGGTGGCTGTCCCGGATGCGGCAGCGGAGGCGGGAACGGTGGTAGCTATAGCGGCGAAGCAACAGGTCTTGCTTTGGACATCGAGGGTGTAAAAGCTCTCGCGCGAAGTTCGGAAGACTCGTCAGCTGGATTACATTTAGGCGAAGCTGCAGCGGATGCTGAGTCTAGTTTGACCGTATTAACGGACGACGGTGCTAAGCCTGCGTTGGTGCCCGTAGATCCAGAGCGAGCTGATAGCACCTCTGCCGAAATAAAAGCGGACAAGAATTCCAATGCATACAAGAACCTCCCGCGCGTAGCTGCTGTGGGTGTTTCACCAAAACTCGGGCGTATGTTCGTTTTATTTGAACGATGGTTTAACTACATGGTCCCACCGGCGAATTACACCGGCGATATCTGGAGCGGATCGAGCGAATACAACTGCCAATTGTTTGAATACAAATCTACGGTGGCGGAAGGAAAATCGACAAAGCTTGACACCGCCAATGGATCCAATTTGCGTTGTATCGCAGCCGGAAAAGAGATTCCAATCTGGCGTGGCAAAGACACGCAAATCATGCAGTTTGACCAAGACGGGAATCTATACTTTCCTGCCCACATTCCCGGTTCGTGGCAAGACGTGTTTTTCAAATATGATCCGTTGACTCAGGCAACGAAAGAAATGATCAATGCCAATATCTGTTTTCGCAATGCAAAAGTATTGGGTAACGGCGGTATTTTTTACACCGGAAACTCATACGAGAACAATGGGTGTAACGGGTCTTCTTTTTTCCGCTACATTTCGCCGGCAAACACGCTCATCCAAGTCGCACAAGACTGGTGGGACTTTAAGTACGAGCAACTTGAGTTGGGAGGCGAAACGCCTTCAAATAAGATTCTATTCTACGGCCCGAATCCGTCGTCGTCCTCAGGTAGTTCGTGGTCGACAGCATGCCTCTACACGTACGATCCAAAGTTGCCAGCGGCACAACGCACCACGCCTGTTGCACACTGTACGAATGATGTGTGGAGCTATCGTCAAGGAACGGACTTAGCAAGTTACACGCAGTCGAGTCAGACTTTGGCTCACCGCGTTGCGATGAAGTCACGCTGTCAAGGTGAAGGACGAGTGGCACTTGGCGGCAGCAGTATCAGTCAGTTAGGACAGGACGGTGTGGGTAACGTCGTCATTGCTGCGCAAATGAAAGCGTTTAGCAATTCTTCACTGAATTGCAGTCTTACTGTTTCCGAGGCGCATTGCTCTACACTCAATCCGGCACACACTACGCAGCAGCTTTGTACTGGAACGTGGTACACCGGAACTGGATACTATTCTGGAGTTACAACGGACGCATGCTTGGTGACAAGCGATGCAGCAGAAGAATCAGTGGCAGATGGTATCTATCACCGTCCGAATTGGAGCGCGTCCAACGCGAATTGTAGCTACGCTTCAAATGGTTCAAATGGTGACGGTACCGACACAGTTGACGGCATCGGTTACCTGACTGTTACAGATTCTCGTCAATACATTACGCTACTTTCCGAAAAGGATGAAAAGGCGAAAACGTTTTGGAGCATCTACCATGGTGCAACAGAAGGTACGGTTGTTTACTATTCTTCGTTGAAGGATGGGGAATTCCGCTTGCGATCGGCAAAATTAAACTCAGACGGCACTGTAACACGCAAGACTTTGATGTCCTCGTTTGAAGTTTACCAAGTGTATCGTTCTCCGGACGATCAAACCAAGCTGATGGTCAACGGACTAGATTTCAGCAACAACGCTTATACACTTGGAACGATCGATCCATTCCAAGCGTCTGAAGAGGCAGTACGTGAAAGTACAAGCTCCATTGTCGGTATCACTTCAAAAGTAGAAGAGTTGATCTTTTCGTCGCATTTCAGCAGCGAAGAATAGCGACACATTGTGAGATCATCAGGGGTCTGATTTTCATTTTTTACAAATGAATGTCAGGCTCTTCGTCATTAGATCTGTTTCTGAAAGCTGTTTCGAGAGCAAGGAGCTCCAATCTTGAGGATGACGTTTCTTGAACAAGATGGCTTCTGGCGAAAGGGTTGCGGATACAAATACAGTGCTAAAAGTCTTGCGAAATATGTTCAGATACTCAGATACACGGGCATAGGAAAAGATCCCATGTTTGGCCCACCATGCTTGATTAGGATCATCCGTATTCTTAAAAAACTCATCGTCAAAAACCATTGATCGGTAAGCTTCTTTGTCCTTAATTAGATGGTTGAATCCATGTTGCGCACCAAAGGCAGAAATGCAGTGGTCACCACCGTAGGTATAGTAAAGTGGTCCAATTGCATGAATTGAGTAACCATTTGGCTTTATGATACGGTGAGATTCTTTGACGCATTTGGCAAGGTCATTCACATGCTCCAGAACTGCTTGTGAATAGGCCAAATCAAAACAATTGTCGGGAGAATCTATGTCCTCTGCAGGAGACTTGCTTAACTCTACGACTGCTCCGTGCTTGTGAAGATAATCAATTGTCGCCTGGGGCCAAGTATGTGCCTACGACATAAAGGCAAGAGAAACTTGATTCTGTGGCGAATTGTTTGGGCGACGAGCTTTAGTCGCCCACTTGATGGATTAGAAATCATCTAAAAGCCAAGATGTGTTAGCAGCAACCAGCAGGTCCGCATGCTGTCGGATCTATGGTACCAGACTTCACGCCATTGACGCCGACCGTTGGCCCGCAATCGAACAAGCCGTAATGGGTTGAGGTGTTACCTTCAATCTTGAAGTGCTTGCTGAAGCGCGTTTCTGCCAGCATCTTTGCCGTATTGCTGCAAACCAAAAGCGGGCGGCCGACTTCGAAACTGTGATGATCGTCTAAATTGAAAACGCGTGGCGCTTCAGGGATAGTGCCCTTGTACCATGCGACTTGGCCGTAATCTTCGCACTTGTCTTCCAAGTTGAGTTTAAATGCACGGATGGTGTCAGAATAAAATACCGCTCCGGCTGCCAACTTCATGATGTCCGGGTTGCGTAGTTCGATGATGCTGCGGTTGATGCGGCGAGAATCAGAACAGCCCACCTTTGCCATCAATCGACGGAAGTCTTCGGTATACATGGCGCCACCAAGGCATTCGCCGACCATTACTTTGTCAGTCTTGGCTGCTTGTGACAAACGACGATTGGAGAAAACGTCGCTGAAATATAGTTCGCCGCCGGGCTTGAGTACGCGGAAGATTTCGCCAAAGACGGCATCCTTGTCGGGGCTCAAATTTAAAACGCAATTGGAAACAACAACATCGACGCTGTTATCAGCGATATCGAGCGCTTTAAGATTTTCAATGTAACCCTGTACAAAGCGAATGTTTGATGACTTATGACCAAACTGCTTGGCGTGATATTCTTGGTGTTTGCGTGCAACGGCCAATTGGCCGTCAGTCATATCGACGCCGATGACGCGACCGCTTTCTCCAACGAGCTTTGATAAGATGAAACAGTCACGGCCCGTGCCGCAACCAAGGTCAAGAATCGTGCACCCTTCCAAAGCAGAAGGAATCGGGGAGCCGCAACCGTAAAACTTCTCGATCACTTCTGGGTGAATCAGAGATGCAATATTTCTAACATGTGACGGTAGCATTTCTGCGGTGCAGCATGCTGTGGTCTGCAAATCTTCCTTCGTCTTCAAAACTTCTTGGTAATAACTTTTCACGTTTTCAAAGTGCAAGTTCGACATGTTCATCCCCTTGGTACGAGCCGTTTTTGTCATAATGCTGACTTGTAAAGTACAGCATTATGACAGATTTCACTACCAATACCAATTTTCAAAACACGATTTGTCGCATTCAAAAGTGAGCTTTCCTAAGGCGACACCGGGATTTTGCAAATTGACCGCTTGGATGCCGACCCCGCTCACTGCGTACACTACGTCATCGGCAAAAACACTGCGCTCTACCGTGTTCGCCGTTGCATATGCGGTGCGGTTAGGAGTAGTGACGGCGGTTGTGTCAACCATGACGACGTCTCCGAGTTGCGTGAATCCGGCATCTACGTCAATTCGAATCAGTTGTAACTTTGAAAGATAGTCATAGGAATACTCGCCAGTTTTCTCCCGTTTCCAGCCGCTGAGTGGCAGTGCGAGGGTCTTTTGGGGTGCGAAGTAGTTGAATGCCAAATGATTGTAAGCGGCTTCAGAGTATAGATCTGAATCAATCTGCATAACGTGCGACTCTTTTGGATTACTGAAATCGGAGACGTCGAAAATTGACAGCTTCATACCGCGCGTCGCACCCCAGTTGTTACCGTTTTGACCGATGGCAAGCAGGTGGTTTTCGTCGAGCGGATGCATGTACGTCGAAAAACCTGGAATCTTCAATTCTCCCACAATTTTTGGCTCAGTCGGCGAGCTTAAGTCCAACGTAAAGAGTGGATCGATGCGTTCAAACGTAACAACAAAACCACGTTTTCCTAAGAATCTTACCGATTGAATGGCCTCACCCTTGGCGATCTCAGAAACTTTACCAACTTCCTTTAGCGAGCTTTCTTTCAGTTGGAGAACTGACACTTGAGAAAACGACGAGCCACGACGACCCCAGCGGTTGACGGTAGAGGCGACGCGAAGTGAGTCTTCGTATTCGTCCATCGCGAATTGATTGATGAGCTGTCCTTTTACAAAACCGCTGCCCAAATAGTTGGTTGTATCCAAGTCGACGAGATCAAATGCATGAACGTAAGTGTGATCGTCTTGATCGGTATTACCGAACCACCAGTAGTAGGGCGTGGTCAAATAGAGCGACTTCTTAGAAGCATAGGCTTGTTGCACATCAGCGAGTAAGGTGATGCGGTCTACATCAGAGTTTTGCAGGTTGATGGTGACGATGTGAGTTCGGCCCCAATTAGCGGGAGCTTCAGGCATGAACACTTTCTTACAGCTATCTTGGTCGCCAACGCTTGTCGCATTTTGCGAGTCGCCACGCTGCACGAGACTTTCGTCCAACCAAAAACTAAGATCCATAGATTCAATCTGCTTTACGGATTCTTTGAATTCGCCCCAAGCTTTTGCGGCACCTGCTTTTGATGACATTCTTCGTTCTCCACTCAAGCCGCTGGTATAACCATAGGGGCTAGGCCAAACCATTTTTTCAGGGAAGATGTTGTTGTCGGCGACGATCAATTTGATGGTCTGGTCGATGCGGCGCATGGTGAGGTAACGGCCCTTCACGCGAAATTTTTCAACGAGCTTTGGCGAGGATGGGTCCGATACGTCATACTGAAAGAGTTCCATTTGCGGAACGTTTTGATGAGATGGTGAGATAGCTCCCGTGTCGAGCTCCAAATCGCCATAATGCATGTAAGAATGATGCTCGACGAGAACGACCAAAGTGCGTTCGTCTACTAAGAGAAGGTTTCGTGGAAACCCGTCAAACTTCAAAGTGTGCACATTCTTCATTTCGTTCGCAGGCCAACTTTTGGCGATATGAACATTGCGTCCGGAAGCATGGAAAATGTGAGTGCCAGTATTCTTCAAGATGTCGCTTTCCTCTACGCCTTCGACCTGATTGTTTGTGGTGGAGTATTCAGATGGGGACGATGACTTATCTGCAGAAGCGGCATTGCTTGGAGATGCTGAAGCTACGGTCTCTGCGTCGCCAGCAGCAGAATCGTATGAAATTGAAGTGTATCTCTTGTAGTTTTCAATTTGTTGTTCTGTGTATTCGTAGAGGTAGCTGATAATGCGTTTTTCGATGGCCTGTTCTACGTCGGCACAGCTTTCAAACTGGCGTAAATATAAACCTGATCGCTCGATCTCGTCATGCGAACGTGGTTTGCCTTGGGCATCTACCGCGCCGCTACGACCACATTTGGAGTCTGCTGCGCATCCCTCAACATCTAGGATCTTGTCTTTGATCTTTTTGGCGGTTTCTGTGCTGCAACCTGCGGTAACCACCAAAAGTGCTAATAGTTTTGATACCTTTTGCATGGGCGATTCTCCTGTTTGCGAAAGGCATGTTTGCCTTCGTATACAAGATTATCGGTAAGATACGGGATTTCGGGAGGTTTTCGGCCCTAAAAGCGTATTCAGCCGTATACAGCGTCATTCTATATGACTGGATCAAAGGCGAGCATGGTGGCATCGAAACCTAGGTCATTGCATCCGATCATTTGTGGACTTAGCGGGCGAATAATAGATTTTGCCAGCCGCTTTGTTCGCATAGCAAGATCGATCAATGGTTGTATTTCAAGGGATTCGAATTGCTGGGAAGATGTCTTGCGCATCTCCGTGTAGATTTTTTGAGACGAATCAATGGCGTCGTTCGTTAACTCCAGAAACTTCTTGGCCCAAATTTGGGTATACTGCTGCACTTCTGCAACGCTTTTCAGTGATTGGCCTTTGACGATGATTTGAACGCGCTGGTCTCCTGGGAGTTTGAGCGTAATGTTAGTACCAGACTTATCGTTGTCGAATGAGATCGAAGATGGACTGAGGTTCTGCAGTATCTCGTTAAGGGTCAGAGATGTGTTGAACGATATGAATTCCATGCGGCTGGCTTTGCCCATTGCCGTTTGTAAGTGAGAAAGCCTTTGCGCAACGCTTTTTGACTTTCTCGCTCGCAGCAGTAGATAGTGTGTGTCACGTGCGTGAGTTGCTAGTTCTTCGAATGACATGTACTCGTCGTACGGTAGTTTTCCCTCGGAGAGTTTTGATTCGCGATAAATGCGTGCGTGATAAGGACTTTCAATTCCTCGTTCGCTTAGATAGTCAAAATAGGAATGTAGCATTTCGTGTGGAAGCGTTTGAAAGTAGCGATCATACAAGATTGACTCGAGTGATGTTTGTAAGACGTTCGATCGTGAATTGTATGAGCCGAGTACACTCTTCTGCGCGAGATGCCATGGATGGAACGCCATGGTTCTTTTGTTGAGCTGGTTGAAGAGGAAACGTGCTCGGAGATTGGCGAACGAATCGCCGCGAGGCAAAATTTCGAAAAAAGTCTTTTCAGAATCGAGCTCCCCGTTAGCTCGAAATTCGACCCCCGTTTGAGACAAGAATTGAGATGCGAGCTCGTTAAGCTCTTTTACGCTAATTTTTGTTTCCGACGCCGCTTCGAAGGCGGAAATAAATTTCCTGATCATGTCGGTACGATCGGTGTCAGTGGGATCTGCCCACGTTTCCGGCGGTATCACTTTGCGTGGGTACTTTGCATCTCGATAAACTTCGAGTCCATTTTCCGTAGCGCGGCGGGCACTCAATCGTAGGTCGAAAGAGCTGGTGGCAAAGTAGCGAACATAGCGTTCGAAGTCCTGCGGCGAAGCAGAAGGGTATCGAGTCTTGCCGACCTTGATTACGTCAGCAATCACGGTTTCTGCAAGTTTCACCACGTCTTGTTCGGCAGGCGTGTCGGCGATTCTCTTTGAATCGTCGCCGGAAGTTGTGGTGCGTATGTTTGCAAAGTCTTCTGAGAAGTGTTCAGGACTTCCTTTTTTCATGGACTGAAATGTTTGTGAGGACTTGAGTAGATCGGTGACTGACAAATCCTGAGCTAGAGCTGGCTGTGAAAAAAGCGATAGAAAGAGTGAGGCGAGAATTGGAAATTGCTTGTATTGTGACATCATATTCTCCCTGAGTTTCCTCATTATATCACTATACAGATCTGCTGGTCGCATTCTGTGATGTCTCAGCGTTATCTCAGAACATCTCAGCACTTTTGATTGTTTCTTCGTACTTCAACGATACTCAAGTCTTGTAACTCACGCTGCGTCATCTTGCATAAATCATCGAAACGACTGGCATTGGAACATTTGGAACACATTGATCCATCCAATTGGGCAGAGTGGCACATTCAGTGCTGCAGTGCTTTGTGACTGTCTGGAAAGGCCAGACCACAAACACGACACAGGAGGACATATGAAAATCACGGTGCGAAACTCGATTGGAATCTTAGCTGGATTCTTCGTCAGCGCACTGGCGCTAGGGGAGGTTCCCAATCCAAAGGAGGTTTACATCAATGGAATTAGCTACGGCGGACCAGGTTGTAAGCAGGGAACAGTTGGCTCATACATCTCAGACGATGCCAAAGTCTTCACGCTGGCATTTGATGACTATCAGGTTAAGCAGGATCGTAATTCTGCGCCAACGGATGCGCGTAAGTTTTGTAATCTTAACGTTGACCTGCATATCCCACACGGCTGGCAGTTTACAATCGCGAAAATTGACTATCGTGGTTATGCAAATCTCGACGCAGGACTGGTTGGAAGCGTGACAAGTCAATATCGTTTTTCGGGCGGCGCCAGCACCGGTCCACTGAAGGTTGTCTTCGCCGGTCCGGTTGCTCAGGATTACTTGAAGACGGACTTGATTGGAATTGCGTCGCTGATCTGGTCTCCATGCGGAGTATCGCGCGCTCTCAACATCAAGTCGGATTTGAAGTTGGAAGGCGATCGCAGGAAGACTGGCCTCTTGACCCTCGATACGATCGATGGCGAATTCAGCGTGGTTTACGCCCTTCAATGGCGACGGTGCTAGGTCTGTTGATCTAGCTGAAGCATAGACTGACTGGATTCATGCTGATCCTCGGAAATGGCTCCGAGGATCAGTCTTTTGGAGCCGATTTTAGGGTATCTGGTTCCTGCCTGATTTGAGTCCAAAATTTCCGCTCTTTTAGACCGAATTTCGAAGCTTAATGCCTCCCCCAATTGCAGTGTCCAACTTGGAACCAAGTTCGACAATCATTAGGATAACTGCGATATTTTGCGTGAACCAAAATTGACAGCGACGTAGTGGACCAAAATCTTCAAACATCGCTCAAGAAAAGTGACCATTCTGCCGATAAGACGGGACAATTTATCTGCGGTGGAACGTTTGGCCAAACTACTAGCAAAATTCATGTTTGTGGCGTTACTTGGATCTTGCCAAGAGATTCCGGAAGGCGAAAAAAGGACCACGCAAGGCGGCGGGCCAGGGAGTGATACGGGAAGTTGCCTTCGAATCGTGAATGGCACGGCGACCTCCGAATATCCGTCCGTAGGATTGATTATTTCACGTGTGGAGGGTGCGGATGAGATGGGGGTCTGCACAGGTACGTTCGTTTCGTCGAATACCATGATCACTGCAGCGCACTGTGTTAAATCAGACTCCCTAAAAACCATGATGTACATTCCGCGAGATCGTTTCGATCTAAGACTTTCGCAAAAGAAAATGAACGAAATCTTTGCGACCGGCGTTAAGCCAGTGGCCTACGTCGATGGTGATAACGGCACAGATTCAGATGGAGCCAAGAAACTTTCAGAAGTTGATAACGACGTTGCGGTAGTGATCTTTCCGGAAGGAACCGCTCCTGCGGTTGCATCGATCGCAAAGTCCCCACCACCAGCTGCAGCGTCGGTTACGATTGTGGGTTTTGGACGCACGTCACTGACAGATGCAGGCGATCAGTCAGCGATCCAGAAGAGAGTGGGGCAAAATTCCCTACTCAAAGACGACGCTCTGGCCAGAGTGTATCCTGACCTACTATTTATTACGGGCGAGCCGACCACCATCGCTACTGCAACGGGTGGGACATCGATTGCCGCAAAGGGCGATTCGGGTGGGCCGATGTTCTACAATGATCAGTTGGTCGGAATTATCTCGGTAGGAACTGTCTCAGAAAAGGTATTTTCAGCTGATGCGAAAGGTTCAGGCATTAATGCGTATCTTCACATGGGGGGCAAACACGTTCAAACCGTGTTCGACAAAGCACGCGCGTTGGGCGCAGTGATTCCTCAAAGTCAAGACTCAGCCCCAGTTTCAGTGGCCACACCAAAGGCATCTGGAGCGACGGGAAGTGCGGATCTCTCGGCCTCAGTAAATTGCGAGTAATTCCTAGCTAAACACTTCACTACTAATCTGCTACCTTTCTCTGTCGTATCCAAGCGAGGGAAGTATGCATTCTGTTGTGCGGCATGGTGGTGGTGTTCATGCAATTTTATACACGTTGCGCATGGCTAAACGAGTTGGCTTCTTTGCACTTTGGTCAGCGCTGAGAACCAAAAATGCCTGTAAGACGTGCGCGCTAGGAATGGGCGGGCAGCGCGGTGGCATGGTCAACGAGTTGGGACACTTTCCAGAGGTATGCAAGAAGTCCCTGCAAGCGATGGTTTCAGACATGCAGGGACAAATAGGCGAACAGTTTTTCAAGCAATACACATTGGATCAACTCAAGTCATTCACTCCAAAGATGATGGAGGACGCAGGCCGAATTTCTTTTCCGGTCATTTTGCGCGAAGGCGCTAAGAGATTCGAGAGGATTTCGTGGGACGAAGCCATCGCCAAAATTGCGAGCAAACTTGATATGGTAACTCCAGACGAAATGTTCTTCTATTCGTCTGGTCGTTCTTCTAATGAGGCCGGATTTTTGGTACAGATTTTGGCGCGCGCCCTAGGTACGAACCACGTAAACAACTGTTCGTACTATTGTCATCAAGCAAGCGGGGTTGCGCTGAACCAAGCCATCGGCACGGGCACATCTACTGTGTCACTAGAATCTCTCGAGTCTTCTGATCTTGTCTTTTTGATCGGAGCCAATCCTTCGTCCAATCATCCGCGGTTGATGTCGACGCTGACAAGGTTGCGGCGACGTGGCGGCAAAGTGATTGTGATTAATCCAATACGTGAGACGGGGCTTGTCCGATTCAAGGTTCCCAGTGATTGGCGCAGCATGTTGTTTGGTGGCGACATTGCGACTCACTACGTCCAGCCCCACATCGGTGGTGACATCTCATTAATGGTCGGTATTGCGAAGTGTCTGTTTCACATGGGCAAAGTTGATGTTGAATTTTGCGAGCAGCACGGTGAGGACTTCGCGGCCTATCGTCGTCTGGTTGAATCAGCATCATGGGACGACATCGTGCTAGATTCGGGAGTGTCGCAAAGCGAGATTCAGACCATCGCAGAAGTCTATGCAAATAGTAAGGCAGCGGTATTTTCATGGACAATGGGAATCACCCATCATCTGCATGGGGTAGAAAACGTCCGACATATAGTCAACCTTGCGTTGCTAAGGAGGATGATCGGTCGAGACGGCGCCGGTCTACTGCCGATTCGAGGTCATAGTAATGTACAAGGCATGGGTACCGTCGGTGTTGCCCCATTATTGAAACCCGAAGTTGCAGAGTTGATTACGAAGAGACTGGGAATTGATATCCCAGAGATGAAGGGATTTGACACTATGGCATGCATGGATGCGTCGTATGCAGGGCGCATCAAGTTTGCTCTTTGTCACGGTGGAAATCTCTTTGGTTCAAATCCTGACGCCAAATATGCTACTGCGGCATTGGCCAAAGCAGATATGGTTGTTTATCTCAACACGACGCTAAATACCGGACACGCCCATGGTCTCGGACGCGAAACGATCATTCTGCCGGTAAAGGCACGAGACGAAGAGTCTCAAACGACTTCGCAAGAGTCCATGTTCAACTTTGTCCGTTTCAGTAGTGGTGGCCGGTCCCGCATCAGCGAAGCCAGAAGTGAAGTCGATGTCTTCGTTGACATCGGGTCATCAATCCAGCGCCCTAGTGTTCAAAAAATACCATGGTCAAGCATGAAAGATTTTCAGAGGGTACGCGGCCTGATTTCAAGCGTTGTACCTGAACTTATGGATCTTGAAAGACAAGGCAAAAGTAAGATGGAATTTGCAATTTCTGGCCGCGTCTTCACGGGAGGTGTTTCCAAACTTCCTTCAGGCAAAGCTAAGTTTTATCCTTCTGGTCTTGTGATTCATCAAAATAAGCGAGATCCAAACGAATTGATGATGATGACGATTCGTTCCGAAGGACAATTCAACACGGTTGTTTATGAAGAGGAAGATCGCTATCGAAACCAAGAGCGGAGGGACATCATTCTCTTGAATCGCGAAGACATTGCGCGGCTCGGGTTTCACGTAAATGAGCGTGTGAGAATTCATTCGTCAACGGGTGAGATGAAGGGAATTCTAGTGCGTGAGTTTGATATCCGCGCTGGGAATGCCGCGATGTATGCGCCCGAAGCAAACATTTTGGTGGGACGTGAAGTTGATCCTCAATCCAAAACGCCAGCATTCAAGGCTGTTAAAATTACCGTATCCAAAATGTAGGACAGAAATTTTGAATGTAGTCTTTTGAACAATGTGCAAGATCAGCACAAATATCAGGCGAAATTGGCGGGTTAGATAAATTCGTGTGATCATCGCGGACTTTGCGGTTGAGTTTAACTGTCCTTACCGTGTTCATGATAAAATAACTGGACGCGAGGTGTTGATGCGTGATGCTTGGCACACATCTGGATCGGTTTGGGGCGGTGTTCTTCTCTTAGGCGTTGCGGTCTTAACCGTGGCAATTTGTCGGGGAGATGCACTTTTTGTGAACTATTTTGCGCTCAAGCAAGATCGCGCGCGGCTTGAGGAAAAGATTGAGGCATTAGAGCAGAAAAATACTGCGCTGAAGCAACAAGAGAAGCTCCTCCAATCTTCTCCCGAGTACGCAAAGAAAGTGCTTAGAGAGAAGTACAACTATCGTGAAGAGAATGAAGAGATCATTTTTGTGCCGCATTAATTTACGGGAGAGTGACATGCTGATTCGGAAAATGCAGAAATGGACAATGGTCGGTGTTGTTGGAGCGAGTTTGCTTGCTGCATCTTGTTCTTCTGAGTCCAACATCAATAGCTACATGATAAGCGACAAACAGGAGAATGCGCTTGACGTGCTCATCTCCGAAGCAAAGATAGCCTACAATGCTGGTGATTACGAAAGAGCGCGCGAAAAAGGTGAGGCGGCATTCGCTCTCGCGGAAAATAATGAGCGAGTCTCTGTATTGCTTGGGTATATCTACTTGTCTTCTGCAGGAATCGACCTTATTCAGCTTGCAAAGTCGATGTTGAACACGGCGAGTGGTTCGACTAGCACCGGTACCGGTTCGGGGTCGTCGACAGGTACTGGGACTTCGTCAGGCACAAGTACCGGATCATCATCTTCTTCTTCAAACGCGGCTACCCAGCTCGGCTCACTTTCGAGCGTCGTAAATGTGTCGAAAGAAGAATTGGCAACGCTCGGCGAATTAGACGAAGAGACCTCTGGTTCTGCATTTGCTGATATTCCCGTGATTCACCCATTCGACGCTCCTGATGCTCGTGAAAAGGGTGTCGCAACACTTGAGTACATTACAAAAGCGATCAACATCACTTGTCCGTTTGTAAAGAGCTCATTGAAGATTGCGGACGACCCGCGACATAAAGAAGACAAGTGTCCATCTTCGGGTGTTGATGCTGAAGAACCAGGTAAGTTGAATTTCCTGTGGGCCTTCTCGCACCTTGCTGACGCCCTCACATTCTACAGTGTTCTCATGTATTCGACCGATTCTAGCGGTAAGGCAAACATTGAGCGTCGCGCTGCAAAAGTAAGTGATAAGTCGGTTGACTTTACGCAATACCTCTCAATGATTGCGAGTATCGCAGAAGACATTGAAAAGATCTTTGCAACGGGCAATCCAAATTCTCAGATTAATGCTGTTCTGAACGGATTGACTGTTGCGGCAACTTCTTTCGCGGCCATTGGTGGCGGTGAAGAATTTACCGGCGGCATCACCAAGGCGTTGGAAACAGTTAAGTCCAGCAGCGCTGCGACATCTCAAGTTCAGTCCTTGGTTTTGACATCTCAATTGACAACGGGTTTGTCCAAGACACTCAATACCAAAGCTGCTGAGTTGAAGACGTCTGACCCTACTAAATTTGCGCAGAACAAAACATCCATCTGCTCCGCATTCGAATCGATTTCCGCCGGTCAAGGTAACGATATTCCTACTGAGTGTAAGACATCGTCTTACTAGTCGACGTGCTGAAGGATGCAACAAAAAACCCCGAGTCTTCCTCGGGGTTTTCTATTTTTGCGCCGCGTAGAAAGTTAAGCTGTCGTCTTCTCTGCTTTGGGGTCACCAAACGCAGCGTTAATGATGCGCTGCTGCTCTTTCACGTGGGCCTTGTTCGAACCCTCTGCGGTAGAACCAGAACCCTTACGTCCCGCGTAAAGCACCTCTAAACGTCCATCAACCACTTGTTCGAGGCGATGACGAGCAAAGTACCATGCGCCCATGTTCATAGGTTCTTCTTGTGTCCAAACCATTTCAGTTGCTTTCGGGTACGTCTTCAAAATGGCAGTGAGTGCCTTTTCTGGGAACGGATACAATTGTTCCAAGCGAATGATGGCGACATTGTTGGCGGATTTTTTTTCGCGTGCGTCAGCGAGTTCGTAAAACAATTTGCCGCTACAAACGAGGATCCGCTTAACTTTCGACGGGTCTTTTACTTCCGCATCATCCATCACTTCCATAAAGGAACCTTTGCTCAAGTCCTTCACGGTAGAAATAACTTTGGGGTGACGTAAGAGACTCTTTGGACTCATGACAATCAGTGGTTTTCGGAATGAGCGAAGTACTTGGCGACGCAGCATGTGGAATAGTTGTGCCGGTGTCGTCGGATTACAAACTTGGATATTCAAATTGCCGGACAGCTGCAAAAAGCGCTCGGGCCGTGCATTGGAATGCTCGGGACCTTGCCCTTCGTAACCGTGGGGTAGCAACAACACGAGACCGCTAGTTTGCTTCCACTTGGCTTCCGAAGCGGCGAGGAATTGATCGATAATGATCTGAGCTCCGTTACAGAAGTCGCCGAATTGAGCTTCCCAAATGGTCAGGCCTTCTGGTTTTGCGACGGAGAATCCAAATTCGAAACCCATGACGCCATTTTCGGAGAGTGCGCTATTGATGACTTCGGACTCGGCGCCGCCAACTTGATTTAGTAGAGAGAGCTCTTTTCCTGTCTCGAAATCTTTCACGACCGCATGCCGGTGAGAGAAAGTTCCTCGTTGGCAGTCCTGTCCTGAAAGGCGAACGGGATAGCCGCCCTTCAAGAGAGATCCGTAAGCTAGCAATTCAGCCAAGCCCCAGTCAATGGTGCCATTGCCTTCCATCATCTGCACGCGTCCTTCGACGAGCTTTCCAACCTTTGGGTGTGCGTTGAATGACTTAGGGATAGAGTTAATCGATCCAGCAATCGACTTCAGATCCTTTTCTGAAATGCCGGTATCGACGGTGCGTTCAAAATCATCACGATCCGCCTTCTTATAGGCCATGATCTTCGCGAACGACTTCGGAATCTCGGGCTTCATCGTGGACTTGCCTGCGCGTACGCGTTCCATGCTTTCCTGCAAGTGGTCTCGGTACGTTTTCATCATGTCTTTGGAGACGTCAACCGAAGCAACGTTTTCCGCAGCCAGCTTTTCCGAATACTTTGTTAGGCATGTCGGGTGACTTTTGATGACTTTGTACAGCAACGGTTGTGTGTACATGGGCTCATCAGTTTCATTGTGACCGTGGCGACGATAGCCGATCAAATCAATGACGACATCCTTATGGAACTTCTGACGGAATTCCGAAGCCAATTGTGCTACCCAAACGACCGCTTCTGGATCGTCAGCATTGACGTGAAATACCGGTGCGCGGATCATCTTTGCGATTTCTGAGGAATAGCGGCCTGTACGCGATTCGCGCGGATCAGCGGTGAAACCGACTTGGTTATCAATGATAATGTGGATGGTGCCACCGGTTCCAAATGCAGCAAGTTCGGAGAGATTGAGTGTTTCGGAAACTACACCCTGCCCCATAAAAGCAGCGTCGCCGTGAATCAAAATTGGACAAACCTTAGTGCGTTCTGTGTCCTTCAATTCTGCTTGGCGTCCGCGAGAAAATCCCTCGACAACTGGGTTCACCGCTTCCAAGTGACTGGGGTTTGGCAATAAGAATACGCGCATATTTTTGCCACTGGGGGTTTTGATCTCGTTACAAAATCCCATGTGGTACTTTACGTCCCCGTCAATATCGAACTGACTATATTCGGTCCCTTCGAATTCTTTCAGAATGAGTTCGGGATGCTTGCCCATGAAATTAGTCAAAACATTTAAACGGCCACGATGTGCCATGCCGAGGTTTAACTCTTCGACGCCATTCAATGCGCAATGTTCGCTGACATAGTGCAAAAGTGGCATCAGGCTGTCGTTGCCTTCGAGTGAAAAACGTTTCTGACCGAGGTAGCGGTCTTGTAGGAATCTTTCGAACCCTTCTGCCAAGGTCAAATAGTGAAGGATTGATTTTTTTGTTTCGGAGGAAATGGATGGCTTGTTTTTGCATGCTTCCATTTTCTTTTGAATCCAAACGACCATGTCGATGTCATTCAACTCTCGGTAGTCCGCGCCAATTTTTCCACAATAGGTATCGCGTAACATCGCAAGGACATCGCCAAATTTCATGTCAGGAGAACCAAAGTTAGCCGGATGAACCACAGCATCTGCGGGGGTTCCAGCCAAACCATGTGTTGCGGGATCCATGTTACTGTTCAGTATCGCGCTCTTTGCAAGTGGATTTAAGTCTGCGCTCATGTGTCCGAGTACGCGGTAGGCATTGATCAAAGCCTCAACCTTTGCGCTTTGCTTGCCCTCTTCTCCGCCGCTTGACGAACCACCGAAGGCATTCGATGCTGCAAAATCGTATCCCTCGAAAAATTTACGCCAAGAATCTTCCACGCTTTGTGGATCTTTCTTGTAAGAAGCGTAAAGACCTTCGATGTAGTCAACGTTTGTGCCGGTAGCGTAAGAAAATTTTTCGGCAGCTCTCGGGAAACTCATGAGTTCACTCCTAAATGTGAATGGCGCGCTTTTCGACGGCCATCGCAGCTTCTTTGATTACTTCAGCGAGAGTCGGATGTGCGTGAACGGAGCGCGCAATATCTTCGGCACTGGAACCGAATTCAAACGCAACGGCTAATTCCGCAATCAACTCGCTAGCATTGGGACCGACGATATGTGCGCCAAGCAAGCGATCGGTCTTGGCGTCAGCGATGATCTTGACGAAACCATCGTTAGTACCTAAGCACTTGGCGCGCGCGTTGGCGATAAAGGGAAACTGTCCAGTCTTGTAGGCAATGCCCTTTTCCTTTAGTTGCTCTTCCGTTGCGCCAACGGATGCCACTTCGGGCCATGTGTAGATGACCCAAGGGATGGCTTCATAGTTTACGTGGCCAGCTTTACCTGCAATCAACTCGGCGGCGGCAACGCCTTCCTCTTCGGCCTTGTGCGCAAGCATGGGGCCGATGACGACGTCACCGATGGCGTAAATGTTTGCAACATTTGTGCGATAGTGGTGGTCGATGGCGACGCGACCGCGCTCGTCCAACTTGACGCCAGCTGCTTCCGCGTTCAAACCTTTGGTGAATGGGCGTCTGCCAACGGCGACAAGAACTTTATCAGCTTTCAATTCAACTTTGCCGTTGGGTCCTTCAGCGACGACGGTCGCAGATTTTTTGCCTTTAACAATCTCTTTAACCTTGGTGTCGGTGTGGAAAGCAAAACCTTGCTTTTCAAGGAGTTTACGTAGGGTCGTGCGCACGGAGCCGTCCATCGTGTAGATGATTTCTGGCGTCGCTTCGACGACGGTAACTTTGGATCCGAGGCGAGCCCAAACGCTACCCATTTCCAAGCCAATGACACCACCGCCGATGACAACAAGATGTTCAGGCGGAGCTTCAAAGGAAAGTGCTTCCGTTGAGCTAACGATGACCTCTCCATCAAACTTTGCAAAGGGCAATTCAACCGGCTCTGATCCAGTCGCAATAATAATATTCTTTGCTGCGATGGTTTGTGTGCCGCCGGAGGCATCTGTTACTTTTACTTCCGTCGAGCTAACGAAACTACCGTGGCCCTTCAAGTAGGTGACTTTGTTCTTTTTGAAAAGTCCTTCGATTCCCTTGGTAAACTGTGTTACCGTCGCTTCCTTTCGTTTGATCATCGCGGGAACGTCTGCAGTTACGCCCTTCACATTCACGCCAAAATCTTTTGCATGATTCACTTTGACGAACATCTCGCTAGATTCGAGAAGTGACTTGCTAGGAATACATCCCACATTCAGGCACGTGCCGCCTAAGGCTCCGCGTGATTCAATGCAAGCAGTCGTCATGCCCAATTGTGCACCGCGAATAGCCGCGACGTAACCACCTGGGCCACCACCAATGACGACAAGATCAAATTGAGCGTCAGCCATGGATTACACTCCCAACAATATGCGAGAAGGATCTTCGATGAGTTCCTTAATTTTAACGAGGAACGTCACAGCGCCTTTGCCGTCAACAATGCGGTGATCGTAGGAGAGGGCAAGGTACATCATCGGTCTTGCTACTACCTGACCGTTGACAACAACGGCCCGTTCCTTGATCGCGTGCATGCCAAGGATGCCGCTCTGTGGAGGATTTAGGATCGGCGTGGACATTAACGAACCGAATGTTCCACCATTGGAAATGGTGAAGGTACCGCCCGACATTTCATCGACAGACAATTTACCGTCTTTGGCTTTTTGAGCGTAATTGCCGATGGATTTTTCAATGTCTGCCAGAGACAAGCTATCTGCGTCGCGGATGACTGGAACGACTAGACCCTTAGGCGCTGAAACGGCGACCCCGACATCAAAATAGTCGTGATAAACGATGTCGTTACCGTCAATCCATCCGTTGAGTTCAGGACAGTCTTTCAACGCTTCGATGGTGGCCTTCACGAAAAAGCTCATGAAGCCGAGACCTACGTTATGTTTCTTCTGAAAAGATTCTTTGTACGTTTTGCGAAGATTCATCACCGCGCTCATATCGACTTCATTGAATGTCGTCAAGATGGCTGCGGTGTCTTGCGCATGAATCATGCGCTCGGCAATCTTTTTGCGAAGCGTCGTCATCGGAACGCGACGCTCGGTGCGTTGGCCGACTGTGCGTGGTGCAATGGTGTGCATCACGGGAGCTGCTGCGGGAGCTGGTGCAGTACTTCCGCCTTCCATGTGCTGAATCACGTCACCCTTTGTCAATCGTCCGCCACGACCCGAAGCTGCGATTTGCGAAGCATCCAATTTATTTTCGGTGACCATGCGATTGACCGCAGGGCTCAGATGCGAAGCATTTGCAGATGATGATGGTGCAGGTGCAGCTGCGGGAGCTGGTGCGGCAGGTGTTGGCGCGGCAGGTGCCGGTGCTGCTTTGGCCGGTGCTGCGGCTCCGCCTGCTGGCTTTGCTGCGGATGTGTCGAGCTGTGCGATCACTTGCCCAACTTTAACGGTATCGCCTTCTTTAACGCTGGTCGTCAATACGCCGGAGTCTTGGGCGACGACTTCGACAGTTGCCTTATCGGTTTCGAGTTCAACGAGAACTTCGTCGCGATTTACATAGTCGCCAGTTTTCTTGTGCCACTTGAAAATGACACCTTCTTGAACCGACTCACCAACCGATGGAACTTTTACGTCTGCCATGTTCACTCCCAACTACAATTTTCAAAACAGCATCATCTGGCTACAGACTTTCGATCTGATAGCCGGCTGAATCGCAGAGAAAAAACAAAGAGCTGATTAAAGTCTACTGCCTTCGTTCTTTTGAATCATCGCGGCAGCACTTGCCCACCTGCGAAAAATTGCGAGTCAACTGACTAAAATTCAAGGGCATTATCCAAAGTTGTGTGGAAATCACAAGAAGGTAGCGCAGATAATTTTGTGGGGAATTGAGGTGATGTGCGGCAGTCGAGTAAACAAAAACCATAACCAAGAGAGTGTTTGAAATTTGTGACTCACAAAGACTGAACAATGACTTGTTAAATCAATTTTAAGTGCCCATTCATGCTAACATGCGGTCAAACTGACCTGAAAACTTCATAGAGAGGTGACTCATGATCCGTCTATTGCTTGTTTCGCTTCTATATCTGCGGACGGTTTTTGCCGCAGTTCCTGCTTCGGCCTTGTCACATCAAGCAATTGCAGCCACCGATGAGTTGGAAACGCGGGTCGATCAAATCATGTCTGCATTTGATGGCACAAGGCGACCGGGAGCCTCGGTCCTCGTTGTGCGCAATGGAGAAGTACTGTTAGCCAAAGGATATGGAGAAGCGCACTTGAGAGAAGGGCGCGCAGTTACAGCGAACACAAACTTTCGCATCGCATCGGTTTCAAAAGCTTTCACGGCAATGGCAATTATGATTTTGAAAGAGCGAGGGCTGCTTTCATTCGATGACAAGTTACATACTCATATTTCGGAGTTTCCTGAATACGGAGATCAAATTACCATCCGACACTTACTCAACCACACCAGCGGACTGCGTGACTACGAAGACCTGATTCCGAGCAGCCAGACGGAGCAGATTTCAGATGAAGATGTTTTGCATTTGCTGAAATCACAGCGTTCTACTTACTTTGCCGCCGGCGATCAATACCGGTACAGCAACGGCGGCTACTGCCTTCTCGCACTCATTGTCGAGCGGGTGAGTAAACTAAGTTTCGCAAAATTTCTTGAGCAAGAGATTTTCCAGCCGCTAGGCATGACAACATCTGTTGCCTATGAAAAAGGAATTTCTGAAGTTGTAGAAAGGGCCTATGGATATTCGTCGGATGGTCAGGGTTGGCGCATGACGGATCAGAGTGTAACTAGTGCAACTCTCGGCGACGGCGGAATTTACACGAGCGTTGCTGACATGGTCTTCTGGGATCGCGCGCTGCAGCAAGGCGGTTTGGTTTCTGCTGAAACCTTTGCGGAATCAGTGACGCCGGGAAGGCTGAACAGCGGCCAGAGTACGAGTTATGGCTTTGGCTGGTCGCTTGATTCGTACGCTGGAATGAAGCGCATGTCACATACGGGCGGAACCATTGGCTTTAGGACGGCAATTCAACGATATACTGACAAGAACATCTCGGTCGTTGTATTAACCAACCGTGCCGAGAGCTCGCCGTGGACGCTGGCAGAGCGTATTGTCGATGCCGTTTTGCTGGCAGACTAATTTCTTGAAAGGTTGAGAGATGTCCCGAGTAGCCATCCGCGAAGCAATCGTAAGCGACGCAGATGGCATTGCAAACGTGCACGTGGCGGTTTGGAATTCCACATACTCACAGATAGTCCCCCAAGAATTTTTGGCATCGCGAACGGTTCCGCAAAAAGCTAGGGAATGGCGTGAACGACTGTCCGGTAGTGTGGCGGATCCCCGCAAATCGACTCTGGTTGCCGTTGATGCTGATTACCAAGTGATCGGCTTTTGTTGCGGCGGTCCCAAGCGCGACGGACCAGAAAATTTTGATGCGGAAATTTACGCAATCTACGTTTTGGACGAACACCATGGAAAAAGTGTTGGCAAAGACCTTCTGTTTAACATGATGCGCCAACTGCATTGTCGAGGCTTCAAATCAACCATGCTGTGGGCGCTGACGGATAATAAGAAGGCCGTCTTTTACGAGCTATGTGGCGGAATTGCTTGCGGTGAAAAACAAATCACAATAGGTGGTGCGGACCTTGTCGAAACCGCATGGGGCTGGCCTTCACTTGCTAACATCATTTGCAATGAGATTACTTGGCGAGAATGGTCAGAGAGTGATGATGTTTCTGAAATGACAAGACTGCTTCGACTTTGTTACGAGCCGCACGCGAAAGCTGGTTTGCGATTTACCGCCACATGGCAGGAGGATCATGATACGCGGCGGCGAATTTCCGAAGGCACATGCTACGTCATGCATTATCGTTCGGATTTGGTTGCGACCGTCACTTTAGTCGATACGGATCCGCTGAATGAATGTGTGCAGTTTCGCGACCCACAAACCGCAACATTTCATCAGTTTTGCGTTCACCCAGATTTGCAGCGACTAGGCGTCGGCAAGGAAATTATCGACAACATTTCTGCAGAAGCTCGTGGACGTGGATATGCGCGCATCGCGCTTGATACCGCCGAACCAGCAACGGCATTGATTCAATATTACCATCGGCTGGGATTTGAAAACATCGGCACGCATCAATGGCCGACTACGAATTACCGCAGCGTCATACTTAGTAAGTTGCTTTGATCGACCCGGTCATTTCGTTGATCAAGTCTGGCAACCAATCTTCGATTTTGCCAAACGCAAATCCCCACGACTGCGCAAGGTCGGAGTTCATGGTGGCATCGCTTTGGATGCCGAACGGTGAGTGCGATTCGGGGCTCTCTAATACGGAATTCAAGATCAAGCGTTTGTTGGTGTATCCTTCGATAATGCTAATCATATCTTGTAAGGCGATGTGTGTAGGTGAACACGCATTAACCGTTCCAGTCTTGTCCGATGAACCGAGCCAAGCTAAAAACTTCCCTGCATCCTTTGCGTGAATGAAAGATATCTGTGCGTTGATGTTTGGAAAGTAAATCGGTTGCCCGCGAAGGATGCGTTCGATGTGGAAATGAAGACGCTTGGTATAGTCGTCAATGCCTAACACAATGGGAATGCGCATCATCACGGTCGGACAATCGGCTAGCTGTGCATAAACGGCTTCAGCCTCGCGTTTTCCTAGTTGGTATGGATTGGTCGATTCTACTTCTTTCGATATGTCGACCGATTTGGGATCGAACGCATTCTCAACTACGTTGCCTGCTGTAAAGTAAACGGACTGTGTCGATGTGAAAACGAAACGTCCGCACCGGCCACGCATGACGCGACACAGAATTTCAGCTTCGCTTTTGTTGTAACCAATTTGATCGTAAACGACGTCGTAGGACGAGGCGGAAAAAATATCTGCGAGGTCTTGTCCGTTTTGGCGAATGGCTTTGCTGTGCCGAACGGGGCGATGGAATTCACAAGGGACATTGCCGCGACTTGCAACGGTTACGTCATGCCCCGCGTTCAACAGGTTGTTCACGAGGTGGCGACCGAAGTATCGAGTTCCGCCGATCACTAGACATCGCATGGAAACTCCTGCGGACGAAGCTCGGTCGCGCTACGGATTTCTAGCCGATTGATGAGAGAAAGCGAAACGTTTCATGGCATGCCGCAAGATTCTGAAGTGCAATTCAATGGGTAACTCATGTTGCGTTTTGTCTAGTCCTTCAAAGAATACTTCGTAACTCGCACCTTCAAGTGAATCTCTGAAATCGGTCGCACGTTCATATGTGACATCTTGATCATCTTTGCCGTGATACATGAAGATCTTTTTTGGCAGTCCTTGCGCATCCCATGCAATCGAACGACGCTCATGTGCTTTCGATCCTTCGGCCGTCACCATTCGCTCAATTCCTCCTACGATAAATGGATCTTTTGCTTTGTCTCGTGTTTCTTGTGTATCAAAAATGGCAGAGCCTACGGCCAGATAAGAAATTCCCTGTTCCTTCTTAGCGGAGAACAGCGCTGCGATTGCTCCTGTCGAGTGTCCCCAAATTCCCTGTGGCGCAGAACCGATAGTAAGTTTTTCACGTGCAGACTTGATGGCAGCGATAACTGCGGTTTGTGATTGAGTCCCCGCAAAATCGACTTTTCCATTCGAACGGCCGTACCCGGGACGATTGATCGCGATGGGGGTAATACTCTCCAAAAGTGCCGACTGTGCCATCCAACTTGAGCAAAATGTGGCCTTGTCAAAACCCATTCCGTCACGATTCATCATAAACATGAAGCCTAACGGTTTGGTAGCAGCGCAACTCATCCATTCAACGTCGAACGACTTGCCTTCGTACTCATACTTCGCAACTGTTTCAAACGCCTGCGAACCAACGGGATTGATACCCTCAATGGAAGCCTGTTGTTGAAATGGCTCCATCACCGGTTCTTTTGCTCCGAAGCAACTCGATAACAAAATAGAGAAGATAATCAACTTCATGTGACAGCGCCCTTTAACTGTATTTGCAGCCATTCTATAGCATTTGTGAATGAACGTAAATTCACGCGTGCTGGCGTTATGGGCTAAAGGCGTATTGATGCACAAAGGCTCGTAATTCATCATGTTGTGCAGGGACGATGAAAGACCTGATGATGCGTGCCTTGTGCTTTTCTAAACCGCGATCGTAGATGGGGTCATAGCGTAGGACGAGCAGTTCTTTGATCAATTCGTCAAACGAACGCAGGCGTAAAAGTTGCTGCAATTCCTGCAATTTGGTTTTGGGAATGTAACGGGCGAGTTGCTGCAATGATGTCAAAAAATCTTGGTCGTCATCTGGCGTCCACTTGTCCGTGTAGATTTGTTTCAGCAGCTTGATCCGATCTTCGAGGCTACGTTCGATGAGGATCATTTCGGATTTCATCATGGCGTGTCGTAACACCGTGGGCACCTTTACCGGCCCGATAGCATGTTCTATTTCCAAAACGACGGCAGGATGATGGGCGATTCTGATGTATTCATCGACTAACTGGTTTTCGAATTGTTGTTGCGTCGGGCTGTCTTCCTTTTGTTTGAAGTGTCCGAACGCTGAACCTCGATGCCGAGCCAAAGCTTCGAGATCGATAACCGGAAAGTCTTTGGGGAGAGAGGCGATGAATTCAGATTTTCCTGACCCGGTTCTTCCCGTGACGATCAGCAATTTGTGTTTGCTGAAGTCGTTGAGCCTTGCTCGGACCCAAGCGCGATATGCCTTGTAGCCACCATCGATGATGAATACGTCCAGACCCTGAGATGCCAAGAATATCGCCACCGACCAGCTTCTCATGCCGCCGCGCCAGCAATGCAGGACAATTCTTCTGTCCTGCGTATGTTGCCAAAGTCCCTCGTTGAAACTGTCGATCTGGCCTGCCAATAGTTCAAGTCCCAGCTGTACTGCGGGCTTTTTTCCCTCTTGCTTGTAACAAGTTCCAACCAATGCACGTTGTTCGTTATTGAATAACGCGACGTTGACGGCGCGAGGAATGTGTCCGTCCGCGAACTCGCCTTCGCTGCGTAAATCTACAATGGGAACCGAGTTGAAGCGTGAGTCTTCGCGCAGATTGTCAAACGATCCGCGCGTGATGCGCTCGATAGCGCCGCGCATGTTACTGTGGATTTTCGTAGAAGACGTAGGAGGTCGCGTAATCACTGACTTCGAAATAGACTTTGTGCTCGTCGGTATCCTGAACGAAGTTTAAATTCTTATCGAGGACGCCGTATCCGAAGCGATAGGGACGTTGTTCTTCTTTGTTATTGGTGCCGTGAGCTGTGGACATCTTGTCGATCTTGATGAAGCGATACAAAACTTTTCCGTCACTGTAGACGTCTAATACGCCGTCAGTGCCGGTCCAGTTTTGAATGCTGCGAGAGATCTGATTCTGAAGCTCCTGCGTACAGGAGCTTGTGAAAATCGAAGAGAGAACAACAACTAGCAACGATACAAAGCGAAACAGCATGGTGAAGAAAAACCTTTCAGCAGACTACGTAGTCGTCATTTCCGGAACTTTCATCACGGCAATTTCCGGGGTCTTGTCATGATGTTCTTTGGAGGAATGATGATCAGTTTTATGGTCACCTTTGCCATTCAATTTTTTCACGTTGTCGTGCTGGCCTTTTGCTTCATGGTGAACCATTTGGCAACGACCGTTGAACTGCGCACCTTCGGTTACAACGAGCACCGGCGTGACTATGTCGCCTTCGAAAGAACTTGTATGCGTTAATTCGACGCGGGCTGTCGCTTCTAACTTACCTTTTACGCGACCTTGGATAACGGCTTCGTCGGCTTTGACGTCAGCGGTGATGAGAGCCTGTTCTTCTACAATCAAAAGACCTTCTGAGATCACTTGGCCTTCAATTTTGCCACCGATGCGGCTTGAACCACGGCAGTAAAGTTTGCCAGAGAAGTGACAGCCAGACGTGAGGATCGTTACTGCACCGTCCTTAACAGATTGCGGCTTTCGATGCTTGGCCGGCTGCGGCTGTTGTTGCGGTTGTTGCGGTGTCTTATTACTTCCAAACATTCTTTCGTCCCCCTACCGGTTAACGTACGTGTTTGATTGGGTTTGTTGTAAAATAGTATGGCTCGTCAAAGGATATCTATGATTAGAACACAGATTCCTCAACAATTTCCACTCCAAACGGTCTCCACAAGTCGCTTTTTGTGGCTTGCAGAGGAAGCTTGGGAAGAACCACAAATCCGCTTTGTGGCGGCCGTTGCGAGCCATTGTAATGGTTCAAACTTTTGGCGATTTTTTGAAGGGAAGAGCGTACGTAACTATCCGAGACCACGGCAGTTAGGACGATGGATTTTGGTAGGGTCTGACACAAGAGAGGCTCCTGAACTCCTCGCCGAGGTATGGACTGAACCAGGCAGATTCGGAAAACTACACATATTTTTCAAAGACGCAGGTCGGTTTCCAACATTTCCTTCTGATCTATTGAGTCAGTCTCTGAGTTTCTTGCTTTCTGCCATTCTCATTGCAGGAAAGGCTGACGTCCTTTGTATTGCGGGTACGGATATCATCCAATCGTCGTTTGAGTGGCTCAAAGGTAACGACGAAGTTGCGTGGCAACGTAGAGTGTGGAGTCCCATCGAAAACTTTGAATATCTGGGAACTCATGCACAAACGTTTAGGCAACACATTATTTTTGACGCGGACGCGACGCGCTGGTGGGAAAATCCCGTCAATGCTTCTGTGAAAAAGGATCTGCATTACTTAGAAGTTCGATTCATGCCCAAACCGAGCCTCGATCGACCTCGCGTGCGTGGCATTGCAGCTCTTGGACGTCTTTTCTCCGGCAATACTCGCCGACAAAAAAAGAAAAAGGCCGACCGTTTGTGGGGCCGACCTTCTAAGTAGTATTAGTTGAGATCTCTCCCTTCGGTCGAGATGACCGCGGGTCGAGATCACTCATTTTTCAATCGTCGCCGTTTTCTGTGCCGTCACCGCCACCCTGTTCGGCGGAAAACCAATCAACGAGCTTCTTCGAGATTTCGAGGCCCTGCTTCGGGCTGGAGATGTTGAACTTGGACTGTTGCCGAAAAACTCCGCTGCGCTTTTGGTAGCGGCGAATGGTTACTTTGGGCGCGCCGTAATTACCAGTGTTCTTGTCCATCTCTTGGATTTTGAACATGATGGTCGTCCAACTACCGCGTGTTAGAATGTGCTTTTCGAGCTGCTTTACGAGTAGTTTATCTTCTTCGGTGTATTCAACAGTGATGTCGTCGATATTCTCAGCCATTTTTCAACTCCAGCAGGAAGAAAAAAGCCCAGCTCGAAAGCCGGGCTTTTGCGATAACAAAGATGCGATTAACGCTTGGAGAACTGGTAGCGTGCACGAGCAGCGCGAAGACCTGGGAGCTTACGCTCTTTCTTGCGTGCATTACGTGTGATGAGTCCTTCTGCTTTCAAAATCTTACGCTTTTCAGGATCCATTGCTGCCAAGACGCGAGCGATACCGTGGCGGATCGCTTCTGCTTGACCAGACAAACCGCCGCCGCGAACGGTGACGCTAACGTCCCACTTTTCGTTCTCACCGGAGAGTACGAGTGGCTGACGGATAACTTGCTTGATGGACGGGCGGAGGATGTAGTTATCAAGTTCACGATCGTTGATCATGATCTTGCCTTTGCCTGGAACCATGTAAACTCGAGCAACGGATGTCTTACGACGACCAACAGCGTTGAGTGACTTCTTAGCAGCCATTATTATACCCCTCTACCTTTCATGCGTTGACCGTGCGCTTCTGGCTTCTGTGCGGTGTGAGCATGCTCAGTGCCTGGGAAAACACGCAAATGCTTTTCCATCAACTTGCCGAGCTTGTTCTTTGGCAACATGCCTTTGACTGCGATCTCAATGATGCGCTCTGGCTTTGTCGTGAAGAGTTTCGCTGCGGAAACTTCCTTCAAACCGCCGGTGTAGCCGGAGTGCCAGTTATAGTTCTTTGCATCGGTCTTCAAACCGGTGAACTTCGCTTTCGCTGCGTTAACAACGACTACGTAGTCACCACAATCCAAGTGTGGTGTGTAGGATGGCTTGTGCTTACCGCGTAGAACGCGTGCAATTTCTGTCGATACGCGACCGATGGACTTACCAGCTGCGTCGATCAGAACCCACTTCTTTTGGATTTCTGTCATTTTGACACTGTGTGTCTTCATACGTTTACCCTTGCTCCAAGTATCGAGGGAATATCCCTCGTATCTATCTCGTCTGAGCCTAATTGTGTTTGGGAAAAACCCAATGGCAATAGAGGTCGGCAATATATGAGCCAAAATCCGTACGGTCAACCTCTATTTAGTCCAAATTCTTAGAAAGAAATGGTTTTTGGCGCCCTTGGGAACGGGATCACGTCGCGAATGTTGGTCATACCGGTGAGGTACTGTACCAAACGCTCGAAACCCAAGCCAAATCCCGCATGCGGAGTTCCGCCGAATCGTCTAAGATCCAAATACCATTGGAGTTGTTCGGTACTCATGCCCTTCGCTTTGATCTTTTCCGCGAGGACATCGTAACGATCTTCACGCTGACTTCCTCCAATGATTTCACCGATGCGAGGAGCGAGCACGTCCATGGCAGCGACGGTTTTGCCGTCAGGATTTTCTTTCATATAGTATGCTTTGATCTCTTTCGGGTAATCCGTGACGATTACAATTCCTTTAAAAACTTGGTCGGTCAGGTAGCGTTCGTGTTCGGATTGGAGGTCTAGACCCCAATTTACGGGAAATTCAAACTTAACGGTCGCCTTCTTCAGTTCGGTAATCGCATCCGTATACGTAATGCGGTGAATCTTACCTGTGGCTAGCTGGCTCAAAAGTTCGAGTGACGTATTTTCATAGTGCTTTTCTAGGAAGGCGATTTCATCAGGACACTGCTTCACGATCCCTGCAAAGACGTATTTGAGGAAATCTTCGGCCAACTTGGCGTTGGAATTCAAGTCTGCAAAGGCGACCTCGGGTTCGATCATCCAGAATTCGGAAAGGTGACGAGTCGTGTTGGAGTTTTCCGCGCGGAAAGTGGGTCCAAACGTATAAATCTTTCCAAAGGCCATAGCGAGGATTTCGCCCTGTAATTGCCCACTGACCGTTAGGCGAGCTTGTTGACCGAAGAAATCTTGACTGTAATCGACGTGTCCATTCGGAAGTTTTGGCAACTTATTTGGGTCAAGCGTTGAAACACTGAACATCTCGCCGGCACCTTCGCAGTCCTCAGCGGTGATGATCGGGGTATGTGCCCAAATGAATCCACGCTCTTGGTAGAACTGATGGACCAAGTTTGCTGCGGCGTTACGTACGCGAAAGACTGCGCCGAAAGTATTTGTGCGGCTACGAAGATGAGCGATTTCGCGAAGAAACTCGAGGGTGTGCCCCTTCTTTTGTAATGGATAAATGTTTGGATCGGCTTCCCCGACGACTTGCAAATCTGTGGCGATCACTTCCCAAGCTTGGCCCTTACCTAAAGACGCTTTCAGTGTGCCCATGGCTCGGATTGATGCTCCGGTTTGAATCATCTCCAGTTTGGCAAAAGCTGGTAGCTTGTCCTCTAAGACGATCTGTAGGTCGTTTTGGGTCGAGCCGTCATTGACGATCACAAAGGCGACGTTCTTAGAGCCTCGGCGAGATTTGACCCATCCGTGCACTTCAACGGACTGTCCGTCCTGTGCAGTTTTTAGAATTTCGCGAATCTGATGCCAGCTCATATATCTCTCCTCAAAATTTCAAACTGTCGGTGCAGGGCGGTGCATCTCAATCATTTTTTGTTCGAGTGAACGTAAAGACTTCCATGTTGCCATTGGCAAACTCTTAGACGCTGCGCTTGAGCCTGAATGTAGCACGTCATAATAGACCGTCAAAGTATTGCGTGCGACGCGATACCAGTTAAAACGTTGCACTTGCTTGATCCCGCGTTCAATGAGCTCGCTGCGGAGTTTTTGATCGGTAACGACGCGTTCGATAGCTACAGCCAAGGCGTCAGTATCGTAGGGATTTACCATGATGGCAGCGTCGCCGACTACTTCGGGAATAGACGAGGTGTTTGAAGTAACAACCGGTGTGCCCGAAGCCATCGCCTCAAGCGGGGGAAGGCCAAACCCCTCATACAGACTCGGGTATGCAACCAGCGTCGCATTTTTATAATATTCTGCCAGTTGGGTGTCGTTAACGAAACCTTTAAACACAACATCGTCGCTAAACTGCTTTACCTTCAGGCGGACTTCGCCGAATAGCGGGCTTTCGCCGCCGATGAGAACCAGCTTGGTTTTCTGGTGGGGATTGCGATTGCGGAATTTCTCGAACGCCGCAATCAACGCGCGAATATTTTTGCGCGGTTCGAGGGAACCTACGTAGAGTATGTAGTCGTCGTGTTTTGCGAAATCCGACTTATCCTTCGTTCCGCTAAGCGATTTGTGAAACATGTCGTCCACGGCCCAATAAATCAAACTGACTTTGCCGGCGGGAACTTGGCAAAACTGCAGTAGGTCATTCTTGGAGTTGTTTGAGTTAGTGATAACTCGGGTTGCTCGGCGCGCTAGTCGAGGAATCAGGAAGTTATAAACAGTGTGGAAAGAAAAGCTATACCACTGCGGGTTAACAACGAAACACAAGTCGTGGATGTGAATGACTGACTTGCCTCGATACATCAACGGTGCAGTGTTTGCCGGAGAATGAAGGATATCGATGTTATATTTCTGGGCAAGCCTTGGGAGCACGAATTGCTCCCAGAAATGATTGCGAAAGCTTTCGCCAAAGCGAATGCGGGCGGGAACAATCTTTACATTGGGGAAGTTCCAGTCCGGATTTTGTTTTTGACTCTCACCTGTGAAAATTAGGTATTCGTTTTCTCGATCAACCTGAACCAAAGTTCGCAGCAAGTTATAGGCAGCTCGCTGAACGCCTGTTCTCTTGGCCATGAGAAATCGACCATTGATCCCAATCCTCATGGAGCCTCCGCCGGGCGAAGAGAAACTGCTGAACCTTGGCCGCAACGCTCATAGATCGATAAAGTCTGAGAAGTCATTTCTTCCCATGAAAATCGCTTGGCGTGATTGTCGCCGTAAAGGGCCAGCTTCTGACGAAGCGCTTGGTCAGAGACGCCGGCGATCAATGCCTTTGCCATGTCTTTGTAGTCGTATGGATTTGTGAAGATAGCGTGGTCACCTACTACCTCCGGCAATGATGAAGATCTGGCAACGACGACGGGTGCGCCACACGAAATCGCCTCCAAAGGAGGCAGTCCAAACCCTTCGTACGTCGAAGGATAAACAAACAAATGCGTCATCGAGTAAACAGCTGGCAAATGTTCTTCATCAATGAATTTTGTGAAATAGACTTGGTGTTTTTTGCCGTAATTTTCAGCGATGGTGATGATTCCGGGATCAACTGGTGATGTCAAAACGAGAGGGGTGGTGATGCCGGAATAGCAATACGCGCGAACAAGTTGCTGCACGTTTTTGTGCGGTTTGTTGTTGGACAAGCAAAAGATAAATTTCTCTGGCAGCTCGTAGATGTCTCGGACGTATTCGAGCGTTTCTTTGTCTTCAACGCGCTTGTAGTTTTCTGAAACGCCGTTGTAAGTGACAAAGACTTTGTCTGGATTCAGCTTAAGATTTTTGACGATTTCCGACTTACTGAACTTACTCACAGTCAAAATGAATTCTGACTGCCTGATACAACGCCGGACAAAGAACTGATAATAGACTTGGTGAAAAGGCGTATAAAACTGTGGCAAAACGATGTGGTTAAGATCGTGGATGGTCATGATTAATCGACAAGGAGTCAGAAGAGGCGCGACGAATGACGGCGCGTGATAGAGATCGGCCCCCAGTTTTCTCAAGACTCTTGGTAGTTCGAATTGTTCGCGAAAACTGATCCAATCAGCATCAACGTGGACGAGTTCTATATGCGAAGGCCATTGCTCCGCTTCGAGTGGACTATCTTTGTTTACCAACACAAAAAATTTGTGGGCCACGCCTTGGGTTCGCAAACCGACCAATAGGTTGTACACATAGCGAGCGATGCCGTGCATGCTGCCTGGTTCAACCATGCGTGCGTCGATTACAACCCTCAATGAAATGCCCTTCCCAAACTTGGCGGTATTATGTGGCGAGTCTCTATAATTAGAGCTTGCACCTTCGTACTCATTCAAACATTCTGCATGAATCCATGCGTAAAGCAGTAGAGCAGCAACATAACAGAGAAAAGTGGAAAAGTGACCACCGAAATTGACAAAGAATCATCCTCGTCCTTGCCGCGATTCAAGGTATCTGGTCGAGATTTGCTGAAGATGTCAGCAACGGGCTTAATCATTGGATATTTGGTCTATTCTGGCCGGATTGATTTTAGCAAGTTGGGCCTCGTTTTTGGCCGCCCCGATGTGTTGGCAATGGCGATGGCGGTGTTTTTTGGTTGCGGTCTGTTGGCAGGCGGGATCCGCTGGTGGCTGCTTTTGAAGGTGACGGGAGTTTTGCTGTCGAAGGCGCGCACGATCGCCATTAGCTGGATTGGCATATTTTTCAATGTAGTAATGCCGGGATCGGTTGGAGGTGATTTAGTTAAGGCCGTGTACGTTATCAAAGAGGCGCCCAGTGTGCCCAAGACGAACGTTATGATGACATTGCTGCTGGATCGGGTATTTGGGCTGGCTGGTTTGTTTGTGTTTTGTGGCGTCAATCTACTCACGCATTTGGATGCGGTTTACGCAAATCAGGAAATTGAACACTTAGCATCTCTGCTCCTGATTGCGATCGCAGTTGTTGTCTTGCTCCTCTTAATTGTTTTCATTCCCCTGCCTCATTCTGTTTTGGGGTTCATCGAAAAAATTGCAGGTCGGCAAACGGGCTTTACAGTTCTAAAGCCATTCGGAAATATTTTTCAGGCAATGAGAATGTACAGGGGGCATGCCGGGTCCGTGTTAATGGCGATCGTGATAAGTGCGGTATTGCAGGCGTTCTACATGCTCTATGCGTGGCAGATTGCGCAGCTCGTTTCGGAGCAAAACACCGATTTTGTCAGCTTTTCGGTCGCGTTTCCGCTAGGCATTCTCATGTCTGCGATTCCTCTGGCGCCGGGGGGGCTTGGTGTCGGACACGTGGCCTTTGAAAATCTCTTCCAACTGGTGGGACTCGTGCGTGGCGCCGATGTTTTCAATGTCGTCGTTTTGAGTCAAATGACCATGAGCCTATCAGGGGCCATTCCTTACGCCATTCTCAAGAAGAAGTTACCTGCCCATTCGGCGACCGGAGCTGTTTCGTGAATTGCATTTCCAAACAAGTCCCACTCGATGAATGGGCGTTGCGACGTGCTCGCATCCCGCAAGTGAACGAAGTTATTTCGATTGAACACGCGATGCAGGTTGCTTTTGACGTGGCATGGCAGGGACTGGGACATACATCTCCCAATCCCTTGGTTGGAGCAGTGGCACTCGACTGTGAAAACAAATTTCTGGGAGTTTCCTATCACGCTCGCGTCGGAAAGGCTCACGCAGAGGCGTCATTGGTGCAGCTGATCCGCGCAAACGGCATGGAAGATCGCATGCGCGATGGCACGATCGTTGTGACTTTGGAACCATGTGCACACCACGGAAGGACTCCTCCTTGCAGTGATCTCCTGACCACGATTGGATTGAAACGTGTTTGTTATGCGGTGCAAGATCCCAATCCATTAGTAGCTGGAAAAGGTGCTAAGAGGATCAGAGATGCTGGAATCACCTGTGAACTGATATCCGGTTTTGAATCGCTCGCGCGGCAGCAAAACGAGATGTTTTTTTGGCGGCATGAAAAAGACAACGACGTTTTTGTCGGTTTGAAAGCGGCAACGTCCATAGGCGGAAGTATCGCGCGCAAGGGTGACAAGCGTGTTTGGATCACAGGCGAACGAGCGCGACGTTTTGGTCACTTCTTGCGTATGGTCTATGATGGAATCGCCGTTGGTGCGCAGACAGTTATAGATGATAATCCAAGTCTTGATCCGTATATGTTGAAGGACTGGAGACCGCCACATAAAGTGGTGCTCGATCCGGAATTGCGTGCAGCTGAGTGTCGAGACCTAAGTGAATTCAAACTCTTGCAATCTGATCCTTCAAAGGTTCATTGGTTCTTGACCGATGATGCCGAAGGTGGACATCCAGATCTTGTGAAGCGTATGCAAGAAATGGGTATCAATCTCAACATTGTGGGATCGTCGTGGTTTGAGCCGCAGGCGGTTCTAGATGCCATTCATGGTGCGGGAGTTCATTCGCTTCTGCTAGAGGGTGGCGCAGGACTTTATAGCTCATTCTTAGATATGGGGCTGGTGCGAAGAATGCATTTATTCCAAAGTCCCAAACTTTTCGCCGGTGCTGATTTGATTCACGTAGAAACGGCGCGTGCACAAGATGCGCAGATGCTCAATTTGCAACAGATGACTCTTACAATTCTAGACCAAGATTTTCTCGTCGAAGCTAATTGTAAGCAGCAGGAATAAAATGAGACACCACGGCCATCATCACGGTCACCACCATGGTCATCATCATCACGATGAGCATGCTCACCACGGTGATCGCGGGATTAAGATAGCGGTTGGATTGAATCTTAGTTTTGCCGTGATCGAACTTGTTGGTGGTTACATCACGCAAAGTATGGCCGTTACCTCGGACTCGTTGCATGATTTCGGCGATGGATTGGCACTGATTATCGCGTTCATTTTGCATCGAATTTCACTGAGGGCGGGCAATCGTCACTTTTCATACGGCTTTAAAAGACTCTCGCTATTTTCCGCAGCAATCACCGGCGGGTTTTTGGTCGCGGGTTCATTTATTGTGTTGTTTGAATCGGTCGTACGTTTGTGGGAGCCCGTGTTGCCGCATACAGACGGTATGATGGCTTTAGCGGTTCTCGGCGTGTTGGTTAATGGTGCAGCAGCCAGACTCTTGAAGCATGGTCACAGCCATAACGAAAAGATGATGTCGTGGCACATGATCGAAGATCTGTTGGGATGGGTGCTCGTGCTAATTGGTGGCTTGGTGATTAAGTTTACCGGGTGGGCCCGCATTGACCCGTTCTTATCCATCTTCATCAGTCTTTTCATCATGCGCGGTGTTTGGCGCCAGATGAGCGAGACCTTGGTATTGTTTATGCAACGGGCTCCACGTGATCTTGATGTGCATGCGATTGAGCGTGCCATCGCAGGTGTCATGGGAGTCAAAAGTGTTCACGACTTACACCTTTGGTCGCTTGACGGATCACAACACGTTATTACCTGTCACGTAGTGACTAGTCAGGATCTGCCACTATTGCAGACGGAACGAATTAAATCAGATGTTCGTGAGTCGATTCGCAAGTTTGGTGCCATGCATGCCACGATCGAAGTTGAATGTGAGGGGCAAAACTGCCCCAAATTAGACTGTGTGACTCACGAAACTAAGAGTTGAGCCCGAGGAATTCTTTGGTCATCGCAATGGCTTGCGAGCGCATCGGATCTGATTCTGTGAACAGCTCATGACGTGCACCGGGGATTTCCGTGTATTTGATGTCGTTACCCGAAAACTTCCGTGCGATCTTCACCCACTCGCTTGCCCCTTTGGGATGAACCACTCGTTCTTCTGCGCTAAACAAAATATGAATGGGCGTCAGCAGTCGTGAAAGCACCGACGGATGTCGAACGTGTTTGCAGGCAACATGAGTTGCGTGAACCCACTTAAACGTCGCACTCCGACATGGATACGGTGTAGCTTGGATGCGCTCAAAATTTGCGCGATCGTGCGTTAGTTTGTTTGTGTCGAAAGGCGCTTTATCGTGCTTGCCCGCACCCGTTCGCAAGTGTCCAAGTCCCATTAACGTGATGAATGCTGATGCAGGCTTTGCAAACCAAGAGGGAAGGGGCTTTTCCGGAAGTCGCAAAAGTGGTGAGCATAGCATTACGGCTTTGGGATTGATGTAACCGCGAATCATTGCAGTGAGGGCGATCAGGCATCCCATAGAATGAGCCATGACGCTTACGGGTTTGTCGCCCGCAACTTTTTGTATGATGAGTCTGGCGTCTTGTGCATACGCGGTGTAGGACTCAACCCACGAACGACGACCGCCAGAAGCACCTTGTCCGCGGTGATCCCAAGTGAGAAAAGCGACATCGCTTGGAAGGTTCATGTCCACGGGAAGTGATTGATACTTTTCAATCCACTCCGTTCGACCGTTCATAAAAACTAGCAATCGTTTGAATTCACGACCTTTGGGCCAGATCGCATACCTTATGGCTATGCGGCCACTGTGATCTGGCATGGTGCGAATATCCCACTCTTCTTGGCTCATGATGCGGAACCTCGTAGCAAGGAAGCTTGATCTGACTGCAGCCAAGCCTTCAACTCGCGAGGATAGTTGGTGCACAACCCGTGCACACCTAACGATAGCAGCTTGGTCCACAGCGATTCACGATCGACTCGTTCATCGGGGCCGAGTAGTCCTGCGTATGCATACACGGTCCAGCCGCGACGGTGTGCTTCGTCCATCATCTGTGCATTGATGAAGCCAACCCACGGGTGAAGTATTTTGGCACCAACGCTCTGCATGAATACGGGCGGCGCAAAATGGGCGATGTTAGGCCACCACGCGTATGGGCCCCAAAGGCATGCAAGCGTGAGTTCCGGGTAGTTTTGCGAAAGGTAGTCTAGGGGTTGTCGTTGAAAGGAAGAAATAATCACTTTGTTTGCATGTGAACTGGCGAGAACAAGTTCCGCAACTTTTTCTGCCTCGTAAATGGTGTCTCCCTTGATTTCGATGTTCAATTCAACCCGACCGAGTACTTCGTTGATGACGTCATCGATGAACGGAATTTGCTCGCCATTGAGTAGTTTGTGACGCTCAACTTGATTGCGGGTGAGTTCGGCAATGACTTTGTCGGCCCCTGCAGTACGAAGTAACGTTTCATCGTGAATGACGGCGAGTTCGCCATCTTTTGTGAGTTGCACGTCGAGTTCGATCCGCTGTGCACCGGCTTCAATGGCGCGTTCGAAAGCCGACCAACTGTTTTCCAATGCTTCGTGTGGAGCGCCTCGGTGGCCAATAACGATCATTTCGGTGAACTTTCCTTTAGCTGCGTCAGCGATGTTTCTTTTTGAGTGATCAATTACGTTATTCGTATAGATGAAAGTCGTCAATTGACCATTCAAGGTGGCGTTCAGAGGCCGCCAAGCTGGGCGATGATGCGAAAATGGTCTTCGCTGACAGGCTGCACGCTTAGACGAGATCCTTTTTTGAGCACCATCATATCCGCAAGTCGTGACTCTGCTTGTAGGCGAGCACGTGTAACCGCCTGCCGGAATGCTGACTGTGCCTTGATGTCAACCATGACCCACGGATTGGTTTGTTTCTTAAATGCATCTTCGTCGAAGTAATCGCTCTTCTTGTCAAAGGCAAAATGATCGGGGTACGCGGTCTTGACGACGGTTGCTGTGCCATAAATTCCTGCGTCGTCAGAATTGCTGTGATAAAAGAGGACGCCGTCACCTATCTGGAAATCGTCACGCATCAGGTTGCGCGCTTGGTAATTACGCACACCTTCCCAGCAAGTGGTTTTAGACGGCGCCTTCAATAAATCATCATAAGAGAAGACATCCGGCTCGGACTTCATCAACCAAAACTTCTGCGCCATATCTCAGTCCTATGATCGCTCTATTCGCCAAGATATGCTTTGCGAACTTCATCGGAATTCGCCAAATCAGCTGCGCGTCCCTGCAGCGTAATCTTGCCTGTTTCTAGAACGACGCCGTAATGGGCTATTTGTAAAGCTTGCAGTGCGTTTTGTTCAACTAACAAAATTGTCATGCCCTCTCGATTGATGGCTTGAACGATCTCAAAAATCTTTTCGATGATTTGTGGAGCTAGCCCGAGACTTGGTTCGTCTAGGAGAAGGACCTCCGGCTGACTCATGAGTGCACGCGCCATGGCGAGCATTTGCAGTTCGCCGCCAGACAGGGTTCCTGAATTTTGTTTGCGGCGTTCTTTCAAGCGCGGGAACAATGAAAACGCGTGTTCGAGATTTTGATTATACTTAGATTTGTCTGGCGCCGCCCACGCTCCAAGGTCCAAATTTTCTTCAACTGAAAGGTTAAGAAAAATCCCGCGACCTTCTGGGCACTGCACCAAGCGCTTACGAACAATTTCGTGAGCAGGCATGTTCGTAATGGATTGGCCATTGAGAGTGATCGAACCAGTCGCGGCCTTCACGAGGCCAGAAATTGCGCGAAGTGTGGTGGTTTTACCTGCGCCGTTACTGCCGATCAACGTGACGATTTTTCCCTTTGGAACTGAAAACGTTAGGCCATGCAAAGCTTGAATCATTCCGTATTTTACGGACAGATTATCAATTTTAAGTACCGTTTGATCTTCGTGGATCGACATTAGGATTGCCCTTTGCCCAAGTATGCTTCGATGACGCGTGGATTTTTCTGGATCTCAGCAGGAGTTCCTTCGGCGATCTTTACGCCGTAATCCAAAACTGCGATGCGTTCGCAAATTCCCATAACAAGTTTCATATCGTGTTCAATGAGGAGCACGGTTACTTTGAATTGATCGCGGATGTGCGTGATCGTTTTCATTAGCTCAGTGGTCTCCTGAGCGTTGAGTCCCGCAGCGGGCTCGTCCAATAGGACCATGCGAGCTCCGGTTGCGAGTGCGCGAGCGATTTCCAAACGTCTTTGGTCACCATACGGAAGATTCTTTGCAAGTTCGTCCATCCGGTTATCGAGTTTGAAGATCTTCAGTAGGTCTTCCACTTTGCGGAGCTTGTTTGCTTCGGCGCGCATCATCGCTGATGAACGGAAAATGGTAGAGAAGAGCCCGAACTTTTCCGCCGCCGGATTTTGATCCAAGGCGATGAGGATGTTGTTGCGAACAGACAGCTCTTTGAAAAGGCGAATGTTCTGGAACGTGCGCGCAAATCCATGATGTGTGATTTGGTAAGGCTTCTTGCCGACGACGGATTCGCCAAAGGCAACGATGTTTCCTGCTGTTGGGCGATAAACTCCAGTGAGCATGTTGAACACCGTCGTCTTACCAGCGCCGTTAGGCCCAATGAGTCCGAAGATGATTCCCGCAGGCAGACTCAGGTTCAGTTCTGATACTGCCTTTAGGCCGCCGAATTGAATGGTCAGATTCTGAACATCCAGTACGGTATTTTGATTGCTATTGGTGGCAGCTTGCAAGTGCAACTCCTTACGTTTTACTAGGCTTTCTGCCGCTTGTTTTTGAATAGGTTGAAACCGACTTCTTTAGAGCCAAATAGGCCGTTGGGTCGTGTGAGCATCAAGATGATCAGAACCAAAGCGTAGATGACCATGCGGAAATCGATCTTGGTGATTTCTTGCAGGGGACGCAGAGATTCTTTGAGCACCGTTAAGAGAATTGCTGCGACAACTGATCCGGAAATAGAGCCCATTCCGCCCAAAACAACCATGATGATGTATTCAAAGCTGCGATTGAAATCGAAGGTTGTTGGAACCAAGAAGCAAAGCGTGTGAGCGAACAATGAACCGCCGACGCCGGCCAAAAACGCGCCGAATGTGAATGCACGAACCTTGCCTTTAGTCGTATCAACGCCCATAGAGTCGGCAGCAATTTCATCTTCACGAATGGCCAAGAAGATGCGTCCGTGTGCCGAGTGAATGATGCGCCAAACAGCGAAGATTGTCAGAACGACCACGGTAAAAATAACGCCGAAGTTTGTCAGGCTAGCAATGCCTGGCAGTCCGCGAGCTCCGCCCATGTCGATGTTGACGCCAAATACGTTGATGTTGTCGATGTTAAGGAGGATGACGCGAATGATCTCTCCGAAGCCCAAGGTTACGATGGCAAGGTAGTCACCTCGCAATCGTAAGGATGGCATACCGACGAGGTAACCTGCCGCGGCAGCGGCTAGACCACCGAGTAGCATGCCTGCCGAAATGCAAATAAATCCACCGATGGCGCTTTCGTCGATGCCGGGGAATTTTGCGACGAGTATCGAGACGACCATCGCCGACATGTAGGCGCCTACGGCCATGAAGCCACCGTGCCCCATGGAGAACTGCCCGGTGAATCCGTTAACGAGATTAAGACTTACAGCAAGGACGACGTTGATGCCTGCGTACATCAATATGGTCACGTAGTAAGGATTGAGATTGTCTGAAACTAGAAAGTGAAGGGCCCACATTGCGACGATCGCGCCAATCCATCCTTTTGCCGATGGGAGCCCGCCGTGTCCTGTAATCGGATCTTGATTCATTGCTTCATTCCACTCGTAAATGATCGATACGTTTTTAGACTTTTTCTGCCCTGTTCACACCCAATAAGCCGCTCGGCTTGAACAGCAGAATCAGGATCAAAATTGAGAATGCGAGTGCGTCGCGGTAGTTCGGAATCCAGTAGCCAACCAAGAATTCTTCCGCGAGACCCAAGGTGAAGGCGCCAAGAACGGCTCCGGTGACGTTACCTATGCCGCCTAGAACTGCCGCAACGAAGGCTTTGAGGCCGGGCAGTGTTCCCATTAGTGGTTCAATTTTGGGATAGGTCAAGCCGACCAGAACGCCCGCGGCACCTGCGAGGGCAGAGCCGATCATGAACGTCGCAGAGATGATACGGTTAGTTGGAATGCCCATGAGGCTGGCAAGATCGTGATTGAAACTAACAGCGCGCATGGCGCGTCCGAGTCTCGTCTTGAAGATGACCGTCTGCAAAATGATCATGAGCGCGATTGATAGAATCAAGACGATGATTTGCAGAGGTTCGATCACCAATTCACCAAAGGTAAAATCTTCAATGTCGAGTTGGTAAATTTGTGGGAAAAACTTTGGATCAGAACCGAAAAGAATCTGACCTGAAAACTGCAAGAATAGCGAAACCCCTACAGCTGTGATGAGAAGATTGATGCGCGGTGAGCGACGCAAAGGTCGATAAGCTAAACGTTCAATCGTGAAACCTACAAGAGCACATCCAGCCATGGAAATGAACAAGACGGAGAGAAGTGACATGATTGAAGGTTTGTCTTCGAGTCCTAGAAACATAGTCGAGTACATGCCGATGAAGGCGCCGAGCATGTAGATTTCGCCGTGAGCAAAGTTGATCAGTTGCAAGATGCCGAACACCATCGTGTAACCGAGGGCGATGAGGCCGTAGATGCTACCGAGCGAGAGACCGTTGATCACGTGTTGGATAAACTCTTCCATGCGGGAACCTTTCAACAGCAACAAGATTGCGCCCAGTGAGACTGGGCGCGGAATTCAAATCAACAATTAGCCTGGCTTGATGGTCGTTTCGTACTTGAATGTACCTTTTGAGACTTTCAAAACCACTGCAGACTTAACAGCGTTGCGCTTGTCGTCGATGGTGATTTTGCCGGTTACACCTTGGAAATCCTTGGTGCCTGCGAGTTGTGCGCGGATGTCGGATGTCTTAAGCGCGGCCGGTGAACGCTTCATGGCGTCGATCAAAACCATCGCGGCATCGTAACCCATTGCTGCGAGACCGTCTGGAACGCTGCCGTATGCTTTTTTGTACTTCTCGATGAACTGCTGGACTTGTGGCGAGGTGTCTTCAGACGAGTAGTGGTTGGAGAAATATGCGTTGTCCATTGCTCCGCCACCGATTTCGGTCAACTTGGGGGAGTCCCAGCCGTCGCCGCCCATCAATGTTGCTTTGATGCCGAGGTTTTTCGCCTGCCGTGCGATCAAGCCGACTTCAGTGTAGTAGCCTGGGACAAAGATCGCTTCTGGCTTCTTTTGACGAATAGCAGTGAGCTGTGCTTTGAAGTCGATGTCACCAGCGCTGTAACTTTGGTCGATTACGATTTCGCCGCCACCTTGCTTGAAACGCTCGGTGAAGAAGTTTGCTAGGCCGACGCTGTAGTCGTTCTTGACGTCGCGAAGGATGGCAACTTTCTTGTACTTGAGATTATCTAGCGCGAATTGTGCCATCACTTGACCTTGGAATGGGTCGATGAAACAAACTCGAAAAACATAGTCACCAATTTCCGTTACTTTGGGGTTGGTGGACGATGGCGTAACCATTGGGATCTTGTTTTTCTGTGCAATTGGGCCCATAGCGAGGCTGCGTGAAGACGCGACTTCGCCGAGAAGAGCAATGACTTTGTCTTGAGAGATAAGGCGTGTAACAGCGGTAGCAGCTTCTTCTGGTTTGCCTTGGTCATCCAAGGAGATGACTTGGAGCTGACGTCCGTGAACGCCGCCAGCTGAGTTGACTTCTTTGATCGCCAATTCGATGCCTTGGTGTGTCGAAATACCGAAGGTTGCTTCGGATCCCGTCATTGATCCAACTTCACCAATCTTGATTGGCTCCGCGGCGAACGCTGATGCAGATGCAAGCGTCATTAATGCAGCGCTTTTCAAAAACAGATTTCGCATGATTCCTCCCTGAGTGTTTTCATTTCGAGTGTAAGTTTTTCGTCGCAATGATCAACTCATTCGCAAAGGCTTGAGAGCAGTCCGCAAATGAGTAAGATTTTGTGACGATTTCCGTCGAGGATGCTAGCATCGAGATATAAAATAGGCTAGAGATATTGAAGGTCTAGGGGTTACGTTCAATCGGTCAGTTTGGCATTCCAATGGGAGCTTCAAACTATGCTTGTGCAATTATCTAAACTTGGATTGTTGGCTGCCTTGAATTTGATCCCAGCAGTAGCTTTGGCGGAGGTGGTAAAATACGAACTGAATGTCGAACAGAAGCCAGTCAATCTCAGCGGCAAGAAAGACGTTCATTTTTCCATGTCAGTGAACGGGACGATTCCCGCCCCAACCCTCAGGTTTAAAGAGGGTGACGATGCGGAAATTCGTGTAAAAAATCAGCTTGATGAGGAAACTTCGATCCACTGGCACGGTATTCTTTTGCCGAATATTATGGACGGCGTTTCATACGTTACGACCCCGCCCATTCCTGCAAAAGGCGAATACACGTTTAAGTTCAAGATCAGGCAGGCGGGGACCTATTGGTACCATTCGCACACTGGAACTCAGGAACAGAAGGGTGTTTTTGGTTCGTTCGTGATCGAGGAAAAATCTCCGAAAGAAAAGTTTGATCACGATCTGGTCTATATTTTGAGCGATTGGATTGACGAAGATCCTGACCAAGTTATGAAGAATCTCCGCAAAGATGGTGATTATTATTTATACAAGAAGGGGACGATTCAATCGATTTGGGGAGCGATCCAAGCGGGATCGCTTTCTGACTACTTGGGCAACGAATGGATGCGCATGGGCGGCATGGACCTCAGCGATGTTGGCTATGACGCATTTTTGGTCAATGGTGTGCAAAAGTTGGATCAGCCAAATCTAAAAGCGGGCCAGCGTCTTCGTATCCGCGTAATTAACGGCAGCGCTTCATCCTACTTTTTCGTCAATTTGGGTCAGCAAAAATTCAAAGTCATCGCAGCGGATGGCAAAGCCATCAATCCGTTGATGGCATCGGAATTATTGTTGGGAATGGGTGAGACCTACGACATCGATTTCACCATTCCCGAACAAAAGACCTACGAACTACGTGCGATGGCCCAAGATGTTTCTGGATTTGCGTCCGTGTTTTTGCGCGCGGGAACGGACATCGAAGAAGTTCCATTTCGCGCAGCTCCGAATGCCTATGTTATGCAACACGGCAGTCATGGCGGGCACGGCGGACACGGTGGTCATGGAAACGCTGATGCGTCAGCCGACCCGCATGCAGGACATAAGATGGAGCCGGCACCTTCACAATACGAGCAAGCTGGTCACGACATGCATGCTGGTCACGACATGCATGCTGGTCACGACATGCATGCTGGTCACGACATGCATGCTGGGCATTTAGCTTCTGCGCTGCCGTTCGTCGGACAGGTAACCTACGAAGATTTATCTTCTCCGGAAGCCACAAAATGGATGACTAGTTCGGAAGTTCGCGAAATTCCTCTGGTACTTGATGGCGACATGGAGCGCTACACGTGGACACTCAATGGTAAAACCATGGCGGAAGCCGATCCCATCGATGTGAAAGAAGGGGAACTGATTCAATTCAAGATCGTCAACAACACCATGATGCATCATCCCATTCACTTGCATGGACACTTTTTCAAAATCATGAACGGCAAGGGCAAAAACGCGCCATGGAAACATACCATCGATCTGGCGCCGTTTTCGACTCGTGTGATTAGATTTGTGACGGACGAACCGGGTAGGTGGTTGCTGCATTGCCACAATCTTTACCACATGAAAGTAGGCATGGGCACAATGTTGTTCTATTCCGACTTCAAACAAGATGAAGTGATGAAGCAATACCAACACATGGCTTCGCACCCCGAACATTGGTACCGATACGGTGAAGCGTCCTGGTTTACCAACTACGGTCGTCTATATCTGCGAGGAAGCACCACCAAAAATCAAATCGATGGAAACTTAGAGTTCTTCAACAACCGCGATCTGGAATGGGAGATCATGGGGCGAAGATGGTTCACGCCATTTCTAAATCTTGGAGTGGGCAGCGCGGGTGGTGATGAACACGCGCCGGCGGTGAAGGTAGCGATGCAATATACTTTGCCCATGTTGATTGAAACGGAGTTATCAGTCGATTCTAGTGGAGAATGGGAAGCGGAACTGGAAAAGATGATTCGCTGGACTCGGAGTTTTAAGTCGGATTTTGATGCGACGATCAACGCAGAAGTCACCGAGGGCACGGCAACGCTTATGTATGAATTTGGCTGGCATGCGGCTTTTGGAGTTCGTTACGATTCGCATGATAAATGGGGAATTGGTTTTGAAGGGCGGTTCTAGTTGATCTAGAGCCATCCTTGTTAAGAGTTTGGAGTGTTCAAGAAGTTGCGGATCTCTGTGACAACATCAGAGACGTTGATGTCGAGTAAGCAGCGAAGCTTTTCTTTTTCGCAGACTTGCAATTGACAGTCCTGACAACGGACCCCTTTGATGATGATTCTGTTTTGCGCCCCAAAGGGATACCGCAATTTCGATCAGATGGCATCGTCGCTGAAAACCACTTTGGATGCCATCACCGTCTATGACTTGGGCCACACTAATGTTGAAGCCATCGAGAGTGTGAAGATCGACGGTGTGCTGATCGCCGCTGACAAATACTCGTTGCGTGATGGTAAACAAGTCGTCTTGGATCGAAGTGTTATTCAAGCGACTTCGCAAAATATCGAAGTCTTTCTAAAGGTAAAACCATAAGTATGGCGGCGACGATCAGTCGCGCGTTCTCAAGCTGCGCGCACGGCGCAAATCCAAGGCTCGGTTGTGGAGGTTCTAATTTGATGATTATTCCCACGTGCTCAAGAACTTTCGATGCCCGTCGTTTTTCCAAGCAGACTCGAAATTTTCTAGATCATGCTGCATCTGCTGGGTCTGCTCTTCAGTCGCGATTGCCAACATGAGTTTTTGCGCTCGAATAGCCTCGAAAGGGCGAGAAGCGATTATGCCTCGGACTCTCTGAATGGTTGTATCAAGATTTGCTAATTCAGGAGTTTCGTGAGCTATTGCTAGGCTTGCCATTCGTGGTGCATCCCACACTTCGGAAAAGTAAAAAGCACGTTGAGCAACGGCAAGGCCCGCAAGTTCTTTGAGACGTGCTGCTCCTCCGAATCCGCTCGGCAAACCAATTTCTAGCTGTTTGAAGCACAGTCGAGATCTCGAGGTGGCGATGCGAATGTCTCCCCAAAGAAAAAATTCCGCTGCGCCACCGAGCGCATCGCCGTCAAGAGCTGTGATAACCGGGATGGGTAGTTGAGAGAGCTCAACACACAAACGATACGTTTGGGCGGCGAAAGCACGTCCGCCGCCCGTTGACAATTTGGCCAATTCTTTCAGGTCACCGCCCGCCATCCAGATGTGATTTTGCTTTCCGGCGACAGTCTCTGCGGAGATTGTCAGCGAGCGCAACGAGTGGGAAGGGGCGCGGGCAAGGTCGTGTTTTAATGTTTCGAGGTTTGCCAGCAGTTCACTTACCAATTTTGGACCGAGAGCGTTGAGGCGATCGGGACGGCAAATGCGCCACGTCCGATGGTCGCTTTCATTTGAGATTTTCACAAAATTTGCCATGGATGTCGCATTCACTCCGAAAAATAGTGACCCAACGTTCGAATACCCACCCAACTTTAGGGTGGGCAAATGTCGCCGCCGAAGGCGAATATTGTCCAAATTTTCATTAAGTTAGGGTACACTCATAAGGTTATGTGAGTCACCTCAATTGTGGTGAGCTTGTCGTCGTGCACTTGTCTTCAAGTCGAAACGACGTGGTTAGTTTAACTTTGATACGTCCGGGCCTGATGGCTTGAGTTGGGATAGTTGTGGTCGAGAGTACGGAGAATGTCGGCGAAGTGGTGGATAATCCCAATCGCTTTGCAGGGCGTGGAAATAACATCATCTTAATGGGAATCATGGGGGCCGGTAAGTCCACGATTGGTTGGCATCTTGCACGCATGCTTGGATTTGGTTTTGTGGATGTTGATCAATCGATTGAGACTCAAGCAGGAAAATCGATTGAAAAGATTTTCGAACAAGAAGGTGAGTCGCATTTTCGAAATCTTGAAACGTCCATCATTCATGGCTTTGCAGGTATTCGCAGCCATGTGATTGCAGTTGGTGGCGGTGCAGTGCTTGATGATGAAAATTGGAAAACGCTACAGGCCATGGGGCCGTGCGTCTGGCTCGATACTCCAGCGGTCGAAATCGCGCGGCGCTTTGTCATGAAGCCCGACGAGATTCGCTCGCGACCGTTGATTGCGGATATTGGCAACGCGGCGTCCAAGGATGAACGCTTTCGTATGTTGCAAGAACGCATTCAACAAATCGTTGGCCAAAGGGCTAAACGATATGGAGAAGCGGATTTTTCGATGTCGATCTCTTATTCGACGCCGGAGTCTGCGGCAGGCATGATCAAGACGACTTTGCAGAAGAACGGCGCGTGGGTAGGTCGGACGTAATTACGATTTGTTCACGTTGATTCATTCATAGATAGATTTTTTGAGACGAACACAAGGATGTGGGATCTTACAAAAATCGCAGAGCGACTTTCGCAATATCCATGGCGACGCATAGTTGTCGTGTGCGGTGCGGCGTTCTTTTCATCGTTCGTTGTTTCCCAACTCATCGCTATGTTTTTATTTACAAAGCCGGCCACAAAGGGGGCTGATGGCGTTTCTGCGGATGGGATGCCGGCAGAAACATTCGCTAGATCTGAGCCGCAAATCATCTCGCAAGGCGGAGTCTTATCTCTCGACACTGGCGATGTTGATGAAATATTGGCGCGCAACATTTTTAACTCCGAAGGCAAGCTCGGCGATTCTGAGTCATCTGGGGAAGTAGACGAGAGAGGAATTCCGACCGGTGAGCCCGTCAAAACAGACTTGCCGATCAAGTTGGTCGGTCTCATCTATGGTGGATCGCCTTACAGCGGACTAGTTGCGATCGAAAACACTGAAAAAAAACGCATCAATAGTTTTATCGTTGGCGATACCATTCAATCCGATGCAAAGCTCTTAGAGATCCGTAGGGATCGCATCATCATCGATCGTAGTGGTCGATTGGAATTTGCTTTGCTCGATGAGTTTCGTTTTGAACGAAGTAAACGCAAAAAACGAAACAGACCGACGACCAATGCAAACGGTATCGCACCTATTGCAAACGGTCCACCTCCAGAGAGCTATAAAGAAGAGGGATTTGAACGAGAAGGCACCACCATTCGCATGACTTCGGAATTTAAGAATCGAATGATCGGTGACGATTTGCCTAAAACGCTGCAGGACGCAAAAGCTGAGCCGAATATCGATAAAGAATCAGGGCAGCTCAAGGGATTTAAGTTGACCCGCATTCGTGAAGGATCGGCGTATCAAAAGGCCGGATTGCAAAATGACGACATTGTCGAAGAAATCAACGGCGTGCCGCTAACAAATACGGCTGCTGCTATCAGTCTGCTTCAGTCACTTCGCAAAGAAAACAATATCGAAATAAGAGTCAATCGTGGTGGATCTGTTTTGAACTTTGGATTGAGTGTTAACTAAGGAATTGGATTGTCTAACGCTCGTGAAATTTTGGACAGGCTGATGCGGTCGACGATCGGGCGGACGCTTTTGTCTCCGGCTTTTACTTTACGACTAGGAGCGGTCGTTTTGAGTTCATACGTGCTTGCGGGTTCGATCTCTGCATTTTGCGCCAACATGTTTGGCAAGATGGCGATTGAAGCTTTCAAATTCACACCGCAAGCATCAGCGCAATTTGCCAGCATCAACATCCAAGGGCCTTCGGTCAACTTCATGAAACTGGAGAAGGCCATCGTCGAACGAAATATCTTCAACTCCGAAGGAAAAGTTCCCGACGAGTCCACCGAAGAGGCTGCAGGGCCGGGCAAACCTGCAAAATTTGACATCAATGCCGCCTGTCAAAAGCCGACAGTTGAAATCGACCTGCTTGGAACTATCTATCTGGGTGATGGTCCTACTTCTGGTTCTCTCGCAACAGTCATGGAAAAGGGTTACACCGAAGCGGACGTTTACCGTGTGGGAGACACCATTGTTGGATATGACGATGTTCTCGTCGCAAAGATTGAACCAGGACGACTGGTACTTAACAACGCGGGCAAGAAAGAGTGTCTAGAACTTGCGGGACCGAAGTTGCCGCAATTTGCTTCCGGAAGCGACGAAGTACCGACAGGTTCATTGCCTGCGTCTGGTGGAGCTAAGGCACAGCCGCCCGCTGCTAGTGGTGGCGAAGTTGTTCTTGAAGCGACTTTTGTTGAACAACAGATCGGACAAGGTGGTGGAAACATTCTGAATCAAGGCCGTTTAGTTCCTTTTAACCAAGATGGTGTCATGAAGGGATTCAAGCTCATCAGCTTAAAGACCGGCGGTTTGTTTGATAAAATCGGACTCAAGAATAATGACGTCGTTACACAAGTTAATGAAACGAGTTTGTTACAGCCTGATCAGGGTTTTGCATTTTATCAGGCCTTTGAAAGTGAAACTGATATTCGAGTAAGTGTTCTCCGCAATGATCAGCCAATGACGTTTAGTGTAAAAGTTAAGTGATGGTGGGGTTTGTATGTTGAAATCAAAATGGTCTAGAGAGTTGGTCGCGTTGGGATTGTTGGCGATCAGTCACAATTCGATGGCGCAAGATCCTGCAGCCAATGCTGAACCGCCTCCTGCGACAACTGTGGCGCCGCCACCCACAACGCCTCCACCGCCGACGGATGCAGCAGTTCCTCCACCAGCTGAGGCGGTGCCACCGCCTCCTGCGACTACGCCCGCTGATGCGGGAGCTGCAACCAAAGGTAAGCGTAAGGACAAAAAGCAAGCAGCTGCGCCCGCGCCTGGTGCGGAAGCGGGGCCTGAAACGGGCGTCTCAACTAACGCTGCGGGTGAAAAAACTGCGATCGTCAATCTCGGTGAAAATGGTGTTGCCGCTGATGCCGTTCCAGAAGGACAAGAGTTAGTAAACATCGACTTTCCTGAACAAACGGATATCAAAGACATCATTCGAGCAGTATCTCTGTGGACGGGAAAAAACGTAATCCTCGGTCGCGATGTTAACGGTAAAGTACAGATGATTTCGCCGCGTAAGGTTACCAAAGAAGAGGCTTATCAAGCCTTTCTTTCCGCTCTAAACTTGCTCGGACTAACCACTGTCGAAACAGGTAAGGTCATCAAGATTCTTCCCACGCAGAGTGCGGTAAAAGGCAACTTGAAAACGTTTTTGGGATCCAACTGGACGCCGATGACGGACGAAATGATCACGCAAATCGTTCCACTCAAGTACATCGATGCAAAAGAGATTCAAACAACGCTTTCGCGTATCGTTGCCTCGAACTCGATGATCGCGTATCGCCCCACCAATACGTTGATTATCTCTGACTCTGGTTTCAAGGTCCGACGACTGCTCGACATCATTGAGCTACTCGACGTTCAAGGCCAGCAGCCACAGCTTTCGATTGTGCCGATCAAGTTTGCCGACGCGAAGCAGATCGCGGACAAGGTCACTGAGATTTTCAAAGCAAAAGGCGCTGACAAGAGCAAAGGTGAATATCTTTCATACAAAATCATGACGGATGAACGAACCAATTCAGTTATCATCTTTGGACCGCCGCGTACCATCGCTGATGTGAAGGCGCTCGTGCAGCGCTTCGATATCCGTGTACTTGATCCATCACGGCAATCTTCCATCCACGTGCGCCCGCTGGACTATGCAGATGCTAAGAAAGTTTCTTCGACTCTATCGGCGTTGGCGTCTGGTTCTAAGAACAAGACTGCTGCACGTCGGCCTCCAATTGGCTTAACCGCGAGCAAGGACGGAAAGAGTTCGGCAAATGGCGCAGGCGATGGAGTGATTGATGTAGCCGAATTTGATGACAACCTGAAAATCACCGCCGATGAATCTTCCAATGCACTTTTGATCACCGGCAGCCGAGCAGCCTATGATGCAATCAATACCATCATCCGCAAACTTGATGTTCGCCGTAGCCAAGTTTTTGTTGAGTCCGACATCCTCGATATCAATGTTGGGGGAAATTTCGAGTTTGGAACCTCTATCTTCGCAGGCGCGAAAAAGTCGAAGGATGGTACGCAGCTCGCCTATACTTGGGAGGCGAAAAACCTCGCGCCACTAGTTGGAAGCCAAGTGGCGAGTGGAAAGTCGGACCAAACCAAGTTGGCTGCGGTTAACTCACTTGGTGAAGACTTCAATATTGGTGTTCTCGCGGGTTTTAAGGTCAATGTTCCTGGTATCGGAGAGGTAACTCCGGGTGCTTTGATCAAGATGATCAAGACCGACGCGTCTTCACGAGAGTTAGCGTCGCCATCGATTCTTACGTTGAATAATGAAACAGCGAAGATCACCGTTGGTGACCGACTATTTTACAAAAGCGCTTCAGACGCAAATCCGACCACCGGTATCGCCAATTCCAAAGTTGAGCACGAAGACGTGGACTTGACCCTCGACATCAAGCCAAACATCTCTCACACCAACTACGTCACCATGAAGCTAGATCTTGATGCTAACACTGGTAGCATTGATCCGACACGCGGTGTTCCATCCGTTTCTAAACGAAAGTTGAGTCAAAACGTTACCGTGAAGAGTGGTCAGACGGTGGTAATTTCCGGTTTGATGAAAACATCCGAATCAGAGAGTTATTCGAAGATTCCATTGCTCGGCGACATTCCGATCTTGGGGTGGTTGTTCCGCAACTCAACGTTGATCAAGCGTCGCGTCAACTTGATGATTTTCCTTACGCCGCACATTGTTCATGGTGCGGACGACCTTGCAGCGATCTATCAGAAGAAGCTGAAAGAACGCGATGAATTCTTCCGTATTATTTACGGCCGCGGTTATGAAGATGAAGACTTCTACAAATTACTACCGAACCAAGAAGATGGCGTTTACAAGAGTGATCCATTTGAAGAACTAGAAAAGAAGAATCGCGATGCGCGCATGGCGAAACTGCAAGAAGACATGGGCTACCCTGCTCCTATGCCAGCGGCTGGCAGCGGTTCTGCGACAACAGATCCATCTGCCGCAAAGGTTGATGGCGGCACTGAAGGTGGTGGAAAACCAGAAGTGCCTCAGCCCGTGCCCGTGCCTGCTGGTGGTGCTGAGGGCGGTGCAGGTGGTCCTGCTGGTGATGCCGGAGCAGGTGCTGGTGGTGACTTGATGCTTGAAGGCGATTCATTTTCTGGTGGTGAAACAACCATCGGCGGTGATGGTGGTGGCGCTGGTGAAGCACCACCTCCTCCCGAGGGTGGCGGCGAACCACCTCCTCCGCCAGAACCTCCACCCGCACCCGAAGGCGGTGAATAGTTATGGCCGAAAACGACAAGAATGAAGCCGGGGAGCATCCAGCGCATCTCCCCGTCGTTGAATTTCGCAGGCTACAAAAAAAGAGCTTGGGGCAAATCTTGGTTGATACCAAGACTATCACTCAAGAGCAACTCAATGAGGCTCTCGAAATTCAAAAGACAGCGAATGAATTTGGGAAGAAACTCGGTGAAGTTCTCATCGAGAAGCAATTCATCACCGAAGACGACATGCTGCACGCACTTGCTGTACAGCTCGATCTACCGTTTTATGAGCGTCTGCCGATTAACGATATCGACCCGACATTGATCGACAGCATTCCCATTTCATTTTGCAAAGACAACAAGATCCTGCCTATTGCGCGCGACGATTTCAACGTCACTGTTGCAGTGGCAGATCCGCTCAATATCTTTCCGCTAGATGACATGCGCCTGATTCTTGCGACCAACATCAACATGATTGTTAGTTCGCCTCGCGTCATCGAAGCAAGCATCAACCGCGTTTATGAACGTGCAAGCGATGCATCACAGAAAGTAATTGATGAACTTAACGTTCCAGAGGCTGGCGAGGACGACGATCTCGAAGAGACGCGCGACCTTCTTGAATCTTCGGATGACGAAAAACCGATTATTCGATTGGTGAACGGGCTGTTGGCACGTGCTGTAAAAGAGCGCGCCTCCGATATTCACATCGAACCATTTGAGAATGAGATTTTGGTCCGATTCCGCGTTGACGGTGTCTTGCAGGACAAGATGCAGATTCCTCGCAGACATGCGGGCTCACTCGCGTCACGCATTAAGATCATTGGTAAGTTGAATATCGCAGAAAAACGATTGCCGCAAGATGGCCGCATCGCCATTAAGGTTGCGGGAAAAGACATCGACGTACGTCTTTCGACGCTGCCAGTAGCGCACGGCGAACGTATCGTTATGCGTCTGTTGGATAAGTCGGGTGGCGGTAAGCGTCTGGACCAAATGGGTCTCGACGAAAATATTTTCCCGACCATGTGTTCGTTGGTGGAGCAAAAGCACGGGATTGTGTTGGTTACTGGTCCTACCGGTTCCGGTAAATCGACGTTCTTGTACGCATGTTTGATGCACATAAACACAACCGATATCAACATCATTACGATTGAAGATCCGGTTGAATACAAACTTGCGGGTGTTGGTCAGATCGAGGTTAAAGACAAAGTTGGTTTGACATTTGCTGCAGGTCTTCGCTCCATTCTACGTCAAGATCCGGACGTAATTATGATCGGTGAAATTCGTGACGCGGAAACCGCGCGCATTGCGGTGCAGGCGTCGATCACCGGTCACTTGGTTCTCTCGACGCTTCACACCAACGACACAGCTTCGACCGTTACTCGTCTGGTTGACTTTGGCATCCAACCGTTTCAGATTTCGACTGCGATCCTAGGTGTCTGTGCCACACGTCTTTTGCGACGACTGTGTCCATCATGCCGCGAGGCTTACAGTCCGAGTGAAGCGGAACTGGCGCAAATGCACGTAACCCCTGAAAAGCTCGGCGGTCGTAAAATCTACCGCGCAGGACAGGGTTGTGAGCAGTGCTTGAACAACGGTTATGTGGGTCGAGTGGGTGTTTACGAGCTGCTCGTGTTTGATGATGACTTGCGTGAAAAAATTCTAGTCACACAAGATGCGAAGCAGATCAAAAAACTCGCTATCGAAAAGGGTATGATCTCGCTACGTGAAGCGGCGTTCCAGAAGGTATTGCAGGGCGTGACGTCTTTGGAAGAAGCAATCCGTAAGACGCAAACGGATGATTTCGAGATGATTGAGGAGTAATCCGTTGCCTTTATTTACCTACAAGGGAATCGACGCAAAGTCGGGACAGAATAAGAAGGGCAAGGTCGAGGCCGAATCGGCTAAGGCCGCCCGCATGAAGCTCAAACAAAAGATGGGCATCATTGTCTCGGACTTGAAAGAAGAATCCGCCGACAAGTCCAAGAAAAAGCCGTCGCGCATCCTTGGCGGAAAGGTCAATATGGGCGACCTTGCGGCGATGACGAGGCAGTTCGCAACCTTGCAATCGGCGCACGTTCCCCTAGACGAATCATTGCGCGCACTCACCGATCAAGTTGAAAACCCAGTGCTGCGAAACACGTTGGCCGCAGTCAAAGACGATGTCAGTGAAGGTAAGAGTCTCGGCGATTCGATGAACAACTATCCCAGTGTGTTCAACCGCCTTTACGTGAACATGGTTCGCGCCGGTGAATCGTCTGGTAGTCTCGGTGTCGTTCTCGAGCGTCTCAGTCAGTTTCTCGAATACCAAGTACGCATGCGCGGCCAGATTGTTAGCGCCATTGCGTATCCTGTGATCATGATGCTCGCATCCGCAGGTATTATCGCGTTCCTATTCGTCTCGATCGTTCCTAAGTTGCAAAAGGTCTTCAAGAGTTTGAAGGTCGACCTACCGTGGTATTCAAAAGCATTGATTGGCACGTCTGAATTCATCCAAGCGCATTGGTTCTTGTTAATTGTCTTCTTCGGTGGTTCCGTCGCGGGATTCAATTACTGGAAGTCCAGCGTCAAAGGAAAGCGCATTTGGGATGACCTTGTTCTCAAGGCTCCGCTGTTTGGTCCAGTTGTTCTGCGAACAAACATTTCGAATTTTACCCGAACACTGTCCACGCTTTTAAGTTCTGGTGTTCCCATCATCAACGCCTTGACCATAACCAAGAATACAATTTTAAATTCAATCATCGCGGATGTCGTAGAGGATGCGAAAGTTGCGGTCCAAGAGGGTGACTACCTTGGTGTGACCATTGAACGTAGCGGTCGATTTCCGTCTCTCGTAACGCATATGATCAAAACCGGAGAGCAGACCGGCGATCTAGAAGGCATGCTTAAACATGTCGCAGACGCGTACGAGGAAGAAGTTCAGCGACGTATCAACACCATGATTTCGTTGATTGAGCCGCTAATGATCATCGTGATGGGTGGAGTTGCCGTAACCGTTGTGGCTGCTCTCATGATTCCGATGCTATCAGTCATGAGTAAAATACGTTAATATCTTCTGTACTGTGTTGCAGAAGTCAACATTTGACGCGGGAGTTGAACATGAAGTTAGTGCGACGGTTGAAATCCATTATTGCAAAACCTTTTTCGGGCACAAAGAGTGCGGAAGAGGGTATGTCCATCATTGAAATCATCATCGTTATCGCTCTCATCGGCGGTATCATGTCCGTAATTATCACTAACGTTATGAAGTCAGCGGAAAACGCACAGGTTGATACCGCGAAGATCGCAATGCAGCGTTTGAGCCAGAAACTCACGATGTACCGCGTGGACAACAATCGTTACCCAACAACCGAACAAGGTTTGGAAGCGTTGATTTCCGCACCAGCCGATGCGAAGCGCTGGCGTGGTCCATATGTTGAAGACGACAAGTTGAACGACCCATGGGGCGGTAAGTTTGAATACGAATCAGATGGCAAGGTTTACAAGATTCGTAGCGCAGGTCCAGATGGTACACCCGGCTCCGAAGACGACTTCTCCTATCCGGAAGAAGGTAGCGCCGGTGGTGAGAGCGGTGGCTCATCTGGTGAATAATGAGCCGCTTGTAAGCATAGTGGCTCCGAGTCATTGATATCATTTTGGACCGGCGCGGCCTAACAGTCGCGCCGGTCTTTATTCAGAGATTAGGAATGTTCGTCAATTCGGCAAAACAAAAGCAAAGCGAAGTTGCATTAGCAACAGGGCGATACGCATCCTTGAATGCGCAGTCCGGTATGACTTTGATTGAAATCATCATCGTCATCAGCCTCGTTGCATTGGTGTACGCCATGGCAGCGCCTGACTTGTTGATGGGAAAAGAGGCGGAAGTAAAACAGCGCGTCAACCGCCTTGCCGAGGACATTCGCAGTGCCTACGACATCGCTGTCCTGACTGGAAAGTACCAACGCATCGTATTCGACATGCGAAGCGGTGACTATTGGCTTGAATCGACGGAAAGCGAGCGCGTTGTGATGGGAAGTGAAGAATTGGATCGCGATCCCATCCAAGCTGACGAGCAAGAGTCGGAAGCGCAGTTTAACGAAAAATTTGCGGAGTATGAGACGCTTGCTGGTTCTGAAGTTCAAGATCCGTCAGACGAAAGCGTCATCAAGGCGAGTTCACCGATCCTACAGGCCAAGAGTGCTCTCCAAGGTGTAAAGTGGACCAAGGTGAAATCTGGAGAGTGGGACACGCGCAGCTTAGGACCCGAATTGATCATACAAGGGATGCAAACCGAGCATCATCGTGCGCAACAAACAGCTGAGACCGTTGGTGAAGGCGGCGTGTGCATGTTGTATTTCTTTCCAGAGGGGTATGTTGAAAAAGCGGTGATCTACCTCAACGAAGCAGATTTGAGTGGCGATAACAAACGCCCCCCGTATTCTGTTATTACCGAACCATACGAAGGAATGGCTGAAATTTATCCCGAGTACAAGGAAGTGGACGTAAGCCGCGATGCTCAGAAAAAATCCTAACATGAACGGACGAGAAGCCAGCTTTACGCTGGTAGAGACCATGATCGCTTTGGGCATCATGGTCACCGTTATTGCGCAAATTACCGGCGTACAATCCAATGCTATTTTCTTTTCCGACTACGGACGGCGATCGAGCCAAGCCGTTTGGTTGGGGAAACGAGTACTAGCCCAAGTTGAATACTATTGGCTCCACAAAGACTTCAAGGACATGAAGGCCGAAGAGGAAGGGGCAAAGTTCGAAGGACTGAGTGAAAACGAAAGTCTCAAAGACTACACCTACAAGCTGACGATCCAAGAATGGAAACTTCCCATCATAAGTTTATTGTCCGGTGGACTAGGTGGTGGTGGAGGTGAAGAAGGTTCCGAAGGTGGTGAAGAGGGTGGTGGTGCAAGTCCCATCGAAGGCGTCATCAAGCAATTTTTAGGTGACGATCTATTGCGCGTCGCTCACGTCGAAGTATTTTGGCCAGAGGGAGCAACGCAGAACAGTGAGACAGCGACATTGCTTCTCACAAACCAAGCAAAAGTTGATGAAGTAATTGCGTCACTAAAAACCACTGCGGGATCCGGCACCGCCGCCGGAACTGCTGCGGGGACTGCTGCGGGGACTGCGGCAGGCACGGCAAGCGGTGCCGGTACGCCGGTGGGTAGTGGAGAAAATCCATGATGAAGCATACGCATGAGTCTGGATTTACCCTACTCGAAGTCGCCATCACCATTGGCATCTTGATGACTCTTACCCTTGCGGTGACAGAACTATTGAGCGCGAATTTGGAAATCCGTGGGCGTGTTTCTCAGAGTGGAAAAGTTTCGCATCGATTGTCGTCAGCTATGGAACGATTATCGTATGACGTAAGTCATGCATTTGTTCTCACAAAGACTGAAGAGACATATCGCAAATCGGACAGACGACCGACACTATTTTCATTTGATACCCGAGGCAATTCTTCCGAACTAAAGATGACAACTACCGGCCATCGACCATTGATCGCTAACGCCAAAGAATCAGATCTCACATACATAGTTTATCGCGTAGAAGAAGATCCTGAGTTTCCGGGATTTTCAAATCTCTATCGAGGTGAACTTCCGTTCATCCCAAAGAGTCTCAAAGAAGATCCGCCCATGCGCATCGTCGCGCGCTTTGTCAAAGCATTGCGCATCGAAGCTTGGCGGGGTGATCGCTGGGTGAAGGATCGCTGGGACACGACACGTTCCGACACCAAGAGTCAGTTGCCACAGCTCATCAAAATGGAAGTCGATGGCTGGTTGGTTCAGCCTCTTGATGCAGAAGATGCGCAGGCTACCGACGTTGAAAAGGCTCCAGTAGAAACTTACTCGACAGTCGTCCATGTTCCTGCCGGATCTGGTTTTGTTGAAGACAAATCGGCGGCAAGTACCATTCCGTGGGGACGACTATGACGCGCAAACGCAGTCGCTTGCCAAGGATGTATGCTTTCTTCCCCGTCGGCTCTGCTGACGAGAATGCGAATAAGCATGATTCGGTGCGTGGCGTGGCGTTGATGATCGCCATCATGGTAGTCATGATCGTCTTCACATTTACAACAGACCTAGTGATCTCGTCGCGCGTTGCGGTTGAAAGCGCCATGCGTCACAGAGACAATGTTAAAGCAGAATTCATGGCGAAATCAGCGCTGAACCTGGCGTTGTTCGTGCTTAGTATCGACTACGGTGTCGATAAATTTCGAGCCAGCGACAAAGTTCCGAAGGAGTTTCAATCGAAGATGACCGATACGCCCGGGGACATTTGGGCGATGGTAAATGGAATTCCCATTGGTGGTGGCACCGTTGAAATGTTGGCGGCATCGCAAAAGAGTTTTGATCTGAGCAATACGACGGACGACAAAGTCATGTCAACACTCAAACTCTTCGACGGGGAGTTCGTGCTCAATGTCGAAGACGAGGCAGCAAAGATCAACATCAATAGCTGCACATACTCCCGATGTTTTGAAGTGCTTGCGATGTTGCAGTCGCTCTTTAGCTGCCCGGCGGAGAAGGAATTTTTACGGTCAAAGAACATCGATCCCAAGCAATTAGCTTATCGAATTAAGGACTATGTTGACGAGGGTGTTGATGCTGATCCTGAATCAGGTGCGAGTGACGAAGACTCAGCCTACGAAAAGCGTCAGCCGCCCTATTCTGCCAAGAATAAGTCGATGGATTCGCCTTCTGAACTTCGCATGATCGAGGGATGGGACGATGAATTGGACGCGGTCTTTGGGCCGTACATCACTACTTACCCCGTTCCGGTAAACCGCGATTCAAAATCGTTGGTTAACTTGAACACAGCAAGTAAAGAGCTGCTCGGATGTCTGTTTCCAGAAAGCCAAGGAGAATGTAGCGAGAAGTTTGCGTTGGGCATGAAAAAGCGAAACGCCGACAAAGAGAGTCTTGCAGATGATCCCACAGGCATAAGCAAGACCTTGCAGGACAAGTTTTGCTACGCCCCCTCCAGTGGTGGAGATGGTGGTACAGGAGCGAATCGGACACAATGGTTCGATATTCGTTCATCGGTTTTCAAAGTGACGGCCAAGGGTGAAGTGGGAGAACAAACCAAAACCATTTCGGCGGTCGTCGAACGCATCGATCCTGATGTTGAGAAGAAGCAAACGCGCTCGTGGCGACTGTTGCGCTGGCGTCTGCAATAAAACCGAGCTTTTGGATCTTCCTGTTTTAGCGCCGCCTCACGTCTCTTGTGTTTTGGTACTTTTGCCAAAATTTGACAGGTTGCCGTATGAAGGCGAAAATATTCAAGACACGAATTGTGAAGTTGGGGTTCTATGCAAAAGATCATTGGCCTCGATATCGGCAGCTATTCCATTAAAGCAGTCGAAATCGTCAATAAGTTTAAGAGTTATGAAGTTTCGGGCTTTCACGAAAACGTAATTCCACATTTGGAAAACGTTCCGCGCGAAGCTCTATTGCCGTTGGTGATGGAGCAACTCTTCGAACAAAACAACTTGAAAGCTGACCGAATCGTTACGGCGATGCCGGGGCAGTTCATTTCGAGTCGCGTTCTTCCGTTCAACTTCGCCGATCCCAACAAGATTGAAAAGGCTGTAGTGGTTGAGGTCGAAGAAGCTGTTCCATTTAACATGGAAGACATGATCTTGGATCATCAGGTTTTGGGACAGATGGCGGGCAAGACGTTTGCCTTGGCAGTCATGACCCGCAAGGTTTTCCTGAAGAGTTTCCTAGATCTATTGCAGCGCATCAAAATTGATCCGAAGATCGTCGACGTTGATAGCTTGGCCTTTTACAACCTCAGCTCCTTCATGAATGTGAAGCCGTCCGAGTGTTTCGCCATGGTTGATGTCGGACACGAGAAAACGTCGCTATGTATTGTGCGCGACGGCGTGCTGCGCATGTTCCGATCGATCAACCTAGGGGGGCGCTACGTCTCTGAGTTTTTGGCGCGCGATTTGGAAATTTCATTTCAAGAAGCGCAGCGCGTTAAGCATCGTGTCAGCCGTGTAGCAACCGAGCGTGATCCAGCGACTGAGCTGGATGCAGATGAGAAGTTTGTGGTCGATCGCACGACGTTGGCATGTAACTCGATTGTAAAAGAGCTTGGCCGTACGTTTTACGCATTTAAAACATGGGAAAAAACGCCCATCACGCGCATGTTTATTTCTGGTGGTACTAGTCGCATTAAGAACTTCTCTTCGTTCCTTTCGGAGCAACTAGGTATCGAAGCTGCGCGGACGGACTTGGATCAAACTACCGTACAGATCGCTCCTGCCTTAAGTGCGCATGCAGAAGTCATTCCGCAGAGCGTGGCGATCGGTATACGAACCGTCAATGCAGGTAAGCGAAATTCGCAGATAAACTTGCGCCGCGGCGAATTTGCCTATGTGCAGAACTACGAGAATATCTTCAAGTATGCTTTCAATGGTTTGAAGGTCTTGGGGTTCAGTTTGGGGCTCCTGTTCGTGAGTTACGCTGTGAAGTACGTGTTTTACTCCGGACAGATCAACGCACTAAAGGAGCAGTACCGAAAAGAATTGGTAGAAACCTTTCCAACTATGAAAAAGAAATACGGTACGCCTAATGTCGACTTCAGAGCCATGGTGAGGGACGCGGACAAGACTGTAAAAGCTGAAATTGCGCAGAAAAAGCGGGCTGTCGAGTTTTTCATTGAGCAGAACACCGGCAGTCTGCCCCTTCTTCTTCTGAAAAAGTTAAGCGATGAAATCCCGAAGGACGTTAAAATTGACGTGACTGGCTACGATTTTAAGTCTGCCGAAGGCGGTGGTAAGTTGACTTTGAAGGGTGAGACTGACAACTACGATTCTCATGCGAAAATTTTGAAAATTTTTCAAGGGATGGAAGATCTGGATGAAGTGAAGGATGCAGGGACGACGTTTAAGCCTGGTTCTAATCAAAAAGTTTTGCAGTTCAAAATTACAGCGAGCTGCAAACCAACGCTGTCCGTCGCAGATAGAAAGGGATAGTTGTGAGCGCATTTGATCAAGTACTCGACAATGTGAAGGCGTGGAACAAGAATATTCGTACGCGGATCACCAAGTCGTTGTTCGGCGCGAACAACGAAAAGTTAGATTTCGTAATGGACAGCTTCTACAAGCTCAACCCACAGCAGAGAAATCTGGCATTGGCGGGTTCGGCGGGTGGTTTGGCTCTTGTTGTTATTATTGTTTTGGCCTTTTACTTTGCCAGTGTCTCTCGTTTGGAAAGCGAATTGAACGATGGTTTCGCTGCATTGTATCGGCTCCAGAGTTTGAAAAAGGACTACGCTGCCGAAAACAAAAACTTTGAGTCGTTGGTCGATTCTGTACAGCGCAAAACTCAGAGCGTGGCGTTGAAGCCGCTGTTCCAAAAAATCGCGGAGACGACCAAAGTAAACTTGCAGGACATCCAAGAGAAGAAATCAGATCTTCCCGCTGATAGCGCTCTCGCAGAAAAGATGAAGTATGCGAATGTGCAGGTAAACTTCAATAAGATTTCTATCCCACGTTTGATGAGGTTCCTCGTTGAAGTGGAACGATCGAAGAGTTTTTTGACCGTCTCTGATTTGGAAGTTCGTGCGCGTTACCAAGATGCTTTGTATTTCGATGTTGATGCAAAAATAAGAGGTTACAGTGTCGAACGTTGAAAACATTTCTCCAGCAAATACTTTGTTACCTAGTCGTTTAGATGACGAGGTTCCGCAAGGTGGCGGCGAGCAGGCTCCAGTAGAATCCAAAGCGACAATGAGCAAGCTAGCTCTCACCGGAGTGTTCTTCTTTTTCTTCTTCTTTTTCCTCTACGTATCGTTTCCCTATGCCGTTCTCAAAGAATTTGGTGCGGCTTGGGTTACTAAACAGACCGGCATCCGTTTTCGCATGGACGACTTAGGACCAGCGTTGCCACTGGGTGTGGCGATGGAGGGAATTGAAATCGAAGGTCGCGATCCTTCTCGCCCCGTTAAGTTGAAATCAGTAAAATTGCGGCTGAATATTCTCCCACTACTGATGGGGCGTGTGGGGGGCTCCTTGCATATTCGCGGCGAAAAAACAGGTTCTCTCGATGCTTCCGTTGCTTTGGGATTGTTTGATTTGCTCGGTAGTAAGATTTCACCGCGCGTGAACCTTGAAGGAACAGCATTTCCGGTGGATGGACTTGCGGCATTTGGTTTGGGCATGCTGGCAGAAAAGCAGGGAGCGTCTAATCCTATCGTTCGCGAGCTTCTGGAAAACATCGTATTGGTGGGCAGTTTACAGGGGGAAGTGAATCTCAATATCGATGCTGACAATCCCATTCAATCTGCGGGGGCAGTTGATCTTGCATTGCAAGGGGCGGGGCTTTCCTTCTTGAATAAGAGCTTGAACATTAGCGAGCAAAATTTTGAAATTGCCGCAATAAAGGCCAACATTAGTGAAGGCGTTTTGAATATTTCGAATGACTCCCGATTTAAGTCACAGGGATTGGACTTTGAGGTGTCTGGAAAAGTCATTCTAAAAGAACCAATGGACGCGTCCCAAGTTGATGTCAAACTCGCTCTGAGACTGGATTCAGACCTAAAACAAAACTACGGATTCCTACTTGGTTCAGAAGGCGAAATGGCCGCAACAATTGGTGGAACTTTTAAAAGTGTAGAATTCAACAAAAGGTAAAATGAGAATTTTATGGGTGGATGTTTGACAGATATTAATTTGTTCCCTTACAATGATATTAGCATCTCCATAAATGATATTTTTGGCTGATTGGGTAATGCGCGATTTTGCGAGGCAATCCAAGGCTTGTGTGGCAGCGTACTTAGCCCGAAGTTTGAAGGCTAAACGTTGCGCTGATCAGAACGATCAGGACGGGTTCGTTGAAGAGATGCGATCGAGAACTGAGGCTTATCACAACCTCTTAGCTGCAAGTTCTCTGGCTGCCGAAACAGGTTTCGACGTTTTCGCCGACCCTGATTTGAAAGCTGATTTGAACGAGGCGTTAAGTTTTTCGCAGGTGCTCACAGATTATGCTGGAAAGCTCCTTAGAGAAACGGAATCGCAAATTGTGAGCTTGAGAACTAGACGAGAAAGAATTTCTCGCTATCGGTCAGGGCAGCAGGTTGATCAGAATTTTTCGGGCTCGGTTTAGAGTGAAATTGAGCTAGCCGCACGGAGGCAAGACATGGCTAAGGAAAAACTAAAGGTCGCGCTGGTGTTCGGGAATCTTCCCACTGTGGAAGAAATCGATCAGTTTCGTCTCGTAAGAGACACAATGGAAGTCGATGTGGTGACATCGGAGTCGATCAGCGGCTACTTGTCACAAACAAGTCGATTTCAAGATCTAAAGTGCATTGCACTTCCTGATCACAATGAGAGCCCAACGTTTCTTCCGGGACTGGAAACAGTATTGGCCGGATACGATGTGGTAATCATCAAGGAGCGTTTGGGACTATGCGCTTTCCAAGCGGTCAAAGCAAAGTGGAAGCATCGTTTTCGTCTCGCGGTCTGGGTTGATAACCTTTGCCCATACCCAGGTGAAGACGTCACACAAATGCGCACCATTCGCCAAGAAGTGGACAATGCGGCGGATGTGTACCTCGTACAAACCGAAGCGGCGCGTCAAACGTTGTTGCTCGAAGGAATCAAGCCTGAGCGCATCACGTCCTTCTCCGCATGGGGCGAGGAACGCGTTACACGCAACAAGAAGACCAAAGCAAGCGCTCTCGCGGCGATGCGTTTGCCAGAAACAAGCTTCATTGTTGCGCACGTTGGTCAGGTCGAATGGGAAGAAAACGTTCTCGACTTGGTTCACGCGATCAAGCAAATCAAACGCACCAATCCAAAGTTTGCTGACCGTTTGCGCGTCGTATTCTGCGGCATCGGTTCATACAGCAGCCAGCTACGTCAAGCGTTGATTACTCACGGGGTTGACGAGCACGCAACTTTCATCGCACCAGCGCGTCAAGCGTTCGAGGCGATCTTGGAAGCAGCGGACTGCTTGTATTTTGCTCCCATGCCGGCACGTGACCGCGTCGAAGGCGACCCATACCGAATCGTAACTGCAGCTGCGAACGGCATACCCGTTCTCGCATCTCGCACAGCGATGATCGAAGAGTTAGTTGGCAAGCATCGTTTTGACTTCTGCTCCGGTTCGCCTGAAAGCCTAGCTTCGGCGATTGAAAAGGTTGCAGATGCCACGGCATTGCGCAATGACATCGTCAAGAAGAACCTTGCAACACTCAAGTCGCAGAACTCTGCAGACAAAGTGACCAAGCAGATGGTTGCCGTATTGACGGAACTTGCTAAGCAGACGCCATCCGCTGATCCAAATGCAATCGACCATCAGGTTGCTGAAGTTGAATCGCGCGTATCGTCAAAGCAATACTTGGCCGCAATTGATTTGATCGAATCGATCTTCCAACTTCCAGACTTGGCGGTTCACCACAAAGCGAATCTGTATCGTTTGATTGGTGACTGCTTTGCGAAGCTGGGTGACAATGAAGCAGCCAAAGACGCGTACATCAAGGCAATCGAAGCCGACTCGTTCTCTGCAAAAGCCTTCATCGGCCTTGGCACAGTGAGCTTGGTAAAAGGTAGCAACGATATCGCCGTGATCCACTTCCAAAAGGCAGTCAGCTTGGCACCGGAAGATGAAATGGCGAACCTAGGTCTCGGTTTGTCTTTCATGGGCATGGAAGAGCTAAAAGAAGCGAATCGCTGGGTTGTCAAGTCGTTGCAAATCAATCCTGAGAACACCGCCGCATTGTTCACACTGGTGAAGATAGCGCATGAACTCGAGATTTACGATGATGCAGAACGCGCACTTGCTCGCTACGTCCAGCTCCACCCGAACGATCACAACATGATCTACACCCTTGGCGGCGTGGCCTTCAAGCAAGGTCGCTACGAGATGGTTGCAGAGATGATGAATGGAATCATCGCGGTTGATCCAATGGACTCGAGAGCGCATGCATTGTTGAAACAAGCAAAGCGCGGTGCCGAACAGAAAGTCGCGAACTCTTAGTTCTTAGTTCATTAAGGTAAGTTCTAAGGCCACCCGACATGGGTGGCCTCTTTTTACGAGTCACGCATGATTAAGTTGATAACCATTAACAAGAAGCGCGTCCCAGTGCCGGTTCCGTTGCTCGACCTTAGACAGCTTCTGCAGTGGATTTCGACAACGTTGCTTCTCCCTGATCATGTGATCACGCGTGTAAGTCTTGATGGAAATGACATCGAGTTGCACGAAGAACCAAATCGTATCCCTGCAACCAAGCTTTTGCAGACGTCGAGAGTCGAAATCCAAGTGGATTCTCCCATGGACCTTACGTTGCAGTTGATTGACGCAACGCGGAATTTGACCACCGTGTTGTTGTCGTCTCTGAAACCAATGGCAGTGTCATTTTGGGGGCAACAGACGAGTTTCAAAGGTGCAGCACAGGTCGATGAACTTGAGCAGGATGTTCAGTTGTTGATAGGCATGATCGAGCAAATGTTTGGTCTCGTTATGCAATGTACTTCATCTTCGTTTGGGCTTCAAGAATTGCAGATTGCAATTCAGGACTCAATGACAGCCATGCAAATGGCGTCGGCAAGTTCAGATGCTCGTGGCGTCTCAAAGTTACTTTTACATCGCCTTGAACCCAGTCTGTTGACTTTGATTGAAGTTTGCATCAGTGCTCAAAGTCAAGTCATTCAGGTCAAAGCGAATCAATCCTCTCTGCGCGAAGTGTCCGGAAAATCACCGGCAAAGCTGGCCTAAAAGTCCGATCATAAATGAGTTGAGCGTCCTACGAGTTTGCGCCAAAAAATGCTAGAATCGTAGCTAACAAATTATATCCCGGTTGGTCGTTCAGGAGTCGAAATGTTGTTTCCAGCATTGGCGCTGTTTCCATATCTAGTTCTCGCAGGTGGTTGCATGCTGGCGGAGGGGCAAGACAACGGCGCGAAAGGCCCCACGGCGAATACCGGCCAGCTTCAGGAAATGGACGAACTAAGCAGTAAGACCAGTCCAATCGATCCAGACTTGCTAGCATGGAAAAATAAACACACCGGTGTCACGCCGCTGCAAGAGCTTAGCAACGAAAATTTCGAAAAGCTCATCTCAGGCTCCGACGAAGTTACTGCCGCATTTCTAAAATTGCGAATGGCAAACATTTCCAACAAGCGTCAGCAAGCGACAGCGGTGAAGAATGCTATCACTGTATTTGAAGCCAATCGTGGACCTAACGGCCTAGTGCAGACTCATCCGATGGGAGCATATTTGGCAGAAGAACTTCTTGAGAGCGCTTCGGTACCGCCCAGTCTGCTTCCCACGTTGGAAAAAGAATTGATTTCATCTAGTGGACGCAGTTGCCCACAGCGCGGGGCCATTATGCGTGCTATTTCAGATCAAAAGCTTAAAGAACTTGATGTGCCTTCTCTGTTAGAATTGATCGCGCGCATCCAAGCATATCGCAGCAAGAGCTTTCGTGAAGAGGCTTTTGCATCCATTCTTGATTCCGTTTCAAGCGAAAATCAAGACTCAATCCGCACGGTTCTTCGTCCGCTGGTGCGAGACTTCGGCAAGTTGATTTCGGAACACGACTGGCTTTTTTCGGACTCTCCCGAAGACATGCCAACCAAGGCAAGTCAGAGTCCGGTGCAGGTTGCGTTTGATCACGCAGAGAAAATCTCCCGAGGTCGTCAATGCAATACAGCCAAAGATCATTTTGAAAAAGGTTTAGCGCAAGTTCGTAACGGACAATATTTTGACCGCGCCGAATCAGTCGGCAGAAAAATTGAAGCTTGTTACCGTCGCGGCGGCAACAAACTGCGTGTGAAATTTTGGTCGCAAATAACCAAGCCCATGCAGGACGCCTACGGATTTGCTGGAAAAGAAATCGCGCTTCGTCGCCAAGGATTGATTCTTTGGTCGATGGACGACTTTCAACAGGCACGTAAAATTTTCACTGAACTTCTCGAACAATCTCGCGTATGGAATGACAAGACAGCCGAGAGTAACGCTGTATACACCCTTGCCCGCGTCGAAGAAAATCAAAACAATCACCAAGAATCCATTCGCTTCTACGAAGAATATCTGCGTAAGTTTCCTCAGGGCGAAAACATCGAAGAGATCGAAACTTCTCTCGTCCTGCTCAAGTCAATTGTTGGTGACCTTCCCGGTGCGCTTGGTGTAGCGGAAACAATTATTGCCGATCAGGACAAACTCTCAATCGACGCTCGCTCAACGCAAACAATGTCGTTCGCATTGTTTTGGGCAGCCCGACTAAGGTTGGCATTGGGGGAGCGGGAGAAAGCGGCCAAACTTTGGCAGCGTGTGGCGACTGAATACTACTCGACATTTTACGGAGCCATCGGCCACTACATGTTGGAGAAAACAACGGGCAAGTCTTTCGCTCTGTTCCCGTCCAAGACCAAGCGATTCAGCATGTCGGACATGATGGAGGAATTTACTCCCGATGAAAAACGTTTGATGGAACGCGCGGATTTGCTTGTAGCGCTGGGCCTCAAGCAGGATGCGCTCTGTGAACTTGGCGAAATTGACATCAAAGACGACAAGCCAGCTAAAGTAGCGATGAAATCCTTGTTGCAGTTCGCCGCTGGTGACTGGCTGCAAGCGGTCAAGAGTTACGATGCCCTGCCGAGAAGTTTGCGCAACAATCTTCCTGTTGGCTTTGAACGCATATTGTTTCCAAAAGCATATGAAGACTCGATCGAAGAATACGCTGACAGTCTTGGCGTCGATCCTGAGTTCGTTTTGGCGATTATCAGACAGGAAAGCGTCTTCAACCCTAAGGCCAAGTCACTTGTCGGTGCCAGTGGTCTGATGCAGTTAATGCCGCGTACCGCGCGCATGGAATCACAGCGTCTGATGCGCAATTATCTCACGCCCGAAAAGCGCAACCAATACCGCCGCATTTCGCAGCGTGATGATTCCATTTTTAATGCCGATTTCAATTTGGCGATTGGCGTCCATCACGTTCATCGTTTGTTGCAGATTTACAAAAACCCTGTGTTCATCCTTACGTCGTACAATGCAAATCCCGGTGCTACCAAGCGATGGTCTGAAAACATTCCAACAGACGACTTCTTGGTTTTCATCGAACGAATTCCGTACCAAGAAACGCGCCAGTACGTGCGTTTGGTGTTGAGAAACTATTTCTACTACAAGCGCTGGTACAACAAACCGGGTTCGAGTTACCCGTTGATGGATCAAGTTCTGGCGGTTGACGTCGCCCGTTTGAATGGCTCGAAAGGAATCTAAATCAACGTCGCCCTACCGAGGCGACGTATCTGCGCTTCCTAGATATTCACCTTTGGCAATGCACGTTTCGTTTGTTGGGGACGTGCGTTGGACTTCAATTTCTAGATAAAGAGCGTGCGGCTCTAGCAAGCCCTCTGCCCTGATCGTAGAAGTTTCGCCATTGCTGTGTTCAATCGACTTCTCATAGAAAACATCGCTGACGCCAATTCGTCCAATTAGGTTCAGGTTGGAGAAAAGAAATGTTCCGCTTTGCTGCTCATCTTCAAAGCGCAAGATGCTGGTATGCTGCGTGGGTCCCGCAAAGAAAGACTTAACAATAACGGGATCTTCCGTGAAAACTTTCTGGCACAAGGGCTCGCGAGGTTGCTCAAACGTAAAACTACCTTCATATATTGATGATCTATGGTCAGCGTTCGCTATGCTGCCCAACCCTGCCAATGCAGCTATAAGGATCGATACGTAGGTTTGCATGTTTACCCCACTTTTGTGCGCGTTTCTCGGTAAATTATCGCACCTAACGCCAGGATTCTATAGCTGTATTTGGCTGATCGAGCTAATCTCCAATGGTTTTGGGTTCTGTTCATTTTTAATGAAACGCTACGAATGAAAGGTCTTGAAATGTGGACAATTCGTAACGCTAGGCTTTGCGACGACCGTCTGGTTGACATCCGCATCGACGGCGAAAAGATCGCACACATTGATCCAGCGGCTGCTTTGACCGCTCCCATCCGCAAACTTTCTGCACTCGCTGAAAATTCTGTCCCAAGTTCTACAGAAGAGTTTGATGCTGAAGCTGCCCTAGTTTTGCCGGCGATGATCGACATCCATGTTCACAGTCGCGAACCTGGATTGGCTCACAAAGAAACATGGGCCACGTTAGCGCAGGCTGCACACCGAGGTGGCGTCATTGCTGTCGGCGATATGCCCAACACGATACCGCCTACTTTGGACGCAGCATCTATCATACAAAAAGCGGAATTCGCGGGTAAATCTGGTTTGCTCGCCAAATTCTACCTTGGTGTGTCGATGCGGAATGTTCACAACATTCCGTCGATCATGCGCGAGTGCGGCAAACATGTCTGCGGTATCAAAATCTACTACGGACATTCAACAGGCAACATGATGTTCGACGATCTGGATTTGTTGGGTCGCACGCTCTCGGATTTTGGTAATTACCTAATTTCCTTTCACTCCGAAGACCAATGCATCATTGATGGAAATCAAAAAATTTACGGACAGTATGCAGACCTGAGGGACAACGAATCGTTTCGCACTCACTCGATGGTTCGCAGTAGCGCTGCTGCGCTATCGTCCACCAAAAAGATCCTCGAGTGGTCGCGCACGTTTGATCTACCGGTGCATCTTGCTCATCTTTCTACTCCCGACGAAGTCGATATTTTGGGTGAATACCGCGCAAAAGGTGCGAGGGTCACAACGGAAGTTACGCCTCATCACCTTTTGTTTTCAGAAGAAGACTACAGCCGATTGGGGCCATTTCTTAAGGTTAACCCGCCGGTTCGCAGCCGGGCAGAAGTTGAGCGACTTAAAAAGCTCTTCGCTGAAGGCGGTATCGATGTTGTAGCGACCGATCATGCGCCCCATACCGTTGAAGAGAAGAAAAATACCGTTGCCAAGGCACCATCTGGCCTGCCGAGCATTGAGTATTTCGTACCGTTACTTCTGAAGCTTGGTTCCATGCTTCACATCCCACTGCCAAAGCTGGTGGAAATGGGGGCCAAGAGGCCGGCGCAGCTGCTAGGGCTCGATGGCTTTGGTGAGCTGAGCACGGGGTCGGCAGCACACTTTATCGTCGTGCGAGAGCACCCATTTGTCGCCACTAACCTCGATGTCGCGTCAAAGTGTGGTTGGACGCCCTTCGATGGTATGGAGTTTCCAGGTTTTGTCTCGGATACTTGGTATAATGGTGCGAGAATATTCCATCGAAAATTCACAGCGGATTGTTGTCACTGAATGAGTAACGAGCATTCTCAGCCACCAAGATCCGGACGAAACTTTCGTCGTAATCGCGGCCGCAGTTCTGGCAAGCGCGTCCGTAGTGCTGAAAAGGCGAAGTTGCTCGCTCGTCCTTTGCCTGAACACCGATTGACCGCTGAGATCGATGATTCGACGTTTATCATTTTTGACATTGAAACAACGGGTGGTAACCCCGAGCGCAATGGAATTACCGAGATTTGTGCGTTCAAATACGTACAAGGCAAGGAAGTTGGGAAATTTTATTCATTGGTGAATCCAAAGATCCCGATTCCACCGATCGTTCGCAAGATGACCGGAATTTCGAATAAGACGGTCCAAGACGCACCATTCATTGAAGAAGTGATGCCAAAGTTTGTGGAATTTGCGGGACACGGAATTCTCGTCAGCCACAACACCATTGGCGATCTAAAGTTTTTGCGTCATTTCTCCAAAGAAACAACCGGCGCCGAAATGCCGAATTTTTTCCTGTGTACGCACCTGCTCTGCGATAAGTTGTGTGGAAACATCAAAGACAAGACGCTTAACGGGCTCGGTAAGCACTTCAATATCGAAAGCGAGAATTTACATCGCGCTGACGCTGACGCTGCACTAACAGTCGGCGTATTTTTCGCACTGGTGCAAAAACTTAAAGAACAAAAGATCGATGTCGTTGAGGACGCGATTCGCTACCAAGGTGATTACGAGTCGTCATTGCGACTTGGATGGGGAGTTGATTCGTCGTCGCTTGTGACATTGCCAGATCGGCCGGGTGTTTTTGTTCTGAAAGATCGTCGCGGCAAAGAGACTTTCTTTGCGAGTGCATTCAATCTCAAAAGAGAGATTCGCAAACTGGAAAACCTGAGTTTGGTTCCTAAAGGAATCATGCGGCAGGTGATTCAAAGCGTAGAAGTTGCGACAGAATCCGCAAATTCGCAGCTAGAAGCATTGTTTCTCGAGTCAGAATATTTGTCGCGCGGTAAGAAGCAAGCCGTTGATCCATTCTTGTGGCACCAGCGCATGATGACGATGGTGAATTTTGTGCGTGAACCAAACGGTCAAACCAGAATTACCGTCGGTCCCGTTACTGAAGGTGCCTTTGCTGTGTTTGGCCCCGTGCGTGACCGTCGCATCGTCCAAAATATGTTGGACTCCATCGCTGCGGCCATTGGCGTGGAATCGGGAAAGAAAGGACTGTTGCTCGATGCATTTCACGTCACTCCTGTTGTCGCGTTTTTCAAAGGTGATTTGCACAGCAAGGGATTGCCGAATCTGAACACCCTCACTAGCCTTGCGACCAAATTGATCGGAATCATCACTGGCAGACAAACTAGCACTGAACGAGTTGCCGAAAAATTGCGCCAATGTCGTTTGGAAGCGCGCATGACCGCAATTCATGAAATGCGCGGTGCGGCAATTTTGAAAAGTGAAAAGAAGGTGATTGGTTTTGATTTACAGTTCGGTGTGATCAACGGATCTCCACGCGTTATCGCGGAAGAACATGCATCGGCAGACTGGAAAGCAATTGTGCAGCAAGAAAAGACCACAACACCGCCGAAGTCCAATCCTTCGACACGCACCATACGTCCCCTTACAGAAAAGGATGCCCACCGCCTCAACGCATTGATTTGGTGGATTTACTCTGGTTCCAACCGGAATGAGGGCGAATTCATTTCTTTTTAGTGGGTTTGCATTGCATGAAAACGAAGAATCGAATTCTTTTTTGCGTTGTCTCCGTAATATCCATCGTGTCATGCAGATCAGCCCGACCCAGTACATCGCAGCCGAGTTATTTTGTTGGTGGTGAGCAAGCGCGAGAGGGGCAATTCCCCGCGACATTGAATTTAGGTGACTGCACCGGCTCCAAGCTTAACGAATACTTCATTCTTACCGCGGGTCACTGCGTGCAAGATTTAGATGGTACCGTCTTTTCGGTGTTTCGGTCCGGGAAAATTCTTACAACGGTCAGTGACGTAGTTACCTCTGAAGGAAAATCGTTCAGACTTCCGATCGCGCGCACGCTGATTCACCACACGTATCGTAAGACAGCAGGGATGACCGAAGCCTAACGCAATGATGAACTGCGCACCGGCCGCGCGCGGGACATCGCTATCATTGAAATTTGCCGAGTTTCTCCCTTGCCTGCAGACTGTCGTGAGTTTGCAAATCTAAAATCAGTGCGCTTGCCTACCGGTCAAAAAGAAGCACTTCAGATGGGAACGCGCATTGCTGTTGGGGGATTTGGCCGTGAGTTTGAAGAATCGCGCGAGCGTCGCATCCTTGGCGGCACATCAGATATTGCCATTACAAAAGGAGACGACGGCTCGCGGGCGATGTCCACTTCTGTGGCCATCTCGGATGTGTTTGACGGTGTCGCCGGTTTTTCTAACAAGACCATGGATCACATCACGGAGATTGGCATCGAAAAAGTTCCCACATTGCAACTAGGAGGTGGGGATTCAGGCGCTCCGGTATATCTGGATGACCGAGCAGAGGGCGTGAATTACGAGGATCACACATATCTCACGGTCATTGGCGTCAATTCATTTTCGACTACTGCGAGTTCATTTTTCACCACACTTGATTGGCAGCGAAGCCGTCACGAAATCCAGTGCATCCGATCCATCGTCACAGGTGAGCGGAATGAGATTCAAATGCAAGGTGACGTGTTCGGTGAGATTTGTCACAACCAAACTTCTAAGTGATAAAAAAAGGGCAACCGGTCGGTTGCCCTTCATTCGATTCACAGCAAAAACCATTATCCGCCGAAGTAGGTCTTCAGTCCAGACTGTGTAGCTTTCATAGCCTTGTCGCCCTTTTTCCAGTTTGCAGGACATACTTCGCCGTTCTTTTCGTGGAAGTCGAGTGCTTCGACCAAGCGCAAGAATTCGTCGATGTTTCGACCAAGGGGCAGGTCGTTGACTGTTTGATGGCGAACGACACCCTTTGGGTCGATTAAGAATGCGCCGCGCAACGCGATGCCTGCGTCTGGAATCAAAACGTCGTAATCGCGGGAGATCGTCTTGGTGACGTCAGCAACGATTGGGTACTTGATACCTTCGATACCACCAGTCGCCTTTGGTGTTTTCAACCATGCGAGGTGAGAAAACTGACTGTCGATAGAAACACCGATTACTTCGGTATTCATTTTGTGAAATGCGTCCAATTTTTCCTGAAAAGCGTGCATTTCGGTTGGACAGACGAAGGTGAAATCGAGCGGGTAGAAGAACAACAAAACGTTCTTGCCGCGGAAATCACTCAACTTGAAGTTGGCTTTGAATTCGGAACCACCAACAACGGCGGTTGCGGAAAAATCTGGAGCTGGTTTACCTACTAGAACACCCATGGAACCTCCTTGTTAACTTATCAATCAGATGCACCGTAAAAGTTAATAATACTTATCAACTATCACTCATGAAAGGATATTTCCAGTCTGTGATGGGTTGAAAATTTTCTTTGATCGTTCGCACGGATGTCCAGCGCAGCAAGTTGAGCATGCTGCCTGCCTTATCGTTGGTGCCTGAGTTGCGTCCGCCCCCAAATGGTTGCTGACCGACTACGGCTCCCGTTGGTTTGTCGTTGATGTAGAAGTTACCTGCCGCGTGCTCAAGACGTGTTGTTAATTGGTGAATCACGCGACGATCGCGTGCAAAGATGGCGCCGGTGAGCGCAAAACCACTGGTTTTGTCGCAAAGTTCCAGCGTCTCTTCCAATTTATTGTCGTCGTACGGATACACGGTCAAGACTGGCCCAAAGATTTCTTCCGCCATTGTCTTGAAGTTTGGATTGGACGTCTCAATCAATGTCGGCTGGATGAAAAAGCCAACGGAATCATCGCATTTTCCACCGGCAACGATCTTGGCATCTGACGCAGATTTAGCATGTGTAACATATCCAGAGATTTTCTTAAATGCGCGTTCATCGATGACGGCTCCGACAAAATTGGAGAAGTCGGCGACGTCGCCCATCTTGATTTCCGAAAGCATGCCAACGACTTGATCGCGAACGGCAGGCCAAATGCTTTTGGGAATGTAAGCACGACTCGCAGCCGAGCACTTCTGACCTTGGTATTCAAAGGCACCACGCACAAGGGCGACGGCAAGTTGACGTACATCGGCGCTAGCGTGGGCAAACACAAAGTCTTTACCGCCAGTTTCACCAACAATGCGTGGGTACGAGCGATAGTTTCCGAGGTTTTCACCGATCGTGCGCCAGAAGTGATTGAAAGTCGGAGTCGAGCCTGTGAAATGCAAACCTGCAAATTCGGGGTGTTTTAGCAAGCATTCGCTAATCGAATCATGATCAGGAACGACCATGTTGATGACGCCGTCTGGGAGACCCGCTTCCTTCAAAATCTTCATGCCGACATGGCAAGAAAGAAGGCTGGTGTTTGCTGGTTTCCAGATGCTGACGCATCCCATTAGCGCGGGTGCTGTGGGCAAATTTACCGCGATGGAAGTGAAGTTGAATGGCGTGATCGCGAGCACAAAACCCTCAAGTCCGCGAGCATGCGTGCGGTTCCACATTCCCGGCATGGAATCAGGTTGTTCTTCATAAATCTTCTTCATGTAATTGACATTGAAACGGAAGAAGTCGATCAGTTCACACGCAGCGTCAATCTCAGCTTGATGTGCGGTCTTTGATTGCCCGAGCATCGTTGCTGCGTTCATCTCATAGCGATACTTTCCCGCAAGAAGATCCGCGGCTTTCAAAAACACCGCAGCGCGTTCTTCCCATGGCAAAGCTGCCCATTCTTGCCGAACCGCCAAAGCAGACTTAACGGCGGCTTCAACGTCGGCGCGGTTGGACTTTTGTCCGCGTCCGATGATTTTGTTTTTGTTGTGCGGGCAAATGACATTGACGGTTTCTTTGTTGGTGCCAGATCCCGACCCGATGCAGTTTGGTATTTCAGTAACGGTATTTGATAAAGTTGCTAGGGCACTCTTTAATGCAGTGCGGTCTGCGGACTGCGGGGAGTAGGGGCGAACTGGTTCGTTTATCGGGGTTCGTATCTTCGCAATGCCATTAGCCATGAAAAAACTCTCCGTTTCATTTGAGTCGATAACTATCCAATGTTATTGGTCTTTTGTCAACTTTAACTACCCCTGTTTCTCTCGGGGAAACGTTGGGAATCTTCTGCTTATTTACTTCGCGGGAGAATGTATCAAGTTTTGTTACAATGAAAACATACGTGGAATGCAACCATCGGGAATGATTCTAAAAAGTGAGGCGAGAACCCATGGCTGAAGCTCATAGTGCAGAACAAGACAGCCCACAAGGCCAACAAAGCTCGGCGATGAACCAACGTCGATTGCGCAACTTTCTTTTGCAGCCGGTCCTGCAGTTTCGCCTTAGTTTCTACAATATTTTGCTGACCGCGTTTTTCGCAACAGTATTGATTTTGGTGATCTACTCGTCCTTTGCGCGTGTTTATGAACTGGTGTTGGATTTAACAAATTTGCGCGACGAAATGCGTGAAATATTGAATCAGCACGTCATCGCAACGTCCGTGTGGCTTGCAGCCGTTGTTGTCGTCTACATGATTTCAAACTTATTGATCACGGTTGTCATCACGCACAAAATGGTTGGTCCGACGGTGGCATTTCGGCGACACATCAGAAATTTGGTCGATGGAAACTTTCAATCACGCGTCAATCTTCGACAAGGTGATGCATTCACAGAAGTTGCAGACGACTTGAACTTCTTGGCAGAAACACTCGAGAAAAAATCAAAATCGTAATCATAAGTTGGTAACAAATAGATGGCTGCAAGTAAGCGCTCAGAACAAGTTAACGACGCATCATTGGGGCTGCGCGATTGGTTCGCTCCTGTGGTTGGTGAAGGATTGTCCGTCATCCAGTCTCTCGATGTCCTCGACGCCGATCTTTCTCGACGTCTGGCGTTCGTGAAATGTTTGCGTCGATCCCTTTGGGATCAAGAAGGGCAGATCGATTCACTGTCGTCACTCAAGTCGCGGGCGGAACGGATCACGCACACGCTCAACGCTCGGTTGGGAATCACTGATCCAGCGCGGCCGGCGGCGTGGTTTCGGCCTGCATCTACGGGTTCATTCGGCATATTTACGCGCGACATGATCGCTGACCCAATGTTACCTGCCTATGATTTGCGAGAGTTGGACCGCATCGAAGAAAGCGTTCGTCGAGCGTGGGCCGAGCGTTCTGAAACCGTGCGCGGTTGGCCAGTTACGCCGTCGGTATGGGGACAATTGTTCGCGCTGAACCACGAGTTCGATACTCGCATGAAATTCGCCGAGCCATTTTCAGGAATGCGCTTGGACACTCTTCCCGAAAAACTTCCCGAAGATTTGTCGACGCCGATCTTGCGCGGTTATTTGACGAATGTAAGAGCCAACATCGCAGAAGTCCGCCAGATCCTCGACGGAGTTTTTGGACGCATTTTTTTGGCTTCAGAGAAAATGTGGTTACACCAGCGCAAACTTGCCAAGAGCGAAACGCAACCAGCAGGACCGCAACAATGGGCAGAGGCAAAACGCATTCGTGACGATTTGCGAGCGAGGCGTGAAGCTCAGCGCACGACCTTTCGATATAGTTCGACTATAAGTGCTGCGTTGGACGCTTTGCGGTTGGATCGGATGCCCGCAGACGAACACGAACTCCGTCGCCGATATTTGGAGTTGGCGCGTGAACTTCATCCTGACCGCAATGAAGGTCGAGATGACGAGTTTAAGAAAGTCGCGCAAGCCTACGATATTCTCTGCAAGGCTGTGCGAGGTCCTTACTTCTAATCTATTTCTTCGCTTTCGCTTGGAGCTTGCGAATCGACGTGACCACGTCATCCGCAAGTTCGTTGGGTACCGGAATGGTCAGATGGTACTGGCTTATTTTCCAGCCGTTAGAAGTCTTGCGTAGGACGCCCGAACCACGACATTCACCGTAATTGGCATTATCGAGTAATTCATCAAACCACGCCACTTTCGCATCTGGAGAAAAATCAACATGGCGAACGCGGCTCTTATACGACCAGCCCTTTCCTTTTGAGAAGAACGGTTCCGCATATTTGCGAAACTCTTCCACCGACCAACGCTCGGTCGCATCGGTGCCAAGAAAGACGCCTTCTTCTGCGAACAACGAAAAATAAGTTTTGCCATCTGCCTTTGCCGCTGCTTCGTGAAAAGAGTTGAGTACTTGATCTACCGCCGCTTTTTCTGCTTGAGGAGATGCGTTTGCGGTCATGTTGATCACTCCGATGAAGATAGAGTTGAAAAGACACAGGATCAGGTTTTTTGACATTTGATTCCCCTATGCGGCAAGGTAAACTTTGGATCCTATGGTAACCTATATCAACCGACCAGTCGGCCAAAGGAATTTGTAATGGAAACGAACAAGACGCTGCTTTTTTTATGCGTGGCAAATTCGGCTAGAAGTCAAATGGCAGAGGGGCTTGCGAGGAAGTATTTTGGCGGCAAGGTAAAAGTGATGAGTGCTGGCTCTGCGCCCACGCGTGTCAATCCATTTGCCATCGCTGCGATGAAAGAATTGGGCATCAGTCTCTCCGATCACCAATCCAAGAGCGTTGCGTCCATTGACATGAACACCATCGATCTAGTGGTGACACTTTGTGCGGACGAAGTTTGCCCAGTGGTTCCGGCTAAGACGAAAAAGATACACATGCCGTTTCCTGATCCGGCTTCTGCAGAGGGTAGCGACGCGGATAAGCTCGCGGAGTTTAGAAAAGTCCGCGACATGATCGCGTCGTCATTGAACCAAATTAAATTCTAGCAATATTTATCCTAAAACACCTTCGATGAAGGCGCGCGTCATTTCGTGATGCGCGTTAGAAAACAGTTGTTCTGAAGGGCCTTCTTCGACGATCGAGCCGTATCCGTCGGTACACCAGAACATCGACGTGCGATCGGCGATGCGGCGAGCTTGCGCGAGATTGTGCGTGACAACAACTACGGTGTAACTTTTCTTGAGTTCCTGCAGTAGGGATTCGATGACGCTTGTTGAAATCGGATCAAGCGAACCGCATGGTTCATCCAGTAAGAGAATTTGAGGATTCACCACGAGTGCCCTTGCAATGCATAGTCTTTGCTGTTGCCCGCCAGACAACACTAGCGCTGACGCATCCAGTCGATCTTTCACATCATCCCAAAGGCCAACTCTTTTCAAACAGAGCTCCGCGATCTCAAGCGGTTCTCCCGCGCGGCGTTCGTGGTTATACCGCAGTGGAAGTGTGAGATTCTTGATAATCGACGTTGGAAACGGGCACGGTTTTTGGAAAATCATGCCGACGTTGCGGCGCAAGTTAGTAACGTCAACGCGGCGATCGTAAACATCGGCACCCGCGACCTTGACGCTGCCGCTAATTGCTGCATCGGGAATGAAATCCAACATGCGGTTGAGTGCCTGTAAGAAAGTCGTCTTCCCAGAACCTGATGGTCCAATGATGGTATTGATTGAACATGCGCGCGCAACGTAATTGACGTTTTTGATGATCGTGCGCGTGCCAATGCGTACACACAAGTCATTGGTTTCAATAGCAGGAGCCGTGTTTACACCACAACGGGAGTCTTGGCAAAGCTCCATCGGCTTGATTCGATTCATGACATCCTCCAGTTGCCGGCGAGAAATCGTCGTGCCAGCAAGGCCGCTATTGAATTCACTAACAAAACAGAAGCGATGAGCGTCAAGCTTGACGCATATGCCATGCGCTCTCCGCCCGGCACGTTCATGCTCAAATCAAAAATATGCACGGATAGTGATCGTCCCGAATCGAGCCAAGATTCAGGCATGCGATCAACATAGCCACTCGTGAATATCAGAGCAGCTGTTTCTGCAATCGCACGCCCGACGCTCAAGACGATGCCAACGACGATGCTTGGTACAGCGTGTGGCAACAGAACCGAACGAAACAATGCCCAGCGAGAAAAACCGAGAGATGCAGCGGCATGGACTAGCTCTCGCGGGGTGCTGCGAAGTCCCTCTTCTGCGGTGCGGACAAAAAGCGGCAGTGCCATGAACATGAGAGTCAAACCGCCGCTCAATAGTGAGAATCCAAGCCCCAATGTTTTGCAAAGAAAGGCGTTGCCAAACAATCCAAAGACGATGGAGGGCATGCCGGCCAATATGTCCAGACTGGTGCGTGTCAAGTTTTCCATTTTGCGATGACGCTGCATGGATTCAGTGAGAAACGCCGCAGTCGCGAGTCCTAGGGGAACGGTTGTGATCAGGCAGATGCTGAGCAGCACCACTGTAGAAACCAAAATGGGACCAATACCGCCTTGTCTCCCTGAAAGTTCGGGGGCAGACAAAAGGAAATCTAGAGTCAGGACTTCGGCACCGCCACGGATCAGGTGGACAATCAAGACCGCAAAGAAGCCAAAGGCAATCAGGGATGCGAACCATCCCGCGCCAATGAATATCGGCGAAGTTGCCGAGTCACGTCGCTGGGCGTAGTTCATCTGATTTCAGCCTATTGGTAAAGATAACGAGCATGGATATGAGCAACACTAGAACAAGGCCGCTGACAAACAACGCCGAACGATGGATGCCCACCGCATAAGACATTTCCAAAGCGATATTTGCGGTCAATGTGCGAATGGGATCGAAAACTGAATGCGGAATTTGCACTATGTTGCCGCAAACCATGAGCACGGCCATTGTCTCACCGATCGCCCGTCCCCAAGTCAACGCCGAACCAGCAAATAGCATGGACCACGTATTGGGGAGCAGCACCAAACGGACGAAGCCGCCAAAGCTAAGGCCCAATGCTCGTGCAGCATTGAGTTGTTCGAGCGGAACCGTATCGAGCGAGGCATCGCAAGACAGCATCATCGTTGGCATAACCATTATCGATAAAATCATGGACGCAGCCAATAAACTCGATCCCGGCGGATGGAATTCGTTGATGTACGGAACCAGCACAACCAATCCCCAAAAACCATAAACGACGGATGGAATACCTGCGAGAAGTTCCATGACGATGCGAATGGACCCTGCGAACCAACGTGGTGCAGCGTATCGACGGAAGAGCGAAATCATTACTGCGATGGGTATGGCTGTAACAACTGCCAAAATGCTCGCCAACAGCGTGCCGACGAACATGGGCGTGATGTTGTACAGTCCTGCCATCGGGCTCCACATTTCATCTGCCAAAAAGCGGCCAACACCGATTTGTTCGATCGCAATGATAGATTCGCGAAAGACAAAGAGCACCATCAACACGGTGATGGTGCCGCAGACAACTGCGGACCCACGTGTGATTGCGCTGAACAGTGTTGAACTATTTGAGCGTAACAAAATAGTGGCCTTCGACGATGGATTTGACGTTGTCAGATTGAGCAAAGTCCAAAAACGCTTTCAACTTTGGTGAAACTGACTTGGTCGTAACGAGGTTGAGCGGACGGGACATGGGGAATTTTCCGGAGCGAATGGTGTCCGCGTTTGGCTCGATTCCGTCCATAGGCAGTACCTTGATTTTTGCGCCGTTACGCGCTTCAAAGACAGCGGTACCGACGGATACGTAGCCGATTGAACCCAAGTTACCCGACACGGTTTTGATTCCTTGTTCGTTGTCGCCAATGATGACGCTTGCTTTGAGTTCAGTTGGTTTCAGCTGGAAAAAACTGAGAAATAGCTCCAAAGTGGACCGTCCCTCGGCCTTACTCACCACGGTAATGGGAAGGTCCTTGCCGCCCAAAACTTTCCAGTTTTTGATTTGCCCCGTATAAATCTTTTTTATGTTTTCGAGCGAAAGTTCTTTAATCGGATTGTCTTTGTGCACAATCATGGTGATGGCATCCAAAGCGATGGGATGAGACACCAGATCTGTTTCGTCGGCCTTCAAAGCACGTGATACCATGCCTATATTCGCAGAGCCGTCTCGCGTATCGCTAATTCCCCGAGATGAACCGCCTGATTGCACATCGATGCGAAAATCGGCATTTTGTTTTTCAAATGACTTCGCTATTTCCGAAAGCAACGGAGCGACGGTCGACGATCCGGTGATCGTTATTTTTTCCTTGGCTTGGCTGGTGCTGGAAATCAAAGAGCCAAAAAACGCGAAAATGAGCGTTCTTGATATTGCAGAATGGTGCATAACTTATGTCTTCCAATAGTTCCAATTGGACATGATGTCCATGGGGTGTTGCTGGGAAAGTTCCAATTTTGTCACAAGATTTTGTCATAGAAGCATACATGAAAACAGACCAAAGTGCAGAAACTGAGTTAGCAATTGCCTTGGGGTCTAACTTGGGTGACAGGATTGCTCACCTCCGCGCAGCGTTAACTCAGCTGGAGCACGCAGTAGGCAAAGTTTTAGGTAAGTCCAAATTGTACTACTCGCACCCCGTCGGCAATGTCGAGGGAGAGTTCCTCAATGCGGTGGTTCTATTAAAAACACGCACGCCAATGGATTCGTGGATGCCCACTCTGTTGGCTGTCGAATCTGCCATGGGGCGCGTACGTGGCGGACAGAGCGGCAATCGCACCATCGATTTGGATCTGATCTTGGGTCGTCGAGATGGGAGCTGCCTTGTCTTGACTCAGCAAAATTTGCTAGTGCCTCACCCGCGCGCACATGAGCGAGAATTTGTCATGAGGCCATTGTCTGATGTTGTTCCTGAATGGGAGTGGCCAACGTTCAACAAAACTGTCAAACAATTAGCGGCTCAATGCCGCCAAGATCAAGTGATTCGCGTCGTCGATCACTGGTAATTTTGAGCAAATAGTTACAATTCGATGCGGCAGTAACTGCGACCTGCTGATTCCTCAAGCCGGCCAAATCCAGTCACAAATGCATCATAATCATCGCAGGTATTTGGCCATTGCGGCACGCAAAATATTCGCGATGATTCTTCTGTGAGGCTGACGATTAATGTGTGAAGTTCTTCCGAACTCAAATCGGCCAGCTGCTCGCAACTTGCGCCAATGGTGAACTCATTTTCATCGCTACTGTCAGGAAGTTGTGCCATCGCAGAAATAGTGTCGAGACAAGCAATGATCAAAATAGCGGATATGAAATAGCGAAGCTTGATCATGTTTGGTTCCTCCAAGCAGGCCCTTTCGAGCCGCATACAAGCTATCGACGACTTCATTCGAGTCTTGATTATTTGTTGTAAGTCTTCAGAACTATTTAGAAATAAAGGGAAGAATTTCCAGAGTCGACGGCGAAACACGCGGTCATGAATTTGAATCACTGAATTCGTTATGATTTTTACGGTGTCATAGCAGAACTTCTGAAAATTGCAGACAGACGCCAGCAATCGGGCGATTCATCGAAAAAAAACAGGCAATTCTGCATCATTTTGTAATTACTGAAAAAACTCCATAAATCCCCGTTAAATTAGCAAGTTATTTTTCACGCAATCCTCAAGCATTGGCAAAAACTTCCGAAAAAATCATAGGTACGATGGCTCGTGGCGGGGAGAGGCTAGACATGCGCCAAAACAGTGCGAAAAACCAAGCGGGACGAAAGTTACTTTTCGTTGGTTCAATCATCGGGCTGAGTTTCTTCGTTTATGAAACCGCCTTCTCAGTTGATCCAAATCTTACTGCAATCCAATCCGTTTCAGCTCCACTTCGCGAGAATAGTTGCGACATGGGTGAATTCGACATCAATCAGTCAGAGTCCATTCAGTTTGTATCATTTGAAAACGGAAAGAAGTTTTCCCGCTCGACAGCTTCCGAACCGACTCTGTTGGTAAAGCCCGGCCCAACACAAATTCATCTCGCACCTTTTTACAAGAATGGCGCAGCATATGTGTTGAATTGGAGAGCGTGGATCGACGCGGATGGAAACGGTGAATACGTTTCATCTGAAGAAGTATTAAGTGCGCGCGGGAGCGGTGCCTTGAATCGAGTCATTGATATTCCTTACAGCATGGATGCAAAGGCTCGGATTCGCGTTGCCATGAGCTTTGGCACGTTGCCGACTTCGTGCGCGGGCCGAGGAAATGATATTTTGGATGTCAGTTTAGTTTCAGATCAGATGCAAAACTTGGCGATGTCAGATGCTTTACCTGCGATTGCGACAGTTCCGCAATCTGTGGAGTCGAGCAATGCCACACCAGCGACAACGGTCGTGGGCACGGAATCTGCGACAGCTGCTACTCCAGCAACAGTGGCAGTTTCCAAGAATTCCAAGCCGAGCGACTTTGTTGAACCTGCTCGCATTGATTCCGCTAAACTCTATTCTGCCGCGGCAGACAAAAAAGTCGCGCCCGTCAAAAAAATGAGCGCAAAATCGGCGTTTGCCTTGCCCGAATTACCTGCAAATTTAGATCGCACCCAGCTTAAGGATGTGGGTGGCGATGAGCTGCTGGCGGATATCAAAGGCAACATATTGTTTGAAGTCATGGAAAACTGGGCCATCAAAGCAAAGCCATTACTTGAAGCAAAAGTGTATGCCGTGATCTTCCAGAACGGTAACATCGTAAGCACAGTGGCAAACTACGCGAAACTATCAAACGACCTTTCGACCTTGCTAGGCACGGAGCCAGTCTGTGCGGTCACCCTGCACCATCGTAATCTCAATTCCATCGGCGAAGCCGGTGTTATGAAGGGCGAGCTTATCCGGATGGGGCATCCTATCTTTGGAATCTCGCGCATCGAAACACCCAAAGATGGTAAGCCATCGCGTATTTCTTTGTTTCAATCTGATGCCAACAAGAACGGATTTGGTGCGGCAACCGCCATCATGTGCTGGGGCAGTGACCCACAAAGGCGCGAGCGTGTATCTGTCGCAGAGTTTCACAAAACGATTCCATTCCTCAAGGTTAGGTCATTCGAATTCCCGCAGCCCAAATTGGATGCGTCCATCATGGGCGAATAGCCTACACAGCCTCTGCGGATTGATGTAAGACATAGCGTGTCTTTTCATCAATTAAGGAGGATGTATGAAGTTGGTTTGGCTCCCAGTTGGTTTGTTTCTATTCTGCGCGCAGGCTTTTGCCTCAGAAATCACATTTGAAAATAAGCTTGTCGAAGGCAAAAAAACTTGGTTGCCCAAGTTGACCGAAGTCGCTGCAGGCAAGACAACACTTAAAATCGTAAACACTCTTGCAGAACCGCATGGTTTTAACATTCCCGGCATTGCAGATAGTTTGGTTATCCAGCCGAACGAAACCAAGGTCGTAAAAGATGTGGTTCTCAAAGCGGGTAAGTATCCAGTGAATTGCCAAATGCATCCGGCGCACGTCGGGGCTGAAATCGTCGTGAAGTAACGGAATTGTCGATGTTTGGCGCAGGTGATTTTGATCGACCGTCAACTTGGGTGCCTTTCAAACCCAAGTTGTGCGACGATTGTTTTGGAGGGTGTTGTCACCTCCCGCTTGAGGCCAGCATCGACGATTTAATCCGCATGGAACTGGCTACCGAAGACGACCGACATTCCATTAAAAAATTGGCTTCTCGTTTGGAAAAGGCCGGAACGATACAAAACTATCGGGCCAAAACCGGTCTGTTCATGATTTCTCAGAAGCCGGACAGAAGCTGTATTTACCTTGGATCCGACGCTCGCTGTACGATTTACGACAAGAGACCGGACGTTTGTCGCAAATTCCCCACCCAATTGAGCCCCAGACTGGGTTTTTGCCCCTATAAACGCAAGCAAACCCCCAAGTAGAGAAACTTGGAAAATTGAGTAAAAAACGTGCAGTAGCTAGCGAGATTCTTTGCTTGGCTCGGAAAATATCCAAAATACACTCAAATTCGCCGGTTCTGCCCTAATGTTGCCTAAAAATTGTGCCGAAGAGACGATGCACGGATTTGAGAGGGATGCCCATGCTTCGCCAAATTGCCATCACATCATTGCTCACAATTGTGACTGCATGTGGTCTTTCTGACCCCAAAGTGGTCCTTACCGACGCGACGGGCGGGTCGAATACGGTTGGAGCTGGAACCGGTGCAGGAACGGGTACCGGAGGCGGTTCGGCAACTGGTAGCGGTTCGGCAACCGGTGGCGGTGCAGATGCCGGACTTACCGCATTTTCAGCTAGTTTCGGTGCGACCGTAAAGACGTCTTGTAGCTGCCACGGCAGTGAGAAAATCTCTGGAAAAACCCTTGGCAAGGACGACTCGGCTAACCGCGATACCCTGCTCGCATACATGGTCGAAGAGTTCTCCGGTTGCGATGCCGCCAAGCTCAAAGGCAAGATTCAAGGTACCACAGCCAATCACGGCGGTGCGAGTTCCGCCAAGTCCGCAGACCTATCAGGTATTGCTGCATGGGTTGATGCAGAAGCCAAATGCCCGTAACCCCTGAGCCTCAAGGGTTTTAAAGCCTGAAAAAATGAACACGTTGGCAAACCTTGCACGATTATGTTTAACTCGTGGCCATTACCTACATTTTCACTTTCAGATTATACGGGCGGAATTGTGGCCAAGGCGGGTGGAACGGGCAAGAAACGTGAAGCAGTAACTGCAAATAGCGCTGCGGAATACTTTTCTAAGAATTTACAGCAGGTTGGATTTTCCTCACCGACAAAAGCGGTCTTAACAACGCTGAAAGAAGCAGTCGATAACGCTCTCGATGCATGTGAAGAAGCCGGAATCCTTCCAGAACTTTACGTCGAAGTTCGAAAAATTGGGCCGGGAACCATGAAAAACACGGACCGTGTGGCCGTGAAAGTCGTGGATAACGGACCGGGTATCGACGCCGATGATATTCCGAAGGTGTTTGGTGAATACCTTGCATCTTCAAAGTTTGGTCGCGGACGATGTTCACGCGGTCAGCAAGGTATCGGTATTTCGGCAGCAACAACGTGGGCACTGCAAACGGCAGCTACCGGTGCTCAGGTTATTTCGAAGACTCAGTCTCAACGCAAGGCGCAGTCCTGCGTCGTTGCAATCGACTTAAAAAACAACCGCGGCATTGTGCAGAACAAAGAAGCGATCGATTGGGATCGTCCTCACGGCACATCAGTCGAATTCATTTTTGACGGTCGTATTCTGCTCAATGGAGAAGGTGGTTTGATCACGTATTTGAAGGGCACCACTTTGGTGAACCCTCATCTAGCGATGACCTATGTGCTGCCCGACGAAGGCAAGACCAAGGTTGATCGTGTGAGCAAGGACTTGGTCGAGATTCCCGAAGCAACAGCTCCGCATCCACATACCATGAAACTTGGTGAATTCATTTCTCATGCCAAACTATTTGGCAACATTGAGATGAAGAAGTTCTTTAAGACTGGCTTTTCTCGGATGGGTGATGCCGTCGTCGAAGAAATGATCAAAAAGGGCCAGCTCGACAAGTCAGTCATGAAGAAGTCGCTCAACGCCGTGTCAGATGCGGAATTTGCAGCGATTTACAAAGGTACGCAAGAAGCTGAGCTGCGAGCGCCATCGACCGAGTCCGTTATTTCTGTCGGTGAAGACGCCCTAGCCAAGAGCATCAAACGACTCGGGGAAATAGATTATTTCTCCGTTATTTCTCGCAAACCAGCCATTTGCGATTTCAAACCTGTGCAGGTTGAAGTGGCGATTGCTCGTTACGTTCAGTCCGGAATCGATGCAGAAGAACCGGTCCAAGTTTTGCGATTCGCGAACCGAGTTCCGTTGCAGTTTGATAAGGCCGGCTGCGCGATCGTAAAAGCTATTCAGTCCGTCAACTGGCGTTCGTACGGTTTACGTCAGCCAAAAGACGCATTGCCCCAAGGCCCATTCATCATCGCTGTTTCCGTCGTCTCTCCGTTCATTAAGTTCAAAAACGCATCGAAAGAAACGATTGATACGTCGGACGAACTTGTCGAAGAGATTCGACGCGCGTTGATGCAAGCCGGTCAGAAACTATCGCGCCACTTAAAGCGCGAGACCAAGGCAGCTGAGCTGGAAGAGCGCATCCAATACATCGAAAAGTTCGGCCCCATCTTGGTCGAAGCATTGGCTCGCATCGTGTCCGCCCCCAAGGCTCGCAAGCAGCTAGCAGAAGCTGGCTTGATGAAAATCCTTGGCCGGGACGCACAAGAGGCGAAGCGCGAGTTGCGTGATGCGGATGAAAAACTAGCGAAGAATAAAGTTGCGGACGCCGATTCAGACGATGCATCGGAAGGCGCTTCAGAAGCGGATATCGCGGCAGGGGACGACGGTGAGGAGGCCTTTGAACTTCAACAGGAAGCGACGGAGTCAAAGTCCAAAAAGGATAAAGCTGAAAAGAAGGCGAAGCCCGAAAAAGAAGCCAAACCTGCGGTGAAGTCAAAAGGTAAACCTGAACGTCCCAAGAAGAAATAGGTAAGGAAAAGACATGGCCAAGATAGGCGATAAAGTAGACCTGATTCCAAGTATTGCGCATAAGCTTTGTGACGGCATGCTGACTGATTTGGAACGTGCAAAGCGTCCGATCTTAACAGCAATTAAGTGCGCGTTGGACAACTGCTTCTACAACCCCAAGCTCGGATATCTTTCCCCTGGTAAAAAGAAGGTATCGACAGAACTGAACGTCAGCTCCGTGAAGAAGATGTCCCGATCGGTGTTCATGCTGGAAATTTTGCTGAGAAACTTGCGCATCGGCGGTGTCAACACCAAGCGTGAACTTTACTACATCAGCAAAGGTATGATTAAGCACGACAACCAACTAAAGCCGCTTGATTTTGACGATCAAGATGAGTCGGATTCGGTGATCGATTTCATCTGTGAAATGATGGAATGCTACCGCGAAGAAGTTAACTGCTACGCCAACGACCGAGGCGGGCAAACTTTTTCCAAACAGCTCGTGGTCGAAGAAACTTTGCACGATGGTTCTACCGTGGAAATCGATTTGTCTCAGTTGGGTACAAGTCCCTTTCAGCCAAAGAATCGTCCGCAAAACTTGAAGCTGCGCGCCAAGAAAAAAATTGATTTTTGCTTGATTGTAGAATCAGAAGGTACGGCGAACACGTTGGTTGCCAACGGTTTTACCGCGCGTAACAATTGCATCGTCGTCGGTGCGCAGGGTGTTCCTTCGAACGCGGTTCGCGGATGGGTGCGGCGCATCCAAGATCAGTTGAAAGTGCCTCTGTATTTCTTTGGCGATCTCGACGCCTACACGTTGCAAAACATCTACCGAACTTTGAAAGCAGGTTCGGCAGCGTCGCTGATTCGAAATTCCGAATACAGCGCTCCCGACGTTCGTTTCTTGGGTGTTCTTCCCGAAGACATCAAGAAGTACGATCTTCCCGATTATCCGGTGAAAGAAAATGATCCGAAGGATGCTCGAGCATTGAAGAAGGCGAAAGATGCATTGAAGAATGACCCGTTCTTCAAAGACAAACGTAACAAAGGTATTTCCGAAGTTTTAGAATGGTTGATTTCTCAAAAGCGCCGTTGCGAACAGCAGTCGTTTTTCTCGGTTGATCCCAACGACATCATCATGCCGGAAAAGATCATCATCGAAAAGATTCGCAAAGGCATCTACATCTAATGAGTACGCCAGCCGCGCGCGATTTTCATATCCAAGCTAATGGATTAAAACTCGCGTGCCGGAGTTGGAACTCAGAAAGTGCACTGCCGCCGATACTCTGTCTTCATGGCTGGCTAGACAATCTTGCAACCTTTGATTTGCTTGCGACCGAACTAAGTGAATTTCACTTGGTTGCAGTAGATTTGCCGGGGCACGGACGTTCTTCCCACTTGCCCACTCAGGCAAGTTATCATTTCCTCGATCATGTGTTTTTCATTGCCGACATTTTAGATGCCCTGCAGTTGGTTAATCCAGTCACGATCATGGGTCACTCGATGGGCGGTGCGGCGGCGACCATCTTTGCCGGAATCGCGCCCGAAAAGGTTCGTCGCTTGGTTCTGATTGATTCGCTTGGTCCTCTGACATCTGAAGTCGATCAGACGGCTGCGCGGATGAAAGAATATTTGAGCACCCGACATTCGTCGCGGACTTTGAAGAATCGCCCCATGCCTGCATTGCAGGCTGCCATCGATGCGAGAGTTAGGTTCAGCGTGGTACCGAGTATTGCTGCGGACATTGCGGGCATCGTGGCATATGGTTGCGAAGAGCGTGATGGGCAATGGCACTGGTTGCACGATGCGCGACTCAAATCGCCATCTCCTTGGCGGATGACCGAAGATCAACTGATCGATGTTTTGAAACAAGTGCGGTGTGAGGCGCTAGTCATTCGAGCTGAGAACGGAATCGTATTTAACGACGCCCTTTGGGATCGGCGTTTGCAGCAACTCGCCAACGGTCGCCAGGTCGTCCTTCCCGGGCATCACCACTTGCATGTGAGTCATGCGAAGGAAGTCGCGCGCGAAATTCGATCATTTCTTGCGTGATTTTTGCGCACTCTTTTGGCGTAGAGCTTGATAGCAACAGCCTGAGACGTCAGACTACTTGCCACCATGTTCATCGATCATCTTTTGGAAGCCCGCCATCATGGCGGGTAGATTGGCTTTTGCGATTTGGTCAGTGATCGCAGAAGGCACCAAACCTTTGAATTTTACTTCGAGAGTGTATTTGGCTTTAGTGCTGTCGCCGCCCTTCGAAGAAAACTCCCAGCTGCCATCGTTCTGTTTCATGAGGTTGGAGTCAGCGAGGTTCCACCAAATCTTGTTGGGTTCGGTGACGTACATGTCCAAAGTGTAATGGAAGGTTTTGATGAGGTTAATTTCGTATTTTACCTGACAAACGCTGCCCTTTGCTTTGGCAGGCAAAACTTCAATGCTCGTAACCCCCGGCAAATAGTCAGGATATAGGTCATATTTGCCAATGGTTTTAAATACGCTCTCGATGGTTCCACGAAAATTTTGTTCAATTTCGACTTTTGCCAAGTGCAACTCCTTTTCATCAAGAGGAGAATCCGATACTATTAAAACGTGGGCGTTTGCAATGTTGTAACTGATTTTCCATGTGGATGAAAGCTATGTCTGACGCTGATGTCTCGATGAAGGATCTCGTAGAGTTTGTTGCAAAGGCTTTGGTTGACGAAGTTGGCCGGATCGAAATCAACGAAATCGCCGGTAACCAAACAAACATTATTGAACTCAAAGTCGCCAAAGAAGATATCGGCAAAGTGATTGGTCGCCAAGGCCGCACCGCTGATGCTATCCGCACGATCTTGAATTGCGCGGCGGCGAAATTGAATAAGCGATACATCCTCCAGATCATTGATGAGTGATTTGAAGGACTATTTGCAGGCTTGCTAAGTTTCTAAAGCTGATAAGTCTTCGGAAGGAATTCCGAAGACTTTTTTTGTGGGAGGTTTTCTGCTTACTCCCTCAGCTCTTTTTCGTCTCCCCGTCGTCCGTCCCTTTGATCCCTTCGACCAAATTATCTGTCTGCACCGATTGTGATAATATGGATCCCATTAACTGCACAACTTTGGAGAGTACTAAACATGAAGTGGCAAATGTGTCGTCTGATTTGTTACGCGGCAGCGTTAATCTCGGTTTCCTGCAGCATGAAGAAAGAGGGTTCTTCAAGCAAAGAAATCATCGAAGTGGAAAAGGACTTTTCTGAATCGTTAGCGAAGCAATTAACGACCACAAGCGAACTTAGTGGCACGATCGTTAAAAATGCGTGGTCGCTGGTTCGTTCTGAATCGCCAGCATCCCGCAAGGACCAGTCACTTCTAGTGTTTGAAGATATTGGCAGAATGTCAGGACGAGTGCGCTCTGTATTGCTAGAGCTTGAACAAAAGTTGGAAAAATACCCGGCTGCGATGCCAGGTTCTCCTTTTGCTGATATCGATGTTGAGGCCTACAATAGCCTTCTATTAGAGGTGCGGTCATTGATCCGCACTAATCCCGGTGATGCTAGCACTCGTCCGGGAAGCCGCGGTGGAAACGGAAATTATGATGGTATCATTGGTCGAATGAATATCGTTGCGGCCGACGTTGTTGACCGCATCAAAGAGATCGAACTCCGTGACAAGGAATCTGATGAAGAAGACCGCAAGGCTGGGCGCTCACGTGAAGGAGACGTGGCATTCTTGAAACTGCGTGCTGATCGTAATGCCACAGAATTGCGAATTCTGATGAACAAATTTGTTCTTGAAGTTGATGCAGCAAACACAGTCATTATCAATGTTGTGAACGTACTCACTGCATGGAGCCAAAAGGCAAGACTGCCAAATCCTCCGGTTGATTATTGGCAAGCGTGCAACATGACAAGTTTTGCGGATTGTCGTTGGGGACCGTCCAGCGCAGCATTGGCTTCAGCAGTGAGCAACAGCGGAGCTGCCATCAATGGACTGCCCCCACAGCAGCAAATTGTGCGTCCGTGCGCGGGTGACGCGCAGCCCTTTTGCGAAGCAGAGTATGCAAATATTCGTGGCAATGTTGAGAAGTGGTTCCAATTCAATCAGATTACAAATTTGAACGACATTATGACGAAAATGAAGCGGTCTAAGCTCACGGTGCAGATTGCGCGCGACGGCGCATATTCATATGTCGAAGCTGAAAACCTCCTGATCATGCCGATTTCGGCGTCCGTTGGCGGTGAAGCGGAAAGAGAAAAGTTTTTCAACGCTGTTGGGATCAAATGGTCATGTCCTCAGACTACGTCATGCGGACCATGCTCGGATTCGGGCCAGCGAGTATGCCAGATTACGGACTGCAAAAACACGGTTGTGCAAACATATAACGAAAGCTGCACCCCTCAGGATCGCTGTGCTGGATTCAGGGGCAGCAGTGATTGCAATCGGCAATCAAACTGCTCATGGGACTACGACCATAACGAGTGTTACGCCAGCAGCGGACGCGAATGCACGTTTTACTCACGTCGTGGAAGCAGTGCCTGTAATCGTCAAGACAAGTGCTCGTGGGACTATAATAACAATGAATGCTTCATTAGCCTCAATCAACCATGTACCTACTACTCACGTCGCGGTAGCAGCGCTTGCAATCGTCAAGACAATTGTTCGTGGGATTATAACAATAACGAGTGTTTTATCAGTACGGGACAATCGTGCAGCTACTATTCGCGTCACGGAAGCAGCGCATGCAACCGTCAGCAGAATTGCCGATGGGACTACAACAACAACAGATGTCTGTGATGATTTAAGGATCCATTAACTTGTGCCGCTGCCGTCTTAACAGACGGCAGCGCTTTTTTTTAATAAGATATGCAGTTGGAATGATCAAATCGCCTCTAGTGGGACATGGTGAGCAACACTATTGGTGCGATGACTCAGGTTCGATTTGATCATCATCTTTGACGTTAACGCGAATTTTCTGAATGCGATGCCTCGCGACTTCAGTGACTTCGATGTCGAGCGGTCCGATTTCCACACTCTGGCCAATGCGAGGCAGCTCGCCGATCTTTTGGATCATCCAACCCGCGACCGTTTCGACGTCTTCGTGGTCATCTTCTTCGACGGTGTCTTCGATTTTGAAGAATTCTTTAAAGTCGTCCACGCTTACTGCTCCCGCCACATCAAACACGTTTTCCGTAACTTTGGTGATCTGGGCTTCTTCAGCGTCGAATTCATCTTGGATGTCGCCGACGATTTCTTCGAGGATGTCTTCCATGGTAACGATGCCGGCCATGCCTCCGTATTCATCGATGACGATTGAAAGGTGGTTTTTGGTGCGCTTGAGGTCTTTGAAGACGTCCATGATCGCTTTGGATTCGGGAGTAAAGAATGGTTCGCGCATCAAGGAAGTGATCTTGAGTTCTTGGTTATTTTTGGTCGCGAGATGACGAAACAAATCTTTGGCGAACAAAATGCCAATGATGTTGTCGATGCGTTCGTCGTAAACCGGCATGCGTGAGTGGCCTGACTCAATAGCGATTTTAACCGCATCCGAAAATGAAGTGTTCTTTTGAACCGCCATAACGTCCGTACGTGGCGTCATGATTTCGGCAACTTTGGTCTCATCAAATTCAAACACGCCGCTGAGCATGTCTTTCTTGAGATCTTCAATGACTCCCGAAGACGTACCTTCGTTGATCATGAATTCGAGCTCTTCTTCTGTGAGCGTCGGTGTGAATTTTTCGTTGGAGCCAAGCAAGCGAATAACCAAGTTAGCAAAACCAGAAAGGCTAACGACGGCAGGGTACATGAGGACATAGATGGTTCTAATAAATGACATGGAAACAGGAGCGAGTGCTTCGGAATTGGCACGCGCAAATGACTTGGGCACGACTTCGCCAAAGATCAAGATGAAAAACGTCGCGGCACCGGTAGCAATACCAATGGCATGGTCAAAGTGTTTGGATACTAAGTTGGTCACGACCGCTGACGCGGCGGTGTTGACGAGTGTGTTGAAGATCAAGATGGTTGTGAGAACGCGCGAGGGATGACGGAGCCAAAATTTCATGGCATTGGCGGCGCGACCTTGCTGCTCAATGATGTGCTTTGTTTTCAAAACGCCGAGAGAAGTGATGGCGGTTTCTGACGCAGAAAACAACGCAGAAAGTGCCAAGCAACCGACGAAAAACGTCAGTTCGGCAGCATCTTCCTGGCGGATAAACTCAAACATTTATGCAACTCGCTTTGTGACGCATTGCTTCCAGAGCGGCGTCGACGATTGTTTTTCTAAGATGTTCATGAAGTAACGTTGTTCGCTCGTCATCACTTCTTCTTCTTGCTTGTCCTCATGATCGTGCCCGCAAAGGTGCAAAATGCCATGAACGAGCAAGAACGCAGATTCGCGGTCGAGGCCGTGTCCAATGGACTGCGCGTTGCGTTCCGCGACATTCGGGCAAATGGCTAGGTCGCCGAGCAATGTTGGCATTCCCATTGTCTTTGAACGAGACTTGTTTGGTTGTACGTGTGTCAGTGGCTGTTCGAATTCAACCTGCGGAAACGACAACACGTCCGTTGCGTAATTTTTCTCGCGAAATTTACTATTTAACGATTGGACTTCATCCTCTTTCACGAAGCTGACGGACAAATGAAACGTGCCAACTCCCAGCTCTGTCATAATGGTGTGGCAAATCGTACGAACGGACTTTTCGTTTACTTTGAATGCGGAGGTCTGGTTAGTAACTTGAATGGTAGTATTTTTCGTATCGGGATCCATCTTGTCCTATCTGAACTGATTACGTACGACGAAATGCAGCAACGTTGCTTGCTACCGGTACGCTCTCAGTGTTTTCCTTTTTGACCTTCAGTCCTGATTTGCCGCCGCTGCGAAGGGACTCAAGGGAGCCGACGCGCATGACGGGTTTGGAAGCACTGCCTTCCAAAACAGGAGTGATGGTTTCTTCCGCATGTTTTGCCAACTGACTAAAATCAGGAAGCGTCTCATTCGCATTGGTTTCTGAACCGCGAATGTTTCTCACTTTCGATTCGTTACTTTGGCTGGTCATGCGCATCCTTGCGAAATCTTGGACGACCAAAAATTTTGGTATTCAAGATAATGTATTGGCTTTGATTATAGCATTTCGCGTGTCCTATTGCGAATGACACGTAGAAAAGGTGAGCGCTGATTAGGCGATTAATTGAGTTCTTTGCCTATTTTTTGATCATGGCGCATCCACACGCCCGAATAGGTGGGCAGACCCATCTGCTTGAAACGCGTCTCGAATGGGGTTGCGTGATCGGTTCCTGAAAGATCGGATGGTGTTTCACCGCAGTACACGAGGCCTACAACTGCGCAGAACTCTTTGACTTCTTCGAAGTAGTCTAATTGATCTGATTTGAACCACAATCGTCCACCCCCTTTGAGAATGGAGCGGAGTTCGTGGGCGAATTCGACGGTGAACATGCGATTCTTGCGCTGGCTCTTTTTTGTCCACGGATCGGGAAAAAAAACCATAACCAAGTCGACCTCAGCTTGGGCAAACATCTCTTTCAAACTCTTACCAGACATACGGCCCATAACCACTCTAGCGTTTTGTAGCGCATGCTCGATGACTCGCTTTGCAGACAAAGCGACGCGCTTGAAGGTGATGTCGATGCCGATCCAATTGAGAGTTGGATTCAACTTGGCAAAGTGAATGAGCGTGCTTCCTTTGTAGCAACCGATCTCGACAGCGAGTGGGCGAGCAGCTTGAGTTGATTCGGCGGAAAATTCTTGTCGCCATTGCCCGCACATGCCGCGGAGTTGTTCGCCAAACATGATCGCAGATTTTTCGGGCGCGTGTGGCAACGAAAGTTCGCGCACTTGCGCGAGGTATGGATTGATGCCGCGATCGGTGATCGCCGTCGGATCGTAAAAGATATCTGTGTGCTTGAGTGGCATGAACCGTTCCTGAAAATGTTGCCCTTGGAGTCAGACGAACAACCCGCTCACGGCCTGTAAGCCGGATTCTGTCTCCCGCACATATCGTGCGGTACAACTATCATTCCTCTGGGAGAGTTGTTGCCAACTCCCTCGGTGCGACCTACCCGGAACACGTTGGACCAACGCTGTGCAATTGAATGCACTGTTCCTCTATTTGGTCTTGCTTCGAATGGGGTTTACCGAGCCAACTTGTTCCCAAGTTGCTGGTGAGCTCTTACCTCACCGTTTCATCCTTACCGGCCTCCGAAGAAGCTTAGGCGGTTTGCTTTCTGTTGCACTTTCCGTCGGGTCTCCCCGCCTGGTCGTTAACCAGCATTCTGTCCTGTGAAGTCCGGACTTTCCTCCCTATTTGCCGAAGCAAATAGCGCGATAGTCCAGCCGTCTTATTGGGTCATTTTCTGACCCCAAGGGTGCGCGCAATCTAACATGGGGTGCTCAAAAGTCAATCAGGGGTCAGAGGGTGTCAGAGTGGATGGTGACGCCGAAGGCATTGGGGTGGAATGGGGTTGGAGGTGTAGTTAAATTAGGTGGTTAGATGTGGATGGGGTGGGCGTGGCGGCTTCGCCGCGGGGAAGTCGAGGAAAGATTGTTGAGCCAATGCGGTAATCTTGATTGGGGTCTAGCACTAAGTAATGGCCTCACTGAGTACCGCTGGGCTCCTTGCTCCTGCACCGCCTTCGCTACGCGCTCGCCCGTTGGCGGCTCCGCCGCGGGGAAGTCGAGGAAAGATTGTTGAGCCAATGCGGTAATCTTGATTGGGGTCGAGCACTAAGTAATGGCCTCGCTGAGTACCGCTCGGCTCTTTGCTCCTGCACCGCCTTCGCTACGCGCTCGCCATCCTGGCTCGCGAGTTACTCAGTGAGGCCATTACTTAGTGCTAGACCCCAAGCAACGTTACCTCGATTAAGCAACATTCCGTCTCCGGAAATTGTTTGGTGGCTCGCGAGTTACTCAGTGAGGCCATTACTTAGTGCTAGACCCCAAGCAACGTTACCTCGATTAAGCAACATTCCGTCTCCGGAAATTGTTTGAGCAGTTTGTAATTTACTGAAAAGCACACGCTAAGGGACCAGTTCAAAAAAGAACTGCACCACACGCATTTGGAGCGTAGGTGCAGATTTGAAACTAGTGCTTCGCAGCCGTACTATTCGGCGTACTGTACGTACAAATGTACTGGACAGATATCTACGATGAACGGTCCACCGCGTCGTGCAATGTCCACGGAAATCAAACGCAAAAGACCACCTGCGCCACCATTCACAGAGTGTTCATAGGCAATGGTAAAACCGCCAATGCGCTCGGATCGCACCAAACGTGTCGGAATGGCTGGTGAAGAACCATCAGCCATCTGCACACCACTCTTCATCAGACCGCATTTCTCTTCCATCGCAACCTTATAGGCAACAATCGACGGCGTGCCGTTTGTCATCCAGAACGTACCACGAGTACCTTCTTCGACGTTGATCTTGCCAACAAATTGGAACTTACTTACTGGAGGTGTGGTGGCATTTGGATCGAGGTAGCGCAAGTATGCAACGGCACCGTTCGACACAACGTCTCCCGAACCTTGCATTTTGCGCCACAACTGGCGTGTGCTGCGCACGCTGTCGGTAAGAATCATCAATTCTCCACGGGTACCCACTGCGGTACCAACCAATCCACCTTCGGCACCATATTTGGCGACGAATGCTTCTTGAGCATCGTAAAAATCTGGATTGCTTGCATTGCTTGCCGGCACGGGTCCGGACCATTCAGTAAATGCAATCGGAAATGTCTTGTATTGGGCGAGCGCTGATGCTGAAAGTGTTAGCGACGCAACGAAACCGGCCATGCACATTTTTAAGAACGAAAATGACTTCATAAAATTATCCCCAATGCGTAACGGTTGTGTAGCGATCGCGCAAAAAGCGCTATCGCGGCATTTTTTCTTCCCAAACATTGCGCCTGATAACAAATCCTGAAGCAAAGCTCGCCTGCCAATTACTGACTTCCTTGAACTGGTCCCTTTGCGTGTGCTTGCCCTCTCCATTAGTGTCGAGTATTGCAGCGAAACCTTTGCATTCCGATCTAACATTCACCTTTTATGAAGCAACAATCCAGGATCACTACTTAAATTCAGTGAAAAGCACACGCGAAGGGACCAGTTCACGAGTAATTACGGACGTCTCGACGACTGGTGCCTGTCAAGCTTTGGATCATATGACGGCCAGTAGCGAAAGTAATCGCCATCGGCACCGGACAGTGTTGGTGGCAGGTTGCGCCAATACTTTGCCGATCTTGTTTCTTCCAAGACGCAATCTCGCTTCGGCGGAATCGGTGCCGCATGCAACCATGGCAATCCTCCTCGCTGCACGGTTGGAAGGTCGAATCGCCCCATGGGAACCAATTGGGATGTCTCCGAACCTGGACCCAATAGTGGGGCAAACGTCTTTTGATCCAGGCGGGTTTGGATGCTCGGCCGATGCGTCATCATCAACACGGCGGACGATTGCCCCGTGCTGTCGGGACGCAAAACCTCACCGCGGATAACGCCCTCCAAATACCGTTTACACATCGCCGAGAGAACCCAATCGGTGGCCATGAATTTTCCCGAGCCTTCCTGCGGAAACAGTCGTATATCAACGATGTCGGGGATAGCCTTCGGGGGAAAGTTTTTTTGCGTTTGTTGATACGGCAGAACGGACGATCTCATAAAAGACACGTCGGCATCAGTTGCTGCAAAGGAGATGCGATGCACGATCGAACCATATCGCAAGCCTTGCTCGTTATTCCAATAATCAGCCCATGTGTCTTCCAAACCGTCTTCAGGAAAAAAGTCCTCATGGTTGTCCGCAAAAACTTTGGCGGTTTCGTAGCCATATTTTGCTGACAAAAAGCAAAACAAGTAAGAATGTCGCGCGGCATTTGCCACCCCAGAATCGTTGTTGAACAGGTTTTTGGCCACAGCTTGGCCGCGTGCGCGGGCTTGTTCTTGCTCCGCAAGCGGCACTCCAGTCTCACCCGTCATCCAAAAACCGCGCCGCGCAATCGCTTCCGTTTTGACATTCTTCAAAACTGCGTTGGGGTAACAAGTCTTGTCGGCGGAGCGTTCAACGTGCGGTGACCGGGTTTGCGCAAAAACTTGCATCGGCTGCGTGTCACTGCCAAGTGATTGCTCAGGGCATTTGGGAGCCTCGTGGCATTCGTCGTATAATTTGGCCATTTCATTGCCGAATTGTATAGCGTCACCTGCAATTTGCGCTGCATCGAGCACCGCCCTGACATTCATGGTCGACATTGTAAAATGCAAAGACTCGGCAATGCGTTTATCGAGATTGTGCGCCAGCCCGCCTTCATCATCAGCAAGAGCCCTTGATGAGTGCGCTTTACACCCTGATATGCTCAAGAAAATCGACAAATAGACACATATTCTTTGTGTGGTCGTCATCAGTTTCTTCCCAAAATGATCGCAGGCACTCATCATACAATGTCTGAGTCACATCGCAAACTCCACTTGCGCATGCAGGCAAGTGGTCTGCAAACGGTGATTAAAGATCGCGAGCGTTAAGTAAACTATGTGCAGATTGTGCACGTCATGGTCCTTGGTCAATTGATGGACACCTTGTAAATCATGATTTCGGCGTTTGCGACATTTGACGAAGGTAACCGCTTGCCGATCACATACAACCAGCCACCGCCAATGTAGCGTACCGCTCCACTTTCATAGGAATAGTTGGCGTCGGGAGTTGCAAGCTCAAGTAAGCCCCCGCCTCCAGAACGCGTGTCGGCTGTGCCGTTTTCGAGGACAAATTGGACAAACATGGAATTATTTGAAGTCACAGGAATGTACGCCAAGCGACCGTGTGGTAGCGCCGCAGTGCTCTTAATGCCATCGGATGAAAACACATTGAGGGAGCCACTGGTGGCAAACGCCGTATCTGAGATGCCGTCTGGGTCGATGCGCGCAATAAATCCTCCTGCACTGACGTTCGTGACATCAAATCGCGTGCCGAAGATGAAAAGGCTGCCAGGCTTCCGGGACTTACGTTGTCGATGCCGTTGCAGGCAGCGTGGGTTCGCGCCCGCTATGGCTTTCGCAATTAGCCAATGGGTCGATCGTATTCAATGCTGTCGATGCGGTGCTGGGATATGAACCGTGGGTGGTGGCACCGTAGTCGCATTAGCCATCTGGCGCCTATACTTTGTAAGCGCCCGACAGCTTCATGATCTGATCGAAGTCGTCCGGAAAATCGGGATCGTCCGTCAACGCGACATTCCATACTTTCTGGTGGCATCGCTCACATTCAAACAAAATGGAAAGCCCTTTGTTGGGGCGTTGATCGTAGGAGATCGGGACGAGAACTCCCTTACATGAATTGGCTCGATCACCGGGTTTTACATCAACATGAAGCGAATGCAGGCATTTGGGACAGTGATTCCGGCATGTTTTTCGCGCAGGAGGCACCTTCAATCCGCATTTGACACAATCAAAAGTTTCGTTGATTTTGGTGAAATTTCCGCGACCTTCGCTCAAATCGTAATCTCCCGAAAAAACTGCGGTAACCTCACAAAACTAAAGTCTTTTCTTGTTTATCCGAAATCTACTCAGATGCAAAGAGGAGTTGAGTTTGTTTAGAGCCAAGACGTCAAATCTTAAGAACGTATTCTTCGCCGCGAGTTTGGCGATGGGAATCGTTTCTTGTGGTAGCGCAGGTAGCGATGCCGATTCGACCGTTGAAGCAGGATCATCCACGGTGCGTGGTAGCATCGTTGCATCTGATGGTGACCAAGGGAAGCTTTCAAACTGGGTAATCGTCGCACTGGATCGCGAACTAGGAAGTGCGCGCGTAGCTGTGATTAGTGGTGCAGGCCTATTTCAATTCGAAAAAATGGACATCACAAGACCGATTACGTTTGCGCTTTTGACGACAGATTATAAATTTACATCCATCCTTTCTTTGACATCGCCGGCGGCGGGTACCATTCGGCAATACTTTCGACCCATCGAAAATTTGCCAAAGCTCGTGCATCGCGGGCAAGTCATGACGTTTTTCAAAGAAGATGATTTGGAAATTGAAAAAGATGTCGCGGCTGACGGCGATGCGGATTTGATTCCAGACGGCATGGACCCAGACGCCTTGGCATTGAAGAACAAAATCAGTCTCGCATTGGCGTCCGACGAAGTTGGATACGAAGAAGACGCACTTTCACTAGTGGCGTCGTTGAACGACTTTGACCGTGACGGCATCCCAGACATCAAAGATCCAGACATCGACGGCGATGGTATTCCCAATGAATTCGACACCAACGAAGACGGTGACGAATATCCGGACATTTTTGACGGTGATGCGAATGGTAACTTAGTGAATGACACATCAGAAACGGAAGGCGATCTCTTCTTTAACGACGGCGCGCATTTCATTGCAGTGCAGTCGCAAAAGGCAGTGGATTCCAGCGGAGTTGAAGAAGCGACCGTGACCATTAATACGAAGCTTCGTGATGGTGTTAACCCACTGGCGATCGATGTGCGTGGTGCGCCGTCGCTTTTCAATGGGGCGACCATTTACAACATTACGGTGAATGCCGAAGGTGCAGAAGAAGTTATCTCGTCAGCATGGGACAAACGTCTACTTGATGACGGTGCCAGCAATGACAGCAGCGAAGATGACAGGATTTATGGACGCAAAGTGGTTCTAGGCACCGGCAAGGTGCCAAAGATCGACCAAGTCTTATTTGTCCGTTATGCATTCGGAACAACATCGGCTCCGTGGTTTGTCGAGTTTCCGTACACATTCCCTGAAGTCAAGACCAACAAAATCCGTGCAACCTACGACAAGACGTTGAAGCGTATCACTATGGTTGGTAGCCCGTTCGACACACAGAAGAACTACAAGTGGTTTGTTGATGTTGTCGGAACCATTGATGAGAAAGAAGGCGTTGTCTACACTTCACCTGAGCAAAATGGTGCGGATGGTAGTACGTTTGTGATTCCTGATGGCACGCTGGAATCCGGGACAAAATATAAAATTTCCGTACGCGCACAAGCTATGGACAAGGTTCCTAGCTATCCATCATACGTGGTCAAATCGGCAGAAATAGAAATCACTTACGAGTAATTGCCATCGCAAATCATAGTCGATCTCTGCATGCGGGGAAGACTCTACTGTATCGGACGCACGCGCCGATGGGATTCTTGCAATCGATCTATTTCTGGAAGCTCGCCATACGCAGTATAGACAAACTTGCCGGGCAACGGTTTGTGTGTGATCGTGTCAGTCAACAGCAAGTGACCTAGCTTTCGATCGATAGAATGGCAGCGAAAGCATTTGCTCTTTTCTTTTTTAGCCAGAGCTGGATCGATGATTTTGTTTCCATCCTTATCATACAATTCCAAAACAATTTTTAAACGATATTGACCCGCGCTGTCCACAAACTCAGCTATCAAAGCTTCCCGACGGATGACCTGTCCATTTACGATGTCGTGAGCTACGGCAACGTCTCCGCGTTTGTTTGCGGGATCGCCCATCTTCAAATACAAATGCCGCTCGGGTTTGAGCGATGATCCGTCAAAGGGGCTACGCACGGCTTCTGCCTCTGATTTACCTACCGGCATCAAGCGCGTCAGATCAAATTTAGCGTAGTCTGAAAGAACGGTTGGGATTCCGTTTGCGGAATTGACGGAGTCTGACTGAGTGTCGGCAAGCGTAGCGCAATCTTCACCTGCGGCCTCAATGTGCCATGACGACAACATCCATGCAGCTGTGAAAAAAATTACGAAGTCTTGAGCGCGAAACATGAATAGAAGCTCCACAAGTGCCATGGAATTATATCATCAAAATCGTCGTGATGTGCTAGTCTGAACACCAATCATGAAATTTTTTGAGGCGATAGTAGATGCAGGCTAGAGCTACGTTGTTTGCTATCCTTTTTTCTTTGCCCAGCCTAAATGCCTCAGCAAAGTCCGACGAAAGAGTTTGGGCGGGTACCATTAAAACGCAGACGGGTAGCCCACTCGTATTGCGAAACCCAGTCAAGCAAGTCACCGCATCGTGGAAAAAATCCGTCGAAGACAAAGGACTGATGATCATCCAGTTTCAAGAATTGCATTGGGAGGCGGGACCTTTACTCAACGGTTCGAGACTCTATTACGGAGACTATGTTTTGACTCGATCCAATGCGGTCGTGACGGTGGACCTTCAGGACGGCATGAAACTTTCAATTGTACCGGGGACGAGTATACGCATCTCGCGAACCGAGTTATTGCAAAAGAAAAAGACGGTTGTCGAAAAATGGATCACCCTCTTCAACGGCAAAGTTCGCGCGATGGTTGAACAGAAGAGGAAAGATGCCGAATATACCAAGTTTAGGACGCAGTCGATAGCCATGGGGGTGAGAGGAACGGATTTCGTCATTGAGGGTGCGGGTAGCCAATCGAAGGTCTTAACTATCGAAGGTGAAGTTGCGGTGCGTCCAGTTTCTGCGGAAGAGAACAACGCGTTTGAAGTGATAAACAGCGCGGTAAACGAACTGAGCGACGACGCTGCGGTGAGTCGAGCTACCGAAGTTTTGACCAAAGCGGCCGAGTTGCCGCCGCAGGCCGTCGTGTCTAAAGGAATGAAGGTCGAAGCGGTTGTGCCAACGGCGACGGGAGCAGCAGATGTCGCAACGAAGCTCGTGGCAACGCAAATCGACAAGCAGGAAGTTTTGGGTCTCAAAGAAATGAGTTCGACACTTGGTGCGATGGCTGGTGAGGCAGAAACACGAAATCTGACAAACCTTGAAGCTGAAGTGACTGCAAAAGAAAAACTAGAAGAAACAGCCAAAAATGACGCAAAACCCATTCCGACGAAACCCAATTATAAGCACCATGCTTGGGTTCACGCTGCAGCGCTTGTTTATGACCTCGGCTTACCTGACGATAACAGCGTGATCTTTCGTTCGACAGGTATCGTTCTTGATTATCGTTACTCACCGTGGAAGTTTGTCGATATAGGTGGTCTTGTCGCTTACGTTCCAAGTTTTTCAACAGAGTACACAGGATACGATTCAGCAATTTCCGGCATGGAAGTCGTTGGCGGACTCGGCCTAGCGGCTGCTAGAGTTGCGGGTAAAGTAAGTCTCGGAGCATTTACTGGCGGACTGAGTTTTTCCGTATTGGCGAGTACGGGTATCGAAATCGCATATATAGATGGCGATCAACAAATTCTATCTTCCTACGACATCGAACACCAGCCAATGCTGTCGATGTTTTTCAGTTTTCGTTTCAAAGATCGCTTTCAAGCCGGCATTGAATTGGGTGGCACCGATGTCTATTTTCAGAGAGATTCTTCGTCGGGGCGAGAGGTTGTTTCGCTCATGCCTGACGAGCAGGGAGTCGCATTTTTGCGTGTAGGCGCGGGTTGGGGTTTTTGAAGCCTGATTGGCTGATCGCGTCCACTTAAAACGAACTTCGGAGTCGATGTCACATCGACTCCGAGGCCTTTCCTATGAAAGTTATCTGACGACGGGGACTTTCACGGTGTACATGGCGTTCAGTGCGCGGCCATTGAGGCTGCGAACGTGAAGCATGAACCTTGTCATTGGGTCTTTCTGTGGCAAGTTGACTGTGGTCTTGAACCACTTTTCAACGTCAACGCAATTGCTACCTTCTTCCATCTTGAGAATCGGCAGGACAACAATACTTTCTCCGGAATCAAGTACTTTGATTTCATCCCACTTCATGCAGCTGTTAGTTAGGCGTCCTTCAATGACAGCGAAGTATGTACCGTTGGTGTCGTTCATCATGCTGATGCTTTCAACGGGTGCATACAAATGATCATCTGGTCCGGCGTTCTGCGCTTCGGCGACCATAAACATCTTAGATGCAACTGCGTCCGGTCCGGTCAAAGTGAACTCACCCTGCGGTAAGTGAGGGATGGAAACGTAGTTTGTGAAAGGCACCAAAACTTCGGCGCATGCACCAGAAAATTTCTTCACCTTTTGCTCGATGTCAATGGTGCGATTGCTTTCATTGAGTTTCCACGTGGCATCGCCCAACTTGTGGCAAGTGGATGGAAGGTATCCATCGATGGCAATCGTGACTTCGTCGTTGTCGTCAAAACCGTTCGGAACAATGAAGGTGTATTCTTTGGCAACTTCCCATTCAAATTGATCTGCTGCAATGGCAGCTGTCGGAACCATCATACATGCAGTAGTCATCATCAATGTGCGAATCATATTTCTCCTCCTCGATATGAGAACAACATTCAACCATCGCATTTTGCGGTAGCAAAACGCCGTTGTGCATTTGGTGTGCCAATTTGCATTCAATTTTCTGAAAAATTTTTAAGACGTGAAAATCAGTTGCATTTTTCTTTGCACAACAAAATCTTGAACGTCGTTGATGATGCAAGGCCGGGGGTAATTTGCGTGTGTTGCCACAGAGTGGCGCAAATTTCGCGCAGCATCAGATAGACCAAAATGACGCTGTGTGATAATCGCCCATTGCGTGAAATCGTACACGAGATCCCGAAATACAATGATGAACCTGGCGTTAAAGTTTTTAAGGAATTTTATAGAATCACCTTGATTTTGTAAGGTCCGCGAAACTTGGCACGGTCATTGCTGAGTAGGTTTTAGGTTGGCAAATTTTACTGAATACGGAGGAGGATTTATGAAGAAGATTTCTAAATATGTAGCAGGTGTAGCAGCCGCAACCGGACTCTTTGCATTCGGCCCAGCCGCATTTGCAGAGGAAGGATACGAGTTGGTGAAAGTCGATTCTGCGGATGTGTTCATCCCAGAAGGTTTTGACGATAACGACGAGTCAGTGGTCGTGCTAGATGGTTTCTTGAAAAGTGGATGCTACAAGCTAGCACAAACGGAGCATCGTCTCGACCAGCAAACCGGCGTGATCACCGTTACGCAGTTTGCGCGTAAGTATCCAGGCCCATGTGTGATGGCATTGGTGCCGTTCACATCTGAAGTGCGACTCGGTGTATTGCCACAAGGTCAATATCAGGTCGTCACTAACGATGGATTGCTCAGCCAGCGCATGACGATCAAAGAAGCAAACAACGCAGGTCCAGATGATTTCATGTATGCTCCAGTGGAAGCTGTGACCGTGCACGAAATTACAGTGCGCGACAACGGTGACTATGTGGCGTTCTTAAATGGCCGCTTCACCACGAACTGCATGGCATGGGAAGGAACGAAAGTAATCGACAGTGGCAAAACCATTGTGGTGCAGCCAGTGATCAAGATGCTTGATTTGCCGGTCTGCGAAGACGCAACGATCCCTTTCCGCGTAGCAGTGGATCTTCCTCGTGGAATGGTTGATGGTCGTCATTTGTTACATACACGCAGCTTGAACGGCCGCAGCGTGAATACAGTGTTCAGCGTCATCAAGTAAGTCAGTAACTTCCGCCCCCTCCCAAGGTGGGGGCGGAAGCTCCGTCTCCAACGCCGCGACCCTTGCAAGTGTCGCGGTGTTTCGCCTTTTCAGCGCCGTTTACCCCTCATTTGAGCCATTCTCTACTTACCACTTCGCATAATCCTCGTTTCGGGGAATGCTGGAATAGTCGCAAATTCTTCACTAGTTTCACCTCTATGCCTTTCCCTGTGCAGACTTTGCCGATGGGTCCCAATCAATAAGTCCGTCGAAACTCCCTAGAATAAAAAGTAGCAAACCTCGCCTTGTCGGCGCGGCACTCAATCGAAAAATCCGTTACCGGAGGATCAGATGAGGACTCTAGCTCTTTCGACCATTTTGTTTTCAGGTGTGGCGTTGGCTGCCCCCAAGTTTCAACTTAATACGGGTAACCAGTTGACTGCTAACGGTCCGTCGACAATTCAGGTCGAGGCTTCGTTGGAAGGGATCGAGATCCGCGGTAAGGCGGATGCGATGAAGACTGTTCACGCGGACGGTTTGAACTCGTTGAACATTCCTGGCAAGCCAGACTTGTTGACCACTGGTCGATTATTTTTTGTGCCCGCGGGATATGACGCTCAGCTGGTCATTGAGCAAGACTCTTCCGAAGTGGTCGAAGACGTTCTTGTAAAACCAATGCAGAGAAAGTTTCGCTGTGATCGCAAAGACACATTCATGATGGATCGCAAGCTCTATAGTTCCGAGAAGGTTTATCCTGCATCTCCAGTCGCCATCGAACCCGTTGGTTCGGTCACTGGTGGTAAAATCATGCGTCTTGCGTTCTACCCGGTACGCGCGGACTTCACCAATAAAACAGTGATTATGTCAAAGCAATTGAAAGTACGCGTCGAGTTCGTTCCTAACGGTCAATCGACCATCGAAGGCGACATGATGAAGGATGGACTGATGGGCCAAGTTCTCAAGTCGATGGTTATCAACCAGGCGGACTTTCGAGCAGGCAAGAAGCCAGCAACGGAAAATATGTTGATCATCGTTGCAGATAGCCTCGCTTCTTCCATCCAGCCATTTGCTGCTTGGAAGGCGGCGTCTGGTATCGGCGTTGATGTTGCGACCTATACCGCAGTCGGCGGCAATCGCGCAGCCATGCAACGTTACATCCAGCAATATTTCGACAATCAGAACAAGAATCTGACCTACTTGCTCGTCGTTGGTAACCAGACGACCGTGCAGCCGTACATGCTGAGCACCAGCAGTGGCAGCGCCGCATCTGATTATCCGTTTGCGAAACTTGTCGGAAACGATGACATTCCCGACATCATGTACGGCCGTATCGTAGCAAACAACGCCAACGAAGTTGCGATCCAGACGCAAAAGATCATGGAATACGAAAAGCTCGCGGCAACTTCTGATAGCTGGTATCCAAATGGCACAACCATTGCCAGCAACGAAGGCAGCGGTCCTTCTGACGAGCAATACGTCCAAATGATCGAAGAATCGATGCGCACGCACACGTACACGGGTGTTGACCGTTTCTATCAGCGTGATCGTTCTGCAACCGCAGCGAACATTTCTGCAGCCCTTGCTAATGGTCGTAGCTGGTTGACCTATGTAGGTCACGGCAGCGGCGTATCGTGGGGATCTACCAATGACTATTTCGGCGTCAGCACCATCAATACTCTAACCAACGCTGGTCGCTTGCCGGTCATTGTTGACGTGGCGTGTGAAAACGGTGGCTACAATAAGTTCGATCCAAGTTTCGGTGAGGCGTGGATGAATCGTCAGACAAACGGTCGCAGTGCAGGTGCGGTTGCGTACTACGGCGCATCTGTCAGCACGTCATGGGATCCGCCTGCGGTCATGGCGGTTGGTGCAGCGAAGAAGCACTATGAAGGTCAGCTCTACAGCGTTGGTGCCACAGTCCTAGCAGGTCAGTTGCACTTGTTTGCCGAAATGGGCGTGAACGCTGAGACGATCGACAACATCGAGTGGTACAACTTGTTTGGCGATCCATCCATGTTGATGCGCACGGCGGTTCCTGCAGATTCAAGCGTTGGCTATTCATCTTCGTCCGAAGGTGTGTCCACCAGCGTTGACTTCAACGTCACTGATGCAGCCGGTGCAGTTGCTGATGCTCGTATTGGGGTAAGTTCCAAGTCGAGTTCACAACTCTTGGGCACGGGCAAAACTGATCGAACCGGTTTGTTGAAACTTCAGTTCTCGGAAGGCTTCAGCTTGGGTGATTCCTCGGCAACCATGAGTGGTTATAACCGCGTGACCAAGCAAGTTGATCTTCAATAATACGATTTTGTATTGAGAGCTTCGTGACGCTCAGGCAGAAATGTCTGAGCGTCACTTTTTTGGAATTGCAAATGAAAAGATCCTCATCGGCGGAAAATCGTTATCGCATTTTGTGTGTTTGTTTGGGCAACATCTGTCGCTCGCCCGCTGCGCATGCCATCCTAGAAAGCATGATCGAAGAGCAGGGGCTTTCCGAGCAATGTGAAGTGGATTCTGCCGGCACAGGGGGCTGGCACGCTGGAGAACTCCCAGATCCCAGAATGCGTGCGCACGGAACGTCGCGTGGCTATGAATTGACGCACAGGGCGCGTCAATTCAAATCTAGCGATTTCCATGAATTTGATTTGATTCTCACCATGGACGACAGCAACTATCGTAACGTGATGGCATTGAGACCCGACGGCGATTGTCGTGGCGAGGTTAGGAAGATGGTGTCATTTAGCCTTGAGTTGGAGCCGGACGAGGTGCCTGATCCGTACTACGGTGGTGATGCAGAGTTTTCAGAAACCTACGACATCATCGAAGATGCATGTCGCGGCGTCCTGAAAAAATTAACTAGCGAACTGTTGACTCGCCGTTGATGATTTTAATTTTAACTGGCTGAGTTACTGCGCGTCCTTGAGCTTGGTTGGCGGCGCAATACAAATAGTATTCGCCGTCTTGCAACTTGCGCGTGTCCACTTGAGGCTTGAAGGTTAAGCCTGAATTAGCTGTGGATTCTTCGTTGGACGGCTCCGCTGAAGCGATTTTGCTTTCGGGATCAAACGAATAGATTTTTCCCTGATCTGCGGTCAAAAACAGTTCAACTTGCTCGGCACGATCACTGGAAGAGTGGACGTTGACGTCAACGATGCCTTTGAGCTGTTGTTCATTGCGCAAATCCTGAAAGTCAGCGAAGTGAGTCTCGTCATTGAAGTGGAAAAGATACGTGTATCTGCCGATCAACGAAACGTCGTCGCGGGCAATCAGGAAGTCTCCTTTGAGTCCCCAGCGTGTGCCCATGCTGTTGCGTCCGATCCATGCGTTTTGCGAATCGTCCCAACCGATGATCATGACCGCATGGCTGCCGATGCCTCGACCTTCTGTATGCCTATAGACGCCTTGTCCGTAGAACATAAAGTCTTCGTACAGGATCATCGAGCTGAGGAGTGGCCCGTGCATTAAAGCGCGCTTGATCTTTTCGACATCCACAAATCCAGTGGTGGGTCGTTCTACACTGGTAACTTTCTGCAATCGTTGTTGGTCAGGATTGCAGGCGTTGGCGCATGGGGTGTCAGCACCAGTCTGGCCCGATTGGTAGGACATACAGGCAGCATCTGCGGCGCCACGATTGGTTACAAATGCAACGGCCTCAGACAACTTCCATCCGCCTTTGCATTTCCCGCCACCGCAGGAGAAGAGCTCTTGGCGAGAAAATTCCCAAGGCGAATAGGGCGTTTTTCGGTGAACGTTTAGTTGGGATTCCATTGTTCCGAGCATCGCGAAGGCGACGCATGCTCCGCAGTCACCTTGCTGTCCGACTGGTGAAACAAAGTCATTTCCGTTGATTTCCCGCCAGTCGAAATAACTCGGCAAATCCGACGTGGATTCGTTTGCGTCAACACTCTGATCCGCATCTGCAAAAGCCAAACGTGGGTCGTTGTCTCCGGCTCTAAACTTTTTCATTTTTGCAACGAATGAGGCATCGGAGTTAATTTCCCATTTTGCACCTTCAAATGCCAAAGCGCGATTCAGTTTCTCAATCGAGAGGCTGCTTTCAGGAAAATCCTGTCGCGTTCCGCATGCGGTCATTAATGGGATCGAGAGAGCCACCTTCAAAAAAACGGTGGTGCGCATGAAACCTCCTAAACTCTGATACATATATCATGCAATAGTCTTGCCGAAAAATCTCTCATCAACTGAGTCGTTTTGACCGGTAACGGCCGACAATTGTTGATTATTTTTATCGAGCATCTGAGGCTCACTGGTGAGGTCTCGCAAAATTCGGGGATTGTGCTAGATCGCGCACAAGAAAATGCGCCACTTGCCGCAATTTTGCGAAAAAGTGGCGCGATCGATTCGGATGCGCAATCAGCTGGTACGTCGCGGAACGGCGTTTTGGGCCGTAGCATCGCCGCGCAATACTCGCAGCTGCCGTTCAAGTTCCTGGAGCGTTTGGTCAGTAGTTGAAATGCGTCGCTGGACGGTATCCATCTTGGTGACCTGATCCTGATTCCAGCGGTCGTAACCTTCTGCATTGGGTTTGTCATATGCTCTTCCGAATGGATTCCAACGCTCGGTAAAGGAACCGCGCGTGTAGCGAGGGCCGAATTTGGACGAAAGATCCGCTTGCTCGGCTTTGGCAACTGCTAGACGCTCTGCTTCGACCTTGATCTGCTGCTCAAGAATCTTTTGCTGATTAGCATTCTGTTCTTTCAATCTTACCATCTCTTCTTGTGCTTCCTTTTGCCTGTTCTTTTCTTCCAAAACTTTCTTTTCGGTAGGTGTAAAACGTTGACCTAACTTCGGTGCATTGCTCACGCCATATTCTTCGATCTCGGATTTTGTTACCGCTAACTCTTGTACCGGAATTTCTTTCTCGAGCTTCTTCTGTTCTTCTTTTTCGGCTTCAGTCTTGTCTGGCTTTTGTGCGAGCTCAGCTGCCTTGTCGGTCATCTCTTGTAACTTGTTATACTCGGAAAGTACTTTCTTTTTCATCGTGTCAAACGACTCGCCGAGCTTTGGCAAATTCATCCACGCGGCCTGTTCCTTTTGCTTTTTTACGTCGTCGACCTTTTGCTTGATGTTTTCAGTCTTAACCACTTCGATGCGTTTTTCTTCTTCAGCCGCATTAGTCGTGCCTTGGTTCGTCGCCACGTTAGGTGCTGCTTGCTGCCCCTCAGACGGAGGAACTGGCGCGATTGGTTTAGGATTCACTTTTGGTTGTTCGACCGGTGCGAGGGTTACCCAATGTGTGTTTTCTTTATTAATTGTGCTTTGTGCGTAGTACATCGACTGATTAGGGCGAGCAGGATCGGTAAACTGAAACGGCTTGATCTCAACCGTGTCACGCTGAGCGCTGTTGGTATCTTGGATGGTTATTGGTTTTTCCATATCAGCTGTCTTTTGCGCAGCAAAATTTAACCAATTTGTATTGGCGCGGTTGTTGGGGTCTTGCGTGTAAATACGTCCAGACGCATTTTGATACTGAGCGATATCTGCGCTTTTCAACTTGTCTGTGGTCATCCCTGTACCGTCAACATCATATTCAACAAACGTGCCGGCACCGGCTCCGCCGGCAAGTTGACTTGCATTGCGGAATATCACTCTTTGAGACATGGGTTGATTGTTGGCATCAAATCTTGTGTTTACGTAGGACCATGTTCCGTCAGAGCGCTGCACGGCGCGCGATTCCGACACCACGCGATCGCCGTCCTTATGAAAGAAGCGGCTGGAGTCATTCGGGTCTCTCGTCCAATATGCGCCCGCTTCATCTCCTTTGGTGCCTTGGATGTTAGCAGTGCTGATCAAATCGCCTTGGCGAACAGGGGTAGCGTTCTGTGGCGGTTGTTCTTCTTTCACTTGAGGAACGGTAGCTTCTGTTGATGGCGCAGAACGCTCAGCACTCTGCGCTCCCGCCGCGGATGCAGACTCCTGCTGTGTTCCTGCCGCTGGCGCCGCTTGTTCGGTGCTTTGTGCGCCCGCAGCAGCTGCTGCTTCGTCACCGGCGAGATTGAGTCCTCCTTCATTACTGCTACTGGTCGGTGCAAAGTGAGGTTGTTTCGCTGCAGATGCACCACTCATCTCTTGAGGAAGTTGAACAGGGTTTTCTGGATCGTAAACATTACCAGGTCCCGTACCGATGATAATGCTGAAGTAAGTTTGGATGCGCGGCAGCTGACCAAACATCACGGCAATCGATGGATGGATTTGTGTCCCTGAGTTTGCACTGGGTGTCGGTGCTGTTCCTTGCGGAATGTCTTTTGTGATGAACGGACTGGTCATGATGCTGCCATTGACCATAGCAGCAACCCGCAGGCCCGCAGCCGAATCTTTTGCTTCGCCATTACCTTGCGCAAGCGCGGCTAAGTACGATTCATTTTTCGACTTCACCAGTCCAAGAAATTTTTTCAGCGTGTCAGAGTATGCTCCTGTAACGCGGTAGTTCCTGCTTTCGTCGCAAACAAAATTTTTCGTAACGTTTTCGTTGAAGCACGGGTTAAACTGTCTGTCGATCGCGGTAAGTGTGCGTTCGTTTTTGACTAGGTCTGCAGATGGTACGGCTCCCAAGTTTTCGCGCAAGAATTTGTAGAAGGTTCCAGCGAACGTGCTGACGCCGCCATCACCGCGCCCGCGTGCTGCTAGCCAAATCAGTTGCTTGGAATCAAAGTCAACTGCTGGATCTGCCATCAACGCGACAAACGAACCCATATTCAACGTGTCATCGCCGACGAGCTTACATGTATCGATATTGATTTTTTTGTATTCTCCGTCCTGCGTCAGATGTTTGCTGGCGACTTGGACGATCGACGGTTTGGGTGTTGCAGAAATGGTTTCGTTGAACGAGCGATTGGGGACATAAATCTGGTTGCCTTCACGCTTCAGACCAATCGTACTGTAGCGGGTAACATCTTCGAGAAAGTTGAAGACCGCGGCGGAGTCGCCACCGTAACATTCAACAGCACCGTAGCTGAGGCGCATCGCATCTTGCACGATCGAGGCAACGGCAGGCGACAGCGAAACGCCGTAAACAAATCGCTGCCGAATGGGCAGAAGTCCGGTGGCGTTTTTGCCGTCGGCAGAAACAATCGCACTTAGTCCTGATTTGTTTTTAGGTTTGCAAGCAGGTGTACTTGCACTCATGAATGAAACGGCGACGGCAGTCATGATTAGCTTCCGCTTTGAAGAAATGGCACCCATCGAAATTCTCCCCATTGGCGAAAATTGAACGAATCACGGACAAACTAGATTGCTCCCTCATTTTATGTGGTTTTGCCGAGGAGGTAACGAGGCAGGGCAGGGCAATAGATTCCTACCGCCGCTAATATGGACATGAAAAAACCGCTTCAGCTTGAAGGCTGAAACGGTGATCGTGACTAAAAATTAATCAGAAACTATTTTGGATAGTCTGGCTTGGTGAGAAGGCCGGTGACGTCCATGACGAAGCCAAGTGTGTAAGCTGCGATCAAAAAGGGAGCAACCAACCCCATAAAGATGAAAACGGGAGCAATATCAATAAGATCGCCCATGCCGTCAATTTTGAAATCTTCTTTACTGAAAATCATCTGCAGCCTCAATCATTAGAAGTTCAACAGTTACGAAGTTTAATGCTGCTAAGCGCAGAATTCAAACAGTTTTACAGTTTAGTAGGCTCCAGATGCGAGGATGTGCTCTGCGAGAGCTCCGAGTGAACTCATCGATTTTCTTGCAGAAGATGAATTGCGCATCTGCAGTCCGTATTTTCTCTCGACTGCGACGGCAATCTCCACAGCATCAAGGCTATCCAGCTTTAGCACGCCGCTACCGTTGATGAGGCCATCGTCCGGCTGCACTTTGTCGAAGTCAACACCACGTACGTTGCAGTTTTGCTTTACTAGGTCTTTCAGCTCGGCAACCAAAGTCATAAAATTTTCATTTCCAACATTAGTTTCTAGAGCCATCTAAACCTCCAAGCGCCCATTGCTGCGCACGTTCCCGCCAAGGCTAACAGTTTGTAGAGATATGTGGCAATGTCAGAAAACACTGCCTTGAAAATCATTACATCCATATAGGCTTGGTGAGCCCAATACATGGGTGAATATTGGGCGAGGTCCTTCATGATCGTAGGCATTGCGTGCACGGGTACCATGATACCGCCGATTACGCTGGTCAAGATAACGACAGCGCCGACCAGAGCTGTCGCGTGTTCGACCGACCTGCTTACTGAGGCGACCGCGATCGCGAATGAGGTGGTCGTGATGCCTACGACGACGGTGATTGCAGCCAAGAGCCACGGATTTCCATGCGGAACAAACGTTAAATCGCTGACCGCTGGCAAGGCATAACGGCCGACTAACAGCATGAGGATGAATTGGATGCAGTTGATGCCCATGTAGGGAATGACTTTGCCAAGAATCACGCTCAGTCGCGTGTTTGGAAAACACAGTATTCGTTTCAAAGTCCCTTCGCTGCGTTCGCGCACGACGTTTCCTGCAAGTGGCAAGGCAATGAAGAACATTGCGAATAGCGACCATCCCGGAACGTTTTGTTCGAGAGGATTCGGAACGGGTCGAACATCGGTGCTTGGTTTCAACTGCTCGATGAAGTCCTTTGGTGAATTGTCCTTTTTAATTTTGACGTCCATCTCTTTGGCGATCTGACGAAGAAGCTTTTGATAGAGAAACGTCGAGAGCATGCTGCTGACAATCGGTTTGTATGCTTCGCTGGTTCCTTCTTTGTAACTGATCGTCATGCGGTGTTTGGGCGTAGTCGTAAAGTCTTGAATAAAAGAATTCAGGTCCTCGTCTGTACTGCGCGGAATCGAAATTGTCGCTTCCGCGTCTTTGGTGCCTTCCACCAAAGTTATCGACCCGGACTCTTGCAGGAACGTACGTAAATCAGCTGAAGTCTGGGATCTAGGATCATCTGACAGGAGTAGGATTTTTATATTAGGTGCTAATGAGGCTTTATGCAGATCTTGTAGCGCAAGTGAAAGCAAAAAGACAAAGAGTGCAGGCATCAAAAACAAAACAGCCAAGGCATGTTTATCACGCAGTACAATCAAAATCTCTTTGACGGTCTGTGCGTAGATCTTGATTAGAAATGGAAGCGGGCTACCCATCTTTGAGAGCCCTTCCCGTCAAGCTGAGAAACAATGCTTCGACGTCTTGACCGGCAACAGTGTCGCGGTCGTACAAGATTTTTCCGTGATCCATGATGGCAATGTGACTACATAGCTTTGTCACTTCTTCCATGTAATGTGTCGAGTACACTATGGTCGTACCCGCCTGATGAAGTTCTTTCAAAACATCATAAATTAGCTGTCGGGACTGTGGATCGACGCCGACTGTTGGCTCGTCGAGAAGTAAGACTCTGTATTGATGTAGCAGAACAACAGCCAAGTTTAGACGTCGCTTCATGCCGCCCGAAAAGCTTCGTACAGGCCGATCGAGATAAGGTGTCAGGTGCATCCGGTCGAGCGCAGCCGCCACCGTTGTGCGCAGTGCCGAGCCGGTCAAGCCGCGCAAGCGGGCAAAGAAGAAAAGATTTTCTTCGGCATTGAGCTGCTCATACAGGGCGATTTCTTGCGGAACAATGCCGATGTTTTCGTGAAGTAAGGAAGCTGACGCATCTTTTTCGAAAAGTTTTACCGAGCCGCCCTGCGTCTTTAATAGTCCGCACAAAACAGAAAACAAAGTCGTCTTGCCTGCACCGTTGGGGCCGAGCAGTGCGAAGAAAGTTTTTTCAGGGATGCGAAGCGATACATTATCGAGGCTCTTGCGGGATGCGCTAGGATATTGCAGGCTGAGATTTTGTAGATCGAAGGCGTATGTCATCAGCTCTTAGGCAAAGCCTTCCAGATTGATTTGAAGGCTTGGGTTTCGAGCGCACGGCACTGCAAAAACAAGTCGGCAATGCCGTCATAGCCAATGGTGCTGCGGTTGCGACAAAGTCTTGCGCTTTCCACCGCAAATTCCCGAAATTGGTCACCAGACTTGGTGAACGCATCGCTAAGTTTTGCAACCGCGTCAAATCCCGGGAACGTCCCGCATTCCTGTAGAAATGCAGCAAACAAGAATCTAAATCCTGCGCCTCCTGTCCCGATTTCTTCTTGCATGCGCACGATCTGGGCAAGATGCAGTTGGCGACGTTGTTCGTCCTTAATGGTTTGTGGCCAGCGGCGGATCTGATTAGCAAGGTATTTCATCGCAAAAAGTCCAGCGAATGGGACCGGTGTGTACAGCATGCGTTTGCATGTTTCGTTCAAACCGGCGATGGCGGCCCGTCGAACGTCCGCTTGTTCGATCTTTTGGTCGCAATAAAAAATTTTGCCCATGGGAGCGAGAGCGCCTTTGGCAAATCTGCACTTGGTGAAGAGATCCTGTGGGCACTCAACCAAATGTTCGCCGATCGGATCACTAATGAGATAAGAATCGCCTCTGCGTTCGAGTACGATCAAGTGATGCGCGTTGAACGGAAATCGAAACTGTTTGGGCAAGTAGCTGAGCCAAAGCACGCTGGACTGCGCTCCAACGGTGATGCCTTGCTCAAGTAACTCGTCGAGGCGCGTGATGCCGGCAGCTTCGCTGCGGAATTTTTCAGTGCGAAGTTTGACTCCCAAACGCTTGAACGCCTTGCTCGCAATGGAGCCGGGCCAGCTGCGATACGACGTCAGTGGTAGGTCCATGATTTTGACGAATGGCAGGTGCGCGAAGAACAAACCGCTTCCGATGCCAAATGCCATGGGTTCAGACATGGGAAGTCCGGCATGATTGAGTAGTGATGCGGTCACGCCGCTTTCGCAGTGAGCGGCGTTCAAATGCGAAAAATTTGAACGCGCATAAGTCGTTTGATTACTGGCCGAGACTACGCCATGTGGTGCCACTAGCTTTCACTCCACTGGTTCAATTTGTCGACCGTGGTGCAGAACACGTCAGCATAGCGCTGCAATTTTTTCTGCGAAAGTTTTTTATACACGCTGGGACGAAGGTGGCGGCGAACCTGCCAGCGAAAGAATCCGGTTTGGTTAGCAAGGATCGACTCGTCGAGTTTCCATTTGACCATGTGCACGGCTAGCGGACTGACTATGCCCGAGCGAACTTGCTCGGCAGTGGCGCGGATGCGACTTTCAACCTCGTCAACGGCCATGCCGGTGAAAAACGTCTCAACCCGCCAGCCTTTTGAATGGGTCATTACGTATTTGCCGTCTTGATCGACGGCGTACACGGCGCGACGATTACCATCGTAAAAGTTTTCTTCATCTTGCGGTACGTTGTCAATCCGCATGGAAGACTCAAACTGCAGTAAGGTGCATGAACGATGAAGAATAACGCGCGCTCTCAGGTACGTAGCAAAGGATGCGTTGTCCTCGTTCAATCATGCCTTTGTCCAGCATCTCGGCGATCATGACGTAGATGGAAGCAGAGCCAATGTTGCCCACGCGAGTCAGGTTGGTAAACCAACGACTCTCAGGAATGTTAAAATTGAGCATCTTCAGACCTTCTGCAACTTGCGGTCGGAAGAATTGCGAAGAGTAATGGGGCAAGAACCAATCGATATTTTGGCTTTTGAGTCCGTGCTTTTCGATGCTGCGGCGAAGTGTTTGTGTAACGGTGACGTCTCGGATGTCTTGGTTGAGCTGACGCGCGTCTTGATTCAAATGGAATGAGCCATCTGCACCGCGAGAGCGGAATGAGCCGGGCAATTCTCTAAAACCAGTAAACTTGCCCGTAGTCGGATCCTTCAGGCCGCCGGCGTACATACAGACGTCGTGCTCGTGCGAAAAGGATAAGATATCAATCCAGTCAATGCGCAAGGAAATGTTTCCACGTGCGTGTGGTTCAGGTGAAATCTGTACCGCCCCTGCACCATCGGAAAGCATCCAGCGCAAGAAATCTGTGGAGAATGGCAATGCCTGGTCATTTTCGTCGATCGCTTCGCCCGAAATCGTCGTGCCATCGAGGTAGCGAGAGCTAAGGGCGGAAGAAATGAGTTCGGAACCCGTAGCGACCGCGTGTGAACATTGGCCGGACAACACGGACGTCCATGCGTATTTCATCGCTGTCATTCCCGAAACGCATACACCCGCGGTACTGACGACTTCAAAGGGTCCTGCGCCCAATTCGCCCTGAACCATTTGTGCGTGGTTGGGAACAAATTGATCGGGACTTGACGTGCCACAAACCAAGAGCCCGATGCGATCGAGTTCAAGTTCAGTTTTTGCGGCAAGGCTGCGAATGGCATCCGCCGTCAGTCGCGCATTAGAATGAGTGGGCTGTTTGGTTTCAGGGTCGAGCGCATAGTGGCGAGTCTCGATGCCATTGCTTTGTAAGATTCTTCGCTTCACGCGAGAAGGAACGCCGTTAAATGCGCCAAGCACGGTCTCAATATCTTGATTGTCCACGGGGTCATTGGGGAGGCAACTTGCTGCTCCTACAATGTATGCGGCTCGGCTCATTTCCATCCCTTATCTGCGCCCGCTTGAACGAAAGACGTCAACGCAACTCTTGACGGCCTTACGGCTGCCAGTACCTGTAAACTCAATAAGATCGGCAGTAGAGCGACAAAGTAACATACAAAAATAATGACTGCAAAGGCTCTAGTAATGGTTCCTTGACACGCGGGATGGCTCATCCAAATCGCCGAAAATCTAAATAATTTAAGTGCATTAGGTTCGACAACCGTGTTTCGTGAATTGAGAAGATTCTCCGCATCAATCTCGAGACTGAGGTCTTCAGGTAGCTCCAAGCCCTTCATGTGCATGTGTTTGGCGGCGTCGAACAGTTTATGCAATTGCAGCGACCTAATGCCAGCTTCCGGCAGAGGCCCTAACTTTTTTTGACCAAACACCAGCCAAGCTGGCGTGGTAATAAGGCTCAAGAGGTTGGGGGTTTTGTCGGTGACAACTAAGCGACGGCGTATGTGACCGCCGCTGTTTGCGATCAATTGATCCAGTTGGTTCTGTGCCATAAACCACATATCTCGGCTCGCACCTATGGTGACGACAGTACGAGAACTGAGAAATAGCGGTCCTGATTGTTTGAGAAACGTAGCAAGTGGCGGTGGAATGCGCAGAAACCAAGGCTGATACCCGATGACGACTAAGTCGTAGTGCTCAGCTAACAAACGTTGGTTGACGGGTTCAAGTTCGACGGGTTTTTCCAGCACGATACCCGGCATCGCGCCAAAAAACTTCACCAATCCGCCCCAAGGAAATGGATAGGGTACCTTCGGTCTTATCTGTACGTGTGTGCACTTTGCGTCGGCAAGACCTTGGAGAAAACGATCGACACATTTGGCAAGTTGTCCACTTTGGGAAAACGATATGGCGAGGACCTTCACAGGGGGTCGATCTCCTCTATTTTGCCGCAAAATATTTTGCAGATGCTTCAGTCAGTTGTGCTGTGCTGACAGGACCGATGTGCTTATGCACGATGATGCCATCTGCATTGATAAAAAACGTTTCGGGCACACCAGTAACGCCGTAATCAATAGACGCCTTACCGTCTTCGTCTAAACCGAGGACGTATCTTTTTCCGTAGGTCCCGGCAAATTCTAAAGCTGCCTCAGGAGTGTCTTGGATGGCGATGCCGATCACATAAATGTTTTGCGCCTTTGACATCTCCCAAAACGCCTGAAGATCTTTAGCTTCATCTCTGCAGCTGAAGCACCAGCTTGCCCAGAAGTTCAAGATAACGTGCTTGCCTTTCAAATCCGCAAGCGAGAAATGCCGTTCGGCCGAACTCGGAAGTTCGTTTCTGGCTTGGAGCCATGCCGCACGAAAATCAGGTGCGGGCTTGCCGATCATCGTCGAAGGAATGTCCTTGGGGTTGTGTTGCAAACCGCTGTAAAGAAAGCCGATCAAGCTAAGTACGGCTATGCCGGCAACGAGCGTGACGATTTGGTGAGAACGTTTCATTCTTTCAAGCTCTCATTCTTAAGGATTTCAGATTTGATGGCATCAGGATCCAAGAGAGCGTGATCGCCTGGCTTCTTGTACTCTTCCGAGTGTTTGACGAGTAGCTTAGTTGATTCAAACGATTTGCCGTCTGCACCAAGTCGACCTTCGACGACAACACCGGATCCTTCCTTGAACATATCAGGTGGTTGCCCTTTGTGGTGCACGTTGATGTCGTTCCCCTTCATGTCGCTGAGTACGAAATTTAAATCAAGGGACGAAGCGTCCCACTTCACGGTGTTGGCGACGACCATGGCGCCGACGCGAATTTTTTGGGTTTGCAGCTCACCTGCGCGTGTTGCGGCTTCGGCCGGGGTTAAGAACAGAACCATGCTGTCGCCAAGCTGTAAGTTGTAAACCATCATTGCGGCCACGCCGATGATACCGAGTGCGAGGAAAATCTTCATGCCAGCATTGCGTTTCACTTTTTTCCTCCTGCGCTGAACGTACTCAATTCATCAAGCAGTCGTGCGCACTTCTTGGACGTCAGATAAATTCTCAAAGGCATCCACGTCAGTAAAGCTACGCCAATAACGTAGGATGCAGTGATATATGGTGTTGGATCAGTCTGACCTGCAAACATGCCTTCCATTTACTTCACTCGCTCCATTGACAGTTGTTCGATTTTTTCCTGCATTGCAATGACTTTTGTGCGCTCGCGAATGAGCCACAAACAGTAAAGCAGTACAATAATCATGCAGTAAAACAGTACAGATTTAATCTCCGGAGACATTGGGCTTTTTTCGCGATCAAACATAGTGTGCCCTTGGTGAAGGGTGCGCCACCAATCGACGCTTTTGTAAATGATGGGAATGTCGGCAAAGATGATGATGCCAAGAATGGAGCATGAACGAATGCGGCTAATGCCGGGCATAAAGGATTGATGCAAGAGCAGGTAGCCACCTAGTAGCAATGCCAGAAGCAATGTTGTTGTAAGTCGTGCGTCCCACACCCACCAAGTTCCCCACGTCGGACGCCCCCAGATGCTGCCAGTCGCAAGCGTGATGATGGTAAATACTAAACCTATTTCCGCTGAACTCTTTTGCCAACGAAGTGCCGAGTCTGATTTTTTGGTGATGCCGACGATCGATCCAATGAACATGACAAATGCGGCAAAGAATGCAGCCATCGCTGCGGGCACGTGCAAGAAGATGACGCGGTAGACTTCGCCTTGGTTGACATCTACGGGCGCTTCATAAAATCCGCGCCAAAAGCCCCAAAACACGGCCGCAAGCAGCGAAACAGAAATGATATTTGAATAACGATCCAACATCGATGAATCCTCAACTTTTTACTTAACCGGATTTTAGGAGCTCGCCGTAAAATAGCATACCCATTGCAAAATAAACTGCATCAAAAACGATGAGCAATCCAAGCCATGAACTCATTAACACTTCCAACGTTATGCCGCGTTCCACATGCGCCAAAAGCGCTTGCACGGCGCAAAGCAAAACAGGAACGGTTAAAGGGAAATAGAGCAATGGATGTAAGATCTGACGAGCATTTGCCCGCAATAACAAAGTCGACAGCAAGACGCCGATTGAGGATAGGGCATGTAATGAAAGAAGCACAATCAAGAACGTCTCGAAGTGCAAGTATCGAGTAGGATCGTCTTCTGTGAAGTAGGCCGCAAGCACCGTTGCGGGAGCGACCACCAAAATGCCGAGAACATTCGCCGCAGTCACCTTGGCCAAGAACCATGACACGGGAGAAAGTGAGCTGACGCTCAAAAGATCGAACGCGCGATCTTCTTCTTCGGGTTCGAAGATGCGAGCGAAGGCGACTTGCATTGAGAAAAACGCGGTCAATGCGACTTCTGCGCAGAACAAGGGAATGCGCATGGCGTCATTTCCGCCAGCGACTGCGAAATAGAAAAATAGCAGTATGTTAGTTGCAAAAAGAGCTAAAGCGACGAAACGTTCCTTTTGGCGGAACTCAAAGCGTAACTGGTGCGTGAGCATGGTCCAGAACTGATTCATGCGGTTCCCTTGCTTTGCGGGAAAAAATCCGCGCTGTCGAGTCGACGATGCTTCAGTTGCTCAAAAGGTGTCAAATCGTGGCTAACGACAACAGTCATGCCTCCTTGCTCTTGATGAGCTCGTAGCGCACTGACAAAAGTAGCTATGCCGTCACGATCGAGGCCATGCAGCGGCTCGTCCAGAATCCACAGTGGCGCGCCGGAAATCTCCAGGCGAGCGAGTGCAAGTCGGCGCTTCATTCCTGTCGAGAAGCGCTCAACAGGCAAGCCTTGTCGAATCAAAGGATGACCGAGGTTCCAGCGAGTGAGCGTGGCAATGATATCTTCGCGAGAACTGGTTTTACTTTTGAAGAGTTTGACCCAAAAAGAAAGGTTTTCGGTGGCGTCCAGCTTGAGATAGTGACCATTGTTTTCGGCAAGCAAAATGGCACTGTGCTTGCGGACTTCATCGGCTTGATCATTCCATGCAACGGTGCCGTTGAGAGGTTGTCTGAGGCCTGCTATCAATGACAAACAAGTGCTTTTGCCACTTCCGTTCGGACCTGTGACCAATAGCATTTCGCCCGCACGAACTTCAAAGCTCAGATTTTTGATGAGCAGCTTGTGTCCAAAGCCGAAAGAAACGTCACGAAGAACCAGCAAGAGAAGGCGTCCTAGAATTCAGCGAGTTCAATAATTCCAACTACTTCGCTTCTTCTTTCTATCACGCTGGTATTATTTGCGCCAACGTCTTCAGCATAGTTTGAGAACTGGACGTTGATTAGGCCAAGGTTGAGGTCTGCACCAAAAGTAGCGCCTGCGAGCTTGTAGCCAGCGCGAAGGCCGAAAAGGGCATGGTCTGGAGTGTCACCGTACAAGAATTCCATGCCAAATCGCACCTTTTCCGAAACGGACTGGTGTCGATTGGTGGTGTCGTCCGATTGCAGGGCGGCGCGAAACCAAAGGTCATTGGTAATCTTAGGGGATACGCCGAAGCCGATGGTCCAAGCTTCGCGAAACTTTAAGTTGTCTTTGCTCGGGTCTTTATTTGCCAGTTGAGAATTACTTAGATCGTGGACAACGATGGCCAATGACGGTGCGGCGTCCTTCTTTGAGATCTTCCACAATAGTCCCATCGTGCTTCGGTCGCCGGAATACTTTTCAGTTTTGTCATTGATGGCAGTCGATCGTGTCTCAGAATTGATCATTTCGGAATAGACGAGATCGCCCTTCACTTCGAGAACGCTGAGTCGGGCGGTAAACACACCCAAATAGAGCGTTCCCTTAGGGTCGGCAAAGCTCATTCCCGCGCCGAAGCCAGCTTGTGAACGATAGTGAGTATTGACTAGATCGGATTCGTCACCAAGCGGAACGGCCGCAATTTGTTGGTCGACAATCGGCCCAATCATGATGCGGCTGAAGCCAATATTCGGGAAAAAACTTGCGCGGGCAAATTGTCTCGAGCCTGCATGTGCGTCGATGATGGCGCGACCGATGGATGAATCACGCTCGCCGCCTTGATCCGAAAAGTCGCTATTGAGATTTTGGGTGTGTTGATTGGCACCAATGCCCACGTAGGGAAAGTGAAGTTGGCGAACGACGCCTGGTTTTGCTTTGTCGCTAAGGCCGCCAATTCCTGCAGGGTTGGCGAATGCTGCATCCACTCCGGAAGCGAAATTGGCGTACGCGCCACCAGCTCCGGACGTGCGCGGAGACATGACGGGTGTGTCGTCAACTTTGGTTTCTGATTCTTCGTCGGTAATTTCTACTGCCTGCGCCGCAGGCACCCACAGGATGCTAGACAGAAGCGAGGCGATGGAAATATTGCGCAAATTGATCATAACACCACGATCCTCCAAGCACTTTGTTCGGCATGGGTGCGGTTTTACTTTAAAGTTCTTGTAAAAATCCCTTTAGTTACTGGTATTTAGCAATTCGGGTAGGCAGGTCAAAGGCGTATAAACAACGTCGAAATCGGCCATATTGTGGCATTCGATGTAACCCGGATCTGGGTCCAACTGCTGAGCTGTGCGGTACCGGCATTTTCCGTTCGAACCCATCGGGCCGTCGCTCGTAACAAAATTCACGGCGTCCATGCCGAACGCTCCGCGATCGGTAATTGCCCAATAGGTTGTGGTACTCTCAGACTTTCGTGAATTGGCGCGAGCTTTCGTCGCATCGAACGAATACTTGCGGTCCATATCTAGCGTAGAGTCATCAGAGATACCACCGAAGCCAATGCGTTCTTGGAAGTACAGGTTTGGCTCGTCTTTCGATGTCTGAATGGAAATGTCTTTGGGCGGAAAGATTATTTTCCACGTTCTGCCGTCAGCCAGTGCGAGGTCAATTTTACGCGTGTGCGAACTCACCGACACTTTGCAATCCAGTACGACTACGTTGCGGTAAAGTTCGACGCGGCGTTCGCCAACGGGAATGGTCTGTGCGATGCGATGCGGCGTGGTCCATTCTAGATCGATGACGTCAGCGGCGCTGGTGCTATCGCCGCGCAATTCCCACACGATTCTTCCACCCGGTTGGACGTCTTCGATCGTCCATGTTAGCGTTGTTGCCTTGCAAATTTTTTCGTCAGGAATGTCTGGTCTGCGAGTGATCAGCAGGCATTTGCCTGCTGGTGGCTTGATGGCAATGTAGCCCCTGAGTTTTTCCGGGTTCTTCCGTCCAAAATCGATTACTTCCGTGGCCTCGAAGCGCACTTCGGAGCCTATTTCGGGCTGAAAAATGCCCTTTAAACGCGCCCAGCTTTCTTTCTGTGAGGCGGCTTCGGCGTTGGCTGAGGCCAAAGCTAGTATGGTTAAAATAGGTCTGAACACACGCACTCCCAAAAAGCGTAATGATTCTAATCAATCGTATCTTGATTTCCGCAATCGTAGGGGGGTGACAAGTCGGAAAGATCTGCCGACTCTTTTTTTAAGTTTCTGAAATAAAAGGGGAAATGGCTAATTTTTGCGGATCGCTAAAGTTTTGCCGCCAAATGCCGATAAGGAAAATATACGGAGGACATAAAAATGAATACCACTGCTTTTATCAAGGCCATTTGTCTATCTATTTTGTCACTTTCAGCGACTAACGCACTGGCGGAAAAGTCGAAGAAGGACAAGCCAAAGACTCGCGAAGTTAACATCGTACGCGAGGCAAGTTATGGCAAAGACAAGACCAACGTGGATTTCGAATCTGCAAGTCTTTACGGTGCTCGTAAGACACCGATGAATACCTCGATCACTCAGAGCAAGTCGGATAAGAGTTTCGACCTTATCAAGATCCGCGAGCACTGGAATCCTGAAATGGTGCAATCAACCAGCTCCTTGGAGCTCGGTAGATAGTAGTCCTCCTCCTTACCCTCTTTTGATAAAGCGGTCCTGTTGATGGACCGCTTTTTTTGTCTGAATTTTAGATCGCATTTACGAGGTCGAGAAACTCGTCAACCTTGGCAACTGCGGACTTGTCCACAGATCCAAAGCGCATGGTTAACCATCCCTTGCGATCTCCGACATAGATCATGGGTAGGTTGAGCGGCGGATGCTGAAAGGCTTGCTTGGTGTCTTGGTCGATAAGAACGGCGGTACCCTTCACGTTATGCTCGCGCAAAAAGGCGACGGCTTCTTTTTCCAAGTCATTAACAAATGCATAAATAAATTTGGTGAAGCGTGGCGAGTATCGTGCTTCTACGGCCTTAAACTTGTCGATCAAGTTTTGGCTACCGATGTCATAGGACGCAATGAAAAACACGACCATCGCCGTGTCCTTTTTTATCGAAATGTGAGTCGGTTCGCCCGATGCCAGATCGACACCGTTCAATTCGGGAAACTTGACCCAATTGTGAATGTAGCCGCCGATGTCAATTTGCGCTTCCGCAGTGGCGTGACCATCGCCATGCGCGGCACCCTTGTCGTCCTTCTTGGCGTCCTTTTTTCCTCCATCTTTCTTGGCGGAGTCCTTTTTGCCACCCGCATCTTTCTTGGCGCCGTGATCTTCCTTTTTGGCTTCGCCATGACCTGCTTGTTTGGCGTCATGGGCGGGAGCGTCCGCAGGCTTTTTCTCGTGTTCGTCGCTGCCTTGTGCGGTTGCAGAGATGGTAAGTGCCAATGCGACGTGCAAAATTTTCACCGATCAACTCCGTTCGCAGTTCTAATAGTCAGTTATATTGTACATCGGGATCAGTGTGCCGTTAAGTATCTGGCTGGGAGTTAGACTTTGGCGCCGCAGAGGATTCAGCGAAAGTGGAAAGAAAAGTGGTCGTTTCCATGGCCCGTCATGGAAGTGCTGATCGCTGGAAAATCGTCCATTGACCTGAGTGGGCTTCAGATCCAAAGTCGCGAAGAGGCGGGGAAATTTCTCGTAAGTTATGGCTATGACCCAGATGTTGCGGAACAAGCGCGATTCATTCACGCAGTCTTGGTTGAGTCACTAGCCTTCATCATTCGCCATCTCATTCCGGATGAACTCAAAAACAATCTGAAGATTCCTCAAGAGGTTTTGACATGTACGGATGCGCGAGACTTGTTGGTATACGCATCGCAACTCGAGCCAGCATCACGTAGAGTGCGTACATGGTCTTGTGCCGTTTTGCGTGTCATGCACACCATCGCTCATATCCAGGGCGTGACCATGCTTGCAGATATCGACAGCGCATTCGAACAAATCCACGATCGATTCCGCAAATTTTTAAATTTGGACAGTGAAGGACGGCTGTTTCTCAGGGCGGGTGATCACGCTGTTGAACTCGAAAAGGTCGAATGGAAGAAACGAAAGACGCGCGATTCCATCATTCTCAAACTCTTGCACAAGCCGGCAAACGTTGCTGAAACTGTCTATGACATCATCGGTGTTCGGATGGTGACCAAAAGAGTTAGCGATGTGATGTTGGTGGTTAAGTTTTTGCGCGACAATTACATCATTTCGTTTCCCAATTGTAATCCCACGAGGGCGCGAAACACGCTCATTGATCTCACGAAGTTTCGATCGAGCCTCGAACAAATGTTCGAACTCGTCAAGCAGGGGCGAATTTCCGAACAGGAATTTGAACAGGCGTTTGAATCTGAAATCGCGCCGACGGGGGATGACGATCAAGCGGTTCCGCACAATCCGCACTCGTCCACCAGTTACAGAGCTATCCAGCTGACTTGTCGCCAATTGGTACATGCGGAAGACGAGCGCGTTCAATGGGTGCGAAGCATTTCGACTGCACTTGAAGACGAAGAATTAAGCGCGGAAGTGGCGCAAAAAGTTCAAGCGCTCGGACGCGTTTTGAACAACTGGGTTCAAGACAGTTGTCAAAGCAACTCGGCCTATTTTCCTTTCGAAGTCCAAATCCTTGATCGTAAATCTTACGATTCCAATGTGTCAGGCGATGCGTCGCACGATAAATACAAAGTGTCGCAGATTTCCTTGGCAAGAAAGCGAGTACTCGGTGAAATTCTCGGGACTGGCTAGTCATCTTTCGCGCCGTCATTTCGTGGTTCGCCTCTCGAACTTTGCTGTCTCATTTTTACATTTCTGACGATGACAGTGTTTCTCTCAGTCTCGATTTCACATTTTGGCGAATGGGAAAAATGAGGTGACGAGTCATTTAATTGCGCAAGGTTGCGACGCTGCGATTAAAGCAGAGTCGTGCAGATGAGTCGTAAGATCATGAAATTAATAGAACAAATGCCGCGAAATCGCGACCTGCACTAAAACGACGCGACGACTCATCGAAGAATCAGCAATCGACAGAAGTTCTAACTAGCGAAAACTACGGACGAAAAAAATTTGATTCAGTGTTCACCTTAACTCCTTTTGGTTTTCCTCCGAATCCTCTCTCAGTACGGCGGGCGGCATGGCCGCAAAAGCTGAGGATGAGGACGGAATCTAGAGGAATAGGCTTCTCGATCAAATCCCTCTCAGTGATTGACCAAAACGGAATGTCTGCCCGACGACAACAAAGGAGCCTTCCACATGGAATGTGCGTTGTCAGTTTGGGGATTCACAAAGCAGGACTACCGATCTAGAGGTCAGGTGTCCCGTAATGGAATTTCCTGCGGGCGGCAAGCGTTCTCATTTCAGAATATCTTCCATTTACAGTCACACCTTGATGGTCGCAGATCCGTCTGCGATTCCCGCACATGGCCCGGCACTAGGGCTTACGTTAACCTTGGTAAAGCGTAAGCTTCAGGTAAACTTCAGTTTACCCCTAGTGCCGCCTCGGGCACCATTCGTCTAAATTCGCATTTCTGCAATTTGTTTCCGTCTATCAATGACCAGTTGCAAATCTTGCAACACATCGTTGCAAAACCCATAGCCACTTCCAGATTTGCTCGCTATACACTGGAAGCATGAAACAGATATCTCACATTTTGTCGGACATTTTGGCGGCGCGGCAGCGCAATAATCCCCATTATTCCATGCGTGCGTTTGCGCGGGACATCGGACTCAATGCAGGCAGCCTCAGTGGCGTGTTGTCAGGAAGACGCGCGCTCCCTGACGAAGTGCTCGTGTCATTGCCGAAGCGCTTGGCGATGAAGCCAAGTGATGTTGCAAGATTGAGACGTGCTTTGAGTGAAGTTGGCGCACATCGCGTACAGTCGGTCCATGACAGTAAAAGGACGATGGTCGATGCTCGACATTTTCATATCTTGGCAGAGTGGGAGCACTTCGCATTTTTGACGCTGATGGATACGAAGGATTTTCGAAGCAACGAAGCATGGCTTGCCAACCGGTTAGCGATATCGATTAGCCGAGTACGGGCGGTAAAGTCGAGATTAGTGGATGCTGGATTGATTGAAGAAGGCACGAAAGGCGAGCTAAAAAAGCTTTGCAACCCTCTGAATACATCTGAAGACGTGACTTCAACGGCTTTGTACCACGGCCATCTCGAAGAACTCAAACTTGCAGAGCTTGCACTTAAGAATCGTCACGTCCTTGACCGAGACTTTTCATCCGTGATGGTCGCGATTCCGAGTGAAAAGATTCAGGAAGCCAAGTCAATCATCCGTAAGTTCAGGCGTGAGTTCGCCGAACTTTTGGAAAATGGTGAAGGCGATGAAGTTTATAACCTTGCTATTCAGTTCTATCCGCTAACGCAACGCAAGACGCGCGAACCAAACATAAAGGGGAAACAATGCGACTAAACATGAGCTTTGTACTTGGTCTGTTGCTGAGTCAGATACCGATTCAATCTTTAGCGTCGTCTTCACCACTCTTTGGCAATGAACGCGGCAACGGCGGTGATGCTGTGGTTTGCATGAAGTCGTCACAAGACTTGGTCTTGCTGCGTGCAGCAGTTGCTGGAGGGCGTTCTCCCTTTGCTGACCCCACGATCAAAGCAGCGGTAACGAGCGTACAGATTTTGGATGTTTTCGAAAAACTTCGTCCACAAGGTTTTCCGCCGCGAGTGCCGACACTGGTCACAGTCTCTTCTGATATCGGCCAAGAAGTTAAGCGGTTAATTGAACGCATGAAACTCGTGTCGAAATTGGGGGATCGATTGATCACCGCAATGCAGCAGATACCCACGTCGGGATGGCGTGCGGCCGATGGAGTCGTTTCTATTGATGACTCCCAACAAGATTTGTTGTTTCCGGAGAATTGCGCGTTGGTGCAGGCGGCCGTGCGCAATGACGTGACCGTTAGTTACGATGCCGGATTATTCATGATGTTGGATGATCTGAACCGCGTGGCCTTAGTCTTGCACGAAATAGCATACAAAGTAGCTGCTGAAATGGAGCAAAAATCATCTCGTGCTCGCCTTGCGGTCGGATTGATGTTGGATGCAACGTCTCTGGAAGTTGCCGACCCTTATGATATCCATTTGCAAGTTCAGCCACTGGACAAGGACGGATTTGCCATCCACGTAAACGGCAAACAAAAACTTTGGGTTAGTTCGATCAAAGATGTGTCACCGCGCGGCATGGTGTCACGTGGAGTGCTTCTGCCCAGTTTGAAGCAAACGATTAACATCGGTGCTTGGCGTTATGAAAGCTCGGGCGAGACGACGTCGGAATATAGACGCGAATTTTCGGTTCTCGAGACCGGCGACATCGAATTCTATCCAGACGGCAAACTGTTGAACGCGGACTTGGGGACTGAAATCACAGGGGAATTCTCACACAAGGACGGCATTTTCAATTGTGGATATTGCTCCGGAAAACTGCCGCAGATTGCGCAACCATTGCGAAGTTCAAAGTTTGAAATATTGGAGGATGGTCGGCTCAAGTCTGTTAGGTACGGCGGAGACGGATCATTGAGTTTTGCCAACCATGGCACCGTTTTCAAAGGAAGCGACTTTTCGTTTTTTCCTAGTGGCAATGTCGAGTACGTCCGAACCACCGAATACGAGATCGAGGTAAACGGTGTTACCTATCCTTTGGGCACGCCCAATTTTACGAATCAAGTGGCGCAAATTTGGATGAATGACGACGGCTCTTTGCGAGAAATCATTGCTGGCAATCATGGCTACAGGACCTGTGAGTGGCTCACTCTGCCCTTGGCTGATGGATACGTGGCAAAGGTTTTGAACTTTCATTTTTATTTTGAGCGAGGAGCGTTGGTGCATGCCAACCTTGGCTCAGATTGCTATTTGGAGAATCAACTTTTGCACAACTCGCTATTGTCTGCGGAACGTAACGCGCGGCATGTGAAGTGGGTCAAATTTTCGGCAAATGGTCAGATAGAAAGCATGAAATTTGGCAACCGCGGCGAGTTAAAGGACTCATCGACATCGGGTTCGTGGCAGTTCGTGGGGCCGATAGAGCTTACTTTCAGTGATGAAGGAGGTGTCCTATGAATATCAATCTAACTTTTGGCGCGTGTGTTGCCGCACTTTCGATTGCTTGCAACGAACCAGCTACCAGCAAACTTAAAGTGGATCCGCCGACTTGGAATGAGCAGGGCAAGGCCTATGGTGCCGTCATCGCATGTTTTACTTCTGAAGATCAGCGCGCCGTCGCATCTCGTGACATTGAACAGTCGTCGCGATTAGGATCGGCGTCCACTTGGCAAGACATGATCGTTTCTGCGCAATCACTTGCGGTCTATGAATATCTACTCCCCACGGGGTTACCGCCACGGGTGCGCGAGTTGGCTGAACTCTCAGGAGATGTTGAGCTAGACGTGACCAACACCATTGTTCGATCGGAAAAAGCCGCGGGCTTTTCGCCTGAGCTTCAGGTGGTCCTGACTCATTTCCCACTAAAACGATGGAGTGCAGCAAGAGGTGTGCGCAGCTTAGTTGAAGAAATCAATGTGTCGGTGCGGTTGCCGACAAATTGCTTAGCGGTCAATTCCATTGTGGCAAACGAGTTTGGCGTTGTGTACGACGAGCGTGTGTTTGCTCAACTTGCGACCGCTGACAAAGTGGCAGTGATTTTGGAGCAACTCTTTTCGCAGATAACGCAGCGGCGCAACGTGAGCCAAGTTGCATTGCGGACTTTGGTCGGCAATATGTTGGGCAAGCAGGGGCTAGAAGAAATGGGTACTGCCGCTTTGACGCCTTTAACCGCGCAATTTCAATTGTCGACCCATCGTATGATGGTGGATGGAAAAGACGTCTGGGTGTGTGGACAAAGCGTTGATCCTTACCAAGAAAATCTCATTCGCGATCAAGTCGTGCTGGCGCAGCCATCGGAGTTTTCGATTGATGGCTGGTCGTATTCTTTCCGTCATGCGCCTGGTTGCATTTCGTGGGATAGTTATGCCTTGAAGGGGCGCAATAATGTCTTTCAAGAAATGCGCGTGAATAGAGCGGTGCGTGGGGAGATCGAACTATCGGGCGATATGACATTGATTCGCGAGCAAGATGGCTGGAAACACAAATACGGTCGCTACAAGATCACAACAAAGTCCGAAAACCACGAATGGCTTGGTACGCCGGCATTCGATGGAGAGGAGTTGGTTGGTTTTAACTTTGACGGCATGGAAGTGTTTCAATCTCCCATCTTGGAAAAGATCAGCGACCTGCAAATCGCCCATGGTGCGCGTGTGATCTTTTATGCAGGTACCGCGCAGATAAAAGAGGTGAGCAGGGTCGTCGGTACGGTAAAATTCAACGGCGTCTGGCACCAATCGCCTGATCGGCAGGGTCAGACATTTGGATTGAAGTTGAATGAGAATGGAAATATTTCCGATCTAATTCCGTAAACTCATTAGGATGTGGAGCTAAGATTACAGCTCCACGCGAGAAACGAGTTCGTAGGTCATGTTCACTTCGTAAACCGTCGTAGGATCCATGTGACAGCTTTGGTTGTTTGTCATGAAACACGAACCGTTACCGCCGACATAAATAAGCGGTTGAGCCGCGTTGCCGACCGTCGTGAGCGGTACAAAATTCTTAAAGATTAATTTGTCGGCAAAATCTAGGATTCTTAGATTGCCATCTTGTCCATAAGCGGCACTGCCGGCCTTTTTAATCAGTCCAAACCCCGTACTTGTTTCGATGTTATAGCTGTGAATCGAAACGCCATATATGCCATGCGCTGGATCGTCTTTAATGGTGTACAACTCGACGCGTACATCAAAGTCAGATCCTGAGTCTGGTCGATAGTGCAGCACGTACGTATCCTTCATCACGATTTGCTGCTCTTTGTGAATGACGGGAGTCAAATCTACCATCGGAGCCTCAATGCTGTACGTATCGGTTGCGCCTTGGCAGAACGGTGCTTCTTCCGCCGTAGGCTGTCGCATGGGCTCGGATATCGAAATTGCTGAGGCGTAGGGGCAACTCAACGATTTTCGAATATTGGATGGATAGGTGCCAGCCGTTCCCCAGATCGATCCGCTCGCTGTCTTGGAGCCGGTGACGAGCTTGTCGGGGTTGAAGGCGAGATCCAGTCGATACTTTTTCTTTGCGGCGACATCGTCGGCGGTGATTTACAGCGGCGTTGTAAATTTAAACTGGGCGCCACCGTTGTTGTGAAACAGTATTGCTTCTTCAGCCGGTCCGGCAGTGATGTTGCTCACTTTAGAAACCAGTCGTGGTAATCCGTCCGATCCCGTGCGCACCAATTCAAGAGGAGCGTCTTTTGTGTAGAGCTTGGTATTGGATCCGTCGAAGATGTTTACGACGCCTTTAACTTTGAACGGGCGAAACCAGTTAACGTAGCCGTAGCGATAGGTGCCTGTGTTTGCACTGCCAACCTTTGCAGATTTGCTCAGCCGTTTGATGGCTTCTGGATCCATCAAGTCAACATAGAGTTCGTCATTGGCTTTGGCTTCGCAATAGCCGAACGTGTCGTAGTGAATGTCGGGCTACTTGGCCATATCAAAGTTGTAGACTTCAAGGCACTTGGTGCTGGGGTTTTGATTGGAATCGTCTTCGCAAATGCGGATCGATTACAAAAGGTATTTCATTGAGACTAGATCGCTCATGTTCATATTGCCGACGTCCGCCAATGGCAGAGCAAGTGCGCCAGGGGCCACGAAGTTTACGTCGACCGTCGCGCCATCGTCATTCATCGAAGTGCTTGGTGGTGGATGATAGCCACCGTCATCCTTTAGATCTTCATCTTCATCGACAGCAATCGCTCCGCTTTTTTCGTCGCTTTTTGTTTCTTTGACTGATGAATCTTGCTCATCGGAAGGCGGCGGTTCGCAACCCAACTGAAGAAAGAGCAATAATGTCGAAATATAAGCGGTCAAAGGGCTGACGAACCTATTTGGCATAAATCCTCCGATTTCTTGCGATTGAATCGGTTTTAGCCACCACGAACTTTAGAGGCGGCAAGATGGCGTAAGCGACTTGGCCAAAGATCTGGTAGAACGGTCGGCAATTTGTTGCTTATTTTTTAATCAACGAACCCGTGACAATGTAACTTTCATCGACTGCATATCCGTGATACTACAAGGAATCCTGCTCAAATTTCGGGTTTTGCGGAGTGCTGATGTTGGATCGCAAAGATTGGTGGACCGCGCTGTGGATTTCATGGCGTCACTTGCGCACGAAACAGCGTCGCGCTGGTCTATCATTTTTGACGACCGTTACCATCGCAGGCGTGTGCATTGGCGTCGCCGCACTCATCATTGTTTTGTCGGTGATGGGTGGATTTGAACAAGATTTGCGTCGCAAAATGCTTGCGGGTCAGCCCCACTTCGAAATCATGAACAAGAGTGCCGCTGCGGGATTCAGCCTCAAAGAGTTTCCACTAGAAACATTTCAACAAACGTTTCCCGAACACAGTGAGATCGAACCGTTCGTGCAAGCGGACATTGTTTTGAAGCACGGCCAGCACCTGTCTTCGGCGACCATTTTCGGAATCGATCCGGCTCGCGAAGCGCACTTGTGGGGCTTTGGACAGGTGGTCGCGCGTGGCGAATTCAAAGATTTGACCAAGACACATCCTCCAATTGTTTCAGCAGAAAAAAATCCACCGAAGTGGCCGGGAATTTTGCTTGGCGAAGGATTGGCGGCGCAACTCGGTGTGGATATTGGCGACGAAATCATTGCGATCAATCCGCAGGGTGCCACGCAAGTGGGGTCGGTCATGACGGGTGGAACGCTCTCGCGGCACTTTGTTGTAGTTGGGATGTTTCGTACGGAAATGTTCAACTACGATTCGCGTTGGGCTGTGGTAGATTTGCCGCAAGCTCGTAAGTTCATGGCTGATTACGATGAGTCCCTCGACCGCGACGAGTTTGTTAGCGGCGTGGCGATGAACTTCGAAGATCCCTACATCGTCAGCAAGATCGAGCCGCGCATCAAATCGTTTGAAGGTCTTGAAGTGTTGACGTGGGAAGAGGTGAATTCGTCACTCCTCTTTGCACTCAAGCTGGAAAAGTTCACCATGGGTGCGATTTTGATGTTGATCGTTGTCGTCGCAGCTTTCTCGATCAGTGGCACGATGATGATGAACGTCTATCATCGCCGCACGCAGATTTCGCTGCTGAGATCGTTGGGCATGAGCAAGCGTGGCATCGCCAGGCTATTCATGGTCCATGGGGTTTCTATCAGCGTCGTTGGTGTCATTGTTGGATTGGTCATTGGACTTTCGGTGTGCACAGTCATTCATTACTTCCAATTCATCAATTTGCCGGCCAATGTTTACTACCTGAAGCGTTTGCCAGTGAAGTTTTTACCGTCAAATTATGTAGTGATTTGCATGTCGGCGATTGTATTCGGCGTATTCGCATCACTTTATCCTGCTATGACAGCGGCTCGCCAAGAGCCCAGCGAGGGGTTGCGCTTTTGATGAGTCATTCCAACCAATTTGCCATCGTCGCACGTAATCTGCACAAGCAGTACGTCATCGAGTCGCAGATTGTTCACGCACTGAACGGTGTTGATATCGAAGTCCCAGCGGGTGGTGTCGTTGCCATCACAGGTGAGTCGGGAGCCGGAAAATCAACAATGCTGCACGTCATCGGTACGCTCGATCGTCCGACCAGCGGCAAACTTTTTCTTAACGGCACCGATGTTTCGACGATGCCTGACAATATCGTTTCGACTTTTCGCAATAGCACGGTCGGCTTCGTCTTCCAGATGAACAACCTGTTGCCCGAGTTTACCGCGTTAGAAAACGTCATGCTGCCCGGCCTAATTGCGGGACACAGGAAGGCCGAAATTGTTGAACGCGCTGCTCGTCTGCTTGCGTCAGTTGGCCTCAGCAAGCGTGAGAAGCATCGACCCGGTGAACTTTCCGGTGGCGAACAACAGCGCGTTGCCATCGCGCGTGCGCTAGTTATGGCACCACCGATTTTGCTCGCCGACGAACCGACGGGCAACTTGGATAGAAAAACTTCCCACCAGATCCGTGATCTGCTGGTTGAACTTTGCATGTCGCATCGTGTCACGATGATGCTCGTTACTCATGATCTTGAACTGGCTCGTTTCCTTCCCGCACGAATCGTGATGGAAGATGGTCGCGTGCTCAGTAAGGAGGGCTTTTGAAGTCGTTCCTTCGTAGACTTTTGTGTGTTGTTCTTGCTGCAACGGCCATGGAAGCTATGGCCGCAGAAAGCATCACGGGCATCCAAGTGCGCGGCAACGCCAAAGTGGAACCGGATGCGATCATCACGATTCTTGATTCGCGCATTGGTACCGTATTGGACAGCAAGAAGATCCAATCCGATATTAAGAAACTCTTTGAGCTCGGTTACTTTTCAGACGTGCGCGTGTTCAAGAAAGAAAAAGACGCGGGCGTTGAGTTGATCGTCGAAGTCGTCGAAAAACCTGCAATCGTCGGTATCGAGTTCGATGGTTTTGAAGAAGTCACCTCTGACGAGTTCAAGGACAAGCTTGAAACGAAGCTTTACACCATCGTTAACGATGCGACCATCGCGTCCGACTTGCGCGTCATTGAGAAAAAGTACGCGGAAAAGGGTTTCTTTCTCGCGTCCGCCTCGTATCGTCTCGAACCAAAAGGTCCGAATGAAGTCGTGCTCCATTACGTTGCGTCCGAAGGTACCAAGGTGCGCGTCGGCGACGTTGAAATCTTGGGTAACAAGTTTTTCACTGATGCTGATGTCATCGACAAGTTGATGAGTAAGCCACTTACGCGCGGTGCGGCGTACTCTTCCGTCGGGTCGATGTACAACGATGAGTTCGTCAATCGCGATCTGGAATTCTTGTCGCTGTACTACCGTGACTTCGGTTTTGCAAAGGTGAAGGTCGCCAAGCCGATCATCCAACTCGATGCTGATCGCCAATTTGCCTCGATCACGTTTCAGGTCGAAGAGGGCGAACAATACAACGTCGGTTCGATCGAACTAGCGGGTGACCTGCTTTATCCGAAAGAAGAACTGATCGAAGCAATGAAACTGAAGCCGGGCGAGCTATTTCGCTATTCGAAGTTTCGCGCTGACGTAGAGATGCTCATCGATAAATACGGTGACCTTGGTTACGCCTTTGTTGACGTCGATCCCCGTACGCCTTTTGATGATCAAAATCGCACGGTCGCGATCACCTATAATTTGACCAAAGGTGAGAAGGTCTATTTCGGCAAGATGTCCATCACTGGTAACGGCAAGACTCGCGATAACGTCATTCGTCGCGAAATCACCGTGGCGGATACCGAGCTTTATAGCGGCACCAAGTTGCGCGAATCAAAAGCGAACGTCGAGCGTCTTGGATTCTTTGAAGAAGTGCAGGCGATCAAATCACGTGATCCGAACCGCCAGAATGTTCTCGACTACAATTTTAAAGTAAAAGAGAAACCAACCGGTCAGTTACAAGCGGCGATTGGTTACCAGCCAGAGACAAAGGGTGGTTCTGAGTCGTCAGTGTTCGGCCAAGGCCGCTACAACGAAGAGAACCAGTCTGGTCGCGGTTGGAAGGCAAACCTCACCGGTAAATGGAATGGCGAGAAAAGCTACGACGTAAGTGCCGGACTTACCGATCCGCGCGTGAACGATTCCGACTGGAGCTTGGGTTTTAGTCTGTTTACCAAAAACGAAGTCGTAAAAGTCACCAGCGACATCGAAGTTACCGAACATCGCGATGGTGGTTCCGTTACTGCTGGACGTACTTTGTTTGAACAGGTGCGCGGCAACGTCACCTATCGCATGACCAAGATCACACAATCGGCGAGCGCATTTCTTTTGAGTCGCTTCAAAGAAGATGGCACGTCGTCGGCCATGATTTTTGGGTTACGCCGCAACAAGACGAACAATTACATCGATCCTACGTCCGGTTCTGATTTGCAGATCAATCAGACCGTGACCGGCGGTCCATTTGGTGGAGATCACCAATTCATGGAATCGTCGTGGGACGGCTCGGTCTACATCCCGTGGGATTTCACCGAGTCGTATCGAACTTATTTCCGTTTCCACAACATCCTTAGCTACATCTATCCTTACGGTGGACGTGAAGTCCCCTTGTTTGAACGTTACAAACTCGGTGGCCCGATGGACATGCGCGGTTACGACTATAAGAAGATCGGACCGACATTCGGCATTTTGCAGGCGCCCGGAGGCGGCGTGTCGCAGTATCCAAAGGGTGGCGACAAGCAATTCGTTTTCCAAGCGGAATATTTCATGCCGCTCATTCAGGAAGCCGGGATCAAAGCGATCTTCTTTGCCGATGCGGGCAATGTTTATGACGATCATGAGCCAATCAATTTGGGAGATCTCAAATACGATTACGGCTTTGGTTTACGTTGGATCACTCCCGTTGCGCCATTTCGTTTTGAATGGGCGTATCCGGTCGAAGACGGCGTAGTGGGTGAGCAGAAGTTTATTTTCTATTTAGGCTACTAATTCTTTCACGGCGTAAGCCACACAAGGGAGTTTGTTATGAAAGTCGCAATTCTACGAGTTCGTCACATTTTGGCGGTCATGGCTTATTTGGGTTTTGCATCCACAGTCGCAGCGGTTACCGGTGCCGTTGACGCGAAGTCCGCGGGCAAGTACGGCGTCATCAACATGCAGCAAGTTATCTTGAATGTAGAAGAAGGGAAGGTCGCACGCGGCAAGTTGGAAAAAGAAATCGACAAAAAAGAAAAAGAGTTGATGGAACAAAAAAAGCAACTCGACAAGATGAATGAAGAGTGGAAGACGCAGGGCGCGTTATTGAGTGAATCAGCGCGCATGCAGAAGCAACAAGAGTTCCAAGAAAAATTCTTGGCACTTCGCAACGAAGAAATGGCGTTCCAGTCAGAGATCAAAAAGAAAGAACAAGGCGCCACACAAGAGATCGCCATCAAGGTCCAAAAGCTCGTCGAAAAATTAGCAAATGAGAAGGGTCTCGAAGCCGTTTTCGAAATCAATACATCTGGCCTAATGTTTTTGAAAGATCCAGTCGATTTGACCGAAACCGTGGTCTCTGCGTACGGAAAAGCACATCCAGCCACCGCCAAGAACGAGAGCAAGGACGAAGCTAAGAAAGAAGAAAAGAAGTAATTCGCAGGGCTGATGAAGGAGAGCTGAGATGAGTAATGATTTTGTTCCACCAACCTTACCGATGGACGTGCGCGGCATTGAACGTTGCATCCCCCATCGCTATCCTTTTTTGTTAATCGATCGCGTCATGGAGTACACGGTTGGTGAGCGCATCGTCGCTTTGAAAAATATCTCGGCAACGGATTCGTATCTACAGGGTCACTTTCCCAATGACCCTGTCATGCCCGGCGTACTGATCGTCGAAGGCATGGCGCAGGCTTCAGCGGTGTTGGGCAAACTTACAGATCCTGAATGTACCTCGGTCTTGTTGACGGAGATTTCAGCATCCCGTTTCCGCCGCAAGGTTGTACCCGGTGATCAGTTGCGCATTGAAGTGAAAGTGGTGAAACGTCGCAAGCCGTTTTACTGGTTTGAGGCAGAGGCTTTGGTTGACGGTGAACAAGCAGCAACCGTCAGTTTCTCTGCTCGCTTAACTTGAGGGTCAGATGCAGATTTTCCAAGAACAAGATCACAAAGAGTTGGCCGCACGCGGCGTGACCGTGCATCGCAATGCAGTCGTCGCTGCAGGTGCAGAAATTGCCAGTGGTTGTATCATTGGGCCAGGGGCAATTGTTGGGCCAAAGGTTAAACTTGCCAAGGGTGTTCAACTCGGTGCCGGCGCTGTCGTCGAAGGTCGTACCTCCGTGGGGGCCGACACCAAGATTTATGCTCACGCAACAGTCGGCGTGATTCCTCAAGACCTGAAGTATCGCGGCGAAGAAGCGACTCTTGAAATCGGCGAGCGCAACCAAATCCGTGAATACGTCAACATTTCCATCGGCACTGAAGGTGGCGGCGGCTTGACCAAAATCGGTCACGACAATTTGTTCATGGTTTATACCCACGTTGCTCACGACTGCATCATTGGCAGTCATTGTATCTTCGCTAATTCAGTACAATTGGCAGGACATGTTATCATTGAAGACGGCGTGGTTTTTGGCGGCATGTCCGGTGCGCACCAGTTCACGCGCTATGGGACCATGGCGATGATTGCCGCGGGTTCGGTTGTAGTTCAAGACGTGCTTCCGTACTGCATGGTCCAAGGTGACCGCGCAGCTGTTTCAGGCTTGAACGTCGTTGGGTTGCGAAGAAAAGGACTTAGCCAAGCAGAGTTTTCGTCCATCAAGGAAGCGTTCCGTTTGGTGTTCAAAGAGAATTTGACTCTGGAAGAAGCGGGAACGCGCATCCAATCTGATGTTGAAGCGACCAGTTACCGAGATGAGTTCTTGCGATTCCTACAACAAAGCAAGCGAGGCATTTGTCGTTGAAACGTGAATTTCAAAAATTATTGATATGTGCCGGCGAACATTCAGGTGATTTGATTGCTGCGGAACTCGTGCTGGCATTCAAACAAACGCATCCGGACTTGCAAGTGGCAGGCGTCGTTGGCGACGCGATGCGCAAGGCCGGTGTATCCGAATTCATCGGTATTGAATCACTCTCGACCATGGGCTTTAGCGAAGTTGTTAAGCGTATCGGTGAGTTTCGCATTTTAGAAGCTCGTTTGTTGGAGCAAATTGATCGGTTCCAACCGCAAGTCGCGGTGTTAGTAGATTTTCCGGGTTTTCACATTCGCTTGGCCGAACAGCTGAAGTTGCGCGGCATCAAAGTCATTCAATACGTTGCACCCAAACTGTGGGCATGGGGTGAAAAAAGAATCGGTTCATTACGAGACAACTTCGACATGATCCTTGGAATCCTGCCCTTTGAAGAAAATTTTTTCGTCAGTCGCGGAGTGAACTACAAATACATCGGTAGTCCTCATGTAGATCGCGTTAATCGCGTTTCTATTCGCAAGGAAGACCTAGGTTTTTCCTCCTCTGCGAAAGTGTGTTCGCTCCTTCCCGGAAGCAGAACTTCCGAACTTGAATATATTTTGCCTTTGCTTATCGACATCAAGAAACGTTTGAACGAAAAGTTTTCAGACCTGAAGTTTGTGATGCCACTTGCGCCCAATATGCAGCCATCCGCGTTGCGGTCAGTCTGCGAAGACATCGGCATCGGGTCGCAATTGGCTTTAAGTCCTGCTGACAAGAATGCGCGCATCGGCAGTTTGGCCGGAATTCAAATTTACCAAGGTATGAGCCTTGAGCTCATGGGCATTTCCGATGCTGCAGTGATCGCATCCGGCACGGCGACTCTAGAGTCGGCATTGATCGGATTGCCCACGACTGTTGTTTATCGCATGAGCGCTGGTTCGTTCGATTTTGCCCAGAACGTGGTGAAATGCAAATATGTTGCTTTGGTCAATTTGATTCTTGGTAAAGAGGCTGTGCCCGAGTTTTTGCAGAATGTTGATGCCGGCCATGTCGCAGAAGTCATGCAGGACCTTCTATCCGGAGGCCCAGCGCAGCAGGCGCAAGAAAAGTGTTTCGCCGAACTTCGTGAGACGCTCAAGGGAGACGCGAGTCGTCGCGCTGCCGCTGAGATCGTTCGCTTTCTTGCCGATGCCTAGCATCGGCTAACCCCAATGAGCAACTTGCCCATGACGCACAGCGAAAACTTGATGAAATCACGGTTTTGGCGCGAAGGCGTCATGCCTGCGCTGCGGCAAAATCGCCATCGTTTGCTGATGGCTGTGTTTGCATTGGTAATTCTTGCGGCGGCCAATGCTGTGGTCGTCTTCTCTTTTGGGCCAGTGTTTAAAATTCTATTTGTGAGCGATTACGCTGCATCCATTCGTTTGCTGGATTTGGTCGGGTTAAATGTCGATCACGTGCTCGCAGCTTGGTTCGACTTTGAAGTGCAACGTTCGCAAATTGTGCGATGCGTGCCCATTTTGCTGGTGGTTGCTGCCGGTGCGAGAGCATGGGCGTCGTACGCATTTCAAATGCAGCAACAAGTTGTGTCCGCGAATGTGTCGATGGGCGTGCGCAGCATGATGGTCGAACGGATTCTTGGGCGACCGTTTCGGGATTTGCGCAACACCGGCGCCGGTGAGTGGATGAGCATCGTCATGAATGACGTAGCGGTGGTCCAGAGCCGGCTCATCGAAGTTATGATTGCTCTTATGCGAGACATCAGCGTTGCCACAGCCGCAACGCTTTCGTTGTTTTTGATTAATTTTCGCATGGCATGTGTGATCGTTCTGGTCTTGCCGACAATGGTTTTTGCCATGAGCAAAGTTGGCGCGGTCCTCCGCCATTACGCGGATTCGATCCAAACGGATATGCGCAAATTGGCGACGCAACTTCTTGGTTTAAGGCAAAGATTCGATTTTGTTCGTAGCCAAGGAGGTGAGGCGACAGAAACAAGTGCATTGGTGCAAACTTCCACAAACATGTTTGACGCGGTCAAGCGACTAATGCCCATTCGAGTTTCATTTGCGCCGGCGGCGGAGATGTTTGGGTTTTTGTGTTTCGCCGCCATATTGAATCGCTTGGATATTGTCGAAGGAGGGGCGCGCGAAGGCACGAATGTTATGCAACTGCTCGTTGCTGTCGGCATCGCGTTTAAACCCTTGAAGGGCATCGGTGATGATCTTTCACAACTATTTTTGGCCAAGGGGATGTTACGACGGATATTCGATGTCTTTGGATTTGAGGAAAGCCAAGCAGCAAAATATGCAAAAGGTCATGGAGTTGTTACGACGGCAGAGCTGAGTGGTGAAAGCTGGAGTGTACGCCAAGACAAACACGTATTGATCCGTGTAGATGGTGGAGTCAGACTGGGTGTTGGTAAGAATGTCTGCATCGTCGGCCCCAGTGGTAGCGGTAAATCTACGCTCATCAAGAGTTTGGCGGGACTGCTTGAACCCGAGTCGTGGGTGGGAATGAACGCGGATTGGAGTGATTTTTGGCGAACGACATCCTTTGCCAGTCAATCGCCATTTTTGTTCCAAGACACTATTCGTAGCAACTTGTTTTACTGCGCATCGAAAGACGCGTTGTCAGCATCTACTTCCCAGTCTGACAAAAGGGTTTCAGAAGTATTGCGGGGACTTGGCTTGGATGAGTGGATTTGTTCACTGCCGCAGGGTTTAGACACAGTTATCAATCCGATGGTGGGAAGTTTGTCAGGCGGACAGTTGCAGCGCCTTGTTTTGGCGCGAGCCATTTTGCGCGATGAAAAGTCGGTTTGGTTGTTTGATGAAGCGACGTCTGCTGTTGAAGCCACCCTTGACCGCAGCATCTGGGCAAACGTTTTGCGATGGGCCAAGCAGCACAAAAAAGGTGTGGTAGCAGTTTCGCATCGTCTCGATGGACTTCACGAGTTTGATGAAGTGTGGTTTTGTGAAAATGGTCGACGCATCTATTGCGGAAAGCATGCTGACTTGATGCGGCATGATCGATATCGCGATTTTGTTTCGGCGGGGGTTGGGACCGCGTGAACTCATCCCTTTCAAATTTACTTTTGCGACAAGCGTCATTGCCGGCGAGCGCAAAGAGTTTTATCTTTGTCATGATCATGATGCCTGTCAGCTTGCTGTTTCGCTTTGTTGTGCGCTTGCGCAACTTCCTGTTTGATATCGGTGTTCTGCCGCAAAAGGAATTGCCCGGAATCGTTGTCTCAGTCGGAAATATTCACGCGGGCGGCGTAGGCAAGACTCCTTTTGTTATCGGCATTTGTCGAGAGATGCGAAACCGAGGCACGCACGTGGCAGTACTGACGCGTGGCTACGCCCATCGGTTAGACGGCGACGCAACCGCTGTTTTAGTGAACGGCGAATTCAAACTAGGATTTGGTTTTGCGGGTGATGAGGCGATGGAGCTTTCGTTGGCCCTACCAGATGTCCCCATTGTTGTTGGTGCAGACCGTCATGCGACCGCGCTGAAAGTTCGAAGCATGATAGCTGAATTCAGCAACATTACTCATTGGGTCATGGACGATGGGTTTCAGCATCGCCGATTGTGGCGTGACCTAGACATCGTCTTGCTTCCGGCTGATCGCGACTTGTCGGAAGAACGGTCTATGCCACTTGGGATGTTGCGGGAACAAATGTCTTCACTATCACGTGCTTCCGTGGTTGTTGCCGTCGGTGGAAATGGCAGGCCGACGCCATCGTTTCCAGCAGTTGTGGCGTCGAAGTCATTCGAAAAGCGAATCGTAGCTCTCAAGCAAGTTGCGGGAGTTCATATATCTGGTTCCGTCGTTCCACAGAACACTGTGGCCGTTTGCGGACTAGGTCGTCCCGAACAATTTTTTAGCGATCTGCGTAATTTTGGTGTCAACCCAGCAATGACTCTTGCGTTTGCTGATCATCACGAATTCGAAGCATCTGATTTTGCGAACTTGCCAAAAGAAATGACCTACCTAATCACGACCCGAAAAGATTTTTTGCGGTCGACCGAACTATTTCGAAATCTCGGGCGGAGCGTCTATGTGGCTGAATTGGCCATGCAGGGGCCATTCGGCGAAATTTTGGCAAAATTGCAATAGTCGAAACAATTCTTAGTGTTTCAATTTAATTGCCGCCATTTACAATTGATGCTTCATGTCTTGGAAGCGTTGATATTCAGTGCGTACCTTGATTTGGTTCGTGGCCTGTCCTTATAATTGTAGACGATACAAAAAGAGTCGTTTCATTGGTTGCATGGAATTCTTGTAAAGTTTTCTGGGATAGCGCCGAAGTACATGGCGAGATTTGGTGTTTCACCATGGTGACAAGGGGCAGAAAAGAATCTGCCGATAAGCCACAGGAGTTGGGCGTATGAGCGATCAGCAAAGCAATCAGACAGGTTTTGGTAGCACTTTCTCTGGACAAGGAGGAAATGCGCAAACCAATCCTTTCACTGCGGATCTGAAGGGTGAGTTTTCATCTAACTTCGGTACCAATACAAATGCAGTCAGCCAGATTTTCAAGGAAGGCGGATTTGCTTCACAGCGTCCGACCAAGCTGATCATCGCTGGCGTTGTTGTTGTTTTGATTGCGGTGGGACTCGGCATCTACTTGATGCGTGACACCAGCAGCACAGATGAAGCGTTGCCGTTCGATGAAACAGCCGAAACAAAAGACGAAGCAACGGAAGAAAAGCCAGCTGAAGACGCGGCCAAGACCGAAGAACAAGCTGCCGCGCCCGCCGAAGGTGCTCCAGCAGAAGGAACAGCAGCAGCTAACGACGCAGCTCCTGCACAGGAAGCAGCTCCCGCGCAGCAAGCAACCGGTTCTGGCACGATCTCCATGATTACGCCAAACGACGGTCAAGCTTGGACATACGATGAAACAAAGGGCGGCGCACCATTCAAGTGGGAAGGCGGCGGCGCAATCATCATTTCTCGCAGTTCGAACATGTCTCCTGAGTACATGCGCGTAACATCTGAGCGTGGTTCATTCACGTTCAAGAATCCATATCCCGGTACATGGTACTGGCAGGTCGAGAACGCAGACGGCAAGAGCGAAGTTCGCAGCTTCAGCGTTGCAAGTCCTTCGCGTCGTAATGTAACCGTAACGGCACCAGCTGCGGGTGGATCGCTCAGCGAAGGTGCAGTGGTTTCGTGGCAGGGTGACGACAAAGTCGCTTTCTACCGCGTTGAGTTTTCCAATTCCAACAGCTTTGCAAATCCTTCGTACCGCTTTGCTACTTCCGGCAACTCGGTGCAGATCACTGGCGTGACCGCGGGTCAATACCAAATGCGCGTCGCTGCCTTCTCGGAAGTTTCCGGCCGATGGGAATACTCGTCACCGATGACGGTTACTGTTCAGTAACCCAGCATTGGATTTTAGAGTATGAGTTTGGACCCACTTCTTCGGAGGTGGGTTTTGCATTTCTGGGTGATAGATGAGCGCTCAAGTTTCTCAAGAAAAATCTAAACTGCGCAAAGAGCTGATGCAAAAGCGTGACGCTTTTCCGTCGAAGGAACGGCAACGGTGGGATCAAGCCATTGTTCGTTCGCTTGAGTCATTCGCGACGGAACATCAGTCACAGCACATTTTTATTTTTTACGGATACAAGTCTGAGCCAAAGGTCCAAATCTGGGCGCAAATGGATGCGGCTCGCTCGCTGAAGTTTTATCTGCCGATCATCGATTCTGACGGTACAATGCAGTTTGCTCGTTGGAAAAATGGTGATTCAATGACGACCAACAAATATGGCATTAGCGAACCCACCGGAAAGACTTTGAGCCAAACTGAAGTGCAGAATCTTACTAATCTTCTCATAGTGGTTCCAGCGCTCGCCGTTGATAGTCAAGGATTTAGGCTCGGGTATGGTGGTGGTTATTACGATCGCTTTTTGGCGCAACATGAAAATGCCATGGCCATTGCGGTCACCTATAGCGGTCTTTGCAATGTGACTGTGCCGCGCGAGTCCTTCGATATGCCGGTGCGCGCGTGCATCACGCAAAGCGGAATTCGCAAAATCTGAGAAGTACGACAAATCGAACGAAGAGTCGTCATTTTGAGCGAAGCGAAGAATCTCAAGATACATCGCTTCGCTCTGTATGACGGGCTCGCTCTGTATGACGGGCTCGCCCGTTATGACGCATTTGCCGTTTTGCGATTGATCCCTCAAGGAATAACGACAATCACTCCGCCCATGCCTTGGCCGGTCTCAGGATCGGCATGTCGCGTGCAATAATATGCGAACGAGCCGACGACATCCATGACGCGTGTTTGATTTTCGGTGAAACTTTCGCCGGTCGAACGGAATGGGTTCACAATGCCGTCAATGTCGGCGGCCGCTTCGAGTGGGTGCTTGTTGCTTGCTGAAACAGTAACTTCGGTACCCGCTTTGACGATCAGGCAAGGAGGCGTGTAGCTAGAACCTTGAAAATGAATCGTCACGGACTTTTCAGCTACTTCGATGTAGTCGGATGCCTTTTCGCATTCGCCATATACGGGAAGGTTACTAACGGATTGGCCCATCGCGGGTTCACACAGTGCTACGGAAGTTATCAAAACGCGGATAATTTTTTTCATGAACGTTCTCCTTTGGTGTTTCATGTCCATGCAAGCATTAGACATCAAGGAGATGTGGATGGAACCACAGTTCATCAAACATCCGTGATGGGATTTGATGATGAACTGGGGGGATGTGATGGATATTAGCGCAAGGCCTTTTGAGTTGAAGATGTAGCGCTGATTTCGAATTGTGGCACAGCTAGCTCGGTGCTCTGCTTGGGCCAGCCCATTCGTCCCGTTTCCTGCACGGTCAGTCCGCTCAATGTTGCTCCCGATTTTGCGCATGCAGCGGCATCGAGACGGACTTTGGCGGCGGCTTCAAGTGACGTGCGTGGACGGATGCTCATTGCCTGATTCTGGCGAAGCATTTCGTAGGTCAGCTCGTTGCTGCCGTTGGCCTTGGCTTGAACGGGCGCGTCAGTTGTGACGATGAGCTCTTCACCACTTTTGCACGCAAAGCGCAATGTTGCCGTCAAACCGACGAGGGGAATGTTGGCATTGTTGGCAATCTCGATGGTGTCTCGCTGTTGCGGCTGGCCGGCGTTTAGCTTGAAATCGGCGGCACTTTGTTCTGCAACGATATTTAGTTTGAAAGGACTGACGATGGCGCGGCCAATACCGGCATCAAACAAAACGCGTCCTGTGAGTTGGCCGGCAAAAGTCTTCAATGCTTCGCATGATGGTTTGCTATCAAGTGCAAACGTGTTCTCCGAACCTGAATGTGTCCACGCTGTAAGCGTTTGACGGAGTTCGTCCGCACGCTGCCAATCGTAAAAGTTGGTGGTGGCTGTGCTCTTGCTGTGCAGGTCACCAAACAGACATTCGGAACCTGCAAAAGTTTGATCCAATTCGATCCACACCTTTGCAGCGCCAAGCGGTAGCGCGCGTTTTAGATTTAGGTCAACGATGACTGGAATCGGTTCGTTGCGTCTGAAAGTCAACGCACCGGTTGCATCGTCTTTTCGCATAGGCACGGATTCAAGTACGGTTTTGCCGGCCTTGTCTTGCCACTGGCTCTTTAGTGAATCAGGTACGCTGATCTTTGCTGTGCCGAAGTATGAAAAGTCCAAGGGCTTGAGTGATGTGCGGTTGCGAATCGGCGCACCCCAATCATCACCTTCAAAGAATAGATCTAGATTGGACATCGTATCGATTTGTTCGGTCGAGAGTTCGATCTCGGCGTGTTCGGCGTCGATGACCTTGGCACTGACCTGGGTCATGGGGATGATCTGTCCGTTTTGTGCTGCGAATGCGAAACGTGGATTTTCGCCGGCGAGGTTAAGCGTGCGAAGCTTAACGACGCAAAGCGCGCCCTTCTCAAAGGCAGCATAGCGAGCGCCGTCCATATTAAACGTCTGACCACCAGCGATGCGGCAGCTCGCACCTTCAACGGCGTCTTCTACGGCGTGTACGAAAATATCGGTCGGCACGGTGCCGCCCGTTGTCACCGAGTTAGAAGCGGTTTCGGCATCTTGTTCGGAGGCTGTCTGCTTGTCGTTGGTCTTTTTGGAGTTCGCACTCGGGCGCTCAAAGAAGCCACATGAACTAGCAAGTAAGGCAACAACGCTCAGCGTCGCACCGAAGCTGCCTCTATTCATATTCCTATGGTTCATATCCAGTCCCTCTCTGGGCATTCCAAACGAATCGTCTTCAATAAGCAATAGACGTACCAATTTGACCGCATGAGATCGTATGTAGTTATGTACCATTTGAGTCCCTGATTCGACTGATAAAATTGGACATTGCACGATTCCTTCGCCCAGCTTCAGACCGGCTTTGACTGGGATCGAAATGATACCGATTTGCGCCTTTGAAGGCATGTGATGGGCTTTTTAATACTATTTTAAACCACATGCAAATAATCAAAAATACTAGGCATTTTTAATGATTATTATAAAAAGCTTGAAATCATTTTAAAAATAATTTAAAAGACTGGATACATATATAAACCCGTACGTGAACCAATAATCGGGAGAAGCATCATGAGTACATTTCGTTCAAACTCAACTGTGTACAGTCTGGTCTGCGCGACAGCGATCTTCGCGGCAGCTTGCGGATCTGACAAAGACAAGAAGCCAGCTCAATCAGAGTCGGCCCCAACCGTTGAAATCACCGGCGTCCAAAATCAGGCAGGTGGATCCAGCCTCGTAACATACAAGGCCGATCAGACCGAAGTTACTTATGAATGTAAAGCAGAGCAGGGCAGCACTGTTGCTCAATGGGCAGCATGCCCTGAAACCGGATACGTTGTTCAGGGTATGAACGGAACCGTTCTTGTAAGCGTTCGCGCTAAGAAGGGCAGCAAAGTTTCCGCAGCGGTTGTTCGTATGATCACCCTCGGTTCTGAAGTTAAGCCAGTCGTTCCCGTCGGCGGTGAGCAAAAGCCACAGGCCGTAATCGCGGAAAAGCAAAACCCACAATCCGTAATGCAACAGAACGGCGAGATGCAAATTACTTTCACCGTATCTGGTGCTGACGCAAGCGCTGTTCGTTTTGAGTGTAAAGTAGGTGAAGACGCACAAGCTCGTTTCGAGCCATGTCAGTCGCCACTACGCTTGCAAGGTCAAATGGCAGCAGGCATTAAGAGCATCACCGTTCGTCCGATCCTCTTGTCCAACAATCAAGAAGGTATCGCCGACATGATCAACTTCGTAGGTGCACAGATGCCAACGCGTCAAGCGCCGACCGAAATGTTGCTCGGTAACTTCTACAAGTTCACAGTTCCACAAGGAATGCACGTTACGGAATACTCGTCATCCGCAACCATTGGTCGCACGATCGACGCATTCCGCATCCGTACTGAGTCGGACCCAACATACGTCGGTAACACACGTTGCGACGAATCATTCAGCACTGACTTCATGGCGTTGTCGCCTGCTGGTGAACCACTGAAGTATTGTAACTTCACACCAAACGACAACTTGTTCAAGTATTTGACCGATGCACGCTGGGCGAATAACCACTTGGCAGTTGGTACAGATGCAAGCGTTGTCGGTCAGAATCCACAAGCGCAAGAAGCTATCATGATCAACTTGTTCGACCAAGAGCCAGAATTCCGCCGCGAGCGCACACGTTTCTGGGATCTTTGTAAGAACGCAGTTGGTGGTCGCTTGGATGTTATCAATAACATCACATTGACCTTGAACTTCTGGGGTATGCCCGTACAAGCGAACTTCTGGACATGTACAACGGTTCTGTCGGTTCGTAAGCCAAACGGTCTTCCTGAGTATGCTTACTTCCGCGTTGGTACCTTCTTTATCACCGACCGTGACGAAGCAAGTGGCACGCAAGTAACCTCGGTTCCGGCAGGTGCACCGGTGATGGGTGGAATGCCAAACATGAACTGTGCAACATGTTCCTACAGCTTCCCACACTTGATGGAAGTTGTTTATGTGGCCCGCGCGAACGACACGAACATCACTTCGGGTTTCTTCGCACAGACCGCGCAGCGCAAGTTCATCCAGGCTCTTTCACCAGCAAATTACTAAGATTCGAAATCTGAATCGGTGTTGGGGGAAGCCCCACACCGAGGCAGAAACCGAAAGTTAGAGTTCCTTTTTTGATGCTACAAGGTTCACAAGGCTCCGAGGCTAAATACAGCCACGGAGTTTTTTATTTTGTGCTTCAGAATTGACGCACGATCTCGCAATCCTTCAGGTTATTTCCAGTGATTCGCCCGATAGGTGTGCGATATAGCCCCATCACACCAAACCTTTGGGGGCCCTATGAATTTTACAAAGTTATTTGCATTGATGATGTTTTCGGTTCTGTCATTACCAGCACTCGCATCCGACGGTGCAATTTACGACAAAAAAATTGAAAAATTTCACGAAAAAATTGGCAGCGGCATGGTCTATAAGAACGGTAAGCGAACGTTGAAAAGCTATCGTTCCTGTGCGTTGGTTGTCAGTGACTTCGCAACAGAAGCATTCGATCGAGATACATTGACGATCGCATTTGCAGGAAAGGCACTTGATAACAATTTAGGTGTGAATCCGCACGGACACTATGTTGGTGAACAGGCGAAAATGATGTGGGATGGTCCACTTTTTTACGATCCTACGACTGAAGAAAAGACAGTGAAAACTGAAGACGGCGGCTATGGATTTAGTTACTGTAATTCGGAATCGGAAACCGCATTCGCGGAAAATTGCGACGAATTGAAAGTGGATGAGAAGTCGTGGGAGCAAAGCATCGTTGTTTACCCCAAACGAGTCGAGCAGACAGAGATCTTTCGTAAGGGTAAGAAAGTTGTAACGACAAAGGTCGTTTGCCGCTTCAAGTAATCGTTGAAATTGAACTGAGATCAAAAAGGGGCCGTATTGGCCCCATTTCTTTTAGTTTGAACCGAAGTTGATTTGAGTCCCGCGAAGGGAATAGCTGATGCGATACGAAGCGTAATTCACACCGGTTGTGCGCGTTTCACCGTCGCCAAGTGGTAAATGCCATGTTTTGGTGAATGTAGTGGACGATGCGGCAAAGGTGTTCGTACCAGCCACGCGGCTGAGAACGAATCCATCCGATACGCGTGTTGATTGACCGCTATCGTCAAACAGGAACCAAATGCCTCCCGCAGACGAGTTGTTCGCTTCGCCTTCTCCTCCTATTGCAGAAATGAATCCATCAAGCTCTGTGGTTTCGACCCAAGTTCCTTTCTTGTTTGTGTAGAACTTGACTTCAACTTTGCTGATAACTTTGGTCGTCTCGTCAGCGGTGACTTTGAGCACGGGAACCCAAATCTTTGCTACGCCGGAGCTGTTGATTGGTGACGCAGAGGCAAGATCAAACTTGTATGTTTCTGACAGAGAGTTTGGACCGGCAACGGTGAGTTTCCAATCTCCCGCGGGAATTGCCTCTGTGAAACTAGCTCCGGAAAAAGGAATGAAGTTGAAATGATTATCGTTGTTGTATCCAAGATATGAGTCCGAAGTGGTTCCTGCTGTTGGTTCGCATTGCTTGCTCGATGTGCTGTTTTTAACGACGGTCAATCCCGTGTTGCTTACACCTGCGGCCGCAGTAACGGTGATGTTTCCGGTGATATTGCTGACGCCTTTGATATCAGAAGGAGGAAAGAACGTCAGGACGTATGGGTTGTTCGCTGCGCAGACATCATCGAAGTCATAGCTCGTGTTTTTCATGGCAATGATGAAAGAATAACCGTCATATGCCCAATCTGTCGGAGCATTGAACTTATTCAAAGACTTGTCGCCATCGCCGTCCCAATTGAAAGTAGTTTGTACATCGATGCAACGTCCTTCGGTTGACTCGCGATCGCAGTTTGCAATCATGTTTTTGAGGGAACGCAAAACTCCGCCGGTGTCTGCGAATTGTTCAGCGGTATCTGCAGAGATTCCGAGATCCTCAGCCGCTTGTGTTGCTGTGGTTGTACTCTTTGCATCAGTAGAGGTTGAATCTAGAGTTACGTCGCCGAGAGTTAGGTCATTATCGTCTTTTGACATGGGTAAGTTGAGCATGTTGGTATCATTGGACGTCGGCAAGCCTATGAAGTTTACAAACTGTTCGGCGTCCGCTTTTTCAGAATTCACAGCAATCAAGACAACATCTGTTACATCTTTGTTGTCTTGAGTAACGATCATACTGAACGAACCATCGACATCGACGTCGTTCGATTGCGCACGACCAAAATAGTTTGAATTGGCAGCGCCATTGTAAAGTGGAACGGCGACGATTTGATCTGGTTCGGATCCTGAAAGCAGGGCGGTGGAATTGAAGTCACCCGAAATGGCTAATGACCCTGATCCGGCAGAGCCGGTACCAGTACCGCTATTGGAACCACTCCAAGTTCCATCGTCGTTGCCCTTATCATTGTTTTCGCAGGCGACTGCTAAAACACCGATAGCCAACACGCAAATACGTAGCATGATCGTAGCGTTCATTATTGATATTCCTCCTCATAATTTGGTCTGCACAAGGTATTTTGTCACAATTTTGGACGGAAGTACTGCGAGATGGACAAGTGTAAACGTCCGTTGTTTGAGAATTTATGCACATGGCTCCGAGGCTAAATACAGCCACGGAGCTTTTTGTTTTTGTGGTTCAGAATTCGATGGTCGTCTATCTGGCTCACCCGATTTTGAGAGAATTCATAAAATCAAACAAAACTCAAATTTAATTCGATGTGCGCAGATTTGTTTGCGTCCATGTTGATGTCCTAGCGGCTTGCGCGACCCACACTTCGGTGTTCGCAATAAGCGAATATAAATCTCTAAATTATCTATTTATGCGAAGTCATATTCTGACGATATTATGGTTGGAGTCTAGCAAGAGGCCGGTTTTCAAAACTGAAACGAAAGACGGAGGAGCAAATGAAATCTATTTTAGGTTCGCACATCCAGGGCATCGTGGAATCGAAGGGCGGCATACATGTTACCGTATATGTCGAGCGAACGCCTGATGTAGCAGGTCGAGCATTTCAAATTCGGGAGGCTGTCGAAACAGCGAAAGACCTGATGATTAGTTCTGTCGCGGTGGAAGAAATTGACGAAATACTTTTGCCGTTTCGAAATCTCCTCGAGGAACAGAAAACTTTGCGAGGTTTGAAAGGCAATTTTGGAATCTTTCGACGCAAGGGTTTGTTCAGAATAATGCCCATTCCACATGACGTGGAGCATCTTGCTGTCGTTGCGGATACGTTTCATGTCAAGCCACTCCTGAAATGGTTACAGCATCACAATCGATTTGTCTGGATAGATTTGCGTTTACCACAATGGAATGTAATGGTCGGAGATAACTATCAAACCCGTAGTTTACCGACCATGAACTTTAAGGCGAATGCGGGTCCACTCGATCGTTATGAGTATGAGAGAGTAGTGCTTGATCAAGTCTTGGAACTTGGTGAACTTCGGAATGGAGGCAAGGATACCGTGATATTTTTGACCGGAGATCAAGACATCTGCAGTTCGGTAGCAAAAGTTTTGCGTCGCATCGGGCTGAGTATTAGGCATTTGCGCAATGTTGATCTGACCAAGTCACAGAGCGACGTCGTCGCCGTGATTCGCGCATTTCTTGCCAAGAGCAGTCTGCAGAAGTTTCACAGGACTATGCAAGATTTTGAAATTGCAGAGATCAAGCACCGACTTCCACTGACGGTGGCACAAATTGCAAAAATGGTTTCAAAAAACGAGGTGGCGAAGCTTCTGGTTGCCGATGATGTTAACTTATTCGGCAAATTCGAAAATCAAACTGGAAAAGTAGAATTACGACATCGGCAAAGAGATCACGAAGACGATGATGTCCTTGATGATCTTGCGCAGAGGGTAATACTGGACGGAGGTGAAGTTGTAGTGCTGAGTCGAGAGCAGATACCAGGAAAACAGCCGATCATTGCTTTGAGCAAAAACGACGTCGCTCCTACATCAAAGCCTCCCGTCACAGAAGCACAGTTGTGGAGGGCTGGATAATGAAAGTTCATTATCTGCATTTGCTATATCGATACTTTCGATCTAACCCCAAAGCAGGTCGTAACGTCGCCATTACTTTCGGGGTCATGTTCAGCTTTCTTTTGATCATCGGAGGAGCGGTGATTTGGGGTGTTCTCAGTGTGGCGTCCGAGATATTCACTCGCGTACAGACGAGTACGGAGATAGACTCAGCCCGTGATCGTATTGAGGAAGTTGTAACGAACCAGTTGCCTGATTTTGCAATTGAATCATGTGCGAAAAAATTTGTGGAATTATCAAATCCGCTGATTTGGCTTGAGCAACCATTTTTCGATAACGTTAAGGCAATCAAAATCGCCTGCCTTGAACAAGGGGCTGAGATCTGTGAGGCATCGGTGGCTTGTCGCAGCGAAGGTTTGAATGACGAATTGGCTATTTGATTCGTTTGCTAGTTAGCAAGTGAAATTAGAGTCACCGAAGTGCTGAAATCTCCGGTGACTCTGCTGTTTACTCTATACCACGAACGTCGTTTGCGAATTCAAACAACTTAAAGAATGAATGATATTTTCTTCGATGCATATTCTGAATTGTCGTGGGATAATCACCATCGTTTCTTGACGGAAGTTGTCGATTTGACTGGATGGGGAGGTTCGTGTGTTGAAGGTGTTTGGGATAGCTGTCGGAATGGCATTGTCGTTTGAACAAGCGTCGGCATCGTCATGCAAATTCGAAGGTGAAAACGTAACGCTAACAGCGCAATCGTCGTCGGGACAAGCGATGGAAATGAATTTTCCCGGTTCTGCTATTCGCAAACAAATCACACAAGTATTAGTTGGGTCAGATCAATCATTGGACATTGCGAACGCGAAATTGTGGATGCCAAGCATGGAACATGGCAGCGCACCGACCAGACTCGTGCGTGTCAGCGAGTCATGTATCCGAATCGAAAACGTAAAGTTTTTGATGGTGGGCGATTGGGAAATCCAACTTAAGTTGGCGGGCGATCAGTCGGCCGTGTTTGCGTTTGATGTCGAGTAGTCAAATGAAGGCACTCGCACATTACGTCGCATGGGCAATTGTTCTCACAACGATAAGTTGTGGCCCATCGAAGAAATCAGATGAGCCATCTCATGGCAACGACGGTATTGCGCTCTTCAAAGGTAATATCGAGACGGCGTGCGGTGATGATGTCGACGCTGTGAAACGTGAGATTTCTTTGGCTCCCGCCATTAAGTCTGAATCTGGGAACAAGCATTTACGATGGGTTTGGTGCGACCAACCAACGGCAGAACAATTTGTCCGCGCTCGTTTGCAAATCTTTGATGTTGCGGGCGTTGCCGATCAACTTGTTGTAGATCCGCAAATGCCGAGCATGGGTCATGGTACCTACGTCGATGAACAGGTTGTTGCGGTGGTGGATGCGGCGGTGGGAATTGTTGACGTCAGCGGCATTTACTTCATTATGGGTGGTGACTGGGACGTTTATGTTTCTATTAGTGGCGAGCGTTTCACCGTGCCGGTTGTTGTCGCGGGTGGCGTGCACTAATGATTCGTTCCTTCATTGTCATTGTGGTTTCAGTGTGGATGATGGGAGAACCGTCCGCGTTGGCTTGTGCATCGTGCAGCAGCGGCGGAGACGAGGGTCTTGTCCTCTTTCCCAATGAGGAATTCAAACTTGGATTGGCACTTGGTCGCAGTGGTCAATTTGCCAATGTAGACGGACAAGGCAGAGAATCCAGTGCAGGTGCGGTTGTCGCCAAGGAAACGTTTCGCTTGAGTGCAGGTTATCAGCCTGTTATCGGATTTTTTGCGGTAGTTGGCGTACCAGTTGTGTCCAACGTTGGTGAAGACTTTCGACGATCAGGACTCGGTGATCCCATGATCACGGCTCGGTATACCATTTTGCAGCAGACATTTGTCCGTCCACTTGTGCCGCAAGTGCAGATCTATGGCGGTTACAAGCACAGCATCGCTCGTTCTTTACACGACACGAGCGACATGAAACGTCAATCAGATGTCTACGGAAATGGGTTTTCTGAAATGCGTGCGGGAATAGATTCATGGTACGGCATGAGTCGCATCCGAGCAGGGCTTGCGGCTCTTTGGTGGGACGGATTTGATCGCGTCATCGGTGGCGTCACATACAGGCCGGGACTTGGCGTGCGCTTGACCGCTACAGTCGGAGCGGGATGGACCGCGAAACAAAAGTCAGTTGTGGGAATGTACCACGACGAGGTCGAGGCAATTGAGATTGGCGGCGTCACCAAAGGCGGTGCTGACCAAGAGTCCAATTCCATCTTTGCAGCTCATGAGTGGATGACCGCCATGAACGAAAGCTGGCGAGTCAGCGCGAGTCGGCAGGCGGCATTTGGCAATCGCCGCAATGCGACAACCGCCAGCACCTTAAATCTCATGTATCTGAAGGCGTTGTGAATAATTTCCTAACGTTGCTTTTTGCGTTTTGCTTGTCGCCGCTCGCTGAAGCGAAGGCAGTGGATTCATCGACCAATACGTGCAGGGCGATGAGCATGAGCGAGCTGCAAAAGGAGATGAATGGCCAAGGGCAAAAAAAGATTGTCTTCTTCGCTTCATGGTGTTCAAGTTGTGCTGAAAAAATGAAGGCAAACGACCAAAACGGGACTATTTTTGTGGCGGCCTTTGATTCGCTCGAACGCGCTCAAGAAGTCATCGATGTTTTGAATATAAAGCAACGTTGCATTTTGGATGCGGGGATTGCCCAGGCGATGGATGTACATTCCCTTCCTGCGGAGCGATCGATAAAATTCTAGCCGGGCAATTTGTAGAAAAGCAGGTGTAGAAAAGTAGGAGAGTTGGTTTTGAAAATTATGTTTGAAAGAATTGCGACTGTAATTTTGCTCGTTCTTGCATCAGCGTACGCTCAGCTTGCCATGGCCAAAGATTTGCCAAGTCCCTCGCCCCAAGCGATGCCTTCAAGTGCGGTTTTGTCGCGGCCCGCGGTAGTGAGCTACGCAGAGATGAAAAAGCTCGTTGCTGAAGGTAAGACGCTGATCCTTGACGTAAACGGTGAAGCGGATTTTGACGCCGGTCACATCAAGGGTGCGGTCAGCTATATCAAGTTCAAATCTGAAATTAAGAATAAATTGCCCAAGAACTTAGACGCTATGATCGTTATCTATGCACCGGGACCCGCGAGTCCGCGATGGGAAGAACCGACGATCATTCTTCGCGAATATGGCTACACTAACCTGAAATACTTCGAGGGCGGATTAAAGGAATGGAAAGCCAAAGGTGGCAAACTCGTAACACGCTGAAATTCTAACAAAAAAACTGATACTTTAAAGCTAATCGCCTGTTCCGTCGAAAACCCTTGCGGGGCCTTGTTTCAAGGCTTGCGCAAACACCGAGGGTTGGATGAGGTGTAGCATGAAAGTTTTAAAGTCGATCTGCGCTTCCGTATTCTTGGGCCTCGTTTCGGGCTCGGCCATTGCTGACACCATCATAGTGAACTACGTCGAAAAAACGCAAGAGGAGCGCAAGAATACGCGTTGGATTCTTACGGAGTGGTTGCGCATCAAAGAACGAATGAAGGCGATGGACGTCTGGCTCGCCATGTTTTCGAACCCGAATCAGGATCGCTTTCGACCTGAGCTGGGCTTGGAAATGCAGCAGGGACAAAGTGCTGCAAAGAGTGACGACACCGCGGGCGCAAAGAAATGGAGCGGTGGCAAAGCATCCATGTATCTCACTAATTTGTTTAGCGGTACCGTCGGCTGGCGCATGCTAAATGTGGACATCGGAATTGAGGGTTCCACGCGTATGAATAGAGTGGGAACCACAACGGCCACGTTGATGGCATTCAACCAAGACGGAAATTCGGAGTATTCCAATCGCTACGGCCTGAACATTCGCATCCTTGGAAAGTCGATCCAAGATTCGATGTTGGTCGGGAAATATGGCGTTTTCAAAGAGCGCGTTACGGATACTTTTGTCGATGATGCAGAAAATCCGTCAATTGAGCCCGGTAGATACTTCGGTGCAGAGCTGCAGCTCTATTTGATTGGCGCACTCGGTGTGAACGGTGAGTGGTTGCAATATGAGGGAACGGGAGTGGCCTCAAAGTCGGTAAGTTATGGCGGCATACGCGTTGAATACGGGGCCTTTGTGGACGTTTCGGTTTTGCGTTTGTTTGTTTCGCAATATGAAGACCAACGCGCAAGAAAGATAGATGCAGACGAGCAGCTAAATTCGTCGAGCAAAGACAATGGATATATGGGTGGAATCAGGCTGCAAATCTAAGCTTGAACGGCATTGCCTATGGACTGGGACAGAGTGCCTTGAATTTATCACCTACTTGCCGAAAGACTCCCGCCAATGCGGTTTGGTCCTTTGCGACGGCAAACTGTCCGCGATGATCCGCGGGCAACTGAGAAGAAACCATGTTTGACATTGATTGCAGTACGGGAAATGAGGTTCCGCCAGTACCAATGGTAAGGAATACGCCGCCTGTCTGGTCGATCAGGGACTGAGCCGAGCTATTAACTGCGTCCTTATCATCGGGTTCGCCGTCGGAAAGAAAAACGACGTAATTGCGTTGCTCCTGTTTTGCCGGTGATGCTCCTTTTTCGCGGAGCAGCTCGTTGGCGCGTTGGATGGCGTTACCGTAGAACGTGTCGCCGCCACGCTTACTTGTGGCTTGATTTACGTCGGCTTCAGCTCCAGCTGCGTTCTTGCCAACATCAACCCAACGATTCGAGCCAATCGACGCTGAGCTGGAGAAATAGACTACGGAGACATTCGCGGCAAACGAATTGCTACGTGCACCGATCGTCTTGAGTTCGGAAAGAAGGATTGATGCTCCTGCACGCATGCTCTGTAGATCGCTATTTGATTGCGAGCCAGAATTGTCAAACACCAACACTACGTTTAGCTGTCCGCCGTTCTGGCAAATATTGCTGCCGGAAGAATCTGTTGCACCGCCCCCTTGTGCTTCTGGGCGTGTTCCAAATCCAGCTTGCGGCTGCGGTGATTCCGCGGGGCGAATGTTTTCGCCACCTGCTGCATTTTTAAATCCTTGGTCATTGCACGCGTGGATGTACGGTGATGCGACGATAGCGGCAAACATCCATGATTGAATTCGCGATAACATCATCACCTTTCGATTTGATCGATTCCTTAGCTGAGCGCGTGGTACACTTATCGGTACGTTGCGATGAAATCTGAAGGCCGAAAATAAAGTCCTTAAGTTTCGGATAGTTAGAGGTTCAATGGATGGGTTTTATTGATTTTGATTTCACCGTTTTGACTCGCTTGCCAACCATCCAAGCGGCACTTCTGCACATTTCTGTTTCCCTGAGTCTATCGATGCATGTGCTTTTGCGCAAACGTGATTCTAAGTCTGCCTTTGCTTGGTTGGGGGTGATTTGGTTTTCGCCCATCATCGGTGCTGTTGCGTATTGGATGTTTGGCATCAATCGCATCACTCGCAAGGCTGCAAAATTGAAAATCAAAGAACGCCGGATGACGCAAGTTCATGTGCATGTTCATGATGCGAAAGATGCTAAACGAGAATCTGAAATTTCCGAGTTTACGCGGTTGGTGAACAAGATCATTGACAAGCGGTTGTTACCGAACAACCAAGTAAAAACCCTCTTCGGAGGAGAACAAGCGTATCCCGAAATGATTGCTAGCATCAATTCTGCAACTCGATCTATTTGCATGCAGACTTACATAATGAACTGGGGGCAGACTTCTCGCGAGTTCATCACGGCCTTGCGTGCAGCAATGCAACGTGGCGTGCAGGTTCGGTTGCTCATCGATGGCGTGGGTGCGCGTTATCGCCTGCCTTCGATTGCGTCGCATCTCCGTCGTGCACACATCCCCCATGCGTATTTTCTCAACTCCATTTGGCCATGGCAATTTGGCTTTTTCAATTTGAGGAACCACCGCAAGCTCATGATTGTCGATGGACAAGCGGCATTTACTGGCGGATTGAACATTCGCGACCGTCATGATGCCCGCTTACAAAAATCTAGGCGAACCTATACGGAAGACATTCACTTTTCTGTTAAGGGGCCAGTGGTTGGCGATCTAATTGAGTCGTTCGCGCAAGACTGGTTTTTCACGACCGGCGAAGTGCTGAGTCCAAGCGTGTGGTACACGCAGTCTAAAGTTGATGCGAACGAAACGGCTGATTCCTGGTGTCGAGTGGTTTCGTGCGGGCCTGATGAGGAATTTGAACGATCGAAGTGGGTACTGATTGGCGCGCTGAAGTTGGCCAAGAAAAGCGTGAAGATTTGTACGCCCTATTTTGTGCCCGACACAGACGTAGTTACGGCGCTCCGTTGTGCGGCTTTGGCGGGCGTAACGGTTGAATTGATTGTGCCGGAAAAAAACAACGTGCCATTTGTGCAATGGGCTTCGATGACGATCATGCCGCAAATTGTAAAAAGCGGCTGCCGCGTATACTTGTCGCCCCCTCCATTTGATCACAGCAAACTTATGATCGTGGACGATATGTGGAGTTTTGTCGGTTCGGCTAACTGGGATGCTCGCAGTTTGCGGCTAAATTTTGAATTGAATCTGGAAGTGCATGATACGAAGTTGGCGCAAGTTCTTACACATCACTTTGATGTAAAGCGTGGCGCATCGAAACGATTGACGAGAGACGATCTCAAGAGTCGGCCAACATGGATGCAATTGCGCGACAATGCTGCGCGCATGCTTTCGCCATATCTATGACGGAAATTCAGAAAAAATTGATCAGATATCGCCGGGTATTTTCCGACTGATCGACGGAAATGTTGCAGGAGAATTCCCAGTCCAAAATCTGGTACTGCTTGGCAACGCCATAGGTATAATGTCGATTTCCGTCGAGTTTTGAACTGCGAGCATCATCTGTGTATGCGCCAATAGAAAAATCATTGAAAATAAATGATTTGAATAGATTGAGAGTCAGACCGGCGCTCGGCGAAAATTGGTACGCTGCGTTTGTTTTTTCGAGTGATGAACGATCCTGACGATAGCTCATGTAGCTTGCGTTAAAGGCGAACGTGTCCTTGGTAGGCTCGATGATGGAGATATCTGATCGAAACACCAAAGTGCGAAGAAAACCACCTGATAGAACGGTTTCATAACCAATGGTGGTTTTCGCAGGTATCACAAACTGATCGTGAGTGTTGTCGGTGTTCTTAGGAGTGTTTGAAATTGTGTTGGTCCAAGAGTCTTGTGCGTTGAGATCGGGATTAAGCTGTGACGAAGGGCGATGCATGAACGATATAGTCGAATAGATCGGGTCGCCATAAATCACACCGTAAGTGGCAGTGGCGCCGCGAAAGCGTTGATCGACTTTGCGAGTTGACTCAGAACCACCATTTGCCGACGCGGTTTGGGTGACGTAGTTTTGTCCGTAGCTCATACCAAAAGATAGTTGTTGTGTGAGAGCGACGGCTGCCTTCACGGAAGTGCTGCCGATCTGTGTTTGTTCTGAATTTTGGTCAAGCTTAGGGTTCAATTCTGCAGCGCTACCTGCTTGACGTCCGCTGATCAAAAAGCCCACTCCGATGGACCCAAACTGTTGACCCGCTCCGAGAGAATATTGACTGGAGTCAGTGCGAACAGCATTACGAGTCTCGGTGGTGTTTTCGATAATGCTGCCAAAGTTCATGTGCAACGCGCCTTTGGCCAATCCTAAGGGTGCAAGCGATGCCGGATTGACCATCAGCCCGTTCACGGTGGAACGCTCAGCGGAACATGCTTTGCCGGTCGCTAAGCACGAAGTGGGTACAGGTTCTGCTGGATCGGAAATGTCCATTCGCAGGCCTTCAGACAAGGCCAAATGTGGCATCGCAAAAATCGCAATCATCATTGCGGAAATTGCTGTCGAAATTTTGGTCACTTTCAGCGACACGGCCATCATTCCTTTTCGACTATTCCTTAAGAAAGTAATTGAATTCCACGTATCTCAGCGATTTCCAAAATGGTTGTAAGTTTAAGCAAGCAATCTCCTTGCCAACATTGTGGCGGCATATTCACAGTGAAAAGTGAATGATTACCACGAGATATTGACGTTCTTTTGACGAAGGTTTTGACAACGAGTATCGGAGTGGTGAATTTTGCGCTGCATGGATCAGAGTGGTGGGCAAATGTTGTATAATTTCAGCAGAAACCTTTCGTAGGAGTTAGGATCATGTTTTTGAAATTAGCGGGAATTGCATTCTCTTTGTTGTCGATCAGCTGTTCAAAAGAAACTTACGATTTTGGTGCTCCAGCAGTCGCTCCGATTGTTGACGGGGCTCTACCAGCAGGGCTAGCCTCGGGAACGGCGCTGCATGGCACCCGCGAATTCATGCAACTCATGGACAGCGCTTCGACGGAAGAGGCATTCAAAACGTACATCACAAATTACGTCTTCAAAAAGGACGAGACGGGCAAAGTTGCAGGACCCGTTTACTACCGCTATTGGATCGATGTATTGGACAAAGCGATGGCCGAAGTGCAGACGCGAATCGGCGAGCGCGAAGATGATCCCAAGGAGTGCTGGAACCAAGAGTCAGTCGAAGTAACGCAGACTTTCACGATTGGGTCTGAAGATGCAAAATTTGTCGGCAAGTTTAACTGCTGGGAAAGTCAATCCACGCCTACTTCCTCAAGTGGCGGCTCGCAAAAGATGGCATTCGGCAAAGACGGCGACAGCTTCTACTTAATGTACATTACCAGTGATGCGAAAGAGCTTACTACCGGTGGTCAAGGTGACCGTATCGTTATGGCTAAAGCCGCAGCGGACTCGTCTGAAGCCGAAGTGTGGTTTGTCGGCCGCTCACTCCAAGTCGGTCCAAACGGCAGCCTCATCAGCGGAACGGCGAACCGCATCATTGCCAATAAGTCCACCGGTGCATTTTCGTTTGGTCTTACTGACGAAGCCATCGGTTCAACCAACTGCGCAATGTTCGCTCGCTCTAACGGTAAAGTGGTTAATTTCCAAGCGAGAACGCCAGTCCCTGGTTCGTCAACCGAATGCCAAGACGTTACAGGCATGGAGTGGGGCACGGGCAAGTGTTACGATGCAAGTTCACTCGCAACGACCACTGGTTGTGATGAGTTGAAGTCCGTTCCAGCCGAATACGGTACAGCGGGTACTTTCAAAGAATCGGACGTGAAGTCAATCGAAGACGACGTGACGACAATCGTTGGTTTTGATTTTGACGCAGCAGGCGTTGTTGAATTTGAGTGATTTGCCGAATGAGAAAGGGCCTTCGCACAATCGGCGAAGGCCCTCTTCTTTTGTAAACATTATGAAGCGCGATGATGATTGTGACTGTGAGAAGATGATTTTCCGCTCATTCCTGCCTGTGCGAAGAATTTGCGAACCTGCTCCACATATTCGTAGATTTCGGCAGTCATTTGCCAAATGCCGTCAACGTTGTTGCGAGCGTCGGGCTGGAAGCCCTCATGGGCAGCGCGGTTGCGGAAATCCTGAAATACGTGCAGTGCTTTGGCAAACTTCGCCAAGTCTTCGTCCGAAGTAAACGGAAGCGGGAACATACGCTCCAAACCGTATTTGCACTTTTGTCTGCTGAAGCAGAGAAAAAAGATCGCGAACGCTTTCAGCCCATCGAGGGTAAATCGTTTGCCCGGACGGAACTGGCACAATGACCGCAACATTTTGCGCATTTTGAATTTGCTGAAAAATGGAATGCTGCTCACAACAGGTAATCCCGCGATGAAGGATTCGAATTGGTCCATCTGCGGGATGATCGGACGAGCGTAACCGATTACGTCAAGGCGCCGTTGAATCTGGCCTTGGTTAATCACTTTGTTGCAAATGTCTTCAAACTGTTCGCGGAAGGTGAGTTCTAGCGATTTATACTGCATGTCAATCAACGGGCTGAGGTCGATAGTCATACCAGCTTGGGTTCGTGTAACTTGCGCATGAAAGAATTCAGCCGTGCGCAGCGCACGTTTCACTTCGGAAGACATCGACTGGTATGTCGGAATGCGCTTCATCAAAGCTTCGTCCAATGCCGCCTGATTTGCAGGAACGTCGGTCGCACCCATTGGCACGGCGTTATTACTGGATGGTATGTTCGCAAATGGCCGGACGAGCGTGCGGATCGAGTCCAATAGTTCTTGCTTTTCCGCTTCCGTACCGTCTGATCCTGAAAGGTTGAGATCCGTCGTGGCGCTGCGAAGCTCAGCTTGAACAGCACTCAGATCGTGGTTTTTGAGCAACTGGCATGCCTCAAGTCTCAATGAAATATTCAAATTCGGTCGCGTCACAAATGAGACGAGGTCCTGCAACGCGCGGGTAGTGCCGATTCCGCTGAGAGCGTGAAGTACTGCGGCGATTTGTTCCTCACAGTGGCTGCGACTATAGTCCAAGAGTTTGAGTGCGGCCGGTTCAATGCCCTTAAAGCGCGAGAGAGTGTGAATGTACGAGAGCTGCAGCAGCGCGGGTTGCTTGCGAGCAGCTGCAGTTAGTTCGTCCAAAATAGAGGCGCTGGGATTGGTCCACGCATTTGACAACTTATCCCAAAACGACGGACTGTTGATGCGACGAAGTGTGCCGCGACGAAAAGCGACATCGAAAAAGTGCGATCTTGCGATCGTTGCATCATCGTCGCCGTTTTGGGCCTCAGGTGAAAATTTCCAACGGGCGCCTGCATTGAAGGATGCCGGGTCTTTCGTCCAATTGGTGACGGAATCTTTTTCATTTTGCAGCGGTGAGTTTTTGTCGCCAGTCTTGCCCGCAGATCCTACGGCGGCGCGAATATCATGCGGAAGAGCCAACAAGGCTTCGGCTGGTGACGACGCGCTGGACAAAGCGGTGGCTAGTGCTCCCATGATGTTATTGCTGAGCGGGCGTGTCAGGTACGGTGCGCTGATCTTGAGGGCAAAGAAAAAGTTTTCCGACTGGGTCATTGATACGCATAGATCTTCTAAAGTGGATTCGCTCACCCCGGAAAGTAGGCGTGAAAACGGGTGCCACTCAAATGGATCTTGCTTACCGTGAGATTGCGAAAGTTCGGCTAAGGTGGGGAGGCACTCTTTAAGTGACTCTACGTTAAGCTTGCTGCGCGTCCAAAGCGTTGGCCAGTTTGCCAGCTTCGCGAGTGTCGGTTTTTTGCTCTTCTTGCTTGAAGCGCCCAGCGTATCCGTCACGAGCTTGTTAGGATCTTCGTTTTGCTGAACCGAAATCTTCGCAAATTCAATCCACGAGTCAAAAGCGAGCTGCTTTTGTACGGTATCTTGCACTTTCTCAGGTTTAAATCGTAACAAATAGCATAAGGCCTCAGCAGATGACCGTTCTACGCCACTGTGCGACTTTTTGGCGTTTTGGAAGATCGAGTCTGCCAGCGCATCCGCCTGCGATGTTTGCACGTTCCATTCGACGCAGCGACGCAAGAGCAATGCATGAAAGGTCGAGGACAAGGCGTCGAGATTGCTATTTTTTGCGTTTGATTCAACCATCGCGCGGCCACCGATGATGTCGGCACGATTGAGAATGGCGTAACGCAAGCGTTGAGGCACGCTGGGATGCATTGACGCGGCCAACCAGCGATGCGTTAGTTGATGATCGGTATGAGTGACCCACCGTTGCAAAGCACTTGCCGCAACGTCTTGCGACCAGTCCATGATGCTGCGAGTGAGGAAGTCTTCCAAAACGATCTTGCTTTCGGCATTGGCGAGTAAAACCAATTCGGATTTTTCAGTATCCAACAAATTCATTTCCAGAAGATCGCGAACCCATTTGAACGGGATCGATTCGCCTGCGGACTTCATATGACTCAAGATAGTCATGCGTTCTGCATGCTGATCTGTGCTTAGATACTGCTCGAAGAGATCTCTTTTGGAAGATGCCACAATTGCCCCCAAATTGGTCGGGTACATTACCGATAATAATTGTATCAAGAGATGATGACGAATGATGGGTCGTAGCTGCACGAGTGCTGCTAGGTAAACTTGACCCAGTGCGGTCATCTGGTCTGCGATTGGGATAAAATGGATTGTAGAAATTGTTTTCAAGGATTTGCATTCTATGAAGTTACATGTTTGTAAAATGCAAAGATTGGCCGTCATGTTGGTGGCAGTTCTGTCGCATCGCGGGTTCTCCGAGGGCCTACCGCCCTTGGCTGAATTGAATAGCCTCGAGACCATTGAAAGAACGATTTCTGGTGTGACCGTCGATCGCGGTACGATCTACCAATTTATCGAGGGCAAAGAATATTTCATCACGTCCCCATTCAAGCCAGAGGGCAAGAATAGGGAAGAAGTCTTTGGTCCGATGACGGCAAGTGAACGGGTAAAAATTGGCGCCGAAGGTGAAAAAGCACGACCTTGGCGAGGAGCAGTAGTACATGGTGATGTCTTGCTTCTCCTAGATGGGGTGGGCCTCGAAGTTGTGACTTATTCACTGAAAAACAAAGCCCACTTTTCGCGGCACTCAATCGTGTGGGATACGTTGCGTCCTCCGGTGGATCGCGGCGGTGAGGCGACTGCAAAAGAACGCGAGTCGTTCCGTGCAAAATTCAAGTCGGCGATGGTGAAGGCTGGCGAGATGAAGTTTGTCGGGCTGGCGAAGGTTCATCCAAGTAAATGGGAGAGTAAGTCTCCGGAGCTTTGGGTGGCAACCGCCGCTGCTGGATTTCCGATTGTCCGTATGAGTTGCACCGAAGAAGATATAGCGAGGTGTCGCATCATACGAGCATGTTACGTAGAAGGTGACAAGGACTTGTCTCCCACAAGCATCAGCGGTATCGGTGCGACGCCTGACGGAAAATACGTTTGGGTATTGGATCGCAAGCAGAGGAAACTTCGCCGATTTACGGCAAATTCTTGCTTCCACATGCAGCATGATAAGGATGTGGATTTGAACGAAAAATTGTTTGAGCCGACAAACATCCACATTGACGACGGTGATCGTTTGTGGATTTCGACTATTCGCCAAGACGACTACTACAATTCTTCTGTGACTTGGTGGCCCGTTCCCTAGCTGCGGTTTGGCCAACGACGAAATGAAAATTCTTTTTCCAAACACGCAAGTACATCAGTAACCGGCAGCCCGATCACATTGCTGTAAGAACCGTCAATGTTGCTGATGAGGTAGCCTGCTGCGCCTTGAGCTGCGTAGGATCCAGACTTGTCTCGTGCTTCGCCGGTGCGGATGTAGTGCCAAATTTCATCAGGATGCAAATGTTTAAATGTCACTTTGGTGGACTGAAGAAAGCCATGTGAATGTTGTTGCTTGTCGCGTCTGCCGATGATGTGAACGGCCGTGAGAACTTCGTGCGTCTTGCCGGATAGTTTGGAGAGCATTTCGAAAGCATGCTGATCATCCGTAGGTTTTTCGAAAACTTCGTTGCCTAAACACACGATGGTATCAGCGGAAATGAAGATAGCCGGATTGTGATTGGAATGTGCTACGCACCACTCAGCCTTTGAGCGAGCGTTACGAACGCAATAGTCTGTTGATAGTTCGTTAGGGCGACGAACTTCTTCTACGTCAGGCTTTTGCGTGACAAAATTGATGCCAGCGGACTTGAGCAAGTCAGATCGGCGTGGAGACGAACTTGCAAGTACGACGACGGGAACTGCTTTGTTGTCAAACATCTGACTACCTCGAAGGATCAGAGAAGTTGATCAGTTGCAAACGCGCCTGCACGCAGGACGTTGAATGTTCCATTCGGTAAAAGCTCAATCAGTGTTGATGGCCGCGACGCGTGCGTTACTGGTGCAATGATATCAGGGATAATGCAGTTTTGCTTCTGTGCATGACACCATCGAGTCGCCTCGTCCCAATTCTGGGCTGAAGGCATGCCGCGGCTATTCACGCTGGTGGATGGCATGGGTTCATTCATTAGGTCGATTAACTGATAGACCCATGATGCGTCTTCCGAGAGTTTAGGGCAGCGAAATGCAATGCGCCCGTCGTGCGAAGTCAGACTTGCGGGTGCGCGCAAGCCGGCCGAATAAAGAACCGTCAGGGGTGCGGGCCACACATTCTTTAAACGCTCAGACCACCCGTCGGGCAAGGGCTCCCAAAGTCGGAAGGCCATCTCGGGAGTGCTCACCAGTCCGATGAACGGGCGATGATCGTCGTAGCCTTTGAGATTGAGAACGGCCTCCTTTGCGCGCCCCATTCCCGGATAAAAACTCAATCCCGGTATGGTGTCGGTCGGATGAAGTAGTGGTGTGCCGTTGCGAAACTGTCGAAGGATATCGTTGAGATCGAGATTATTTTTCATTTCAAGAACTCGCCGGCGATATCGGTTCGCATCTGGCACGTTGGCCACTGATTCTTAACTTCGCGCGCTAGTGAGTACGCTTTCGTCGCGGCTTCTTTCAAGCTGGAAGCGACGGCAACGCAGGAAAAAACACGCCCTGATCCAGAGACGATTTCCTCGGGATTTTGGCCTGATTTTACCGATGCGGCGAGCAATTTGACATCCTCGGATCCTCGCGCAAATTTTGCTAGGGGCCAGTGCGACGGTGTCGAACTCTTGCCTCCGTACGGATAATCTTCCGACGCGGCCACCACGCAAACAGACGAGCGTAAATTCCTCTTCAGCTGACTTTGGTTCTGCTTGCCGCATTGCGACAAAATCAAGTTGAGCCAGTCGCTGTCATCGGTGGCGGTGAGTACTTGAGCTTCGGGATCGCCTAGGCGCACATTGAATTCGACAACTTTTGGGCCTTGCTTTGTCCACATCAATCCGGTGTACAACCATCCGAGGTACTCGATCTTTCGAGCTTTCAGTTCGTTGATTGTCGGTTGCACTATAGTTTTCATGACGATGTCATCAGCATCATTTGGCAACCAAGGTACCGGAGTGTAACACCCCATGCCGCCCGTGTTTGGACCGAGATCTCCATCCTGAAGGCGTTTGAAGTCAACCGCAAATCCAAGGGACACAAGACCTGCGCGACCAACTGAAGTAAAATGAGAAGACTCTCGTCCACGCATAAGCTCTTCGACTACGACTTGTGAAGTCGATTGTGCGAACATGTCCGAGTAGAGCATCTTGAATGCTTCATCGAGCGACGCGCGATTTTCGCAGACAAAAACGCCCTTGCCCGCAGCAAGTCCACTTGCCTTCAAAACCACGCCGCCGAATTTTTCGAACTCTTCGTGCGCTTTCATTTCACACTCTTTGCGCGAGTGGGCGACGGCATAACGAGCGGTGGGAACTTTGGCGGCTGCGAGAACATCTTTCGCAAACGCTTTGGATGCTTCAAGTTGTGCAGCCTGTGCAGATGGACCAAAAGCTGTCACACCGAGTGCGTGTAACTCGTCAACCAGTCCAGCAGCTAAGTGGAGCTCGGGACCGACAACGACTAAATCGACGCCAGCTTTTTTGATGTCCTTCGCGAGTTCTGGCATGGAAGTTTGTGCGGGTGACGGAAACGGTTGAAACAGTTTTTGCGTTACGGCATTGCCCGGCCAGATCTGCACTTTCTTGGCTTGGGGGGATGAGGCCAATTTACAGCACAATGCGTGCTCTCTGGCACCGGAACCGATCACGAGTATGTTCATTGATAAATTCCTCCAGATTTCGGAGTCCTTTACGGTAGTTGCCATCAGTTATCAGCTACAGCGTAACAATGCTATAATAATATAGCTCGCACATCGCAATTTTAATGGGAATTCTAATGAAAGACGGCAAGTTTTTATTCCACGTTGCATTTCTAACGGATGCGACTGGCGGTACGTCGCTGATGTACCGTGACTTACCGAGAAATATGGGCGGCAAGACGGTCGAAATGTGCTCAACTGTGGAACAAGTTGTCAAACTTGTATCGACGGGAAAGGCTGATCTGATTGCGGTGGACACCAGTTTCGGTCTACCGGTATCCGTCTCAATCGCGCGATTGTTTCAACACCCGCTTTGCGCGTTGACGCCAACCGTCGCCGTTTGTTCACACGAGCAACAGGCGGAAGCGGCTGCAATCCAATCGGTAGGATTTTCCGCAATCGCGGGAAAGCCGCTGACGGGTGAGGCGTTCAAGAGCGCGGTCAGGCCGCTTCGTGAATTTTGGTCGAGCCCAGTTTTGCAGAAGGTACGCATAGCGGCCAAAAACATGATCGACAAAAAGATGGAAACAGGTTTGCGAGCATTGGTTGACCTCAATCAGCAAGCCAGTGTACAGCCAGTAGTTTCACAGGCACTTGCTATTTATTACTTTCACCTGCGCAACTACAGCACCGCAGAAAAGGTGCTGTTGTCGGCCTTGAAAAATCACAGCTCGAGCGCTGGGCTCATCCTTGGACTGGCGTCGCTTTACATGTCAACGGCGATGCCTGGAATGGCGAAAAAGTATCTGAATCATGCGAAGCGTTGCTTCGGAGATGTTCCTGCTATTGAACTTGCTCTGTTGCAATGCAACATGATGCTGGATCGCTTTGATGATGCGCTGAAAAATTTCGATTCGCTTGAAGGAACAGAGTGTCTAACTCGTTTGACCTCAGACTGCAAAGCCGATGTTCTATTTGCGGAAGGCCGTATGACGCAATTTGCGGCGTTGCCACACGGCAACGCTATATTGGATTCGCTTAATCAGTTGTGGGCACCACCAACTCAGAATGATGGGAATTTGGCGGCAAGTTAATCGATGAAACGATTCAAGCTGACAAAAAAAAGAATGAAGCTATGGAAGCAGCGCGTGCGTCGCGTTGCAGTCGTGGCAACAGTCGGCGTTGTAGCTGGTTTTGTGCTGAATATTCTTGCCGACAATCCATATACGCATCGTATGGTACGAGTGGCCTTGAACCAGAAAGTTGAAGAACTGACAGATTTGAAGATCGACTTTCGCGCGCTCAAAGTGAGCGTTATGCCTCCCGGCGTCGATCTGTACGGATTGAATATTGCACACAAAGACGAGGTAGAGGAAAAACTGTTTTCCACGTCGCACGTACGATTAGAAGTTTCTGTGTGGTCGATGTTTTGGGGTAGTACCAGTCTCTCAGAAGTTTCGGTAACGGACTTGAACGTCGCACTTCCATTCAAGTACTCTTTTGCAGAAATGCTGCACTTGCCGCCAACACCTGAAGATGAGCCGATAGCGTGGCCACCGCCCTTTAAATTACCAATCAATCATCTACGTTTGAAAAATTCGTCATTGTCCGTTTTGATTCCTTCATCGACGGGTGCGCCGGATCCGGATTTGAATGTGAATATTCAAGGGATCGATTTGACCGTGGAGAACGGTGGATGGGACGACATGGACATTGCTGCCGATGTTTCGTCCATTCATCTCGCGGTGGAAGATTATCCAATCCTCGAAAACTCAAGACTGATTCTGCAGGGCTCATTCGAAGATGAATTATTGAAGACAGAGAAATTGAGTATCTCAACTCCCTATGTGGATGCAGATGGCGGTCTCAGTGCTGCCTTTGTTGTGGATCGGAATGCGAAGACTCTCGAAGAAATAGTCATCGACGTAGATGCTGGAGTTAAGGGAGATCTTGAGATGCTTGGACGCGTACTGGACATCCCCAGTACAAAGGGACCTGTAGAAGGAAAACTGAAAGGTCGTTTCAATGTTCCGCTGCTCGGCAAAAAAAGTCCCGAATTCAAGTTGGCGGCCGATGTGCAGTCGAAAGGGGCACAGATCTTTGATTTCAAGTTGTTCGACAGCAAGGCGAAGCTCTCGATCGACAAAGATAAAATTAAGTTCGATGAGATTGAAATCCAAGAAGGGACGAGAGTTCTTGGCCAAGCAGACGGGCGTATCATGTTCAACACCGAAGTTGATTTCTCATTCGCGTTGGTTCCGAATCATTTGCCCTTGCCCAAGCTTTTGCAAAGTTTGACGATCGATTTCAACACGGTCGATTTCGATTTTGATGGGTCGAAGGTGCGCATAGAGGGGCAAGGCGATCCTTACGTGATGACTGTAACGGGGGAGACGGACCTAAAGGATGTCCAGATTCACCTACCGACCATGGACGTAGGTCCCCCAGTTGAGGCTCCAGATTGCCGCATGAAACTCGATATAACGGTTAGAGAGACTGGTATGCAACTAGGTAACACAGGCGGTACCTGCGTTACACAGTCGTCTGGTGAAGGAGCGAAGTCAACGCCCTCCGGTGAAACTAGCCAAATCAACATTGGCGGTCGCATAGGTTTTTCCGAAAAGGCGGGTATCGATATGCATGTCGGCAGCGAATCCGTAAGCGCCGACTTTGTAAACCACTACTTTCAAATGCCAATGCGAGGACGAGGGGCGGTGGATTTGCAAGTACACGGCCCGTACAACCGCGTACTTGTGGATGTTCGGAGTGCGATAGAAGACTTTCAAATCAAAGGAGTGCCGCTCGGGCAGCTCAATGCGGGAGTGCAAATCAACAACGACTTGCTCACCAGTAAGTTGATTACGGCAAACTTGCCGGCACAAGGAAAAGTCGAACTAAAGGATTTGAAACTGAAATTTGCTGAGAATATTCCCTTCTCCGCATCTGTCAAAGCAACCAGCGTACCTTCAGCTATCGTTCGCACGGTCATGTCATTGCCGAATATGCCGAAGGAACTGATATTTGCGCTCAAAGAAGTTACAGCGGAGTTGGAAGGTGAATTGTTCGTTCCCTTGGCTTACAAGGGAGCGCTACAGGGACAGATTAATGAAGTGCTTTATGGCTCGGAGTTTTTGGGCAAAGAGTTTGAGTTTGATCTGAAAAATGACGGCAATGGTTGGGCCTCGGACGAGTTACGTCTGGCATTGGGAGGTTTGCAAGCGCACGGCAAATTGGTTCACAAAGTTGTTAAGCCGCTCAATTATGCAGCGATCAGCGGCATGCGTGGATGGCAGGCACTTGGCATGTCAGAAAACGATCGAATAGATTTGTCGGCCAAGCTCAGTCATTCGAAACTCGAGAAGCAGAACGAAAAAGCAATTTCGGACATTGAATTGTTACCTTTCATCGGATCGTACCTTCGCAAGAGCTATTTGGCAGGAAATCTTAGCGGCGAAGTTAGGATTTCCGGACCGATTCGCGATCTCCAAGGAACATCCAGTGTCAAAGTCAATTCGTTCTCGCTGTTATCAGGAAAACTGGCTCCCGTAGCATTGAACTTCATCCTTACGCCCAAGCAATTAGAGGGTGTTCTCACACATGCGGGGAACGCTCTGGAAGCTCGCATGAAGATTGATCTGGTCGGCCGAGGAAATCCATACGAGCTAAAGTTCAATGCGAAACGACTCGACCTACGCTCAATTTTGCAAAAAATATTTTACGAAGATCCGCGAAACTTCGCTTACATTTCCGCATCGGGTGCGTGGGCAGGACGACTTGATAATTTTTTTGTTGCCGATGGAAACATCGATATTAGTGATTTGAGAACATCATTCATCTCGGATGCATCGGCGAGAACTCGCAGTCTGGAAATGCAGCTCGAAGCGCCCGTAAAGATGTCGCTTGACAAAGGTAAATTGATCATTGTCGACAATGGAGATTTAGTTCTCGCCGGACAACTTGCACGCATCCGCTTGGAAACAGGTAACAACATTCTTCCCGATGCGATGGACTTGCGAGTGTCGTCCGAGTTAGACGTGCGTTTGCTTAGTTATTTAATGCCCCAGATTGACTCTGCAGCCGGTAAAGTGCGCGCGGTCGGAAGCGTGAACGGATCGATTTATGACCCCCAATTTCGCTTTCAAATAGTGGACGTTAAGTCCAATGCATTTACTGCGGCGAGTTGGACGCCGGTTACGGTAGGCGTCGCTGACTTTAAGCCGGCAATTAGCGAGATTAGCTTTGAAGCACTTTGGACCAACGACTCGTTTCATCTTCAAAGCTTTCAAGGTCGTAAAGGCGCGGGGCAAATTTCTGCAAATGGAAAATTGTACTTTGATGAAAGTCGTGCCGAGAATTCGCGTATCGATATTGCGGTAAACGGTGCGTCACTGATTTTTCCGGTGCCAGTGTTAAAGTTGTTCGACGCGAGTTTGGATGGAACGATGACGCTCAGTGGCTCTGGGTTTCCTCTCAAAGTTGCCGGTGATTTAAATATTGTCCGTGCGAGATCTATCAGTGAATTCGATGTTCGCAAGAACGTGACGATCCTAAAAAAGAAGAGTTACGAAGTCACCGCTCGTGATGGTGTGCCATTGTTTGACTTTCAATTGCGCATCAATTCAGACAACTCGATTGTTGTCGCTAATAGAAATATCCAAGCTGTAATGAGTGCGAACCTCGTGGTCACAGGAAACGAATATAACCCGATTTTGAATGGGCAGGTCGAAGTTGGCAGAGGTAAGTTTATTTACCGCCGCGACTTTAACATCAACCAAGCCGTGATCACTTTTGACGATCCGCTGAGAGTCGATCCAAAGGTCGATTTGACAGCATATTCAGATGTTTCTGGATATCGTGTATATATTACGGTCACGGGACGTGCATCCGATCCTGCGGTTGACTTGGCGATCGATCCATCTAATCGCGAAGACGGTACCCCGATTTCAAAACTTGCAATCATCGCATTGTTGTCCTCAGGGTCTTTGCCCAATTCAACGGTCGAATTGAGTGAGTCGAGAAGTGCTGCGATCGACGAAGCGTTAAGTGTGGTCTTTTCTCAGTTTGAAGTTGTCGGCGAAAACATGCTCGATTTGTTGGGGACAAAGAGTGTGCAGCAGGTTTACCTAGAAGCGGTTTCTGATGAAAATGGCAAACCGACGCCGCAAGTAACGACTCCTGTACGAATCGGCGATGACGTTGACTTGGTGGTTCGCTACCGCGAAGGCAATTGGAATTTGTCGTCCGAGTATTCACTCCATGATAATATCAGCGTTCTTGGCAGCTTTGACGGAAAAGATGGATCTTCGACAACTGCAGATAAAAATGCACCTTCCACCGATACAGGTGTGGATTTGCGCTTTAAGTTTTCGTTTCCTTGATGGGCGGGAGTTGATTGGTAGTGCGGTTTGTGCTCGTTGCATTTTTAAGTTTGATGTCGGCGATAGCCCAGGGCAAGTCTTGGCGTATCGAAGGAGTGGCTGTATCTGATGAAGTCGCAGCCCGTCTGAAGCAGCAATTCAATGAAATTCAGACGGCGGCAGAGCTGGAGGAATTGATTGCCCTCGTCTCGCGCTTCATTACTGCGGATTCCATTGAGGCAGTTGATCAAGGAGGTCAATGGGTCATTCGCGTGCGGTCTGTCAATGTTATCCGAGATGTGCGGGTCGATGTGCCGTTGTCCGCCCTACGAGTGCAGATTGAGACGCTTACGAGGGAATTCATCGACGACGCGGACACTCCTTTTGTTAGAAGCAAGATGACATCGGCGGTAAAGCAGTTACTGATGGACAAAGGATTTGTCACAGCGTCGATCACCGTTACTGATTCGATCGATGAACGTGGAATTTATCTTGATATGCATATCGAGACGGGGCCGATATGCCAGATCAGCGAGGTCAAGCCAAGTTTTGTGTTGCCGCAAGGTGTTTCGGTTGAGCTGCCACAGCCGCCAGTATGTGGCTCAGACGAAATTGCTCAAACCGTCGCTGCCCTTGAAGAGCGCTTGCAAGAAGCAGGTTTTCGTCAATCAAAATTCAACAAACCACAACTTCGTTTTTCGGATGACGGCCGATCAGCTGAGCTTTTGCTGTCTGGTAGCGTTGGCAAGAAAATCGAATATCGCGTCAATCGAGGTTCTGAGATTATCGGGCTAGACGGCATTTTTGAGAGCGAAGACCTTAGTCGCGTCGATCAACGTTTCATTAGTCCAGATTCAATGAAGTCTGAAATTGAACGTAGTTATCAAGCCAAGGGTTATGCGGATGCAAGTGTTACGGGACCCGTTGTGGAAGATGTCAGTCCGCAACATTCGATTTATACGTTTACCGTTCGAATGGGTACGCGCTATCGTTTGAGTTTTGTTGAGTTCGTGGGAAATGAATCATTTACTGACGGTGAACTAATTGACGCCATGGGCATCGGTGGTGGGTTGTCGGGGGATGCAAAGTACAATTTGGAGATGCTCCGTCAGGGCCTTGATGCTGTTCGAGCGAAATACCAAGACGCTGGATTCTGGGACGCTCGCTTGCGTGAACCGCGCATAAACATGGATCGTGAAAGTGGTCAGGTGCAGGTGCAGGTTTTGGTTGACGAAGGCGTGCGGCGGCTCTTCGGAGACTTGAAAATAAGTGGTGCTAGCGCTTTCAATGAGGAGACAATTCGAGCGCTATTGAAGATTGGCAAAGACGGTCCATTGGATCGTGGTGAATTGTTGGAGTTTGAGCGCCGGCTTCGAAGTAAGTACATCTCTTTGGGATTTCTTTATGCAGATTTGCAGGTAAACCTCGAGCAGCGCTTGATTGACGGCGTGTCGATGGTGGATGTGGTTGTCGAAATCATCGAAGGCAAGCGTGTTAAGGTCGGAATCATCAACGTCAGCGGTCTTGTGCGTACGGCGGATCGAGTTGTGCGTCGTGAGTTAACGTTCTCCACTGGTGACTGGTACAGTGCCGACCAAATTGACATCTCTCGACGTGCCTTAATTGGGCTGGGTCTCTTTCGCACGGTTCAGATTCAGCCGATCGACAGGCGTGGCGTTGACACCAAAAAGAGTGACGTCATTGACTTGGAGGTTGCAGTTCGAGAATCGAATCCGGGAACCATTTCATTTGGTCCGGGTTGGAGTATTTTTCGTGGCCAACGATTTAACTCCGAGGCTTCCTATAACAACATTGGCGGCGTAGGCCGGCAGGTGTTCGTCCGCGCGCGTGTTTCGGAAGAAGCGAATCAGCAAGCGATCAGCAGTCGCTCACTACTTGGTAGAGCAATGAGCATTGGTTACAAAGAGCCGTGGCTATTAGATCTGCCAATAGACGGTTCTATTTCAGCAGGAACGAAGGCTGAGGCTAGCGGTAACTTTTGGAATATCGCTCGCAGCGGTGAGGTCGCTCTATCTCATCGTTTTCACGTACCCATGCTTGCAGGCAGCGAGATCACGAGTTTCTATGGACGTAAGGATTCAGAAATTGTTGCAGAGCCAGGCAACGCCGAAATTGAAACGCTCGGTTCGCAAGTGCGCATAGGTCATGTCGGAATTCGCTACAAATTAGATTTGCGCGATAACCTTAGCTGGCCGACCAGCGGAACGGTGTTCCGTACCGAAACATCGTGGGCTCGGTACAACCTCGGCGGTGACCTTAACTATTTCTTCTGGGAAGTTGAGAACAACTATTTCATAAAAATCATCCCGAATGTGGTTGTTGCCATTGGCGGCAATCTATCTGCTTATGAAGATGTATCTATCAAGGATAATCCCGATGCCAATGTCGTGCCCTTGACGGAAAGATTGTCGCTAGCCGGAACAACGATTGTCCGTGGTTACCAAGAAGATTCTTTGGGCCCGATTCAAAAGTATGGTCCCAATTCCAAGGGCGTCGTTCCACCGGATGCATTGGCGAAGGGAAGTCACCTGTCGCTATTTCACTTTGAGATTCGCCATCTGTGGAAAGCGGATACCCTTGCGGGCTCCGTGTTTGCAGATTCGGGCACGGTTTTTTTTACGCCCGAAGAGCAAGAATATCTATCGAGCGGTGAAAATGAATTGGCCGACAACATTCCGTATGAATTTAGTGAATTGCCGCTCAACTCGCAGTATCTTTGGTCTCGGCATTATACATCACACGGATTCTCTGTGAATTATCTGACGCCCATCGGTTCAGTCAACGTGGCATACGGCATACCTTGGAAACGTTGTCCTGGAACGAAATCGCAGTGTACGGAACGACGTGGGCGCAATACGGGATATTGGTGGGCTGATGGTCAATTGCACATCAACGTTGGTGCAACATTTTAGCCTTGTAGTTGCGGCGATCTGTCCAAACATTCTTTAATGATGCTGTTGCGCAAAGCGATTTGTCGCATTGCATGGGGTGATAATGCAAGTAGGGGTGGATTTCTCAATCCTGGTTTGAAATAGCGAAGCACCTGCCCACTGTGATCGGTGATGGAGATTCCACAACTTCTCAGAATTGCGTCCGCAGCAGCGGTGTCCCATTCAGACGTTGGGCTTGTGCGCAGATACAAATCGGCAGAGCCTTCAGCGACTTTGCAAAACTTTAGCGAGCTACCAAAGGACACAAAATCGAAATTGTTTGAAATGCTTGAGAGGATATCGCGTTCAGAGCCGCCGTGTGAGCTGCTTATAACAGCGACGGTTTTAGACCGGAGTTGTTGAGGCAACGGCATGGTGTGCTGTGAGCCGTTTTCGTCGATGAATGTCGGTGTGACACCGACGCCGCCGTAGTAGATGCAGCCAGTCGTGGGCTGCATGATTATTCCGAATGTGGGAATCCCTTTGTGTAAGAGTCCGATGTTTACGGTGAACTGGCCGTTGCGCTTGATGAATTCTTTGGTGCCGTCTAGTGGATCGATCAACCAGACATTTCGGTCTGATTGCGAAAGTGCTTCATTACGCATAGATTCGGCGTCCTTGCCGGACTCTTCCGAAATTAATAGGTCTTGAGGGAAAAGTTGGCTCAGTCCTGCAATGATTGCGTGGTGACTGGCGATGTCTGCATCCGTAACGGGAGAATGATCGTCCTTCTTGCGAACGTCCGATGTCGCAGAACGATGGATTTCACAAATTTTGTCACTAGCTTCGCGACAAATTGTGATTAACTTTTCGATCGTTGCGCGCTCCATCAAAACCCATCTTCCAAATTAGGGCCGAGCCAGCGACGGGCGTCTGCTTCGTTCCACCCCTTTCGTTTTGCGTAGTCATGCATTTGGTCTTCGCGGATTGAACCGACGCGGAAGTACTTGGCATCAGGATGCGCAAAGTACAATCCGGAGACAGATGCCGGTGGATTCATGGCATAGGACTCAGTTAACGTGATGTCCGTATGCTTGGTCACGTCCAAGAGACTCCAAATGGTTGCTTTCTCGGTATGATCTGGGCAAGCAGGATAGCCAGGTGCCGGACGAATACCGCGGTACTGCTCCTTAATCAATGATTGCATGCTGGGCTTGGCATCGTGCTCGTAACCCCATTGCAGGCGCATTTGTAAATGCATCCATTCAGCTGCTGCTTCGGCAAAACGATCAGCTAAAGCTTTGATCAAAATTGATTTGTAATCATCATGCTTACGCGCAAACGAATCCGCATAGGCCTCAATTTCGCGACCGGCGGTTACGGCAAATGCGCCCATATAGTCCATGCGTCCAACGGACTTCGGGCAGATGAAGTCGGCGAGGCAATGACTGCGGAATTGTTCGTCGCGCACTCGTTGCTGCCGTAAGAAGTGGAATGTCGCGAGTTTGCGCGAAGCAGTGGTGTCGGAATAGATTTCTACATCGTCACCCACTGAGTTGGCGCAGAATAGTCCAGCAATGGCACGTGGTGCGGCAATGCGATCTTTGATTAGCTGATCGATGATATGCAATGCGTCATTGTACAAACTGGTTGCTTGCTCACCGAATTTTTTGTGCTGAAGAATTCCGGGGAACATTCCGCGTAGTTCCCACGCCCAGAAGAATGGCGACCAATCAATGAATGGCACCAAGGTATCCAACGACAAATTGTGCGTCTGGACGCCTAGCTTGGTCGGCGTATCAATACGTTGTGTAGGCCAATCGAATGACAATTTTTTCGATCGAGCAGCGGTAATGTCCGCAAAGTCCTTTGTTTCGCGTCCTGCGTCAACGCGTGCGCGAAGTTCCTGCTGTTCGGTGCGAAGTTTCTCTGCGAAAGTGCGCGAACGTTCAGGACTCAGCAGATCCGAGCACACTCCCACAACCAATGAGGCATCAGACACGTGGACAATGGGCGCGCCGTAGTGAGGAGAAATCCGCGCGGACGTATGTGTTTTTGACGTTGTGGCACCCCCGATCATCACGGGAGTACTCATGTTCAATCGTTCCATTTCTTTGACGTTGAAGATCATTTCATCAAGCGAGGGCGTAATCAGTCCGCTCAATCCAATAACATCGGCGCGTACTTCTTCTGCCTTTTTGAGAATGTCTTCGCATCGCACCATCACGCCCAAGTCATGCACTTCGTAGTTGTTGCACGCCAGAACCACAGCGACAATGTTCTTGCCGATGTCGTGAACGTCGCCTTTTACAGTGGCGAGAACGATCGTTCCCTGTGCTTTTGCAGCGCCCGATTTTTGGGAGTGCATGTAGGGTTCAAGATAAGCTACGGCTTGTTTCATGACGCGCGCGCTTTTGACAACCTGCGGTAAGAACATTTTTCCGGCACCGAAGAGTTCGCCGACGACTTTCATGCCGTCCATGAGCGGGCCTTCGATGACATCGAGTGGCCTGCCGAGAGCTTGGCGGGCTTCTTCCGTGTCTTTTTCCACAAATTCGTTGATGCCGTGTACAAGCGCGTGTGTCAGTCGCTCACCGACCGGTAACTGGCGCCATGCGGATTGGTCCTTGACCTTCGTTTTTCCTTGGTTCTTGAGCGTCTCAGCGTGTGTAATTAAGCGGTCAGTTGCATCAGGGTTGCGATTCAGCAACACGTCTTCGATCATCTCACGCAAGTTAGGTTCGATGTCCTCATAGACTTCGAGCATACCCGCATTGACGATGCCCATGTCTAGGCCTGCACGGATGGCATGAAACAAGAAACAAGAGTGCATCGCTTCGCGTACGACGTTGTTGCCGCGGAATGAGAAGGAAATGTTGCTGATACCGCCGCTGGTGCGAGCACCGGGGCAGGTCTGTTTGATTTCGCGAACAGCTTCAATGAAGTTCAACGCGTAGTCGTTGTGTTCTTCGATTCCTGTTGCGACCGTAAGAACGTTTGGATCAAAGATGATGTCGGTCGCAGCAAAACCGACTTTCTTTGTAAGAAGTGCGAAAGCGCGCTGGCAAATGCGGACCTTGTCTTCTTTGGTTGCGGCTTGGCCGTTTTCGTCGAACGCCATGACAATGACAGCGGCGCCGTATCTTCGGCAGAGTTCGGCGTGACGCAAAAACGATCCTTCGCCCTCTTTCAATGAGATCGAGTTGACGATCGGCTTGCCTTGGATGCACTTCAGTCCGGCCTCGATGACGCTCCACTTAGAGCTGTCGATCATGATCGGAACTTTCGAAATGTCTGGCTCGGACGCGACTAGATTTAAGAATCGAGTCATTGAAGCTTCACCGTCGAGCATCGCTTCGTCAAAATTGATGTCGATGATATTTGCGCCGTTTTGCACTTGTTGACGCGCGACCGACAGCGCTTCTTCAAAGCGTTCTTCGCGTATCAGTTGGGCAAACTTCGGCGAGCCAGTGACGTTGGTGCGTTCACCAACCATGATGAATGGTGCTTTTTCAGTGGCGATATTGCACGGCTCAAGGCCGCTCAATCGTGTCGCTCCCGTAACTGCGTGCTTTGCGCGTGGTTTTGCGTCGTGCAGTGCGTTTGCGATCGCTGCAATGTGCGACGGCGTGGTACCGCAGCAACCACCGACGAGATTGAGAAAACCAGACGCGGCAAATTCGCGTAGAAGCGAAGAAGTCATGTCGGGCGTTTCGTCATAGCCTGTTGCGGCGAGTGGGTTAGGCAAACCCGCATTCGGATAACAGCTCACGAAGCAGTCAGAAACCCGTCCGAGTTCTTCGATATACGGGCGCATCTCGCGAGCACCAAGGGCACAGTTGATGCCGACGCTGAAAGGTTTGGCGTGTGAGACCGAATTCCAAAACGCCTCAACCGTCTGTCCCGATAGCGTGCGCCCCGAGTTGTCGGTGATGGTCACGGAGATCATCAGTGGCAATCGCTCATGGTGCTGATCCATAAAGCGTTCAACCGCAAAAATCGCGGCTTTGCAATTCAACGTATCGAAGACTGTCTCAATCAAGAGTCCATCGACGCCGCCGGCCACGAGACCTTTGATTTGTTCCAAGTATGTGTCGGCAATTTGGTCGAAGGTCACCGCGCGGAAAGCGGGGTTCGTTACATCAGGCGAAATCGACAGAGTCTTGTTAGTCGGGCCGATCGCGCCCATCACAAAAACTTTTTTGTCAGGATGTGCGCGACGATACTCAGCTGCGGCTTCGCCTGCCACTCGGGCGCCCGCTACGTTTAGTTCATAGGCAAGATGTGAAAGCTCGTAATCGGCTTGTGCAATGGCTGTACTGCTAAAGGTGTTGGTCTCAATGACGTTGGCGCCAGCTTCCAAATACTTGAGATGCACGGCCTTGATAATGTCTGGACGAGTGATGTTCAGCATATCGTAATTGCCGCGAAGTTCTTTTTCGTGCGTTGCGAATCTTTGCCCGCGGAAATCTGGTTCCTGCAGTCTGTATTGCTGAATCATGGTGCCCATGGCGCCGTCGATAAAGGCGATGCGCTTCGAACACAATTCGGTCAATTCGGTATAGCTGCGGGATAGTGGCTTGGAAGTCATGTAGCTCCGACTGTTTGATTCGAGTTACTCGAACCGCGCAAACTATCACGCGCAATCAGCTCTAACAATCGGTTTTCAAAGGATTTTGCGTTGAAAAGCAAAGAGGAGACTTCCTGTGGAAATCTCCTCGGCGCAATCTGATTGTATCGGGTAGGTTACGTCTAATTCTTTGATTTGCCACTCTTGCCGGACTTTTTGGCCGAAGTCTTTGATTTCTTAGCGCCTTTAGCCTTTGTGGCCTTCACTTTGCCAGATTTCTTGACTAACTTTGCTTTGACTTTACCGGACTTGGTTGAACGCTTCTCAACTTTCGCGGCTGTCTTGCTGTCTTTGTTGAAGGACCGGATTTTGAGTGTTCCAACTGGTTTTACGTCTTTTTTCGCGAACCAGTTTTCATACTGTTGAACGGCTTTATCCGTGGAATTGTCAATAACACCGGTAACCTGTGCGCGCGTCTGGGAGAACATCTTTTGCAAATCATCGGCGAAAAAGTGGAATGTGCCGAAACTCATGCCGCACACCAAGGCAACGAGTCCGAATAGAATCATCCACGGTTGCATCTTTACCGACAGCGACTGCTTGTGAAGCATCGGCTTGGCAAGGCGACCGAAGATGGTTTGTGTACCAACCTTCATCTTTTCAACAATATTTCCGCCCGCAGCAGCGTTTTTCTTAACGGTTTTGCGGAATTTTTCCTGCAAATTTCCTGTGAACGCCATGAGCTTGGATTTAGCATTGAGTACAGTACCGGTTGGACCTTCGACGTAGTCGCGGTTGTAGGCACCGAGTTCAGTCTTGATGGTTTCGCGCTTGGGAGCGTCAACCACGGTGTTTTGCTTCAATGCACCTAGCGCGGCGAAACCGCCACCAGAAGGTGTGTAGCTAGATTGAAAATTCTTTTTGCGATTCTTACTCTTGCGACCCATACAACAACCTCATTTCCACAACAGCAGCAACTTGGATCGATGCACTTAACGACTCACACCACGCGAATCGTTCACGACCGCCTTGTGCAAGTGCAAGGCCATGTTTGGCATCAATGATTGCGAGGGGTTAAGTTGAAGAAAGGTGTCAGACCTAGCTCAGGTGTTTAAGTTTTTGACGAATATTGGCTATCGAAAGCTTATCGGAGCATGCGTTTTTTTGCGGGGGCGTGACCCGGCGGTTAAGTCGGGCAGTGCATGCTTTGCGAAACTAGTTTGAAATGGAGACGGAATGGCTGTTTCGCTCAATTTGAAATCAGTTTCGCGTACAGTTCCAACCGCCCTTTTTCAAGCCTTCGGCGAATTCAGCGGCTTTCTTGTCGCAGAAGCCGACAGTGGATGAAGACGTGAATATAATCTCTTCTTTGTTGGGAGCCTCAGTATCTTTGACGTAATGCACGCTGCATGGAACTTGGCTCGAGGCGTCTGCATAGCTCACGAAGACGGAACGCACGCGGTCGCCATTTTTGCATTGGAACTGCGTGCTCGATCCTGTCGTCGACGTTGTCGTACTTGCTGATGTTGGTTTCGCGGGAACGGGAGAGGGACTCGAGCCAAAAGCATTCGAGTTAATGCTCGACACGCAGACAAAGGTAAAAATTAGTAGGCGCATTTCCGATCCAATTTGCGAGGCGTTTCCTGAATATTCGAACACAAGTCAATATAAAAATATTTTGTGTTCAATATCCATAAAGTCTTACGAGAATCCTTTCAAGAAGTTTGTAAAAACAAAAACTCGCCACCGTGAAAACCAACGCAAAAGTGTTTATGCTAGTCAGCTCCAGCACAAAAATATTCGGGTAAAATTCGTGAATGCTCGGGTCAAATTACTGATCTTTTCCGTAAGCCTTGCAGGCATGCTAGCTATGGCCTTTATGGGTTGTCGGCAAACACGTTCGCAGTTGGAAGAGACCATTCCCGTGGATATTTCTTCAGCTTCGCCAGTGCCGCTGCCAGTCGAAGCGGCCATAGAGGCGTCGTCATCTCCCATGCCCATTGTCAGCCCCAGTCCCATGATTATAGATGCTCCCAGAGGCTGTCCTGCCGTGGACCTAGTTTGTCCTCCGACTATCAGTCCTATGTACTGCTGGGCAGAAGACGAGCAGGGTGAAGAAATGATCATCGGACCTGTTCGCGGGAATCAGTGCGCGGCAGTTAACGAATTAGCAAGGATGGCGTGTAATCATCGCGTCGATTTGGCCCAGCATCGAATTCGCTGCGTGAATCCCTAAGATATATTTTTTGATAAATTGCATCATTTCGGCGATGAACTTCGAAGGGTTGTACGTCCGATCTTTTTCTGTTCTTGGAAAATCTCCATTTGCGACGCGAATTTCTCAATTGTTTCGCTAAAGACTAGGAAGTTGTTGCCGATTCACTCTCCGTTCAAGGAGGTGGCATGGCACAAACTCTGCGTCGATTGCGGTCGCAAGTTAAGACTGCACCAAGGGAATACGAAGGTTTTGAGCAAATCGATGGCACGCATCCCTTCAAGGATTACGTGCCCGGTGGGTTCGTTGACTACCAAGTTCGGCACCGACACGGTGGTAGTGTTGCGTATTTCAACTTTGACCTCGCGCGAGAAATGGGCCTAATTCGCAACGATCATAAAGACCAACTCAACGCGTCATTGTCCCAAGCCATCTTAGACACATTCAGCATCATGATCATCAATGAGCACGACTTTCTCAGCGGCAGGCGCTTTCCCGAAACGGACATCAAACCCAATCGCTACATGGCAACGCGTTATCTGCAACTCCAGCATCCCTCTCGTACCGGCATCACCTCCGGAGATGGACGAAGTATCTGGAACGGAATGTTTCGCAACAAGCAAGGTCGTTCGTGGGACATTTCGAGTTGTGGCACAGGCGCTACTTGCTTGAGTCCCGCGCGCGCGTTGAACAACAAATTCTACAAATCGGGAGATCCGAGCGTCTCCTACGGCTGTGGACTCGCCGAGACCAGCGATGGCATCACCAACGCAGTTTTCAGCGAAGTATTGCATCGCAACGGAATTCCGACGGAACGAACTTTGGCGGTCATTGAATACACTTCCAATACGGCGATTGTTGTGCGTGCGCATCCAAATTTGTTGCGCCCGTCGCATTTCTTCAATCACTTGAAACAAGGGAAACTACACCGCCTCAGGGGTGCGGTTGATCTTTACATTGATCGCCAGATTGGCAACGGCGTTTACAAGGGCGTGCCTAAAGACCCCGCCGCGCGCTACAAATACTTGCTAAACGACATTGCGACTTCGTTTGCGCGTATGTCCGCTCGCTTCGAGCGAGAATACATCTTTTGCTGGCTCGATTGGGATGGAGACAACATTCTGACCGACAGCAGCGTGATCGACTACGGCTCGATTCGTCAGTTCGGCTTGTTTCACCATGAATATCGTTACGACGACGTCCAACGCTGGTCGACCAACATCAAAGAACAACGATCCAAAGCGCGACACATTGTGCAGACTTTTGCGCAGATGGTCGCATACTTGATTTCGGGGGACAAGAAGCCGCTGGCCGACTTCCGTCGCGATCCAATCCTTAAAAAATTCGACGAAGAGTTTGAGCGCTATCGCGCATCGTTGTTGTTGAAGAAGATCGGCTTGCCCGAACGCGTTGCTGATCAGGTTTTGCACGGCCATCATCGTTTGGTCATGAAGTTTCAAGCTGCCTATGACTATTTAGAGCGAGCCAAGTCTTCACGTGGAAAGCAAAAATTGGAAGACGGTGAAGTTTGCTACGCCATATTCTCCATGCGCAATATGCTGCGCGAGTTTCCCAAGCACCTGTTGAAGAATAAGCGTTTCTTCAGCCCAGAAGAAATGATGGGCGTGATGCGCTCGTCGTTTTCAACGCGGGATGATCGCACGCTCAGCCGGCAGCGTCGTGCGCGGTTGCAAAATCTGCAACAGCTCTTGCGGCAGGTGATTCAAGCTGGTCAAAAGATTGCACGCACCACGGAAGAATCGTTTTTGAAAACGATCGAGGCGCGTTCTTTACTGATTAATCGCGAAGAGCGAGTCACCGGCGATGGTATCATCAATCTTGGTGAGTGGCTGATGCGCAGAAAACGCAAACTCAAGGGTACAGACTTTCATGACTTGCTCATGCGTATCATTGAAAAGCAGATCCTTGATCCTGATAGCGCAGCAAAGATTAGCCGCATGCGCTTGGTCAAAGATGACGAATTGCTCAAGCAAGCGCAACAGATCATCCATGAGAACCGCGAGGGCATCTAAGTTCTATGTCGCAGACGTTGATATTTTACAGCGGACATCCCGGTGTGGATTGTCCCCACCTAGATGAAGACCTGCGGCGCCACGCGTCGCTGCGAACTGGCGACATCACCTTCATTCCCGCCGATGACGAACATGCCGATGAGCATTTCGAAGTTTTCGATTCTGCCATGAAGTCGGTTGGAATCCGCGGAGCATGCAACTTGGTTCGTGTCGATCGTCCCATTACCACGCAGCAGCGTAGCAGACTAAGCCGCAGCAAGCTCATTTTCTTAGGTGGCGGAAACACATTTTTTCTTATGCGTGGTCTTTTGCGTACGGGTTTGGCATCTGATTTGCGCGACTTTGCAAAATCCGGTGGACTTCTTGCGGGACAGAGTGCTGGCGCAATCGTAATGACGCCCAGCATCCACTTAGCGGGTTACCCGGAATTTGATCGTGATGAAAATGAAGTAAACTTGAAGACGCAGACGGCTTTGAAGCTAGTCGATTTTGAGTTTTTTCCACATTACTGCAATCGACCACGTTATAGTCGAGCCATGCGGCAAGACACCCGCGCGAGAGATGTTTTGGTCTATGCAGGTTCTGATGAAGGTGGCATTGTAGTGACCACCGATCGTGTTATATTTGTTGGAAGCGTTTGGGGATTTTGGCGAGGGTTACGGTTTGCTGTTGGCCCAGCGTTACGGAGCGGAAGTAGATGATTCACAAGCCAAACAATCTTTCGTCGCGATCGATCGTGTCCATTTCATGGCGATTGGGCGCGCTCGTTTTGATGACCTTGGCATCGTTTTTTACCGCGCAGGCCGAAGAAGAAGTGATTCCCTATCCAGTAGAATCTCCTGAACCGTTGCCCGAGGGACAACTCTTTCCTGATCCACCAGAAGCTGACAAGCGCGCCGCGTGCAAAAAATACGAAGGCACGTTCATCGGTTACTATGGCAAGGTTTACAAAGTTGAAAACTGCAAGCGTCGTTGGATCGAAGACCAAGACGCGGTTTGGCGCATTTCATCTAAGAAGATTCCTATCGTCGAAGTTGAAGGACGATTCGTCGCGGCGATTCCCGAAGGGCGTCCCTTTCAAAACATGGCCGAGTTGAATGCCGCACGCACATGCAAGCAATTGGATAAGATGTACGTTACCAACAATTTCCTCGACATTTACTACGTTGAGGACTGTAAGCTCTTTTCTTTCCCCGACTACGAGACGTATATCGATCACCGTAAGATGACGAAGAACCTCAGTTCCGAAGTTTCGTCCATCTCGAATCGTGAATTGCGCAGCCTCGGCAAAGCCAAGGAAGTGCGCTCTGTTGTTGATGAAAAAGGTGAAAAGCTTGAAGCAGTCACGAAGGGGATCGATATCATTCCCGCGAAAATTGCTTGCAAAGGATTGGACGGATTGTGGGTGAGTTTCGTGTCGCGCACCTATCGGATTGAAAACTGCCGTAAGCGTGAGATCGATCCGGAGCGTTTGCTGCGGCTGAGCAAGGGCAAAGTAAAGCTACAAGAGATCACCGCCCAACAATGGCTGTCCATTCCGGACGGTAAGGCCATGGGCGACGAAGTTCAATTCAAACACTAATCGACATCCGCTTCGTTATGTATGCGTACCGTGATGGTATGCGTCGTTGTGCGCATGATGTGCGCGCGCCTTACTCGAACATCCTGCGCAATCAATCCAAGCCAAATCTCCGTCAGCATAGTGCTCGCGTTTCCAAATGGGTACGCGCAACTTGATTTCGTCGATGATGTAACGGCATGCGTCAAACGCAGAATCGCGGTGCGACGCAAAAACGGCGACAAACACCGCCGCGTCCTTGAGTTGCAAATGCCCGTGTCGATGCACCGCGTAAGCTTCGATTAGGGGAAATTTGTTCTTTGCTTCGTTGATGATGCGCATTCCTTCCTTGAGTGCTAATTCGGGAAATACTTCGTACTCAAGGGATTTGACGCGACGACCCAGATTGTGATCGCGCACGCAGCCGGCAAAAGTGACGACGCCTCCGATGGACGGTTCGGAATAACGTGCGAGGATTAGTTCCGGATCTATCGGTTGCTCAGTTAGTTCGAACACCTTAGCCTCCTGAAACCGGCGGGATGAAGACGACTTCATCACCCGTGCGCAGCGGCTGCTGCCAATCGGCGAATTCGCCATTGATCGCTGCGCGGACGTGTTTGCGATCGAGTTTTAGCCCTGCGACTTGGCACAAGTGCTGATACAGTTCGGCGGGGTCATGAGCCGTGGTTTCGATGGTGTCTTCGGATTTTCCGGATTGGTCGCGCAGCACGGCGAAATAGCGCAAACGGATTTGCTTGGTCGATGGGTTAGGCGTTTGATTCATGACCCGCTCCCTGTGAGAGTTTTGCAACCCGGTATTCTTCTGGAGTGTTGGCATTGGCCAACAACTGTGATGAATCGGATTGAACGAGTTCTTGCACACGCATGTTGCGCAGCATTTTCGTCGGACAATTGAAGCCGATACCCAGCATGGAAAGCATGGCTGGGAAAGACTTGGGTTCGTAAATGGCGCACAGCGGTTCGATCCGCGTCTGGCATGTGGAACGGAACGCAGTGGCATGTGCGAATCCGCGTCTGTAGCAGATTAGATTGCGAATTCCTTCTTGACTCAAAAACGGCAAATCGATTGCAACGACTAACCACGCCGCTTGTGGATCTTGCTTAAGAGCAGAAAAAATTCCGCTGAGCGGTCCGAGGCCGAGGAATGAATCAAACAGCAACGGGAATTCCTGATAGGCGGAGTTGGCTTTGACCTGTTCGGGGCGTGCAGAAACAAAGATCTGATCGCAAATGGATTCAAGCAACTCGTTAGTTCGTTCCAATTGCGACTTGCCGGGGACGTATTGCAAGAACGATTTGTCTTGTCCCATTCTCTCGCTCTTACCACCACACAAGACCAAACCGTTGAGCGGTCGCGAGTGAATCTTCGTTTCCAAATGAAGTTCAATAAATCGGTCGATGTCGCTGATTTGGTCGCGTTGAAAGTAGGGCGTCTTGGGAAAGTTCTTTTTGATTTCCTCGGGAGTATTCGCAGCGCTGCCACAGAATGCGATGATGTGTTGATGCTGTTCGGGACCGAGGTGCTGCATGATTTCAAGCGAGTCATCCAGAGTAACTAGCTTGGGCACCGACAGCGACTTGTATCCCTCTATTACGACAAAATCGTGATTCAACAGGGATAAATTCGGCATTAAACTGGAATGCGTTCGGCTTTCAATCTGTGCAAACTGTTGGGCGTCCGTAATATGAATACATGCGGCGCCAGCTTGGCGGATACGTTGTGTGTCTTTGCCCTGCTTGTCCATTTCGAAACGATGAGCGTCGTGTTTGATGTACGCGAAATGATGGCCGCGCTCGTGCCAACGTCGAGCGAGTTTTTCGATCAACGTCGTTTTGCCCGAACCTGACAATCCGCAAAAAGAAATCTCAAGTGGATTGAATTGAAATGACGAGCGACTAGGCTTGTGATGTGCGCTTGAAGTCACGCTTGCCTCCAGATTTGGCCATGAGATGCACGGGGCCGATGACGATGTCGTGGGTCATGGCTTTACACATGTCATAAATGGTGGCGGCAGCAATTTGCGCACCGATGATGGCTTCCATCTCAACACCAGTCTTGCCTTGGCACGTCACGACGCACGATATCTGCACTGAATGCGGACTGATAACTTCCATGTGAAAACTACATCCGTCAATGGCGATGGGGTGACAAAAGGGAATGAGCTCATGGGTGCGCTTGACGGCCATGGTGCCAGCAATGATGGCTGTCGCTAGCACGGGGCCCTTCTTGGTGTGGATCTCCGATTGTTCGGCAAAGACACGCAATTTTTCCGGGAAAGAAACCGTCGTTATGGCGGTAGCCGTTCGCGTTGTAACTAGTTTGTCTGTCACATTAACCATCGTTGGTTTGTTGCTGGCATCGATGTGTGTAAGTTGGCTCATCGATTATCCTCCCATCTGGTGCATCATGGTGTTGGTGTGGGCCGATCCGCGAATTGGTTTGAGAGCGAGAGCGTGGAGCGCTTGCTCTTGGATTTGTTCTGCATTGAGTCCGCGCAAATTGATGCCGTTTTCTTCCATCAAACAAGCATGCAGGGTGCCATTCGCCTGCAGTCGCCAGCGCGAACAAGTCGAACAAAACGACTTGGTCACGGGTGCTATCAGGCCAATTCGCGCGCCGTTCGCGGTTCGGTAGCGAAGTGAGGTGGAATCAATGTCAGCTGCCGCTGATTCTAGTTTGTAAAGTCTGCCGATGATCTGCAGAATTTCATCAGCCGACACAAACGAATTCTTTTGCAGGGGAGCTGACGCGCCAATCGACATGAGTTCGAGGAAGCGAACCTCGATGTCATACTTGCTGGCAAATTCGACAAAATCTGCAATTTCGTTATCGTTAACGCCGCGCATGACGACCATGTTGAGTTTGACTTTGAACCCCAATTCCTTTGCAGAGAAGATGGCATCGAGCGTGGCTTCATGGCCATCGAATCGTGCCATTTTCTTAAATACGCTTGGGCGAAGGCTGTCCAAACTGATGTTTAGGTGTTGGCAGCGGGTTTCGCGCAATTCTGGCAAAAACTTCTTTAGCAAAAAACCATTAGAGGTAAGCGCAAGTGACTGCAGCGGCAAGTCTGACAGACGCCGCACGATTTGTATCAAATCCCGTCGAAGTGTCGGTTCGCCACCGGTCAATCTCACTTGTTCGATGCCCATTCCGACCAGAGGTGCGACGATATTTAGTAACTCGTCTGCATTCAGCATCTCCTTGGCCGCGGCGAATACGGCATGTTCGGGCATGCAATACGTGCAGCGAAAATTACAACGATCCAAAAGCGAAACGCGGAGTTTGCGAATGCGACGTTGCCACTTGTCTTGTAGGAGATGCGTCATCCCAGTCGTGAACTCCAAAGATACAGAGGTACTACTTCACCTGACAGAAACTTTGTTTTGCCTTGTTTCAGTTCGACAAAACCATCGCTGATTCCTAACGACCCTAGGTCGCCTGAACCAATGTTTCGAACCGGTGTACATACGATACGCGCATCTTCTCGGAAATTTACTTTGACTGGTTGGAACAAACTCATGGTTTCACCGAGAGAAAAATCCACGTCAGCAGTAAGTTCGGCGTGCAGCTTACGGGCAGACTGAGCGGAGCCAAAGTGCTGTTGGATCGCGGGTATGACGTAACGATACGTGCATGCCAATGTGGACACGGGATTGCCGGGAAGTCCGAACACAATGGTCTGCGATTGCGGAACGGTACCAAACCACAGCGGTTTGCCAGGTCGTTGCGCGACTTTGTGAAATAACTCCTGCGCTCCGATGTGTTTCAGTGCTGCTGGAACCAAATCAACTTTGCCCGCAGAGACGGCGCCCGTGATGATGCAAATGTCGCTTGATTCACACGCGGCAGCGAGTTTTTCCTTTAAATCTTGTTCGTCGTCTGCGGCCAGTTGCATGCGGATTTCTAATACGCCGATATCGCGCAACGCTGCGGCAACCGCATAAACATTAGAAGCGCGAATTTGATGTGGCAACGGTTTAACGCCGACGGCAACGAGTTCGTCACCGGTGCCGATGATGGTGACGCGCGGCATGCATTTAGTTTTGACATTGTTTCCACCCACGGTAGCGGCGATCGCCCAATGCGTCGATGCTAAGGACATACCTGCAGGTAACAACGTTTCGCCTTGGCGCCGATCGCTTCCGCGCAGATGAACGTTTTGACCTGACTTTACATCTACGGATTGGTGCAGCGTCGCAACGTGTTCGTGGATGCTGAGGTCTTCGTAGCGGATCACGGTGTCGGTGCCGTCAGGGAGTACGGCACCCGTCATCACTTCGATACAAGCGCTGGGATCTTCGAGAGTGCATGGCGGCTTGCCGGCTAGTTGCAGTGCTGCAACACGGAAGGAGCGACGGCCCGTGTTCATTGCCGAGAATCGAATGGCGATCCCATCCATGGCCACACGATTGAACGGCGGCAAGTCGCGGTCAGCAACAAAATCAGTTGTGCTTACGGATTGTTTCGCCCATTCGATCGATGTGTCTTCGACGCGCACCGGCAATTGCGAAAACTGCTCACCGATGATGCGATGAGCTTCGGATACACTGATCACGATCGGACTCCTTTCCAAAGTAAGGGAGGACTGGCACTTTCGTGCAAAATCCCTGGCGACCTGATTCACAGATCGCGGCCACATGTTCGTGCTGGCAAAACCATTGCGAGGTTAGAACATTAGGCTCGAAGTCTGGCTCTCTATTAACACAACTAGCACAATTCCTCGCCTGTTATGTGCCTCGTCAGGGCTCTGCAGTTCCCCTTCCGTTTTCTGCGCAGTTAACCAGAGCAAAACGTATGCATTTTAGACAGCTGTCGTCGCCGTAACATGGGTGCAATTAAAAAATCCAATAATATCGGATCATTAAGGGTGGCCTAGTCCCTGCAAAAGCTCTCTTACAAAGTTTGGATCGTTGAGTCGCAATTGCTTTTGGGGAGTTCGTATGCTGAGCAGAAGTGGGATTTCTAAATCTATCAATTTACTCGTATGTGGTATCGCCGCACTTGTCGCCGAATCTTCATTAGGACAAGCCGCAAATCCAACCGGCGTAAAGATCAATTCCGTCACGGCGTCCGGTAACGGATGTCCCGTTGATTCTTACGGAACATACATTTCCGAAGACGGTCTGGTAATGACGTTGTCTTTTGATCAATTCTCATCATCCATGGCTCCCGGACCTGAATTGATGGTTAGGACTCAGTGCCAAATCGACATGAAGTTGGACGTTCCTAAAGGTTGGAGCTACACCGTCGTCGGCAATCAATTGCGCGGTTATGTAAATTTGGACCGCGGTGTTGTAGGTGATCAACGTGTTTTCTTCCGCACCAGAAATGCGCCTCGCACCCCATGGATCCAAGCTGCGACCAAGCGCTATGTCGGTGCAGTGACCGAAGACTATATCAACGAGTTCAAGGTTCCTGTCGTTGCGGCGAATTACTCTCCGTGTTCTGTGACTGGTACACAAACACTGTCGTTGTTTACGGATTTAACTCTGCAGCGAGTTCACGGTGTTTACATTGACTACGATGCGATGTCTGCCTCTTTGGCGACGCAGATAACGCGAATGCAGGATATTCGTGCCCGCATGGCTGCACTTTCAGCGAGTGCCGGTACACTTCGAGTGGCGGACAACGTTGTGAAGCAGCTGGCGACAGCAAATACATATGTGATTCAAAAAGCAGCGGCTTCGGTCATTCGGAATCAGGTAGCGACATCCAAGGCAACCTTTACGCAATTGAAACGTATGCTTACCATCGACGCTCGCACACGCAATGACGCCACCATTAAAGACTTGTCTGCCAAAGCGGATGGAAACTATGTCGAATTGGAAACCATCGGCGCCGCCCGCACGGAGAATGCGACTGGCCTGATGACTGTTGATACGGCCGATGCTGCCGTTGCGCAGAAGTATCAAATCTTGTGGAAGCGTTGCGGCTAAATACACGAAAAGCTCGCTCGCCTATTAGTAGGCGAGCGGTCTTCCTTCCGATCTTGTGTCTGAAACCGCGACCCACTTATCTCCCTCGCGTCGGATAGCTTGCACGTCACCAATCTCTTCTACTTCTTTGAGTTTATGGCCCATTGACTCCAGTGATTTTTGTACGTCGGCTGGTATAGTCTTGGGTTCCACACGCAGCAAGTCGGGCATCCATTGGTGATGGATGCGCGCGTGATGCACGGCATCAACAAGCGGCAAATTAAACTCAAGCGAATTTAAAATCGTCAACAAGGTAGCGGAAATAATTCTCGGACCGCCGGGTGATCCTACAACCATTTCGACATTTCCAACGGCATCGGTGACGATGGTGGGTGACATCGAAGAGAGCATGGTCTTGAGCGGTGCTACCGCATTTGCTTCGGAGCCAATCAGTCCGTAAGCATTCGGAACACCGGGCTTAATGGAGAAATCGTCCATTTCGTCGTTGAGGACAATACCTGTGCCTTCAGCTACCACACCCGATCCGAAGGTGTAGTTGATGGTTTGTGTCGTGGCGACGGCGTTGCCTTTCGCATCAACGATGGAGATGTGCGTCGTGGAACTCGATTCGAATTGAGCAGCTCGACTCTTTCCGAGTGAGGAAGAAGGAGTGGCCCTGTTCATGTCGATGGACTCAGCTAATGACTTTGCGTACGTCTTGCTTAGCAAGCCGCGTATAGGCACTTTTGTGAAATCGGGATCCCCCAACAGCTCGGCGCGGTCCGCAAACGCGCGCCGCATCACTTCGGCGATGATGTGTAGCGTCTTGGGATTAGTGTGCCCTTGTTTCTTCAAGTCATACAACTCGAACATGTTGAGCATTTGGATGATGTGAACGCCGCCCGAAGATGGCGGCGGCATCGAAACAATGCGCTTTCCGCGAAACGTCCCAACGACCGGGGGACGAACCTTGACCTGATAGTTTGCCAAATCTTGGTCGTTGATAATGCCACCACCTCGTTTCATTTCTGCGATAATGGCTTGAGCGATTTTGCCCTTGTAAAATGCCGAAGCTCCTTCTTCGCTGATTCGCTGGAGCGTCTTTGCCAAATCCGCTTGGATCAGCTTGTCGCCCGCCTTCAGCGGAACATTATTGGGCAGGAAAATTTTGCGGCTGTCAGAGAACGATTGCAGAACTTCTTTTCGTTCCTCGATGGCTTCTGCCAGCCCTTGATAGACATCAAAACCGTTCGCAGCAATTCTGATGGAAGCTGCCATGACTTCTTTGAGGCTTTTGCTTCCGTGATTCTTTAGTATCATCTCCAAGCCGGCGATCAATCCAGGAGTGCCGACGGAAAGATGGCCGTTCACACTTGCATCCGCAAGTTTTACGCCGTTTCTTTCGTAAGGAATTGGTTGTCCCGCTTCATCGACAAACATGTCGCGGGTGGCTTTGCGAGGGGCACGTTCGCGAAAGTCGTAGGTAAGGTCTTTGTTTTGTCGCGCATCGTGCAGAACCAAAAATCCACCGCCGCCGATGCCGGTGCTCTGCGGACGCACAACCGAAATTACAAACGACGCCGCAACCGCGGCATCAACCGCGTTGCCTCCCGACTTCAGAATTTCCATAGCCGCTTCACTTGCAAGTGGGTGTGCCGTTGCTACCGCCCCTTGTGAACCAACCGCTTGGAAGTCACGGCGGAGTCGCGTCGGTTCAACGGGTTGGAAAAACCAAGACTCAGAACTGACGCACGCGGTGGAAATAAATAACAAAAGTAGCGAAATGGTGGTGCGCACGCGACGCTCCTTCATGTGGTAAACGATGAGTTGGTGAAATCATAAAAGACTCGCACATTTCATGCAACAAGGCTCGCTTGCGGGGCGTGAACTTTTTCGAAATGCGCAAATTTTTCAACGTTTGCCGATGTTTTGCCGATCAAGTGGTCATGGAAGCAACTAAACCAAAAGAGAATCAGCGACCTGAGTCGTGGTTTCGCCGTCCCAGTTTGGGTCATGGCAAAATCTTGGCATGTACCGTTTTCACGGCGTTGTCGTTCATTTGGCTGTACCAAAGTGAGCTTGGCTGGCACATCGAACAGCACACCATGATGCGGGTGAACTTCGCGGCACGAAACTCTCTGGCGGACGGTGTCGAAATTTCCCCCAAACTCAAAATAATCGTCTTTGACGATATCGCCGAGCGCAACTTCCAATCAGACGGCCTCACCGCAAACCAATGGGTCAACTTGATCAATAAGATCGCGGCAACAAAGCCAGCGTCGATCATTATCGACAAGCGTTTTGCCGGAAAAATGGACCGAGATGTTGAGCGTCAAAGCGTATTGAACGCCTTGAAAAACGCCGGCAACGCCTCAGCGTTGGGTGTGGTTACTACTTCGCAAGCGGTGGTAAATGCGGCTGGTGACAGTTTGGTTTCGGAGTCGTCAAACCAACTATTGTCGAATGCGTTCGAAAATTCTACGACATCATCCTCCGCAAAGGACCAAGTGCATATCCTCGGACCTCATCCGGCCATTCGCGAGGGTTTTCGCTGGCTGGGGCATGGCAATGTGAATGATTTCGGTTATTACCGTCCGTATTTCCGATTGGGTAATGGTGGGGCGTTGTTGCACATTGCGTTGACGCCATTTTCCGATGTCTCGTTCGACGGTACGACGGTGTCCGCTAATGGTTCGATAGTTCCTGTCGATCGCCTGGGTTACTTGGTGCCAAACTTCATCCGGCCGGAAGAAGTGGCGCGCAAGGGGCAGCTTACCTCCATCTATCAGTATTTGTACGGCAACCAAGAGCGCAGCCGCTTCAAAATCGAAGAAGGCGATCACGTCCTCATCTTCCTCGGTTTCTTCACCGGTGGTACGGACTTCAAATCAACGCCAGCGGGTAAAGTGATTGGCGGTATGCTGATCGGTTCCGTACTTAACAGCGTGCTGACACATGATTGGGTTCACTGGTCAAAGTTAAGCCCGCTATTCATTTTGTTGGCGTCCATTTTGTCGGCGGTGCTTGCGTGGAAGGTTTCGAAGGGCGTTTCATTCGTGGCATCCATTGCCATTGTTGCCATCGTCATCACGTTGACGGGTCTGCAACTTTTTTCACAGACTAGTTTGGTGCTGCCGTGGATGTGGATCAACGCCGCATTCATCACAAATGCATCGATCTTGTTTTTGGAACGTACCCGCGTGCGCGAGTTAAAGTCGCTACTGCTTAAGAACTCTCTTTCAGATAAGTTGTCGCCGTTTCACATTCAAAAACTATTGGGTGATCCGCCCATTGTTGACACCCATGCCTACCAACGCAACGTCACGTTGATGTTCATCGACGTCGTCGGTTATTCCAAATACGCCGAGCGTTACGAGCCTGACGATGTTTTTGCACGATTGCGCGCGCTGATGGGCGAGTTGACGCTCCTCGTCTATGATCACAAAGGTTCAGTAAACAACTCCTTCGGGGATGGCTTGCTTGCCATTTTCGGATATGAATTTGACGGTCGAGAGTCGCACGATCGCCACGCTAACGATGCTTTGAATTGCGCTATCGCGATTCAGAAGCACATGGTGTTGCGCAATTTCGAGGCGAGTCGCAAGGATGAACCTATTCATCCCCTGCGCATCGGCATCAACACCGGCACGGTTTGCATCGGCGATTTGGCCGATGATGATCGCTTTAATTTTACGGTCATCGGTCATCCGGTCAATTACGCCAAGCGTCTCGAAGAGTCGTGCGAATTCTATCGCATCATGTTCAGCGAGAGCACAAAAAACGCGCTGAAGGATGTCGACACAAATGCGCGTTCGATCAGTTCACGCTTAGTTCTCATCAAGCACCAAGATCGCCCGCTCGAAGCCTTTGAATATGACCCACTCGTGGACGACCCCGAATTGACACAGGTGGTGCAAAAGCAATACTGGAAGTTTGCGGGGATCACTCCCAAGGAGAACCGAATCAACGTTCCCGGGTCCGTCAAGATTTCGCTCAAGTCAAACTATGGCGACGGTTTTGTTGTCAACTTCTCACGCTTCGGGATGGCTGCCAACATGGTGAACTACCTTGCCAACGGCATGACTTTGGAATTTTCATTAGACACTCCTGATGGCTCATTGCGTGAAATGCTGGAGAAGGCTAACCTCGGCACCATTGCGGCAGAGGTTCGATGGGGCTCAAAGTCCAACGAGCACTACCAGCACGGGCTTTTGTTCCGTTCGCTTAGCGAAACTCAGAAAGAGTATTTGTACGAGTGTTTGATGGAAGTGCTCGTAGCTGCAGGTCGCAGCCACGCGTCGTGATTTCGGTCTCAGCTCTTAGGACCACTTGCCTTATCATCTTCTTGCTCACCGTCTTCAGATTCTTCAGCACTGGACCAACCTTGTACGATATCCTTCTTGAGAAGGCGGATGTGCTTGATCTCTGAGGAAGAGTCTGCTGCGGTCAACTTGACTGTCAAGAAGACGCGGTTGATCGGTGTCTTGCCGTTGTGCTTGCGGATGTGCAACGAGAAGCCGTTTTCCGACCACGACATATCTTGACCGGCGACGTTTTCGCTTGATCCACCCATGCTAGCTTCGTCAATGCTCATGACTTCGATGCTTGTATAAAATGCGGCCGCGGAGCCGCTCGGCATTTGCAATTGGCACTGAACATCGCTTGAACCGTCAGCGTTCATGGCGATCTTGCTACAGTCGGCGGTCAGGTAAAGTCCGCTGATATCTTGCGGTGCTGCATACATCTCTTCGTCTTTGACTTCGACGTCAGGTGCTGCCTGACCGTTGTTTCGCTGCTTCTTTTCTTCGGCGGCTAAGTTCGAATCGAGCTGGACCTGTTCGACACTCGATGTGGTCGAGTCCACACTGCCGCGTTTTCCGATCTTCTTACCGTTCGATTCGGAACGTGCTGTCTCGGACTGGGTGGCTGAGTTTCCTCGATAGGTAACCGTTCCGCTACATGCACCAACGATCAGGGAAACAACCAAAATGGACACGGCTCGAAGAAGCGTCATCGAGTTGTTGTTCATGGGTCCCCCAACGTTGTCTGATTTTAGGTACGCATTCTCAATTTACTTATCGGGACTTTTCATTCCCGCCTTTACGAAGTATGATTTGTGCAATAGTTTCGGGGAATTGACCTAAGAATTCGCGCGTCAGGATCTAAGCACTTGAAAAAACATCACCCAGCGAAGCCGCAAAAACGCGATCCCAAGGCATTGAAAACGGCCAAAGAAAAGCGACAGCAAGAAGTGATGCTTTACGGGAAGAATGCAGTCCGCGCGGCATTCAAGCATCGTCCCGGCGGTATCATCCGTGCTTATGTGACGGACGAGGCCAAGAAGGAATTCGGTGATTTGCTCAAGTGGTGCGCCAAAAACAAATTGGCCTATCACCTCGTGTCGACCAAAGAGCTCGAATCAATTTCCTCGACGGTGCATCACGAAGGTGTGGCTTTGCTCACAAAACGCAAGCCCGAGATTTCCGAAGCTCAACTGTTCTCTCGCCAGTACGTCCCGGAAAGTGGGCCGTGTCTGCTGCTTTACTTTGAGGGCGTCGGTAACCCGCACAACATCGGGGCGATCATTCGAACTTGTGCGAACTTTGGCGTCAGAGCCGTGGTCGGAAGTGCAGAATCACTTCCGGTCCTTTCTGCGGCGGCGATGCGAACGGCAGAAGGTGCGGTTGAGATAGTGGAGCAGGTGCGCGTACAAGATCGCGCGAGATTTTTTGCGGAATGTCACAAGCACGGCTTCAAAGTCGTCGGTACTGTCTGTCATAGCGGTAAGAGTCTATTCAAAACAAAGTTTGCTCAGCGCGTAGTGCTAGTCTTGGGTGCTGAGTTGCACGGCATGGATCAGGCATCGCAGCGAGCATGTGACGAGCTTCTCAGTATTCCGTCCACCGGCGAAATAGATAGTTTGAGTGTTGGCGTCGCAGCCGGAATTTTTATCGCCGAGTTTGCGCGACAAAACCCGATCCTATAAATACAACACGCTGCCTTGACATGCTCCGAGTGACACTCTAAGCTGTTCCCATCGTTTCAAAATCTTTTAGCGGAGTTCCTATGTTGATGCGTATGGGTGCGTTCATTCTCGGTATCTCTCTGCAATTTTCTGCTTTCGCGGCCGACCAAGCGCCAGCAAAGTCTGCAGCCAAGCCTGCAGCAAAGGCAGCGGGCAAAACAGAAGCGGCCCCGGCGGCAACGACTGCTAAGAAGTCTCTCTATGATCGCCTCGGCGGAAAGGATGCGATCACCGCAGTTGTCGGTGAGTTCTTGAGCAACGTCATTTCTGATGCGCGCATTAATACGTACTTCAAAAACACCAACGCAGAAAACTTGAAGACCAAACTCGTCAGCCAGATTTGCGAAGCGACTGGTGGCCCGTGCAAGTACCAAGGTATGGACATGAAGTTGGCGCACACCCCAGCAAACTTGAAGCGTGCTTCCAGTGGCGTGCATGACAAGATCGGTGAGACAGAATTTAATGCTCTCGTCGAAGATCTGACCAAGGCTCTCGACAAGTTCAACGTACCAGCAGCGGAGAAGACCGAGCTCATCACAGCACTGGGCGGCATGAAAGCGGACATTTTGGGCGGCGGCAAAAAGCAGATGTAATCTTGCTTGATCGAATCAGACTAACGAAGGCCTCTGCGTAAGAGGCCTTTTACGTTGGGTACGTAAAAGCCGAACCCCACAAATTGCGACCGAAAATTATCGACATAGAAATCGTCGTTTTCAATGAAGTGTCGATCTCCCGGGACTCTCACCTGAGTGAAGTAATTGTTGTAGTAAAAGAAGATGTTATTGGAAAGAAACGCGACGTAGTACGCGCCAGCGTTAGTGGTCACAAACACGTCATGGCTTCTCTCCGGGCCGTACTTAGCCGAAAAATACCCCAATCCGGCACCAAGTGAATAGCCAATCGTGCCCAGCGGCGTGTGTGCAGAAAGATCCAAATAGTACATGCCATCCACAAACGTCATCGAAAAATCTTCTCGATGAAGTTCGAGTAACGCAACATTCGTTTTCTGATAGACGACGCTTTCCATCTGGTAATAACCAGCATCAAGGGCGGGATAGGCGTTAAAGTCGAGGTCAAACAACGTGTAAGACTTGGGGTGAAACACCCAGGTGATGCCCAAGTTTCTGAAGTAAGAATCGGCGATTTGACCGCTGCGCAAGATGCGCACGTCTCTTGAAGGGTCGGTGCTAACATGGCCCAAATCAAACTGACGAGCCCCAAAGGTTGCGCTGTTGGGCATCATGTTGATGGACTTGAGCCACGCTCGCTTCGAATCGGCGATCTCCGGCACGACATCTTCTGTTCGAAACGGAAGGGTGGTGTCTCCGAGCACTTCTGGCACGTCTTTTTCTGTGATTAGATCTGTGAGCACCGGAAAGATGGAATAGCCCGTTTCATCTTTGAAAACTTTGAGGTGAACGACGTGGCTTGCTCCCAACTCTGCAGCCATGTCTTTAACCTTTGCGAGGCCAAATTTGCGCGGTGTCCTTTCAGTCAAATTGGAAACGTTGATGTATTCAAACTGTACTTTCGTGGAATCGTAATCGATGTATTTGACGCATGAGCTCAGAGTCTTGGATTCTTTGATCCAGCGCTGTGCAATCATATCGGAGACGAACTCATCATCCATGCGCGGCGGCCAGACCATTGCCTTAATGCACTGATCAAAGTTGGTCATAGAGTGATCGGTAGCCATGAACGTCGGAAAACGCGAACAGTCATAAGCGTCGCCGCTCACCAAAAAGTCATACGCCAAGCCAATGGCCCCGAACGACGGGTAAATCGCGGCGACGATGCCATTGCCAAGCAACGAGCGAAACACTCGGATGCGGCATGGATTGCTGACAAGACGGAACTCGCCTTGCGCATTTTTGTAGTAGATCTCCTGTTTGGACCTTCCTGGCTCATTCAACAAAAGTGGCGTGTGACCAACCGACTTTTTCTTCGAGTCAAAGATTTCAATTCCGCGCGGTTCGGAGTCGATGGGGACTGTGCGCGACGTTACCGTGACCGTTGCACAACTTGTTGCAAGCATCGAAAAAAGTGTGAAGATGTAATGCTTCAATTTCATGATTTCATTGCTGTTTTAAAGATTTGCCCATCATTCCAGAAGTCGGCAAAAGAGGCAAAGTAGAACTTGAGAGCAACGCCAACTATGCCGCAAATTTGAGCATTGACTAAGGTAAATTCCTAAAGCATAACCAATACTTCCGCCGTACCGGTGTTTGGGGGTTTAGCTCAGTTGGTAGAGCGTCGCAATGGCATTGCGAAGGTCAGCGGTTCGATCCCGCTAACCTCCATTGTCCAACATTTGGGACAGAGACCTCTAGCCTGCTAAAGACAAAGACCACTCTGACATGGACTTCAAATTATAAGAATAGTAGAAAAGACAGCTGGATTGGAGGGGTTATGATTAAAACAATTTCAGTTATTTCTGCCATTTTCACATTGGCTTTCGCATCGAGAAGTTATGCAAAATCCATTGACGTGTCCTTGGTAGCTCCGGATTATATTATTCAGGAACACTCGGGAAATGTACAAATTGGAATCCGTTACGCGGATGGTGACTTAGCTGCATGGAATTTGTTTTCGCGAGAAGAATTAAAGAACGGATTAAAATCAAAAACGATTAATGTTCGCGAGGATTCTAATATCACTGTTTGCGATTTTCAGTGGTCAATCATGGAAAATCCCCCGATCCCAGCTGAAGGCAAGGCATCATCTCTTCTTCACGATAGCAGTTTTAATGGCGTGGTTCATAAGAGTTGCCAAATCGACCTATCAAATGGAACCGCCGATTTAGCTACGGGGTTTTCATTTGAGGAACTGACACTTAAGGTAAACGACTCGGCTCTATCAAATCACAGTTCTGCTTTGTTAGTAGGTTCGATGATAATTACTGGGATTGATAAGCTGTTTTCATTTGATTATTCAAAGGTTGGTCAGCCGGCTGAATGGATAATTCACGTTCTTAACCCTCAAGAGACTCTTAAAGGAAACCTAGGTCTAACTTGGTTTACCAATAGTGGTGCAACTATTGAGGAAACGATTCCAGTAACTGACTCGACAATTGAAGTTAAATAGCCCGTATCCATCTTTGATTATTTATAACTCGCGTCTATTTCTCAGGATGATTTGCCTTACCATCTCGTGATGCCACTTGTGGCCTCGTTGCTTCGTCGGCATCTTCATTTCAGTAAGGATACGGGCAACAGCATAGTTGGATAGTCCCTCCTTATGCATCTTTAGCACTAATTCAATGATCCGCTTTTCGCCTTCGTGATCGACAACTTTGCCCTTGATAACTTTCTTTCCAAAAGGAAGGTTGTGAGTCCGGTTGGAGCTTTGCCCCTTTTTTCGCAATGGAATTCCGAAACGCACTAGGGCTCGTCGGACGCCTGTTTTGGAGGACGAAATTTCACGTGCAATTTGCCGCAAAGAGCGCTTTTCCAGTACATATTTTTGATCGAGGACGGCCTTGTTCAAAGTTGGTGGAAGTGTTCTAATGCTTGAATAGATTACGGTTTTCGCGTGGAGGACGTTTCCAGTACCTGCCTCTGATCGGTCCACCAGATATCCCAATAGTAAACGATACTTCGTCAGACTTGGAAAATGCTCGGTCATGGACCAAAGCGTCCACTCCCTCGAATTTTCCGTCGTCTTCCTTGTCTCGTTTACTATTGGGATATCTGGAATTTGATGAGCGAATGCGTCAGACTTGGAAAATGCTCGGTCATGGACCAGTTCGCAGATTTACAAGATTGGCGCAAACCAATTGGCAATCTTGCCGACGTGCCTGGCAAAGTAGCTCGAAAGTTCGAAGCACGAGTCATTAGGATCGGGGATTTTGTCATCCATCGACAGCCTTCCATGCGCAGTATGCAAGAATGACCTTTCTATGGCTTCGACGACGATGTTTCTACGAATCCGTCTGCTGATGGTCTCATCTTCAACGACTGCGACGACTTCCGAGTTGGCCCAATCAGAAAGCCCATCGAGATTGTAGCTACCAACCATTGCCACTTTCGAGTCAAACACAAAAGCTTTTGAGTGCAGGTGCGTGCCAGCTACAGATGACGTATATATTTCGATATTTGGAACATTCTTTAACAAGTGTTGCCAGTAGGCTTCGAATGCCATTTCAGGCAGACCCGTTCCCTTGGCAGTGACTAAGGAGTTAGTATGCAAAATAATGCGCACACCTCGTTGGGCGGCACGCTGTAGGGCCTGTTCGGTTTCCGGAGTCATAACCACGTAGGCATTTTGAATCACAATTTCCTTGTTAGAGCTTTCAACTAGCTTCAAGAATTTTTCGCGAATGAGATTGAACCGCGGGGTGTGAAAACGCGAAGGACTGTTAACTATGTCGGCATTTGTCACGTGCGTCCCGGAAAACGGGTTGGTGCTTACAGGGGCAGAAATGTGCGGTAATTTCTCATGATTCAAGCGAATCGTCTCTAACTCTCGTGTCAACTCGACACGGCGTTCGTCAGATAACTTGGCGCTAAAAACACGATTGAAAGAGCGATCGCGTTCCATTTGAAAGACATTGACCAGAGCTTGATTCATGAATTTTGATTCAATCAGCATTCCGACGTCGACACTTGCCTGATTTCCCGATCGAGACTCGGAATTTGAAATGTTGCGGCCATCAACGTTGCAATGAAGATAATCTGAAACTATGAATTTGTCATGATTGGCGCCGAAAGCCTGGTGCAGTCGTCGCACGGACAAAGGATTGAACTGGACAACATCTACTCCCGCATCGGCAAGGAGTTGGAGGTAGTCTCGATTTGCTCCCGAAAAGTGATGGCTACCGCGTCCATCAACCATTAAATGAACATCGACCCCCCGACGCGCGAGTTGCATAAGTTTTCCGAGATAGGCTTTGCCAGTTTCGTCCAACTCGAGAATGTAGGTCTGCAAGTAAACTCTCTTCTTCGCTTGCTCGAGCAGCCACCATCGCGCAGCGTCCGAGTCTTCGTTCTTAAATAATGTTTTGACCCGAGCCTGTTCGGCGAGGCTCAGGCGCGAAATTCCCATCGTCGCGAAGAGGTAGACGAATAGTGAAATTCCGAAGCGGAGTAAGAGTGTAAAATTTTCAATGGGCATGAGGCTTATTTTACACGAGTAACCGGATGAGAGGAAGTCGTGCCGCTGGGGCTGAGGGACGCACAACGCCCCGATATGGAAGCGTGTGCGTCAAATGTAGACAAGTTCAAATTATGGGTTGATTTCGACGTGTTGCTCCATACCGTCAACGTTTCTGACGACAATGGATTTGGTATTCGACAGGGAGTACCTAACGGGCAAACTCAAGTCAACATAGACAGGATTGAATTCTCTGGTGCAAAATTGCCCGAGTGTACTTGCTGGGGATGTCAAAATTACTTTGATGATAAGTGTGTCGCCTTCGCGCTCAGAAATCATCTTTGCGGTCACGTTTTGAGCAGCGCAGGGATTGCTACCAAGCATGATGCGGCCGCGAACTTCGAGCGCGCGTTCGTCTGATCCCTCTGTATGCTTCCAGCGTTCGACGACCATATTTTCGATCATCGTTTCGGACTTTTGTTCGGGGAAGCTGGTAAGTAAGTCGAGCAAATTGACGTTCAAGTTAAAGCCTTCGACGTTCATAACGCGAACTTGCCCAGCAACTTTGTTCAAGTTTACTTTTGCGGTAACAAAGGCCTGCTGTGGATCAAACTCGCGCGTGCAGATGCGACGCCCAACTTTTGGGTTTGTAATGGTTGGTACGAGGAGCAGATCTTTGCCCTGCTTTTTTTGCTTAAGAGTTGCACGAACGCCCGCTGCCATGCAGCGGTTGGTGCCGGTCCAGATCTTGCCGGTAACTAAGACCATATTTTCGGTGTCTTGCGTGGCGCTAACGCCGCTGATGATGGATTCTTCGGTGCGCTTGGCTTCTGCCTCTAGTTCTGACTTTGCTGATGTCTCAGACCCACATGACTGTATGCTGGCGAGGAGGGTGCTAAAAACTACCGTTTTGACTAGATTTTTCATGCTTCGTATCCTCATGGATGGTTGTGAAAGATTCAAAAAATAGAATCTCATTTCGCTTGTGATTCTGTTCACAATTCCCCGCCCATGAGCGATGAATATTGCCTTCCATCGAAGCATTTTCAAACGGAAATAGTCTGAATGACGTAGTCGTAGGCTGCCGCCGTGAAGTCAGGAGTTTTCAGTCTTAACGGAGTCTTGAAGAGATTATAGTGGCATCGTTACAGAAATCGCATTGGTCGGAAGTAATAATAAAATATCTTATTTGGGGACGTAAAATGATCAGTCTCAAGTCGCTTATGTCGGCATTGGTTTTCGCAAGTGTTACCACAAGTGCATTTGCCGCAAAATTCACACCAGTTAAGCCACTCAAGAACGCGGCAATGGAACAGCTCGCAAAAGTTGTGGAAGAAATGAACAAGGACGAGGAAAGTTTCGGTGACGCCGGTGGTGTGTTCCGTGTCACGTTCAAGCGCAAGCCAACCGAAAAAGACCTAAACACGGTTAAGCAATTGAACTTCCAAAAGGGCGACTTGTTCGTCGGTGACGTCGGCGCAGAACACATGGACGACAAGTCGGTAGACGAATTGATCGAACACCTATTGTATGCCGTAGAAAACGTAGAATCTGAGCGTGAAGAACACTTCGCCAAAGCTAAGGCAAAGTTGAAAGTTGTTTTGGCAGCGGTGAAGCAGAGCAAGGGTTTGGTGATCTACGGTACAGGTCATGCTGATGAAGACGGAAGCCGTCAGATCCTCAACGTGCTTGACACCAAAAACAATCAGATTGTTTTGGTCATGATTGGCTATCACGGTACGTGATTGGACATTCATGTCGAAGGTTCAAGCACAAACCGTTAAGAAGATTCATGCTGATATTAAAGAGCGGGGCCTGCTGATGCTGGCCGACGCTGAATTGCCAAGTGTCGTTGGCCTCATTACGGGAGAATCGCTCAAAGGTTCTTGGTGGGGGCATCCGCTTGGCAATTTGATTTTCAACTCATCTTCTGATGTTGAAGACTTAAATGACGTCCTCACCTTAAAGCTTCTCAAAGGCAAAGTTACGTTTGTTCATGAAGACCTCTGGCAGCCGTTACTAACCGTGCTGATGTCACGCGACGAATGGCAGATGAAGAAATTGCCGAAAGCAACTCACGATTTGTTGGCACATGTTGACGAAGTGGGTCGTGCTTTGTCTCAGGATGTGGTGAAGTCTGTGAAGGCCGCAGCCAAAGATATTGCCGTCCTCGAAAAACGTGGTCTACTGCTGACGCAGCAAGTTCACACGGAAACGGGTGCGCACGCCAAGTATCTTGTGTCGTGGGCGAAGTGGGCAAGCGAGAACAAAGTCAAAGCCTCAAAATCCGCAAAAGCAAAAATCGAAGCCTATCAAATCATCGAAGCAAGTGTGCGAAAATTTGATCCTACTGCGAAATGTCTGCCTTGGGTGTTATCAATTCGTCGTTGTATAGAGCTTGTCAAAAAGAGTTTTGAAAAATTCGTTGCTGAAACTTTGCGGTGCAGTGACGATTTTTTTCAGATGAGCTATTAATTGACGAATGCGATCATTACCGCGAAGATGCAAGTCGGTTCCCACGTGTGTTGATAATGTCTCAAGCCGGTGCATGCTGAATCTTCAAGGAACGTAGAATGCTATATTTGCCCAAGCACTTTCGATCGGATGACCCTACTGTTGCCAAGGATTTGATCGAAAATTATGGTTTTGCAACCATGTACTCGGATGCGTCCGATCGCGACGAACCGCTGATCAGTCATGTCCCCTTTTTGTTTGATTCACAGAGCGGGGAAAAGGGCGTGCTCTATGGCCACATTGCCAAAGCTAATCCGCATGCACGCGTGATAAAAACCGGAGGCAAAGTCTCCGTTATCTTTCAAGGACCTCACGCATTCATTTCGCCCAAATGGTATGAGCCCAAGGCTGATAACGTACCAACTTGGAACTATGCGGTCGTGCACGTGCACGGTCGTGCACGAACTTTGGAGTTTCGCACCGAGATGACAGCCGTCTTGAAGCGATTTGTTCACAAGTATGATCCGCAGGTTCCGCTGCAGCTGCCGCCCAATGATGAGCGAGACATGTTGAATGAGATTGAAGTTTTCAAAGTCGAGATCGACGAATTGCAGGTTAAACTGAAGCTGTCGCAGAATCGCAGCGAAACAGATAGGCTCAATGTGATTTCAGCATTGGAAAAGCAGGGAGACGAAAATAGTATTCAAATAGCCAAAATGATGCGTTCGACGCTTTCATAAAAGCGTCCCTTGGTCGCAGGTATCTCCGTCTACACCATCGCCTTCGCCAGCATTTTGATGGCGTTTTCGCTGCGTTCCAACCAACTCAAAATGATGTTAGCGTGTTGCCTTTGAGGTTCCACGTGTTGGTTGTGCATGGGGCGTACGGTCGTGAGATATTGATCGATCACACCTTGCTGGGTGCGGCCACGTTCTTTGGTATCGCGTGTTAGACGACGGATGAAACGCACGTCATCGGGCACATCGACAAAGACTGAAAGATCGTAAAGTTCACGAAGTCGTGGATGATGCAAACTGAGAATACCTTCGATGATAACGGTTCGCTGTGCTTTTAGTTCAACGAAAGCTTTTGTGCGCGAATGAGTGGCGAACTCATATGTCGGTCGCTGAACCGACTGACCGTTTTTCAATGAACGGATGTGTAAAACCAGCAGATCCAAATCAAATGCCGCTGGATCGTCGAAGTTCACCGCGTCTCGTTCTTTGCTCGGAAGTAGAGAAAAGTCTCGGTAGTAATGATCCATCGGTATGACGAGTATTTCGCTTTGTTGCTGATGGGTGCACAGCATGTTGACAATGGTTGTTTTGCCCGAGCCCGAGCCTCCGCAAACGCCAACGATGAACGGGCGACCAGTAGTCATGAAAAATTTCCTTCGGACGAGAGTTGGAAACAAGGCACAGGAGATTCCCGTGCCTAAGAGTTGAAGTGAATCACTTCGTTGGCTTTGCAGCTTCTTCCAATGCCTTTACGCGGGCTTCGAGAGCTTCAATCTTGTCGATCATGCTGTTTAAAACGCTGACCATGTCCCGCGCGTCGGGAACTTGGACGTTCGTAGGGTAGTTGCTGCAAACATAACCGGAACCATTGCTTCCGGAATTGTAGTGCCACCAATTACATGCGCCGAAGTTATAAACCGTGATATTTTCGTCTACGTTGTTTGCAAGTGCGCTGCCGCTAAGGACGATCGATGCTGCCAAAACGAGTCGTTTCATGCTGCCCCCAAAAAAGTTCAGAAAGGTATCTCTGATGTTTGGGGAAAATTTATCACACGGGTCTGACGAAACAAAAGGCGAATTCTGTTACGGTAGGTTTCGGGTAAAAAAAAGAGCCGATCAATTGATCGGCTCTTGGGATCTCAAAACAGAATCGATTACTCGATTGTGGTTCCAGACTTCTTTGCAACGCGTGTGCGCTTGCCGTCTGTACCAACCTTGATACCAACGCGCGTTGGCTTTTTGGTCTTGGGGTCTACCAACATTACATTGGAGATATGGATCGACATAACCTTGTCAACGATGCCGCTCTCTTGGTTAGAAGAGGTCGCCTTGGTGTGGCGCTTGGCAATGTTGATGCCGGTTACGAAAACGCGGTCGTATTTCTTGTCGATTTTTTGAATGGCACCAGTTTCGCCACGGTTCTTACCGGAAATAACGACAACTTCGTCGCCTTTCTTCAGCTTCATTTTGACTTGGTACTTGGTGGGCTGGGTCGCCATACTGTCTCCAAAAGGTCTCTGTTATTCGAACGTTAGGTACTATTTCTGCCGAACGTCGGATGAGATTTAGCTCCGAACGTTCGCCGTTTTGCGCGAAAAATAAGCTTCTACACAAAATCGAGGCACGATAGTTACCGAACGCCGAGCCTCAAGTCAAGGAAAGTCACGAGTTTAGGGCATTATGTCATCATAAACCGCGCTCCAAACCTCTCGCATCCCCGCTCTTTGTGCAAGAAATTTGACCAAACATGGCACTTTGTTGGTGTTTTAATGGCCGAACTAGCTATAATCTATAGACTTTTAAGCATTCTCGGCAATTTTTGCAAAGTGTTAGGTTGAGCCTTAACCAATTGGGGGGTCTATGGCGCGACTATTCAAGAAATCGTGGTGGTGGTTCAGCTTGCTGGCAATATCGCTATCACTTGCATCGAATTCATTTCAGGCGATGGCCGAAGGCAAACTTGCTGACGACATTCGCCCCGAAGATGTCATCCACTTCACAGTCGACAAAGCCTGGATCCGACCGGACAGCAAAGCTGCAAAAGTTTTGGTGAATTTGACGACCGAACAGGGCTTCACCATCTATGAACAACGCCTAAAGCTGACCGGCCCAGAAGGAGCGACAACGAACTTTGCCCAGAAGCCGGCAACGCAAGTGATCCTCGATCCAATGGAAGGTCACGAGGTGAGCGTATTCTCAAGCGGCGAGTTCATCATCGAAGTCATATCGGAAACGGAGCTTCCCGCGTTCTTCGAATTGGGACTGGAGTTCACGGGCTGTACCAAGGTGATCTGCCTATTTCCTCACACGACCAAGCTGACACTCGACACCAACATGATGGACCCTTGGGATCAAGCTGTTGCGTCAGCTGCAACGGCATCGTCGACGGGCTCTGCAACCGCAACAAAGAGTGGCGAAGCGACCGCATCTGGTTTTGAACGCTTGCAAGAATGGATTCTTTCAAATTTCAAGAGTAGCGAAACACCGCTTTGGTTCGTTCTTATCATTGTGTTCATCGGTGGCTTGATCAGCAATCTGACGCCTTGCGTTTATCCGATGATCCCTATCACCATTCGTATCCTCTCGACTAGTGGTCATGCACTCAAATTTGCATTTTGCTACGGTACGGGAATCGTAGTCACCTATACGAGTTTGGGCGTTTTTGCAGGACTTACAGGCACGATGTTTGGAAAGTTCATGCAGAACATCTACGTTAACGCCGGCTTCGCGGTCTTAATGTTACTCCTCGGTCTAGGCATGCTTGGTTTCGGGAACTTGTCGTCGATTCAAGATCTCGGATCAAAGTTAGGTACCGGCAAGCCAAGTCCACGTAACACGTTTTTGATGGGCATGGGAGCGGGACTCGTTGCGGCACCGTGCACGGGGCCGATCATGCTCGCGTTGCTCGGTTACGCTGCGAATACAGGTAGTGTGTGGAAGTCGGTGGTGATCTTTTTGACCTACAGTAGCGGCTTTGCGTTGCCATACGTATTCTTGGGTGCGAGTGCGTCAAAGATTACCAAACGAACCTTTTCTCATCACGTTCAAGTCGGCGTGAAGATCTTGTTTGCCGCGGTGATGTTCGCGTTGTCGTTCTATTATTTGCGCGTCCCATTTCATCAACAAATTAAAATGCTGTCGGAACTTTGGGTGCCGCTATCATATGCGACCATCGGACTGGGCGTAGTCATCATGCTAGTGTTCTTGGCCAAGCCATCACTTGAAAACAACAAAGCGCTTTTGACTCTGCCGGCGTTGGTTCTCGGGTTGGGCATCTTTTCTTCCTACAAAGTGATGAGCAACTCGCACTCGGTCGTTAAACATTATCACACTGAAGCAGAAGCGTTTGCGGCAGCTCAGTCTTCGGGAAAGAAGATCTTCGTCGATGGTTGGGCGGAGTGGTGTTTGGCGTGTATCGAAATGGACAACACTACATTCCTTGAGCCGGAAGTCATCCAAGAATTGACCGATCATTGGATCTTTTTGAAGTTAGATTTGACGGAATCGACCGATGAAAACGATCGCCTGATTGAAAAGTATGGTTGGGCTGGATTGCCTGGATTTGCTTTGCTTCCCACTGACGGATCATTGGAAAAGATGAAAACCATCAGCGGGCGTCAAGAGAAGGAACCGTTGATCCAAGCATTACAAGAGTATCGAACAGGACCGTAATTAATGCTGCAGCACATTGTTTACATTTGTGGTGCGACACAGTTTGACCTTGCGAGGCATGCGCTTGAAAGAATGCGTGCGAGCGAAGTAGGCGAAGCTGGTGCGCATCGTGCGTGTTACATCCTGACGCACAAACTTCTCGGCAGCTTAAAACTCCAAGTCAACGTCTTGAGCGACCTCGATATCATCGGGTCGCATCTGCGCGAGAACCCCGTCGATCTTTTGATTTACGACGAACGCGGTGAAGGTGCGGTGCCCGCCTTACGGGCCATTCAACGCATTCGGGCAGATGTGCAAGCTCTAGCTGATTCGTGGGGACCCGATTTCAATTTTCCGATGAGCCGCGTCGTTGCCATTCTCGGAGAGAAGGGTAAGTCGCGTCGCGTCTTCGAACTTGGTCGCATGAACGTGCGAGATGTTTGCACCGATCCGAAAAGTCTCAGTGCTTTGCTTTTGTGGCTGAAGGACGTCTTGTGGCATGGAATTTTGCGTGAGCAAAAGATTGGCGTCGCCTTGGGCGGTGGTGGTATCGAGGGTTTTTTATATGAGATCGGCGTGCTGGCAGCTCTAGAAGGTGCTTTCGAAGAAGGTACTTCGTTGAGAAAGTGCGACGTGATTTCGGGAGTGTCATCCGGAGCAATCGCCGGTGCGCTCTTTGCTTCTAAGATTCCGATTCACGAAGTGATCAAGTCATTGCGCAAGCGATCTGGCATGTTGCCGCCACTAACCAGCAGCACCATTTTTGATTTGGCGGCTACGGATATTTCCAAGCGCTTTCTCAAACAAGGCATCGCATGGAAGGGATTGGATCCGAAGCGTTGGATCGACATGACGCTCAAATCTGTGCCGACGGGATTTTTCAAAGGCGAGCGCATGGAGGAATACATACGCACGGCCTTGGAAGTTGGTGGACACAAGGACTCATTTGACGACATCGAACCCGAACTTTTGATTGGTGCGACCAACGCAGACTCATTCGAGCACGTGACGTTTGGTTGTGCACCCCATGATAAAGTCGCAATCAGTGAGGCCATCCGCGCTTCGGTGGCGTTGCCGCCGGTGTTTTTGCCGAAGAAAATCGGTAAGCATTGGTACATCGACGGACAAGTTACCAAGTCGTGCGATCTCGACATGGTTGTCGAACGGGGGTGCCGATTGGTCGTTGTTGTGAATCCCCTGAAGCCGTTTGCGTCGCACATTCCGGGGATGGCGGAGGAAGAGGGCGGATTGTTTTCGACTATCCAGACTATCAAGGCGTTGGTGTCTACCAGATTTGAACAAACATTGAAGAGTTCGGCGGAAAGATATCCTGATGTTGATTTCATTGTGTTCGAACCTGATGAAGAGTGTGCAGAGCTTATGGCTGGATCGCCGATGCGCTATCGCATTCGCACGCAGCTCATCCGCATGGCTTTTAGTCACACCTTGCGCAAGTTGCGCGAGCGTCACCACGTGTACGCCGTGAAGTTTGGCAAATATGGATTGAACCTCCGCTCGGCTGCGGAACTGAAAAAACTAGAGAGTGATTATGCTGAAATTTTCGAGTCCACTACATGAAGGAAAGTTGATCCAGCGATATAAGAGATTTTTCGCTGACGTCGAACTTAAAAATGGTGAAGTCGTAACGGCTCATTGCGCCAATACCGGCAGCATGAAGGGGTGCGCAGAAGCAGGCTCAACCGTGTATCTTTCGTTTCATGATAACCCCGCGCGGAAATTGAAGTACGGATGGGAATACACGCGAACCGAAAGAGGTTTGATCGGCGTAAATACCTCGCGTCCTAACTTGATCGTAGGCGAAGCTTTGGCGTTAAAGAAAATTCCCGCTCTGAGTGAATTTGCCTTCGTCAAAGGCGAAGCGAAATTTGGCGCGGGAACTCGTTTTGATTTTTTATTAAAAAAAGATGAAGCATCAGACGTGGGATGTTACGTCGAGGTCAAGAACGTCTCTCTTTGTCGAGATGGGGTTGCGCAGTTCCCGGATGCGGTGACAACGCGCGGTCAAAAGCATCTGCATGAATTGATTGCAGCGAAGGAATCAGGGGTCCGAGCAGTGATGCTGTTCGCCATTAATCGCCCTGAAGCGAAAGAATTTACCCCTGCAGATGATATCGATCCTGAGTACGGGCGCATCTTGCGCACGGCGAAGGAACGCGGCGTCGAAATTTACGCGCACAAGATCAAAAACACGTTGGAAGGATCGGAGCTCGGTGATGCGATTCCGGTCAAATTATAGGGGAATGGTATGAGTCACCAAGGGATCACGCTTTATCATTATTGGCGCAGTTCTTGTTCATGGCGAGTTCGTTGGGCTTTGGCGATCAAAGGTGTTGCTTATGAGTCGAAGCCCATCAATCTATTGAAGGGCGAGCAGCGCAGTCCCGCATATTTGAAACTGAATCCATCGGGCACAGTTCCGTGTCTTGTGGTTGATGGAATTCCCTATGGCGAGTCGCTTGCGATGCTGGAATGGATCGAAGAAAAATTTCCGCAACGTGCGTTGCTGCCGCAAGACCCAGGCAGTCGTATGCGTGTCCGTCAGATGTGCCTTGCAATCGTCGCGGGCACGCAGCCGTTGCAAAATCTCAGCGTGCAAAATTTCTATTCAACTGATGCGGTAAAGAAAATCGCGTGGGCGAAACATTGGAACCATTTAGGCATGCAAGCCTTTGCTAACTTGATTGAAGCTCATGCGGGAACATTTTGTTTTGGATCGCAGCTTACCCTAGCTGACCTGTGTTTGATCCCACAGTTCTACAACGCCATTCGCTTCGGCGTGGATGTTGATCAATTTCCTAAGTTGAAGAAAATCTACGAGCATTGTTTGGCTTTGCCGGAATGCGATGCTGCAGCTCCGCACAATCAGCCCGGAGCAGACGTTGGGGCTGTAAAATGAAGTATGGATTGGTGTTGGCACTCTCGCTTTTCGCCAGTTGTACCGGTAACCAGCGCGGTAAACTGGCTGAAGGTGAAAAGAAGCAGCCTTGCTCCGTTGCGCCTGACGATGTGCCTGAACTGGTAATGTTGTCATCCGCAAAAATCGGCGGCGTCCAATCGAGCGTGGTCAAAGCTCCGTATACGGGTGGGTTGCCACCGGCATTCGTCCTTTACCGAAGCGGCAAGACCCTTTTCGCGCGCAACATTTCTAAGTCGGCTACCCCATTTTTTGCGTACCAATGTGTTCAACTAACAGATGAGGAACGATCGACGCTGACCTCGCCGATTTCGGAAGACATGCCCGAGACATTTGAATTCTTTGATGCGAAGGACAAGGCCAAAGGCACGGGCATTACCGAATTGTTGTCGTTTAAATCAGAGTTTGAGTGCGCACAATTCGAATTGAAGGGCAGCGTTGAGGGCGCACGTGAAGTCGGCGGCAGATCGCGGTCATCTGTTGCGGTGAAAGTTCCCGAAAGCGTCATTTCGGCGATTACTTCGCTCCACGAATATAGTCATCCGAAAGCGCTTCCGTGGTTTCCCGAATCGGTGTTACTAGAAATGCAACTTATTCCCGCGGACAAAGCGGCAAAGTTTCGCTCAACCGCAAAGGCATGGCCAAAAGGTTGGACGGTCACTAAAGTTGATGAAAAGGAATGGCGTATTCGTCCCACTCCGGACATCACATGGTACACAGCACCAATGACGGCGGCGCGCATGAAAGAATTCGCCACGCTCGCGCGCGGAAAAGTTCTGATGAACAACCAAATCTACCGCATCGGCTATCGCTTTATCCTGCCGAGCGATCGATTGTGGGCTGCGCCGTACCCCTCTGAAAAGGAAGAATACTCGGTTTGTAACCGTTACATCGCGCGCAATAATTTCGGCAAGCTATACGGTTTGAATTATCTTGATTTGAGCAAGTGAAGTAAGAGAGGTCTCACATGGAATCACATTTGGTTGAATGGCTGAATCTGGCGGTGCGTTGGTTTCACTTCACCACGGGGATCGCATGGATCGGTGCTTCATTCTATTTCAACTGGTTGGAAAATCATCTGAATCGCGTTGGACAGCGAGACGAAATCGCCGGGAGTCTTTGGGCTGTGCACGGTGGCGGTTTCTACTATTTGGAAAAGTATAAGGTCGCGCCGCACATTATTCCCAAACCGTTGCACTGGTTCAAGTACGAATCATACTTCACATGGATCAGTGGTATCTCGCTGCTGGCCATAGTCTACTATTGGAATCCGCAACTTTATCTGATCGATAGCAGCAAGTTGGTTTTGTCGTCGGAAACAGCGATTGGATTGAGCCTAGCAATCTTGTTCGGTAGCTGGTTCTTTTACGATGCACTTTGCAAATCAAAGGTCGGTACCGACAACCGCATAATCGCAGCCATTGGCTTGGTCGTCGTGGCTGTTTTGTCCTACGGTCTTTCCTTAGTGTTCAGTGATCGTGCTGCTTACATCCACGTCGGTGCGGCTTTGGGAACTTGCATGGTTGCCAACGTATTTCGAGTGATCATTCCTTCCCAACGGGCACTGGTAGATGCGGGGTTGGCTGGACGCAGGCCTGATCCGATCCTCGGCAAGAAGGCGTTTCAGCGATCACTGCACAATAACTACATGACGCTTCCTGTTTTGTTCGTAATGATCTCCAATCATTTTCCGAGCACGTTTGGACACGCACTCAGTTGGCAAATCTTAATTCTTGTTTCTTTGGTTGGTTTTTTGATTCGTCACTGGTTTAACCTAAAAGGTCGAGGACAGTACCAGAACAGCCTTTTGATTTTTGCTGCCATTGGCTTCATCGGAGCGGGATACCTGACCCGCCCACAAAGCAAACCTGCACAGGAAGTACACGGAATTGCGCAAATAAGTGACGAGCGTATGATGGAGATTATTAACGCACGCTGCGTGAGTTGTCACAGCTCGGCACCTACCGATGACGTATTCACTGTTGCGCCGGCAGGTGTGATGTATGAATCCATTGACGATGTTCGAAAATTTAAAGAGCGCATCAAAGCGCGCGCGGTCGATACCAACGACATGCCGTTCGCAAACAAGACGATGATGACCGAAAACGAAAGACACGAGATGGCGCGCTGGATTGCGCAGCCATAAGGATTAGACTATGAAGGCATTAGTTTCTACTAGGGTTTTTGCTAACGGCAAGATTGCACCCGCGACTATTCTCATGGAAAACGGCAAAATTGCTGCGGTTACGTCAACGACGAAAATCCCGCAGGATGCACAGGTTGAAAATGTCGGTGATCTTTTGGTGATTCCTGGGTTGGTGGATTCGCACGTTCACATCAATGAACCCGGTCGCACCGAATGGGAAGGCTTTGCAACGGCAACACAAGCCGCGGCCGCCGGTGGAATCACTACAGTTGTGGACATGCCGCTCAACTGTTTGCCCGTAACGACAACGCTTTCCGCTTTGGAAACGAAGTTGGCCGAACTTTCTGGCAAACTTTGGGTCGACGCGGCGTTTCACGGTGGCGTCGTTCCCGAACATCTCGACCAACTAGAGCCAATGATGAAAGCTGGAATCAAGACATTCAAAGCATTCATGATCGACAGTGGTATTCCTGAATTTAGCTGGTCGAACGAGGCTACGTTAGAAAAGGCGATGTCCATCCTCGCGAAAGGTGGCGGCACGCTTTTGGTGCATGCGGAAGTTGATTTGCCCACGGCACCGTCAAGCGGTGATGGTAGTGATCAATCGTTTGCGACGTTTTTAGCGAGTCGTCCTGCCAAGATGGAAGACGACGCAATCGCAATGATCATTCGATTGAGCGAAAAGACTGGCTGTAGAACTCACATTGTGCACTTGTCTTCGGCGTCGGCTGTTTCGATGCTGGTACAGGCCCGTGCTCGAGGTGTGCGTGTCACTGCCGAGACCTGTCCTCATTATCTGACGATGTCATCTGAAAATATTCCCAACGGTGACGGTCGCTACAAGTGCATGCCGCCCATTCGCGAACATGACAACCGCATGAAACTTTGGCAAGCGTTGCAGTCGCGGCAGATTGAAATGGTTGTGTCCGATCATTCACCATGCACGCCTGCTCTGAAAAAATTGGACGTTCATAATCTGCGTGATGCGTGGGGCGGAATCTCGTCGCTGCAATTTGGCCTGTCATTGATCTGGAGCGAAATACGCCGTCGCGGCATGTCGATGGCTGATCTCGTGCGCTGGATGTGCGAAGCTCCGGCTGAACTTGTGGGTTTGGAAGGACGAAAGGGACGAATCCAGAAGGGCTACGATGCTGATTTAGTTGTGTTTGATCCGGATGCGACTACAACTATTGCAAAAGATAAGATTTACCACCGTCACAAAGAGACACCCTATGAGGGGTGGCAGGTGCACGGAAAAGTGAAGCAGACTTGGTTGCGCGGCATGAAAATTTATAACGATGGCACGTTTCAAGGAATTCCAAGGGGAGAGAAGTTGCTATGACATTCGAAGAATTTTCCAAATTGATCAATCTGGCGGACGATCGACTTGGTGCGCGTATAATTTCGGTTACGGATGATTTCTTTGCAGAAGCCGAGAACATGCTGAAGCCGGGACGCGGAATCTTCATCGACGGAAAATACACTGATCGCGGCAAATGGATGGATGGTTGGGAATCACGGCGCAAGCGCGTTCCTGGCCACGATCATGCAGTAGTGAAGTTGGGTCTGCGTGGCGTGATCCGCGGCGTGGACATCGACACAAACTTTTTTCTTGGTAATCATCCTCCGTTTGCCTCCATTGAGGCGGCCGATTGTGAAGGTAATCCTGAAGAAAAGGATTGGGTCGAAATATTGACTAAGTCACCGTTGAAACCGGGCAGTCAAAACCCGTATGCCATTACCTCGGATAAGAGCTGGACGCATCTTCGCCTGCATATCTATCCGGATGGCGGTGTCGCTCGATTCAAAGTCTATGGAGATGTGACTCCCAACTGGAGCAAGATCGCCGGTAGTGATGTCATCGATTATGCAGCGGTGCAAAACGGTGGACGCGCACTTCTCGCAAACGATATGTTCTTCTCCTCCAAAGACAATATTAATATGCCCGGTCGCGGTAAAACGATGGGTGATGGATGGGAGACGCGACGTAAGCGAGAGCCGGGATATGATTGGCTCATTCTCAAGTTGGGACGCCCAACGGTCGTTCGTCAACTCGAAGTTGATACCTGCCACTTCAAAGGAAACTATCCCGACACGTGTTCGCTCGAAGCTATCAACAGTAGCCTGTCAGCAGAAGAACTTGCGAAGTCGGGTGATTGGAAGCCTTTATTGGAGCGAACCAAACTGCAACCCAACACCCAGCACTATTTCCAGAGTCGCGAGTTGAAGTTTAACGGTAAGGCGACTCATGTACGTTTGAATATATTTCCAGACGGCGGTGTCAGTCGCTTGCGCGTGTTAGGTTCGGCTGAATGAATGTAGGCTATCTTAATAGCTGCAGTCCCTCTAAGAGACTCGAAGAGCTGGAACGTTGTTGCGGAGCCCGGAAGTGGTTTCAGGCGGTGGCGAATGGTTTGCCCTGCGTTGACGCGGTGTCGTTGAAGAACTTGGTAGATCGAACTTTTTCGACATTGAACGAAGCGGATTGGCTCGAGGCGTTCTCGCATCATCCTCGCATCGGTGACATCGATAGTTTGCGCAAAAAATTTGCTAGCACCGCCCAATGGGCGTCCGGCGAACAGAGCGGTACGGCTGTCGCTGGCGATGAAATTCTATTTGAACTCAAGTCTGCGAATGATCAGTACTTTGATAAATTCGGATTTATTTTCATCATCTGCGCGACAGGAAAGACAGCTATCGAAATGTTGACGGCACTCAAAGCGAGATTGGGCAACGATCGCGCGACGGAGCTTGGCAACGCGGCAACTGAGCAACAGAAAATCACATACATTCGATTGGAGAAATTGTCATGAAAAGCCCGATCACCACGCATGTTCTCGACACGGCCAAGGGCTGTCCCGCGGAAGGAATTTCTGTTTCATTGGAGCGACGCAAGCAAAACGAGTGGTTCAAAGTCGGGCAAGGCAAAACGAATGCTGATGGGCGTGTGACGGATCTTATGCCCGCAGGCTCCCTCGAAAAAGGTGATTATCGAATTTCATTTGATGTGGATGCCTATCATAGAGGTACCGGATTTTTTCCGATCGTTACCATTGATTTTCGCGTGATCAATCCATTGCAGCATCACCATGTGCCACTGCTTTTGAGTCCGTTCGGCTTTTCAACCTACCGAGGAAGCTGAGCCCATGTTGTCGACGGAGTTGCGTACAGAACTTAGCAAGGCGTTGTCAAAACTGACGCAAGCAAGCGCTGCAACCAGTGTCAATCGGGGGCGAACCCAGCCGATCCACGTGGTCTATGGTGGGGCACAGCTATTCAAAGTTGGTACGGTTGAGAAGATCGGAAAAATGGCGGTTTCTCATTTTGAGCAGTACGTAACTCAGGCATCTCGTGTTCGCGAAATGCTCGACGTGCAATTTTCAGAATCGATTTGGCAACAGTCTATTAAACGAGCGCGCGGAATGTTGCAGCGCAGATCCGTGCAAGACTATCGTATCGATTTTGAAGATGGCTTTGGCATTCGTACCGCAGACGAAGAAGATCAGTTTGCGCGAGCTTCAGCGGAATCTTTGGCAGACGAGTTGAAAGGAAATAGAATACGATGTGACATCGGTTTACGAGTAAAGTCGTTGGACCACGATACGGCCGAGCGAGCGACAAGGACCTTGGAGATTTTTTGTTCGACGCTGTTTGCTAAATGGACGCCATCGATCGGTCAGTATCTGATTTTGACTCTGCCGAAGGTGCGTTCTTCACTTCAGGCCGAAGCCATCAATCGCATTTGCGGGATTTTGGAAAATCGTCACAAACTGCAGCCGAATTTCATTCGTTTGGAATTGATGATTGAATCACTTGGCGTATTCGCAGCTAATGTTATTCCGCAAATGATTGCCGCTACGGCAAGTCGTCTGCAATCGTTTCATATTGGGTCCTACGACCTTACGGCCCAGTGTGGTGTTGCGGCCCAAGATCAATCGATGCGTCATCCTGCTTGTGATTTTGCCATCATGGGACTGAAGGCTGCGACCGACGAAACGGATATTTGGATTTCGGACGGGGCGACGGCGACGTTGCCGATTCCTCCGCATCGCGAAGGCGACAAAGCATTGACCATGAGTCAAGAAGCCGAAAATGCGAAAACCGTTTTTCATGCATGGCGTCGAAGTTACATGGATATAAGTAGTTCGCTGCGATTGGGAGTGCCGCAAGGGTGGGACTTGCATCCTCATCAAATTGCCATCCGCTATCTGACTTTGGCGCATTATTATTCGGTCAATCTGGAGAGCATGCGTGCGCGCATGGAAAACTTTTTCAAGCACAAGTCGCAGGCGACCGCAGTCGGCACGGCATTTGACGATGCAGCGACAGTTCGGGGCTTAACAAATTTCTTTCAGCGGGGTTTGGCGATCGGCGCAATACAGGAAGAAGAATGCGCCGGATTTAGACTCGGTTAACTCGCAAGTCAGTTTAACTATTTTACATTCTGCCACAGCCATTGGCCATCTTCGTCGTACCAAGGAAGCCCGACTTCGTAGCCAAGCGTGATGGCGGTATAGTCGCGTGATTCGATCGAACGGTCGAGTAGATATGTCACAAGAAATCGGTTGCGAGCAGTGGCAAACCAGTTCGGATCGTATGCAACCTGAATTCCTATAAAGAGGTTAGAACTCTCGGAATCTTCGATGGGACCAAAGTCAGAACCTTTGCCGAAAATCCAGCGGGCAAAGGCACCAGCTTCAATGTTTTGAGTCAGGTAGTACTTGCTGCCGACGTCAAGTGCCGAAGTTGTGACCGTGCTGGATTGCTCACCATCGCCTGTTTGGCCACTCAGCGATGATTGCAATAGTGAAAATGTTCCCTCGACGGAAAATGTTTCAAAATCAAAAAGCAGAGTTGTATGGGCGTCGAAGTAGGTTCCCTGCTTTTGCACCTCATTCTTGGCTTTGGTTTCCAAAGCACCGGGTCCAAAATGGAAGCCGATGAATTGATACGGTCTGGTGACGGCATTCTTGGTCGTCTCAATGCTCTTTTGTACGACGCCGGTCGGTTCAGCTTCTTCGTTTTCGGATGTTTTGTTTTCTGTCGTGCTGGGGGAAGAGTCTTGTGCATGGGCGATGTCGGCTAGAAGAAACATGGCCATAACGATACGCAACGTTTGCATGGACGCCTCTTGGGGAGTGATCGATTAGATTGTGATAACGTTCTTATGTATTCTAAGTCTAATCAGAAAAGAATCAACAAGTCTGTACGAGTGCGAATGGTTCAATCGATCACTTTTGTGATTTTAGATATGCGACTGTGGGTGCGAAATAATCACCTTTGACGCGCAGGTAACGGCCTTCCTGCATGTAATAGGCACGGCTAAAACCCAGAACGGGCGTAGTAGTCCCTCTTGTGATGGTCCAAGCGTTGCAATTGGTGTCTTCCCAAGACCACCATCCATTTTTGCCGAACGAATAATTGTTGGCCGCGCCCGACAGAGTGCGGAACCAACCTGTGTAATTGCTAAGAGGGAAACTTCCACAGTCGCCGTATACGAAGCCTTGTACGGCGCCTGCGCCCGGTAGGCCGAGACTCATGTCGTATCCGCGATAGCCGTAAACGCCAAATAGTAAATTGTCGGTTCCTGGTTCAAGGGTGACGAGAAATTCGGTGCCTGTTCCGTAGCCGACAACGGCGCTTACTTCCAGCGCGAAGCCAAACACCATGCCGATTGTGCCTTCAGCATCAACTTGTTTTTTGGTGCTCGAAATCGATCCCCACAAACATTCTGATAGGTCGCGGCGAAGCGTGTTCACATAGACTTCAAGATAGTCCGGGTCCGTATCGACAGCCGCAAAGACGGTGCGTGCACTTGGGCAGTTTTTTTCTGCTTCAAGGTGAGGTTGGTGGTTGAGCGTGCGCGTCATTACGGTGGCAGTGTCAGTGCTGACGTATGGCACTTTTGGTTCTGCCGGAACCTTTGCCTGCTTTTCGCGTTCCAAAACTTCGGCGTCGTTTTCTGGTAATGAATGCATTGGTTTCTGAGGTTCAGCTCTCAGATTTGACCAGCTTGCCTTGGGGCTACAACCAATCACCGTCAAAATGGCCACGGTAATGAAGGATAAAGATTGGAAGTTTCTCATTTTTTTCGCCCCTGAATGCTTCATATCTAATCAACGTCGCAACTTGTGCAAATCTTTGACCAATTTGTGGTCTGAATTTCCTCAATAATTTCGGGAATTTTTGAATCGCTGACTTGCATACTTCGTTTACATGCGCCCAAAACTGATTCGATTGTTTTCACTCGTAGAGCGTTTTCCTAAGGAAAGGACTACCGTTTTTGCGATGGCAGAGATCTTGCTTCGTAAACGGCTAAGCAGAGTTGTATCTGATTTCTTACTGAGCTGGGTGACATATGAACTCGATGCAGAAAAAGTCAATACTTTCGTGGGCCTTCTTGTTGGCTTCAATGCTGTCTGCTCAGTCATGCACCAAAGTTCAGACAGGTGGTGGGTTGAGCGTTAAACCTGACTATCTAGAAATCAAAGGAAAGTTGATCGACGAAGAAGGCAAGCCAGTTTCCGAGGCTAATGTTTTCATTACAGATTACCCAACTCCAGATGCACTCTCCGAGCAGACGGGTGAGTTTCGCATTCGACTTCGCGATACAGAGATTACCAGACAGCGTCAGAGAGCGGGTGGCGCAGAGCCAACCATGCGTCTTGTGTTTGAAAAGAGAATGCAAGAAAGTTTGATCTCTGGCGTTTCGTCAAAAATACCTGTGCAAACCGGGATGCAGCGCGATCTTGGCAACATTGTTCTGAAAAAACCCGTTACGGTTACGGGCCGCGTACTTGGTTATGCTAACGGACGCGTTCTCGATCCACTCGCTGGTGCGATCGTGAAGACTATTCGTAACACTGTTGTGACCGACAGTGCTGGTCGATTCGTGTTGAACGAGATATCGGCAGGCGTCGATGAGATATTTATGTCTAAAGACGGCTACCAAGATCGTTGGCAACTGATTCCTCCGATGACCAAGACTGAAAATCTTTTGCCCGACTTAGTTATGTTCCGCAACGCCGACGTCAACGGACATGTAAGCGTATCGCTGCTGCCCGATCCTACGACTTTGGATCCACAGCATCCTTACCAAGTTCGATTCTTTGTTCAACCAAGTCCGTCCGCTAAGTACTTTCGCTACCATCATGATTTGGGTTCATTTAACAACGAATCGGAATCTTCGAATTGGCGTCCGGTACAAACCGAATTCGTTTACGATTTCCCGGAGTCTGGCGGCCAAAAGCTTTATGTGCAGTTTGCTGATGAGAATAAACAAACAAAGAGTGATTTGATTTCTGTTTTGGCTGTGATCGACATCTTTTCTGGAACCATCGGCTTTCAGATTAACGGCGGATCGCCGAAGTGTTCGAGCTTGCGGGTAAAACTGAACATGTTTCCGCCACCTCTTGCTACGCATTTCCGCGTATCTGAAGATATCAACAATCTTCATGACACAGAGGAAAAGTCTATTCCCTTTATGCCGGTCGTGCGCGAGACGGACTTTATCTTTGGTATCGGCACCAATCTTACTTCGACGCTTAAACTTCTGTTTGTTCAGTATAAGACGGCGGATGGCAATTTGAGTCCTGTGTACAGGCAGTCCATTACGATTGATCCATTCCCCATCATGGAAAATGTTCTTTCCATCAATGAGGGCCATGAAGTTACCGTCAATAAGGTCGTTAGCTTGAAAATCAATGTTCCTGCCAACGCCAAAGAAATGGTCATCTTCGAAGAAGTAACCAGTGGCGGTATGACTTTTGTCGGTGGTTTTCCCGTTCAGATGGCAGCTCGAACGCAACTTGAGAAGTATTGGCTACAGGTTCAATCTGAAATGAGATTTACATTCTTGGACGTCGGACTGAAGACTCTTTACGTAAAGTTTCGCGACGCCGACAAAATCGAATCATCAGTCTATTCTTCAATCATCCAAGTTCAGCCCTTTCCACCTGATGGGAGCCCAGGTTTTCGCATAAACGGCGGAGCAGCGGTTTCTCCCACTCGTGTGTTAGACATTCAGCCACTTCCCCCCGAAGGCGCGCAGTCGATGAAGGTGGCTGTGGATGATTTGCACGATTTGCAAGGCGGGCCGGCATTGCAGTTAAGAGATCATTTGCAGGTAACAGCAAACAAGCCGGGTACAGCTACGGTTTATGTCCAGTATCTGGATCGATCGGGAATTACTTCGTTTATCTATGCACAAAATATTTTGATCGACCCATTTTTTGGCCAGTCGGGGCAACTTGCCATCAATGGCGGAGCTGGTATAACCAATAATCAAATTCTGAATGTTAATGTAGTTCCACCCCAAGGTGCAGCGTTGATGCAGTGGTCGCTAAATGAGCCACTGCATGACCACCATCCTTGGAGTCCAACAATGCCGCAATTGCACGTGCAGGTTCACCGTACAGGTTTGCAAACCATTTATGCTCGGTTCAAGTCAGCAACCGGTGACATGAGTGCCGCGACGGTAGCATCCATCATCTACGATCCGTTCTCGCAGTTAGTAAATGGAATCACGCTGAATGGTGGAACCGCCGTCTCATTTCAATCGCAGGTTCCCGTACAAGTACTGACCCCAAGCGCAGTAGTTAGAATGAGATATTCTCATGAGCAGTCAATGCTGGATCATCTTCCATGGCTGGTTGCCGAACCAAATTTTATTTATTCCTTTCCTGATAAGACGGGAATTGCAACCTTGTACATCCAGTTTCAGACAGTTGATGGTGACGTCAGTTCCGTCCAATATCGTCAGATTTATTTGGACCTGTTCCCACTGTCGAATATGAGCTTCACTATTGCCAATGGTGCGGCAACCACGGCGACTCGGCAAGTATCCTTGCAGTTTGTTCCACCTCCTGCGGCGTACTCCGTGCAAGTCAGTGAAGATCCGGGAACCGTTGGTGCGGCTCCACTGCGTCCTGCTGTTTCAAATTTGCCGATCGTACTGTCGGATAATGATGGACTAAAAACGGTGTACTTCCGCTATGTGACGGTGTTTGGTACCGCTAGTCCGGTCATTTCGCAAAGCATCACGCTGGACATGACGCCATGATGAAGAAAGCACGTCGCACCCAGCTTTTCATTCGTATCTGCGCGTTGGCGTTGCTAACACTGAGCAGTGCAGCTCAAGCAGAACGTCTTGAGTTTTCCAAGTCGCCTGCGTTTGACAAGATTTCGCACACGACTAGATCTAATGGTGGTGACTTCGCTCTTGAGAAGGGCGAACCCGGAGTTTGGCATTGGCGGATGCGTGCCGAAAGAGATGATAGTGAGTTGTTCAAAGGTTCATTGATTTTGATTGCGCCCAAGCAAGCTACCGATAAGCGCTCGCATGTACGCATCAAATGGCCCGCACAAAAGGGTGCAAAAAGTTATAACGTGGTGATTCGCGAAGGTCGCGGCGAACCTACTATGATTCGCACGGAACGTCCTGAGTTCGCATTGCAATTGGGCAAGGACTTCATTTGCCTAACCGTTCAGCGTAGCGAAGCTGGTGCCGATAAGTCCATGTTGGCGAGCGTTTTTCTTGATGGCCTGTACGCTTCTGGTACGGGCAGTTTTGCTGCTGACAAGCAGAACTTGCTGACTGTTGCAGATCAGTCCGCCGAAAAGGCGTCCAAGGTTACGCCAGCGGCAGCTACCGTTGCTCCCGTAGCAGCGACGGCATACGCGCCTAAAGTAGAAGACAACTCATGGATGGCAAGCAACGAGCTACGCAGTTCGGCGTTGTCTCTTAAGGCAAGTGTAATAGGTGGATTTGAAAAATTTCGTGCGCGTAAATCTGATCTTGGCTTGAAGCACCAGACGGCCATGGCGGGTTATGCGATCGATTTGGCTAGTGATTGGTCACGCTATTTCTCTGTCAAAGCGGATCTACAAGCTTATCAAGCTTCCATTTATGTCGCGCCATCATCGACTCAAGCTGGCATCGAACAAGAAGAAGGACGTGTGCACGGAGATTTGCGCGCGGAAATCCACTCATTGCGTCAGTCGCAAAAGTTCTTTGCCCTCGGCGGTCCGTCGGTCGCGTTTAGCCGATTTAGTTCGCTGCCAACGAGTTACGACGCATCGCAAAACATCGCGCCGGATCTTTTGGCTCGTGAACGCGTGTATGGTGGCTTGAATCTCGGACTTGGTTACATGTTTTCGCGCAAGTTTATGATGACAAGTTCTGCTAACGTGATGCGTGGCGAAGAACGATCTGAAAAACGCCAAGACATCGATCTCGAAGCGCGTTGGACGTTCAAGTATTCGTCGATCACCTTGGCTCTCAATGACCGCAGGATTTCATCCGAGAGTTGTGACGGTTTGGCGTCGGTGTGTGAACGTGAAGGTCGCGTGCGCACCAAGTTAGAAAGCCAGCACCTTTTGCTCGGCGCTGGCCTGAATCTCTAAACTCAATTCAAAACTAGCTTTCAGTCCCTTCGCTCGCCAAAGCTGCGATCACCAGATCGCCGCTGACGTTGAGCGTCGTTCGGCACATGTCCAAGATGCGGTCGACGCCGAGGATGAGTCCCATGCCTTCTGGTGGAATGCCGACCGATTGCAATAGAATCATGATCAAGGGCAGCGAACCTCCGGGTACGCCCGCGGTGCCGATTCCAGCAAGAATGGACATCAAAACGACCTGAATTTGTTGGGCGATACTGAGATCAACGGAGTAAACTTGCGCGAGGAATAGAACGGTCACGCCTTCGAAAAGGGCGGTGCCGTTTTGGTTTGCCGTTGCGCCGACCGTTAACACAAATCGAGAAACACGCGGCGGTAGTTTCAACTTGGTCTCTGCAAGCTCAAGCGAACGTGGCAGGGTAGCGTTCGACGAAGCGGTCGAAAATGCGTACAGATAAACTTCGCGGCAGTTTTTGAAGAACTGCATTGGATTGTGTTTGGTAAATGTCTTCAAGAGCACGGTGTAGACGCCAAACTGTTGGATCAGCAATCCAACAACGACCACGGCAACGTAGTAAAATAGTGAGATAAAGATCTCGTGTCCGAGTTTGAACGCAGTGTTAAATACGATCACAAAAACTGCAATCGGCGCGAGCTTCATGGCGAGTTCGACAATCTTGAGAGATGCAGCCATGATCGATTCGAAAACAGGGATCATCGGATTTTGAACGTGTTCCTTCGTGCTCATGACGAGTCCGGCACCAAAGAGCAATGCGAAGAACATAAACGCCAACATCTCACCGTCGAGTGCTTTCAACGCGGTATCAACAGGATTGCGGGTTACAAGTTCGACGAGAGATTGCGATACTGGCTTGGCGGCAGCCGCATTTGTCTGAATCGTAGTAAGTGCTTTCGAGTTATCGCCGACAGCGGCAGCATCGACGGTGAAACCGACACCCGGTTTCAAAACATTCACAAGAGAAACACCGATGATGACTGACGCGCTGCTGGCCACGACAGTGAAGAAGGCAGTGCGACCCGCGACTCGTCCGAGTCCACGTCCTTGTCCCAGTTCAAACACTCCCAACACGAGTGCTGAGAAGACCAACGGAACCACGACCATGAAAATAAGTCTTAAGAAAACTTGGCCGAACGGCTGCATGAGGTGGGTGTTGACCCATTGCAACCATTCGACGTCAACGTGAGAATGAAGTCCCGTACCTAAAACGATGCCTGCGATCAATGCAATCAAGAGACGATAGTGAGAACTCACAGGCACCCTTTCGAAAACTGCCGATCACGATGCCGGTGGTGGTTCGTGATCGGTCATGATTTTGAAGATCACGCTGTACTCAAACTGATTCGGATAAATGTTTTCCGCCTCAGGTGTGTAACCAGGTGATTCACTGTGTGAAACCGGCGACACTGTTTTACCTGTATCATAGGGGAACAAGTCAAGTGTTCTATAGCCAGTGTTATTAGGCAAATTCGGATGATACGAGGGATACATGTACGTCATAAGCGACATGATTGTTTCCGAATACGCTTCTTCCTGCGCCAAAAGCGGGTTGCTCGGATGCGCGCGCGCATAGTGGCTGCGTCGTTCTGACGTCAGGAGCTGACTGCGGATAGTGGCATACGATGATGCGCGGGTGAAGACCGAGGCCCACCAAGCGTGGAAAAGTTCGTTGTAAAAGCTGGACCAATCACCGTTCTTCCATTCAGTAAACGCTTTACCTACGGCTGGATGCGAAATGGTTCCACCTGCACCGGACGGCTGAAAACGAGGCCAGTCGCCATAGCGCACGGAAATTGAGCCGTTTGCGGCGATGATTTCGCGGAAAAAGTTCGCTGGAAGTTTTTTGGCCTGTGCCGCTTGAAAGTAGCGGTAAAGCGTGTGACCCGAGTTTAGCTGGGGATCACTCGGCTTATTGACTTCGTAGAAAGGTTGCTCAACGATTTCGTCGTTGGCACTACTCTGTAGCTCGCTGCTCTCGGATTGCACACCGCATGCACTCAAAGCAGAAACCGCCACTGCCATCATCCACTGACGTACGCACACCTTCGCGTCCAACTTCATGTTGGCCTCCAAATAGAGAAAATGAGGGGCTAAGAATCCCAAGACGCTACCTGAGTATGTATGTCGCTGTCTACTTTTATCGCACGACACATCTTTTGCTGGTTAATATGCGTCTGAATTGCTACAAAAAAAGGCACGTCTGAAAGTCAAATTTACGTTACGGGGAAAAGGAGTTTCCATGCTCAATCGTATTGGCGCACTCGTCCTTTCGGGACTCATGTTGGCGGCTACTGCCAACGCAATCGAAGTCAAGACAGTTACTATGCTCGACAAAGGTGAACCGTGGGAAGCTATGGTTTATCACGGTGGCCAACTGTGGGTCGGTCATTCTCGCAGCCAGTTCAATGCTAATTACAAGATCGAAACATACGCAACCAATGGCAAGATGACGGCCTCGGTCGCCATGCCGCACTCGATCATGTTCATGTATCCGTATGGCACGAACTCGGTCATGACCGTCGGCGTTCAGCCAGACAAGAATTCGACCGTGTACTCAATCGTCACGATTGACAATGGTCAGCTTTCCGCAAAGTCCGTGCGCATTCCTGATGACGCATGGGCCCATCGCTGGATCGGTCACTTTGGCGATACGCAAGTTTTCTCTGATCCGGGTGGCAACCAAAACGATCCAGAAGGTAGCGAAAATCCTAATCTTCCCGCGATGACATTGTTCAAGATGAACGGTCGCGGTGTTGATTACTACACGACACGCCTTCGCATGCCCGGTGAAGGCATGATCATCGGTAACGACATGTATGTGATCACCAGCGATGGCATTGGATCCCTTGGTTCAAACCTTGCGAAGATCGACATCCACTCAGGTGACTTGCAGATGGTTTTCCCGACGAAGCGTAACTCGTTGGTATCTCTCGCACACATTCCTTCGCTAAATGCGATGGTTGGAGCCGAGCGCATGAAGGGTTCACTTGTGATTGCTGACTTGCAAAACTCTGCGAATGTGAAAGAAGTAACGACGTTGTCCGAACCTAAGACATTGGCCGCAGCAGGTCGTTGCGTGGTCGTTGGTTCTTACGAAGATCGTAAAGTGCAAATCCTTCGTTTGAACGATGATTTGACGGCAAAAGAATTGCTGAGCTGGGACGTTGGTGTTCCCGAAACAGAATTCACCCGCATGAACAAAGTTGCGGTCGATATGGCGAACAAAGTGATCTTCGGTCGTTCGAATTTTGCTTGTAACCCTATGACCGATCCATGTGCGCATCCTTACAACCGCGTTCTTCAGTGGAGCGGCAAGGAAATCACAGCAGCCTTGGCTCAGTGTGAATAGTCGTGATCATGTCCTGAGAGATCCCACATCCACTACGAAATAGTGGATGTGGTTTTTTTTGAATTGAGGGCTCATTCAAGCCCCCGTGGTACCTACAACGTTATTCAGGCGTTTCAACCGGCTCAGGTTCTAGAACCGTTCCAACATTTGTAGTCGGCGTGGTCGGAGTCGTTGAGACAGTCGGTTCGTTCGTTGTAATCGTTGTCGACACCATTGAGGTTGTTGTTGGTTCGTTGGTTGTAATCGTTGTCGACACCATTGAGGTTGTTGTTGGTTCGTTCGTTGTAATCGTTGTCGACACCATTGAGGTTGTTGTTGGTTCGTTCGTTGTAATCGTTGTCGACACCATTGAGGTTGTTGTTGGTTCGTTCGTTGAAGACGTTGCAGAACTTTCGCACGACCAACCCGTGGATGAACCCGGACTTTCTTTGCACTGCTTGCCAGCTTCGCAGCATATTGCGAAGGGCTTGCCGTTCAAATCAATTTCACCACACTTCATTTGCCCCACTGCGCATGACGGTGGCGGTGGCCGTTTATCGATGCATGCAAAGTCTTGGTCGTCATCACTCCATTCACAGGAATGACCCGTCGGGCAACAGCTCGCTCCGCACGCAACTTTGCCGTCTTTACATGACGTGTTACATGAAGACTCCAACTTTTCGTTGAAAACACATGCAGAAGCGTCGCAACATTGGGTGCCGCACCATTGCTTATCTGGGTCAGACTCGCATTTGTCTTTTTCTTCATCGTTGCACTCGCACATGTTGCTTGGTCCACCATCTGGAAAGTCTGGGAACGGCGCACAAGGCCTCTGCTTGACCGAAAATCCTGACTTTGAGCAGTAGGAAGAACACTGCATGTCTGGATTTACCGCTGGATCGGTAGACTCGCATTTGTCTGGCGGCGGCGGAGGAGGGCCACCCGTACAACGCGTGGTCGGGCAATTATTCACAATCTCATCAATGCAGATGTACTTTTGTTCTTTCGGTCCGCAACCGCCGTTGCCATCTTCACCATCGGAACACCGACGAGGCGTACATGGGTTCTTGCATTCTTTCTTGTTCAATTCGCCGCTACATTCTTGACCTTGGGAGCAGCAGATAAAGTTGCCACTATTGATACCGCAGTAGCTTGTTCCGTCCTTACACACGTTTGAGCATTGACGCTGTGGGTACATGCAGGTTCCAGTCGGTGCACAATCGCTGTCTCCCTGACAACCCCGTCCTCCGCCTGTATTGGGTGGTCTGCAAACGCAACCGCCACCGCCGCGTCTGCGACCAAAGTCAGCAGCACCATCGGCGTTCGAGAATGATCCGCCATTTTCCATCGCACTGGAGCTTCCCGCGGGTGGCTCAGAGAAAAAAGAGAACTCGTCCGTCACTGGCAATTCGTGCGGCGAACCCTCAGGTCTCCCGCTGCAATCAGGCGTAGCGCACGCAACCACAAACTCGTCAAACGCGATGGTGTTTTCACTCAGAGATAGTGAACCATTGACGGTTGCAGGCGTGACAACCACGTCCAATAGTTTCATCATCCCGGGTGCCGGATCATTGAGTTTGCCTATGCGTCCTGCAATTCTGCCGCCCTTGTATCGTTCGGTGAGTGACGGTTGGTGTATCAGTCCGCTCTCCAAAAGTTTTTCAGCAACTTTTTCGTAGGCTGCAGGGCTAATGTTGCCACGCTTATCCATTTCTTTAGTGTTGGACTGGTCGCAAGAATTCGCGACAAAGGTTCCAAAGAATAATGCGATCGCACTTGCTATGGTCTGCAATTTCATATGACTCCCCGATTGTGACATGATTTGATTTTCATACAATTTGGCAACTGAAACAAAAGCACGAAGGGCAAAGATTTCCCAATTGCTCTTTAGATGACATGCGTTGATGCTAGAGCGCTTCGGATGATTGATAAGATCACTGATGTTTACAAGCGAATTTGGCCAGTTACGAAAAATCTCACGAACTTGTTGCCAAGAGCTGCTCGATTAGTTTGGATGCTCCCTGCGAGATGAGTCCGCCATCGTGGTAGAAAAGGATCAACTCAAACACGCTCGCTTTGCCAATCGACATTTTTGCGACTTGATCGGGACTGATTGTTTCACGGCCCAGTGAGCCTGCAGTCAACCAAGGAACTTGCGTGAATGTCACATAGGCGAGTTCCGAGCAGACGATACGGTCAGTCGTCTCGACATCAAAATTAAAATCGTATTCTTTGCCGATTTGGCGAAAAGCTCGCAAGACGGAATCACGCCGTTCGTCATTTCCGAGTTGTTTCTTGCGCAAGACGGCGATGTCGTCAATGTTCATGAATTCTTCGAGGCGACTAAGCTGGACTCCTGAACGCAATGCTTCAAGAACAGATTTTCCCTGACGAATGCTCGCGTGATGCGGAACGACCAGCGGGTGCAACCACAACCCCATAGACTTGAGTTCTGCTTCTGTGCCGATCCAAATGGCCACATGCCCGAAGTGACCGGGGATGAGTTTATCTGTCAGACGAAAAGGGGTTTTTTCCAGCAAAACATCGAGGGGACGAAGTGTCGTACGCACACGCTGCACGAATTCGGGCTTTTCGAGTTTTCCACGTCTGGTTTCGACCAGGCCGGCGTTGTTGCCAAACCAACGACTGGCGACGTGCATCGTTTCGCGGCCTGCTCCACGAACAACATCAAAGCCTCGACGAAAGAACATGCCCGTAGAGTCGGCCCATCTCTTCAGTGGTGTGCGTTTGCGAAACTCGGCGAAAGAGGGCGACGATTCGATGAGTTGTAACAAATACGACAAATCTAGATCTTTACCTGAAGCGTCCAAGAATGTTTGATTAGCCGGTCGCTCGAAAATGAAGGCGACGGCTTTGGCAAAAAGGATTTCGTTTTCGATGGAGTTGAATTCAGCCGTTGCCTTGAACAAACGGTCGCGATCTTTGGCGTAACCAGAATCGGGGAGGTTAAGCGTTGTGCGGATGGCATCGTTCGCCTCGAACGGGCGCACAGAAAGTAGGTAGTTGTCATAAAGTACAAGCGCAGCGCTCAAGCCGATCATGACGCCCTTCAGCCGCGCAATGCGATCGGCAGAGCCGTATTGCTTATCATCTAAAAGCGCGCCGTATCTGCGAACGATTCGCATCATGCGATCGTGTACATCGACGTGCATGAGCAACCCTCGGTTGAGTTCGTCGAGTTCTGCGCTCGACAGGGGCACTTGTGGCTTTCGTTCTAACACGCGTTTGCCAAAGTCGATGGACTTGCTGCGCAATGTCAGTGCCTCTTCGACCAAACTCTGCAAGCGAACGAAATCCTTATCAACAGTCGCAGAAAGACTCTGCACGGGAATGATGGATTCCTTCACCTGCAAATCTGTCGGCGAATCAGCTGGAGTCACGCAGCTTGATAAAACGAATATAAGAAGTATTTTGCGGTATGCCGTTAGTATCATCGCATCGCGCCCTTTACGGGTCGAAGTTGGTCTTCGATCATCTTCATCGTTGATTGGATATACGAATCGCGTTTGAACGAGGACCCTTTCGCGAGCAAGTGATAGACGCTGCGTCCGAAAATGCTTGAATGAATGAATGAACTTACAGTAAAGAAGGTTTTGACGCGTCATTCCAATTGCGCTGGCAACGTTTTCAAAACTAAATTTTTCAATTACTTCATTGGCAAGAATGCTGATCACGTTTTCGACAATCTGCTGTCGTTTTTTCTGAATCTTGGCTGATAAAGGCGTTTTGCACTTTGGCTTTTTCACAGACATGGCGACCTTTATTACATTGTAAATACTATGCCATGCCCCATGAATCATTGCACTCATCTTGAGTATGGTATTCTACCGGGCAATCGTCTGTGCGAGGCGGCTGCCATCATCGAGGACCGACAGCGCGCTTAATGATTCTTTATCAGTTCCATGCTATCTTGACCCTCCCCCACGGTAAAGTCAAAGGACCTGTTTTATGGGAATTTTCGGATCACGTCGTTCAAGGCCAAGCGCACCTTTGGCACTCAAGCCTCCTACGGATCTGATGAACGCCCTCACAACGGGTCCGCAACTTGTGTTTAGGCAAATACGCGAGCTTGCCGAAATATTTCTCAACTTTGAAACGGTAAACAAGTTCATGATCTTTGATCATGAAGGCGCGCCGTGTGGACAGGTCATTGAGCGGGGATCGGGTCTGTTTGCCTTCTTGAAAAGGATGGTATTGGGTTCACACCGTCCGTTTGTGATTGATGTGTTTGATGCTTCTGGCAAGTCAGTGCTGACTTTTGATCGGACTTTCTTTTGGTTGTTCTCGGATATCTACATCAGAAATGCGGAAGGTACTTTGATTGGTTCCGCACATCGAAAGTTTGGCATCATCAATAAGATTTACGAGTTACGTGACGGGAACGGAATGACCTTCGCGCATGTAAATAGTTCGCTTTTCAAAATCTGGACGTTTGCGATCAGAGATGCGGCCGGTACGGAAATCGCGCGCATTTCAAAAAAATGGACGGGCGTATTGAAGGAAGTGTTTACCGACGCCGATAACTTCATGATTGAGTTCGGAAGCCATTCGTGGACATTAGCCCAGCGTACGGTGATTTTTGCTACTGCAATCAGCGTTGATTTCGATTTTTTCGAAAATAACGACGACCACTGATTTGTGATCGCGTCTGCAATTTTCTTAAATTGTCCCGTGGCCGAAGTTCTCAAAACAATTCATTACGGTTCAAAAGAGGGTATTGGCCAAGCATACGCAGATTTGCATGTTTACATGGAAGCAATTCCACTAAAGGCACGCAGGTGTTCTGTTATTATCTTATGTGCTATGATGGCCGCATTCGATCACATATTGTGTAATTTCGCAAAATAGCCGGACGGTACTATGATTTTTCATCGTAAATTTCATGCTCTGATCTTCGTTCCACTCATTGCCGCTTGTTCGTTCTTTGATTCTCCGAGCGAAGACAAAGACAATCGGAATAAATCGACTACCGTATCGAACTCTGGTTCAGAACGGGTTGAACTTGGCGCAGGCGAACAGGCCAAAGTCGTTGCGAGTTCGACTGGAAAGTTAGCAGGCACGACGGTCGAGATTCCGGCGGGATCCTTAGCAGTCAAAACGGAGATAGAGATTGAAGAGTTACTGATGGTACAAATGTAGACATTGGCATTGCTCACATCTTCGTTCAACCGATCTCGGCAGACATGGTCAAAGCATTCAACGACGCAAAAACGTGCGGACGTACAGACTGGGCGAGTGGGGCGGTTTTTGATCTCAGTGACGACTTCGGCAAGCAGAATTGTTTCTTTCAGGAAAAAGACTCGGGAACTTATTGCTAGCGACTGTCAAAATGAATGAAGTGCTCATAAGTTGGAAGTCAAGTGTCGAACTTGTTTCAATGGTAATGGTTACATTGTTAATGGGGACTGAAATGGCCAGATTGCTAACGGAAGCTTTGTGCATCGATAAGTAGCTGTTTGCGCTGTTACCTGAATCTCGTCCTAGGCGTAGATAATAAATATCATCACCGCTTCTGCGTACTTTGACAATTTTGACGTTGTCTTCGCCTGCGCCCATGTTCGACACACTTATGCCATCACCATCAAAATTTGTGTCAAATGTGGCGCCGGTTGGTCCCATCAGTACTTTGGCAACAAAACCTTTTCCAGCGTCCGGACTTCCAGACACAATGCTTCCAACTACTAAGATCTCCGTATCGGAGAGCATCAAGGAGTCCTGCACATCGTATCCAATGGTCGAGACTACCGACAAACCGTTACTGCCAAAGTTAGTGTCCAGCGCAAAATTTCCCGAACTTGGGGTAACTGTTCCTGTGCCGGTTCCGCCGACGCCGCTGCCGCTGCCAGAACCTGTGCCAGAACCTGTAGATGTTCCCGTGCCGTCGTTGCGTCCGCCCAAAAAGCGTGAGTCGACAGTTGAATTGTAAACGACCGCAAAGCTAAATCGAACGGCTGAGATTTGGAACGATTTGGCGACCGATGCAAGATAAAGCGACGATGAGTCGCCGTCCTGCAACTCGCTTCCCAATATAGCCGCTCGTTCTTTAACTTGTGTGGGTTTGCTTTCATCATATGTAATGATTGCAACGTAGTGCTCAGATGCGGGTGATTCTTCGCGCACGGAAGTTTGTACTACAAGTGGTTTTTTCAGTTCTGAACGTGACAGGATGGAGTTGGTTGATTCATCTGTAACTTCGACGCTTACAATTTCAGAACCGACGAGTACTGCGCTATCGTCATCATCTAGGTCATTTGCATCTACACGCTTAAGTGTAACTCGAATGTCAGAGCTAGCGGTGCCTTTCAAAACCGTAACTTTGGTATCACCGATCGTCGCTTCGCCACCTTCACCGGCTGAAATTGAAACCGATGTCTCGGATTTTTCTTCTGATGAAACAGTTTCCGAAGTCTCAGAAGATTGCGCTTTGGTGGATCGATTGCTGAGGTCTTTGGTTTTGTCGCAACCAACGATTAAAAGATCGATATTGCAGAAAACCGCGCAACCGCCGATTGCCTGTTAAAGCTTCGCAAAATTTGTTCGAAAATTAGATTAATGATCTTCATCTTTACGTCGCTCTTGGTTTTCCCTTGCTTCTTTAACCCAATATCGGCCTCCAGCCGTGCAACTTGAGCTGCTGTTTCTTATAGTCAGCCAATGATTTCCGATGGTTAATGTCAAAGATGACCGCTCGTACACTTCACAGATAGGGGACACCGTCGTGGTAATATGCAGAATTTATTGCTGAAAAGTGCCGCAGTCAAAAGAATGGGCGCATGTCTGAATGTCATCCAATGTGAGCATCCCGTGAAGGGCTAACTACCTTAGTTTGTTGGTTTTAATTTTGGCACCATCCCTGCAATTAATTCGCGGTCCTTGTCCATACCCAGACTTTGGGATGGGCGGGATGTAATGAAAGAAGTCTCCGGGGGGAAACTTATGAAGCTGAAATTTGCCATCATTGTGTCGTCGTTACTTGTTTCGCAAGTGGCGTGTATGAATTCGAAACGCACAAATCAGCTCAAAGACGAAGCCCTCACTCAAAAATCCGATATTCCGCCCGTCATCGTAACGATGGCCGACTGGATTCGCGTAAAACGCGCAATGATTGAAGTTTACCGCGAGCATCTAGCGACATTGCAAAATATTGATCAGATCATTCACAACCGCGCCGTACTTTCTGGACAGGGCGAAAAGGTTGATAGCTCCCAAACACTCAATCTCGCTGGCGATTTGAATTTGGTCGGTGGTGCTGATCTTGATTACGAAGCCAAGAAGTTACAAAACCAAGGCGAAGCAATCTCCAACTACGCCGCAGCTTTGAATGCAAACAGTAGCTACGCCATGCAAATGGCTCAGATTCAACAAATGTACGCCAATATGTCCAATGCTGGCTTTGATTCCTACTTGAAGGGGCAAAAGTCTCAATTCGAGATGGAAAGAATGGGTATCGATAATGACGGTGCGCGCATTTCGAATTTTGGCAAGATGCTTGAAAACAATTCCAAAGCGCTAGACAACCAACTCAAGTCGCTCGAAGTGGTTCTCAAAGGCATGTACTCCACAGCTTACGGTTCTTATGTAAATGCATATGCTGAATACTCCGAACAGATTCAAAACGTCTGGCAGAGTGTGGGTAGAGTCAACCGCGAAGCCAACGCAGCACTCGGTCAATTGAAGCAGTATCGACGACAAGTTTCCATCTGCGAAGCCCGCCGTAAAAAAATTGATACATTGAATCATCGGGCAGCATTGGAAGAGTTACAGCGAAAGGTTTCACTCTCCACATTGCCTAAGATCATGCGCCGCTTTGCGGCATCCGTGGAAGGTGAATCCTGTTTGCACAAAGTGCTTTTGTCTGCGAACTATCGCAACATTTCTGAATTGAATTTCATCAACTACGACGTCAAGTTTGACGATGAGCCGGTTGGACGATTCTGTCCGAAAGCTGCCGCAGCAGATCTTCAAAATATTCCAGTCGCGGACTATCCACCGCCTGCTATAGATCCAAAGACTCTCGAAGTGGTTGGTTTCTATCAACCAATGACTTATTACCAAGTGTTTCGCTTGATCGTCGATCGTAGCGAAGATGTGGAAATTGGCGACCCAAAGGTTTCTTCATCTAAAGAAATGTGTAAATCGGCTGAGGCACGGCCTTATTTGTTAAAGTCTCTGGAAGCCGAAAAAGCTCTAGCGGAAACCTACTCCGTGGTAATGCCTTCAGCAGTAACGGATCCGCATGGTTTCTCGACTGACTACGGTTCAATTTCTGCAAACGAAACGAAGTATAGATTATTCCTTGAGCGTATGACCAATTTGATGCGTCTCACACAAGAGTGTGTCCTTGATCAACGTCAGCTTGCTGATGCGGTCGGACAAGTCGATGGCGCACAACCGGCCGCTGCTGCGGCGGTCGCAACTCCTGAAAAGCCCGCGTCATCATTGCTGCCGCTCGAAGCAAAGAAAGCCGCATTCTCCGATTACAACATCTTCATGGACAATAGCTTCCCGCTGATGAGTGCAAGCGTTCGCGAGTGCATGAATATGGCTGAACATCACCGTTACCGCGTCTTTGCGCAAATGGATGCTGACGGTGCGATTTTGGAAATTCTCGAACGTGCGACCAAGATGTCGCCGCCTCGTTCCCCGCATCCTATTCAGTTTCAACCCGCTAATGGACCTTTGGCTCGCCCGGGTAATGACAACTGATTGAACGGATGAAGACGTAGGAAAACGATGCAAACATTGCCTTTCATCAAATACGCAGCAATCGTGGTCTTGGTATTTCAGACCGTGGGCTGCGTCAATCGCAACAAAACGCCGTCCGAGACTCAGGCCAAAGAATTAGTTGTGCAGTCTGGAAGCGAACAATCGCAAACGAAGGAATATGAGCTTCTCGTCGACGAAGCCGAGAATTTCATTCGCATGTCCGTGTATCGCTATGTTCTTGAGCAGCAAGGCGATGCAAATGCTAGATCTTTGCAAGAACTCATCGATCAGGTAAGTGTCAATTGCCAACTAAGATTGTCGCTACGACTACGCGAAGACCTGCTGCGCTCGGATCGTGATTATATTCCAGTTGCGGTGGACTTTTGGGTTGAGCGCAAGGGGCAACTCCCAGACGATATCAGCCAGTTGGGATCGATTTCGATCAATTCGCTGCATGTTCCCGACAATCATGCCGCCGACAGAATTCTTAGAAAAGATTCTGATATTGAATATGCGATGTCTCGCGTGCACTCTGCACTGCGGTCGCTATTGCGTGAAGTTATGCGTGAAAGCCCTAAGTGTGCTGGTTCCGACAAGCAGTAGATCAAAAAACTCACCGGCAAATTTACTCGCTCGGCTGCGTCTTCCACATCGGCAGCAATAACAACACCGACAATACGGCACATCCGACGATAGCCATCAGCACCGCGTTCCAACCGCCTGCGACGTCGGATGCGTCGGTGTAGCTCTGCACCATCGATCCAAACACCTTGGCCTGCGACGTACGGCCAAGATAGCCGAGCAGACCGACAAATCCTGCTGCAGCTCCAACGGCGCGTTTACCGCCAATATCCAATGCCATGACTCCGAGGAGCATCACAGGTGGATACACACAAAACCCAACAAGGACGAGTAACGCCAAGTCGATCATTAAATTGCCGGGTGGGTTGTACATGATTCCTAGGAACGCGAGTACTGCCGGGATCATGCAGAGCAAACTAACCATGCCGCGACGTCCGCCGAGTCGATCCGAAAACCAACCGACGAGAATCGTTGACGGTATTCCGCCAAATTCTATCATCGCAACCGCCCAGCCACCTTGCTCGACCGTAGCACCCTTTACTTCGCGAAGGTAGGTCGGCCCCCAATCGAGCATCGAGTAACGCGCGATGTAAACAAAGAAGTTTGCGAACGCGACGAGCCACAAAAGTTTGTTAGTGAACACGTGTTGGATAAGGATTTCTCTGAGGCTTGGAACTTCATCCGTGGGCTGCGCCGTATTCTTCGCGTGCGCGGCTTTGTATTCTTCGATTGGCGGGAGGCCAACTGATTCGGGCGTGTCGATGATCGACATATAGAGAATGACGGCACCGATCAATGCGAGAATACCCGGCACATACAATGCATATTGCCAGCCCCAATGCCCCGCGGCATACGCAGCCACAATGCCCGCGATGCCACCTCCGACATTGTGAGAGATATTCCAAATGGCAAATGTGGTGCCGCGTTCGTGCGGCGCAAACCAATGACCGAGGGCGCGACCACAAGGAGCCCAGCCCATACCTTGGATGAAACCGTTGAGCGTCCAAATGAAAAGTTGGCTTGAATAGTCCGTCGCCTGACCGAAAGCAAAGTTACAAAGGGCAGTGAGTGCAAGTCCTAGCGACATGAACTTGCGCGCATCGCTTTGATCAGAAAGAGCACCCATGAACAACTTTCCGAAACCATACGCCAGCGCACTCGCTCCCAAAATATCGCCCATCATCGCCTTGTCGTAAGACAGAGCTGCTCCGACGTCTTTGGCGACGGTGGATAGGTTGTTGCGCACGAGGTAAAAACTCGCGTAGCCAAAGAAGGTGCTGGCGAGTACCTGCATTCTCCAAGCGGGATACTTCTTTTGCACGATTTCTTCCGGAAGGCGAGGAGCGTGCGGGGGCGGGGCAAGAAATCGTTTCATGTTTGTCTCAATCTAGTTTGGATTAACCTCGGAAATATGAACCGCCCACTTTGAGGAGCTGTGAAGACCTGATCTCGAATGCCGCGCCGTCTGCTGCGCGAACTTTTACAATCGGAGAATCACCGACCACCAATTCAAAGCGAATTGATTTGACCGCGACACTCTTTTCGCCCATCGGAGTTTGAATCAATATTTGAAAATCTTTTCCTTGCATCGCACTTGCAGAGCGCGAGTCGCTGGATGTTTTGGGCACGAGCGACTCGCCGGAGACGGCGTTGGCGAATTGGGAATTAAATGCCGCCGCATCGTCAAACTTCGAAGTCTCCGCGCGCAGCTGGTAGTTGGCAGGTCTATTATTGATCATGCGTGTGGCAACGACATAGGGTTCGCCGTTGATTTCCATGACAAAGAAGCCGCGAGTGAAGTCACCGTTTAGGGCATTCAAAAGTTTGCCAGTGACGCTTGTGAAGGTCTTGTCTCCATTCTTGCTCCAAGAAACGGTGACATTTTTACCAACTAGCCACGGGCCAACGCTCAAATTGTTGGTGGAGTTGCCCAATTCCAGCATACGCATGTTGGTTGAGCGCCCGATGCTGAGACTCGAACCCTGTGGTCCACCTGTTTCCCACTTATAGGGCAATTTTCCCGGGCTAACGTATGGTTGGTAATCGATGACGATGGGACGGTAAATTGTAAGTTGATTGACGGCGATCATCTTGCCGTTGAGATTCGTCGCAATCATGGCAAGGTCTACGAGATTAAGTCCCGCAGCTTCGATCAGATTTGTCTCGGCACTAAATCCACGACGACCACCTGCATTGCGTTCAGCTTCTTTGTAGGCGTGGACCTGTTGCAAGAGTTCGACGACGGAAAGCGGAATCATTTGATGTTCAGGCCACTGGGGGGTGCCGATGGTTCGCGAAGTTTCCAAAACAGCATCGCGAAGCGCGGGTATGCCGATGGTATTTTTAGTGATGGTCAATTCGAGCGCGGGATCGAGACCGCCGCAGCTGAGCAATCCCGCCTGTGCAGAAACAGAGGTCATAAGACCGAGTCCTAATACGACAAAAACGGCAAGCATTCTCGTGATCGCATTCGACTGCATGTCAGTTCCCCTATGGCTGGTATCCCCCGATTATATCAAGGAAATTAGGGGTTTTCGAATATTCAACACATAGAATCATTATTATCATTGACTTTGAATTGTATAAATTCTATAAAAATACCTCCAAATATTAAGGATTTTATGAAAAAACATTATTGTTTTGCAGCAATTTTGGCTTTCATGTCCGCGTGCGGTCAGCAAGACCGTGCTGAAGAATCTCAAGAAAATCACGAGTCGTCGGCAGTCGTATCTGCTGAACGCAATACAAAAGCCAGCGATGAAGTCGCGCACCGTTCGACCGTTGATGGTCGCGTGGTTGTCCTTGGCAAGCAAGTCGGCAATCGTTGGGAATATTGTTACTTGTACGTCGGCATCATCAACGACCAGAACTATCTCGAATCCGTTGCATCGCGCGCACAAGCAGAACTCGCTCGTGCGGAAGCGGAGAAGAATCAGAAGCGTGCGGCAGCTATCGAATCGATGGCACAAGAAATTCGATTAGAGTTGGCGCGTCTCAACGACCGTTTGCAGACCATCGCCAATTCCGAAGCGACGCTTCGTGAGCAAGTCAGCGTCTTGCAGAAGTTTGAATCAGAGCGTCGTGTCGACGAATCATACATCGCTGCACTTCGTTCCGTTGCAAAGCTCTTGAACGTCTCCCTAGCAGATCTTTTTTCTGCCTCCGTCGAGGCGATCGACGCAAGTGAGTTGACAGCTGGTGGTTCGATCACCATCGTTACCAACGAAAACGGTGAAAAGGTTTTTCGTGAAGGCTCTGGCGAAAACACAGTTTCGTTTGCAGGTGGATCCCTCGCTGCTTACTTGAAAACGCTGTCAGCACATCGTTTGATCGTGAAATCCGAAAAGTCCATCGCCCCGTTGAAGTCGGCGATGAGTGCCCTACAAGACGCTGCGCAAAGTCGGTATGAATCCGCGGCGCAAAAGCAGTCTGAACTACGTGTGCAAACTGATGCGAGCATTGCCAGACTTACCAAAGCCATTGAAGCTCTCAAGGCAGAAGAAGTTGAGCAATAAGAAAAACTTGCCTCATACCCATGTGTTGGACGTTGCCGCGTTGCAAATGCTACCTTTGAGACACCGCTAAAATTCAGTATTTGGCTGCAGACATTTGCCGTGATTTCTCGCAAATTCATCAATCTATTTATTCTTTGATGGCTTCACTCGAGGAGAGTATGCGCAATACTGCAAAGATCCTTTTATTCGTATGCGGTTTGACCACATGGGCACCATTTGCTATTGCTAAAGAGCACCCTGAAAACGGAGCAGCAAGATTAGAGGGAATCGGCCACGGCGGTGACGGTTGCCCGCGCAACACCGTCGGCAGCTACATTTCCGAAGACAACCAAGTCTTTACTTTGAGTTTCGATAAGTTTTCGGTTCAACAAGGTCCGAATGTTCCCCCGACCGAGCGGCGCAAGTTTTGTAACATTACCGTCAACTTGAAGATTCCAGATGGCTGGCAGTTTGCCATTGGTGAAGTCGAGTACCGTGGATACGCCAACCTCGATGCGAAAATGCGTGGCGAAATCCGAGCGTCCTATCGTTACGACGGCGTCGGTGGTTCGCTTCGTCCGTTGCGCGCACAATTCACTGGTCCCGTGACGAAAGATTATTTGCAATCCGACGTGCTAACAAGCGAGACCCGTGGATGGTCACGTTGCGGAAGAAAGCACCGCGGTCTAGAAATCAAAACGGAGATTGAAATCTCCGGCGACAACAAGGCGGCAGGACTTCTCACCGTTGATACGATCGACGGCAAGGCTCGGCAAATTTACGGCATCGCATGGCGTAAGTGTACAGAAGACGGCAAGTAAGATCGTTTCACCAATGCCGGCGCGGTGACGTGCCGGCTTTTTTGTCGTCCCAAGTCCAAGTGGGACAAGTGGTTCGGGGGAGTGTCATCCCGCGAAGAGTCTTGCCAACTCTTAGAGAACATTGGTTGTGTGTAGCGCTCTCGGCTGGTTGACCGTTGGGTCGTGCTGCCCTACCATGATTGCATGAATTTTTCTGCTTTCTCCAACGATTGTCTTGGGAAAATGGATGCGACGGCGATTACGCAGGCCATTGCTCGCGGCGATTTTACAATCGAAGAAGCAATTGCCGCTTCTATTGAACGTGCGCGAAAATCTCAGCCGATCATTAACGGTTTGGTTGTGCCCGACTTTGAACGCGTCGTCGTGAGGGCCAAGCAATCACAAGACCTACTCAAAAATTCCAAACTCAATGCACCATCCGTACTCAAAGACAATTTGCGTCTTGCAGGTTTGCCCACACGTCATGGTTCCAAAGCTACTCCGTCCAAACCCGATAGAAAGACTGACGCCATTGTTGAACAGCTCCAAGCGAGTGGGTTGCACTTTATCGGCAAGTCCGCGTTGCCTCCTTTTGGTCTAAACTGCAGCACAGAATTTGATGACGGATCTTTGCCAACTCGCAACCCGTGGAATTTGAATCTCTCCGCAGGCGGAAGCTCTGGAGGATCGGCTGCACTTGTAGCTGCTGGGGTCGTACCGATTGCCCATGGCAATGACGGCGGTGGATCGCTTCGCATTCCTTCCGCAATGTGTGGCGTCGTCGGGTTTAAGCCCAGTCGCGGTCGTTTGGTGACGCAAGCAAAGGTAAAGTTTCTACCGATCAATATTATTTCTGACGGCGTCATAACTAGGTCTGTACGTGACCAAGCAAATTTTTATTTTGAAGCTGAAAGGCATTTTGCAAATTCTGCTTTGAAACCCGTCGGCCTCGTTGAAGGACCAAATTCTAAAAGGCTCCGCATTGGTTTCTATTTTGACTCGGTGTTTGCTAAAGCTTGTGACGATACTCGCCGCACAATTGAAAAGACGGTGGCCGCACTTTTGGCCGCGGGTCACGAAGTCGAAGAAACGACCATTTCTTCCGGTAGGCAATTTGCCGACGATTTTGTGCATTATTGGTGCGTGCTTGCTTTTGGTGTCGAGATGTTTGGATCGCTGTTTTTCGGCGGAGGTGCAGACGGATTCAATCGGGAAAAACTCGACCGCTGGACTAAAGGGTTATCAAAAAATTTTCGCAAAGGATTTTGGCAAAATCTGGGAGCTATTCGCCGCCTGAATCGTTCGCATGAGACGATCAGTAGCAATTTTTCTAAGTACGATGCGGTCATTTCACCTGTTCTTGCAAAGGTAACGCCGCCTCTCGGGCTCTTCGATCCGAGTCAAGAATTTGAAATCATACTTGAGCGACTTCGAGAATACGTCGGTTACACTCCCGTCGAAAACGTCCTCGGCAATACCGCAATGTCGTTGCCTCTTGGGCAATCAAAGTCCGGTGATCCGATTGGAGTTCACATCTCCTGTCCTACGGGAGAGGAACGAAGACTTCTCGAACTTGGGTTTGAATTGGAAACCGAGATGGGTTGGCCTTTGCTGGCTCGCTGAACGACGCCTAAATCAGAACTTGTCATTCCGCAACGCCAATAGACACCGTCAAAAATATCGTCACCCAAAGGAAATATAAGCCCTGTTATATCAGATATTTGCGCCTGATTTTTGACGGTCTAAAAATTGCATTAACCAGAGCAGATATTATACAATTCATCAGGAGTACCACATGCTGCAACGTACTTGCTTGTTTGCATCGTTGGTATTTGTCGGCGCCTGTAAAGTTTCTTCCCGCAGCTCGTTGGCCGAAGGCGAGCAAGCAACAACTGAAAACGTAACCATAGCCGTTCGCGACGAACTTCCATCGCAACTACGTCTTTTTACCGAAGTTCTGAGCGGCAAGGCTACGCGCATGCATGACTACTATTTTACCGTTGAATTACCTAAACATCTTTCTGATATCGCCAAGATGTCCAACGAAGTGGTGATGGAATTCACCGAAACCGTAAACTACGGCGAAGGCGTCGTCGATATGCCGGGAAAGCATTATTACCGAGGGATCGAAATCGGTCGCCGCATTCTAGTTTTTCGCAAGTCAACGGCAGCTGGTGGTGTATCTGAGCGGGGACCGTGGTGGACGCCATTTCGCTCATATCCGTCAACTCTGGTAGCTAAACGGTCACTTGAAGAACGGATCAAGTTTGGCCTTGATACTGACATTTATGAAAAGCAAAGACTCGGGCAGCAGATGGAAACGCTTGATGCGATCGAGTTCATGTTTCATTTCATCCCGGCTTATGGCGGTGCAAAGAAGTTCTTCTACGAAAACGAAAAAATGGGATTGGTTTGGCTGATCGGCGACGTCGCGTCACTCGGAATGATGGCAAAGGCAAATGCTTTGGCCAACGTTTCGCGCGGGGTGGTAATCGGTGCTGCAACGGTACGAATCGGTAACGACATTAGCGAAGCAGCACAAGGTACCTTCACGACAGCCGACGGCATTGATGCCGCATTGGCCACTGTGGAAGGTGGTTTGGCGATATTTGGTTTCGCGAATTTGAAAGTTCCGCGAGGAAGCGGTGGGCCCGCCAAGAACATCGACGAGTTGATCGATTCCATGGGATCAGAACGAATTTTTATGGGCGACCGTGCTTCTGCTAGCGTACTTGCAAAGCGTTTGGGGCGCGAAGTTGACGACATCATGCAAACCGGAATCACGCGCGAAGAGTTGGCGAAGATCGCCAACAAGAAGATTTTGGACAGGGTAGAAAGCGCAACATCCGGTCGCGTGTTCAATGGTTCAGCCGCAAAGACGGCGTCGCAAGTTATTGAAGGAATCGATTTGACCCGCGTTAATAATTCATTGCGTAAAATTGAAAATGGAACAGCTCTGACATTTGAAGAAGCGATGGAGATCTCAGGCCTCGCCCTCAATGATGGTACAAATAAACTTTTGTGGAACGTTCAGAAAAACCTCGGTGTCATTTATGCAGAAGAAAATTTGGTCAACCGCTTTCGCGCGCATCGCACTCACGTGTTTTCGACTGAAACGCCGATCTCATTAGACAGTCGCATCAAAAGCATTGCCGGCGTGAATGATGGCGTCCGCAAGGGTCATGTAATCTTCCAAGGTGAAGCAGCCCAGCTCTTTCAAAGGCATCCTGTTTTTGGTGTAACAACGGGCATGAAGCGCTGGTGGTATCGCGAATTGCAAACAAAAGGCTTTGGTGACCTTGTCATTGATGCAGCCACCCGCGTTGACGATACGACTCTTGTTATTACAAAGGCGCACGTTGCTACCGCAGCTGATCCGGGCGGTAGGTTTGCAACAGGTTCAGGTCATCTGCAACAATGGTCCAAGCAGGTATTTATGGTCGGTTCTGATGTTGTAACCAAGCCCATTTTTGCGGTCGGAGGTCCTGTATTGTCGATGGTTGTTGTCGCTGTTTCTGCTGACCAAGCTGGCCTGATCGATTTGAATAATTCTCGTGAGGTAAAAGTCACAGATTCCGCGGATGGTGGCTCTGATAAACCAACGCAACCATCGGAAACTGGCCGTACCGGAACATAAGCAATTTGATCTTATGAATCAAGATCGAAGGTGAACGAAATCAGTTCACTCTGTTTTCCAAATTTCATCTTTGGTCAGCTTAGATGATCTTCCATAGAAGGTTAAACCGACGTCTGGACGATTCGTGAAAAATCCATCTACCCCTTGCGTGGAAAATTTTTGCATGTCGCCAGCATCATCGACAGTGTAGGCATGCACGAAGAGTCCCATTTTGTGGGCCATTTCATTCATCCACGGTTGTACCAAGTCAAAATAACTCTGATCGGCAAGTGCGGTGGCTGACGAAGAAGGTCCGATGCCGACGGCGCCGGAGTCTTTCGCAAACTTCAGCCACTTTTCAAATTCAGTAGGTTCGATCTTAAGGCGTGCCGCGTATTTTGCGAAAGTCTCCAACATCCCGCGCTTGGAGTCGGGAGTCGTGCTCTTGAGTGTTCCGCCATCAACCCACAAAAGAAAAATCGCCGGTACCATTGGCATTTCTTGATGCAATAGTTTCAAGCTGTCGGGAACAAACGTCTGCATGATGACGCGTGCTTGCGTCAAGCCAACTTTGACGGAGCCTTTGATTTCGGGAGGATTTTTGACGGCACCGATCCAGTTTCTCTTTTTTAAAAGATTGGCGATGTCCTTTTCAATGCCGGGAAACTGGCTTGCTTCTTTGGTTTCGAGATAAATGCCCGGACGGTTGTCGCCGCTTTCGGCGATGGTGATTAGTTCGTCTAGGGTCACGATTTTAAGTCCGACAAATTCTTTGCGTGCGCGGTCGGGGTACTTCTTGTTGAACCAGCTTCCTGCGTCGAGTGTGCTCAACTCGGCCCATGTGAACGTACTCACGGGATCTTCGGCGCGTTTGGGAAATTTGTCGGAGATGTCGGTGGTGCGGTTTAACTTGTCATCGTGCAAGCAAATCAACACGCCATCTTTGGTGCGTTGGATGTCCGCTTCAAGATAGTCAGCGCCCCAATCGCGGGCGAGCACGTACGCCGGGACGGTTTCTTCGGGAGCGTCGTAGGACGCACCGCGATGAGCAATAACGACACTAGTCGGGGAGTAGGTGGCCACAGTTTCTTTGACGATGCTTCCAACAGGCTTGGCAATTTTGGATTTTGGAGTGGCTTCGCTGGTAGCAACAATAGTCAAAAAAGCTACCGCCAAAATGACCGACTTCACGACGTTACACATACTCGCCTCCGCGAATTCACAAAATGGTTTTGCCATGTTACCGAAATCGGCAGCGCCTTCAATCATTGTCTGTTGCTAGGCATGCTTTTGGCATCAGCGACTGGTTATGAGACGGGGAGTCTCAAAACTAAACCGGAGGGACCAATGGTCAGAATTGATTTGTGCGTTTTGACGGTTTTACTTTTTGCATCGTGCGGGACCAGCGACCCCAAACCGAAGAAGGCATCTGCGGATCAGGTTAGGAACGACGAGGACAGTCAACAAGAGCCAGAAAGTGCGGAGAACGGTGCCAACAACGGCAACGCGGAACCGAAGCCTCAACCCCAACCATCTGAAGTGAAGTCCAACCCCGAAGTGCCGGTTAAAGTTGACCCGACTCCGACGCCGACCATTCAACCCACTAACCAACCAACTCCCACCGGACTGGAAGCGACGCTGGAGAGCATTCAAGCGGAAATCGTCAACAAACGTTGTGTTAGTTGTCACGGACGAGCGACGCGCGGCAATCGTTTCATCGATCTGAATTCCCTAGGTACGAATATTGAAATGCTTGGGTCGATTGAAGCACCGGTTCCGAACCAAGCACGCAAGTCGATTTTGGCCGGCTGTACTGACCAGAGTATATTCTTTCTCGAAATGAAGAATCGGACGATGCCCGCAGGGCGCAACGCAGTAATGTTAACGGATGCTGAGCTCGACGTTATCTCTGCGTGGATCAAATCTCTTGATCCGACAGCGGAAGGGCGTTGCGATGCCGAACCAGAATAGTTTGGTCTCGTTATCTACATTCATGTTATAGCTCCCTTATCCAAAGGGGGCTATCATGCAAACTAATCAGTCGTTTGTTGCTTCAAAGAAAGAACCAATCACCCACGTTATGGATACGGCACTTTGGGTCGCTACATACCGCGCACAAGAAGACGCGCGACCTGACCGACTATTTTCGGATCGCTTCGCGAAGATTTTGATCGGTGATGCCGGACCATCCATTGCCGCACGCATGCCCAACACTCGTCAGGCGGCATGGTCGGTAGTCATTCGCACCCACGTTATTGATCAACTCATTCACGATGCGATCGCGCGCGGAGCGGACTGCGTCGTCAACCTCGGCGCCGGACTCGATACGAGACCGTATCGGATGAATTTGCCGAAAAACTTTCGTTGGATCGAAGTCGATTTTCCCAAAATGGTGAATTTCAAAAATTCCAAACTAGCAAACGAAAATCCGATTTGTGACTTTAGCCGCGTCGCCGTCGATCTTTCCTCAGACGATGAACGTCGATCGTTCTTAGCAACGCTTCCAAAAGAAGGACGCTCGATCCTCGTCTTGACCGAAGGTGTATTGCCGTATCTGGAAGAAACGAATGTCGCCAAACTCGCGGAAGAGTTACGACAAACCGACCATGTCACTGATTGGATTTGCGATTATTTTTCACCGAAGTTCTTTGCGTTATCGCAAATGGGCAAATCCAAATCTGTCATGAAGCATGCTCCATTTGTGTTTTGTCCTGTGGACTTCTTCGGATTCTTTACTAGGCACGGCTGGACGAAGCTGCAAATCACCTACTTGATCCCAGAAGGCATTCGCCTTGGTCGAACTATTGACTTGCCTTGGTACAAGCGCTTGATGATTTCATTCATGCCGCGTGATCGACAAAAGAACCTACGAGAAATGATGGGCTATGTTGTCTTGAAAAATAATCCAACTCATCGCTAATACATTCTTTCGGTCATCGCTGCGGCTTCTTCCTATGGTAACTATTTCGCAAGTGCCATCGTCGGATGGGGACTTTCCAAGCGGATCTATCGTTTTTCAAACGCTAAATCAGGATTTTCAAACGCTAAGACAGCCACCAACGATGCCGGTAATTTGCGCGGTGCGATTGGCTACAATTGTGAGAAATACTTTTGGGGGATTGTCGGCTACAAGAGTATCTATTATCCACAGAAGGCGAGCGGCGGCATCATGGACACATCCAGTTCCGCGGAGCTTTTGGTCGGCCAACACTTGTAGAAAATTCTTGAGAGATCAGCAATTCCCTATCCCTCTTTGGTACCCTGTAACTCAAGCGCCTAATCGAATATGATGCCTGGATAAACTGTGGCGGCAGCAATGCAGGCAGACCACCACGGCCAACAATCTTGTTACCGCTGTCCATATAAATGTGAAAATAAGATGCGTCGGATGGGACAACAGCTGTATGCCTGTTGTCCCATCCGACGCATTTCAGTTCCTCAATGAATTTGCACAACATGCCATATTCAATGGCGACCGACTTCAGTAGCCGCCTTGTAACCTTTGCAGTTGATACAATGCGTTTTGCAACGTTGGATCAGGCACCACGGTTCTATTGGTGTGGTACCAGCTTCCGTAATTTTGCGGTTGCGGAAATGTCGGTGCGTTGTAGGTAGTTACCGGCGTGACATAAATGGGCGTAACATAAACGGGGGGAGTCACGTAAACTGGTCGGACAGTAACTTGATAGGTAGGCTGATAGTTTGGAACGACGATTGTCGTCGTACCATAGCCGCCACCGGATCCATAGTTTCTACCGTAGCCGCCTAAGGCCAATCCTTTGAGATCGCTATTTTCGTGAACAAAATGCACCGACGCATCCACTTTCAAGGAGTCTCGAAAATTACTTTCCAGATCATCCAAAACATCGATCAACACTCTAGGAGTCTCGTTTCCAAAAATGATGCGGAGACTTTCAATCGACTGCAAAAGTTGATCGATGCCTTGCTTGTTCGATTCAGCAAGATTGGCGGAAGGGTTTTCGCCTTGAGCAATTTGAACTCGAGCCATTTCGTTGATGCTTGCATCCATAAATTCCAAAATGTTACCCACATCTTTCTCAACTTGATCAATCCCTATTGATTTGGAATCCGTCGTTTTAAGATTAGTTTCTCTGTGCCGGGTCATGCAGGCACCAAAGAAAATTGGCAACGTGATCACGCACATGAAAATTTTTCGTTTGTGAGTCGAAATGTTTTGGACTGGACGCATAACATGTTTCCTTTTTGGTTAATCGAGTTGAACGCTTGCAAAATGACTCTCGGCACATTTTAACTTTTTATGTTCTTAAGAATTTCACACCAATTCACTGGTGACGAAGACGTAAACTGCAAGGACTATACCGACTGCACCTAAGAATTCGTTCTTGATGCAGATGTCTGATTTAGTTGCGTTTTATGGTGAAGCAATCACATGCGTGTCGACGCGCGCTGATTCATTCACTGTTGCTTTGGAAACAAGGGCTCAAAATTTGACATTCGGAAGCTAGTTAAATGGCCAATATTGCGGGTCTTTTCTCGCTGGCCGAATATTGGTGGCTGACTATTCAGAGAATTTTCAGCCAGCACGGCGACTATGGCGCTAGGTAAAGCAACTCATCTGGAAAATTAATCGGCCGTTGCGATTTCAAATTCACACATACCAGTTTGATCACCGCGCGATTAACACGATCGACAACCCCATCAAAATCCATTTCATCCGCATTAGGCTGCTGACTCGCCGCGATCAACTGATCGAACGTGACCGACTTTTTGGTGTGGGCGATCATGCGAGAATAGATGTGCACCTGATCTTCAAATCGCACGGGACGCATGTAGCGAATGTTAGCTTCCACGACGACCAAAGCAATGTTTCTCGATAAGAGTTGGCCGAATGAAACGCCGTGTTCGAGGAGGATGTTTTGACGAGCACGGTCAAAATAATTGAAGTAGCGACCGTGATAAAGTCCACCACCAAAATCGATATCTGCAAAGTCCGCGCGCTCTTGCCAATAGTACGTTTGCAACTCAAACCTCAATGTAGTTCATGTTGGGTTAGCGCTAGTCTTCCCGATAAGCCGCAACGTCGGAGACCCATAATCTAGAATCTTGAGAAATCTTCAAAAAGCCACAGTCTGATGGTTTCGCGCGCGTCGCGCTCCCATGAAACTCGTCGTTGCTCTTCGAAAACAAGTTGCGGAGTTGAACCATAATATTGAAAAGTTTTTTCAAAGGTTCTCTACCGTCTTTCATAAACTCAAGCTGGCTGACCTGCTTATTCAGCAGCTCGGCACTCAATTGCGTCAATACCGAGTAACCCTCAGCAGACATCGATTTTTTGGCCTCTGCCAATGCCGTCTGCAGTGTTTGCGCCAGGATATCGCTGGTGACAAACAGTGGAAAATCTCCAAAATAATACGGGCTGGACCCTAAACGCGGAAAAATTGAGGCCGTCTTGAGGAAACCTTCAATGACGCGACGTTCCGAATTCTCAATGTGCAAACTTTTTGCAACTTGACGAATCGATTCCCACTCCGCTTTGATGGGTGACAGCATTTCATTTACATGTCGCCTGACTACATCTTGATCGTTTCGATAGTAAAATGCCTCAGCAGTCTCGTGTCCCCACAACCATGGTTTCGACTTTTGTGCGTCAAACGTTTTGATGTCAATTTCTTTACTCGGATCGTCACTGCCAAAATTCTTCGCCAACCGCGGATCATTCACAAGTACCGCACCGAAATCGATTGCAGCACCAAAACCATCATTTTGCTTACCACCATATTTATCGCGATAAATGCTAGTTGGCGATTTGTAAAACTTGACTCGCGACCAATTCACCTGTCGACCATATAGCGCTGCAGGAATGCGACGATTGCCGTCTTTGAGGATTTCAAACGGCAACGAGATGACAAAATAGGATTCGATTGTTTCGCACGCCGTGCGATTCTTCACATTTTCCATGTCAAACAACATCTGCACCGCCGTCTGACGTGTGACTTCCGCGATCGCTTCTCCAAGGCTCATTAGTCCATCGGAATGATCTTTCGTTCGCAGAGTATCGAGACTGTCCGGACGCTCTGAAGCTTGCCGAATCTGCTGGTCGGCTTTTTCCTTACTCCCAAGTCCAATCCCTTTGATATCCACCATCTCTTGGGACTGATTCAAGTCACCTGCGCTGTCGTTAGCCGTCAAAACCGCTGCACGATTGTACGAGTATGGTCGATATCCAACTTTGGTACGTTCCGTTTTTGCAATCTGCGAATTGCGGATGCCCTGAAGCGAGAGCTGCGTTTCGGAAATGAAGGAGTAGTTTTTCAAAATCCATTTGTCGATCTCAGTTTCGTTCATCCCCTTGAGAGACGGAAAATCTCGACGCAGAGCATCATAATTCGCCCATGCTACTTTCGCACCTTGGACTTCAACAAATCGATCCTGCTCAACACCGCCGAGATGAGCGGGAGCGGTCGGACGAAAGTTTTGATTGGAAAGAGCACCACCGCTCCAGATTGTCGCGGTGGATGTCAATAAAATATTCAAAAACAGTTTTGAGCGAGAGTAAGTTTTCATGATGAAAACTATACCCGTTTACGTCCCGAATGGAAACCTAGCGACACTGAATCAGCAATGATTCAATCTCATCTCGCAAAGGGTAACGCTTGTACGAGACCGTCGCGAGGTACGCAGCCATTTTCTGCTTGAGTGTGTTGCGATTGGCTTCGAAGGCTTCATTCGAACACGACTTCCAAATCACCGTCGCAGGAAACGCATTCTCCAACTCGTATCGCAACATGTCGGATTCAGCTTTCAGCGTCTTATTGTAGCCAGCAAAGTCTTCAACGATTCCACCGTATCTGTTCGCAAATGCCGGATCAAAGAATCCACCCTTCTTGCGAGATAGCATAGCCGATGACAGCGCCAAACATTCCACACGTCGCGACACGGTCTTCATCGCCGCACAGTATGGTCGAGCTTCCGCGAGCTGCGAGAACTGGGTCAACATTTTAAACTCGTCTTCACCCCACGCTTCCTGCAAAGCCCGATCGACGAAGGTTTGCAGCGCCTGCTCTTGCGAAAACCCTTCCTCAGGTGAACGTTCGGTTTCTTCTTTCACAAACTGAGAGATCGCTTCTACCGAGCCAAGTGTCTCATTGAGTTTTTCGATACTGATGCGGTCCACGATAGCTTTGGCCAACACGCGGTCGCGCACGGAGTTGACAAATTTGCTGCCTTCGATTTTGGATTCGATCGCTTTGAAGGCCGTGCGATACGCGTCATCACGCGTCAATGCGAATTCGATGACCTCGTCCGCTTCGTCGATTTTTTGTTCGACAAAAAGCACCAACGAAAATTCAGCTGTCTTTAGATCTTCGCCGAGAGTTGTGATCGCCATTGCGACTCGTTCAATCTTTGCGGATGAAACGTCGCGGTATTTGACGCCCCATGCAAATGCCAGCGAACTCGCAAGGTGGTTCTTGTGACCGAATTCCTTTTCAATCGGAATCGTCTTACGCAATTCTTCGTAGTAGTCTTGAATCAGATTGACCACGGAACTTGGTGCATCGGCAGCGACGCATTCTTTGATTTCGTCTTGAGCCAATGCACATCGCTTAACAAACTCGCGCAAGGGGAAATCCCAACCGTGGTATTGCGGCCAAGCTCCACCCAAACTGAAACTGACTTGTTGAAACCGACTCGCGACGGATTTACGCAACTCGTCATCGGTGAACAACGCTTCTAATGAATCCTCGACCAAAACTTCGCACGGACCAGACACTTGACCGAACTCAGGGTAGGACCCATTTCGTCCCGCCATTGCGTACTGCATCACTTTCAAACGAGGCATGTAGCATGTCTTGTATTCGGCTGCTGACAGCGCTTTGCGGTCATTCAATTGGAACGATAGAATACTGATGTGCCAGTTTTTGTCTGCTGCTTGTTCCCACTTTACGCGGTAGCTGCTCGACAATAGATCCGCATCGGATTGATTCCACACATCAACGCCGTTACCGATTGCCCATAGCTTGGTTCGAACATGAACCGCAAACTCTTCACCGACTTTCCAACCATGAAACGTGACGGGGGAATTTGAAATGACTGCTGGCTGCGTTGCAGAAAACGAAACAGCATCGTCACCAATCATGACATTGGCAACGCTTGCATCCATGACGCCGTCGTTGCTTCCTTTGACGACACGCTTAGCTTCGTCTTCCGAAATGGACAGCAAGTCCGCGATGGCCGCAAATGGTAACGCATCGGTGTGTGAAAAGGCAGATGGCAATCGCAACAAGTCATATGCATCAACCGCTAACGCATTGTGCCATTGCTTCGTTGCGGGTTCAGAAGATTTTACGAGTCGCTTTTCCTTCGCGACCTCTGGATCGAATAGCACTTGCACTTCAACGTGATCAGCAAGTTCGGTCACATACGCGACATCACCAGCAACCGAGACTTCGCATTTTCCGTCGTTGCCTTTTGCAGCAACTTGCACCGAAGTACCCTTGCCATTGATCTCGACGTCGGACTGGTATGTGGATTCAGCAAATCCATACGGTGCAGCATAGCTGCGCAAAACATAGTGACGGCCAGCCTCATCAGAGAAGTATCGTGAACCATTGGTACGTTTAAGCAATACCTGTAAGTCGATCTTGGCTGCGTCTTCAGACGAGTCAGAATCACCCGCCGCTTCACTTGCAGAACAGGTCTTGAGAATCTGACCTTGCCACGAACCAATCACCGCTTCAGGGCTGACGTCGGAACCTTTTCGCAATGCCTGTCCGGATTTCCTTAGCCAGCTGCAGCCACTAAGAGTAATTACTGCAATCATTACAAAGACTAAGCGCATGACGATCTCTCCTCGTTGATTGGGCGGCAACCTAGTCAAAATCGTCGGAAATTTCATCAAAAATGCGACGACATTCGTGAGTTACCAAAACGCAGGGAATTCAGCAGATTTTGCCAGCCACAAACCTCTACCTTCCGCAAGGAGTTAGCTGCTCGCACAACAAATTAATCATTGCCGACACACAGCACCACCGAGTCTTGATTTGGAATTCGCTGCCGACTCAGACTGGCCTAAGCCCAGATATTGTAGTCGGCCAAATCGATATGAGTCAGTCGTCAGCAAACATGGGAAGCGCCGTGTCCGGTGCAACTTTGAGCGCCCCAAATTCGGTCTGCACCAATGGCACAAATTTAGTTGTTGCTGATTCTGGGAACGATCGCGTTCTGATTTGGGACACACTCCCAACCAGCAATGGGGCGTCTGCGACTAGAGTATTGGGACAAAGTAGCTTAACAGCTACAAATACATACCCAGATGGGCACCCGCCGACAGCGGACTCGATCAACTCCATTTCATCCGTCTTTTGCGATGGCAATGTCGTCTGGACATCAGAATCAACCCCAGTGAATCGCGTCAAAGGCGTAAAAACTGGTCCCGACTTGTGTGCTTGGATTTCCTCCAAGCACACAATATTACGGCGAAAACTCCCCCACTCCTGACTCCATTCCGCAATATCACCTCAACACTCCGACATCACAGCGGTTATTGGCAAAAAAGCACAGACATAGGGACCACTTAAAAATGGTTTACCTTTTGCACCTATTTCATATACTCCCGCCAACCGCGCACATCCAAAAATGACAGGAGTACGGAAGTCATGAACACCTTGATCAGCAAGATTTTCCTCGGAATCGCATTTATCGCCTCGAGCCATGTTGCGCTCGCAGGAAACAACGAAGAACAGTGCATCGCCGCAGCGAGCGACATCGAAGCAAAGCTGAAGTGCATCGACCGCATCACTGTTAAAGAAAAAACAAACGTCAAACCGGGCGTGCTTCAGTTTGAACTAACATACAAACAACCTGCCGATCACACCGATGCTTCGAAAGGCACGTTTGAACAACGCGTTGCTTTGATTCACAAGAGCGAAACCGAGCCAATGGTTTTGCAGACGTCTGGCTACAGCATCTTCGGTGTGCGCGAATCATTGCTTGCACGTACTTTCGCAGCCAACCAGATCCAGATCGAGCACCGTTATTTTTCGGGCTCGATCCCAGCCAACGCTGACTGGGCGTTGCTCAACATCAAACAATCCGCTGATGACTTCCACGACATCACCGTTTCTCTTAAGAAGATCTACAACAAGCCGTGGGTCAACACCGGTGCGAGCAAGGGCGGCATGACCTCAACCTATCACCGTCGTTTCTATCCAAATGACGTGGTTGGTACGGTTGCCGATGTTGCTCCACTTTCTTTCAGCACCAGCGATGAGCGTTACATTGATTTCGTTGCCAACGTCGGTGGCGACAAATACGCATCATGCCGCGCTGCTCTCGAAGCGCTACAGGTGAGCTTGTTGGAAGAACGCGACGAGTTAACTCCTAGCATGCAAGGAGATTTCTCATTCCTCGGCGGCAAAGACGTGGCGTTCGAACACCAAGTAATCGAATCTGCATTTATCTTCTGGCAGTACAAGAGCCCCGAAGATCCTGAAGTCGGCTGCGCACGCATTCCTGCTCCAACCGAATCTGCAACATTGCGTTTGGCCTATTTGGAAAAGATCAACGAGGTGGGTAACTACACATCCGATGGTTTGCAGGGCTTTTTAGCGTACTACTTCCAAGCAGCGACACAGCTCGGCAACCCCGGAAATTTGACACGCCACCTCGATCATTTGCGTCGCCACGAATTCACCATCGATCAGTACACACCGCGCGGTTTGCATTACACGTATTCAAACGCTGAGATGTACGACATCGAAAACTGGATCAAGACCGAGTCTAACGACATCATCTTCATCTACGGCGAACTCGATCCGTGGAGTGCCGGTGCCTACCCTGTTCGCGATAACGAACACCGCACGTACAAGCTTTGGGCCGCTGGCAAAAACCACGGTGCCAAGTTTAGCGATCTTCGCGGAGCTGATTATGAACTCGCGATGCGCACGATGCGTGCATGGTTTGGCAAAAAAGAAGTCACCATCAAAGGTGGCGAAGACGACGGTCCAGAGACATTGGACGAACTCGAATTCAAAGTACGTCAGCGTTTGAAGCTCTAAAATCTTCCGGCATTGTTTTTTCAAAGGGGCCTCGGGCCCCTTTTTTTTGGTATGGATTCTTCACTATTTTGCTTGCGAGACAGGCATAGCATCCCCGAACGAATCTGAACTAGACACGAGCAAAGTTGATGCCAAAAATGGCAAAGAAAGACATAATCAGACAGCTCAACCGTTTGGGAAAAACATGTCTGGTAAACCAATCATCATGGCTGGCATCGTTATCGCGGCACTGGGTGTAGCCATCGAATACGGACAGAAGTTAAACATAGGGTCGTTACCGGGTGATATCAAGATCGAACGCGAAGGCTTTCGCTTCTATGCGCCACTCGCGACTTCACTTGTGCTGAGCGCAGTCGCTTCGGGAATCTTCTGGCTGATCAATTATCTGAGAAAGTAAAAACATGCCCTTTGCAAATGTTGATGTAGTCGTTTTGTCTCCCTCATTTTCTGTGCATCCACAACTGCGCAGCGAACTTTTGCATCATTTTCCGAAGACTCGCTTTAACGAAGTCCGCCGCAACCGGAGTGCAGATGAAATCCTCGAGCTGATTGGCAACGCAGACGCCGTGATTCCCGGTACGGAAAAGATCACGCGCGACATCATTATGAAACTACCCAACGTGAAATTTATGTCCAAGTATGGCGTCGGCACTGACAACATTGATCTTGACGCTCTCAAAGAACGCGGTATTCCGTTTGGCTGTAGCGGCGGAGTCAACAAACGTTCTGTGAGCGAGCTTGCCCTGTGTTTCATGCTGGGACTTTGCCGTAATGTTTTGTTTTCGGGCGTAGAAATAAAGAAGGGCGAATGGAACAAATTTGGCGGCCGCCAGCTTTCCGAGAAGACGGTTGGTATCATCGGCTGCGGCCACATTGGTACCGATTTGATCCAGTTGCTGCAACCCTTCAAATGTCGCATTTTGGTGAACGATATTGTCGACAAATCATCGGTCTGTAAGGAACTGGGAGCGAAGCAAGTTAGTCTGGACCTGCTTTTGGCAGAATCGGATGTGGTGAGTTTGCATTTGCCTCTGGATGCTTCTACCAAACTAATGGTGAACGAAAGTTTTCTCAAAAAAATGAAGCGAGGCGCGTTTTTAATAAACACCGCTCGCGGTGGATTGGTGCAAGAGCACCATTTGCTCAGAGCGGTCGAAGCTAAATCCATTATGGGTGCTGCGATTGACGTCTTGCACGAAGAGCCACCTACCGATCGTAGTTTGGTGGATCATCCGCGCATCTTCACTACGCCCCACATTGGTGGTAATGCCGACGAGGCTGTATTGGCGATGGGGCGAAGTGCGATCGAGCATCTCGTCAATTTCTACTCGAAAAAGTAGTCAGTGAATCAAAAGACTCTAAACTTCGCCGTTCGGCCCTGTTGCACCGCTCCGTCTTCGGGAGAAGCGAGCGATGGGGGACTGATTCGCTCTTTTTCGATGCGCTGCTTTAGCTTGATCAGAAATTTGTTGGTGAGCGGATGGTGCTCGGAGAGGTAGCTGTGAACATCGTCGTGCGCTTTCTTCGACTCGCGAGCCTCTTGCCAAAGCTCTTCACGTAAAACTTTGGTCGAACCAATGGCCAATGATGGGAACGCACCCTCAGCGACTTCTCCGTTCCCTATGACGAGCAGGCGGCGCCAGAGTTCGCTCATCGCTTTCTCGTATATCTTGGCGTGTGGGCCTTTGAAGCCACTAGATTTCTTTAATCGCACGGTCGGTTGTGGCGAATCGTCATTGAGATGACGCAACAGATGCGCAGCAGCTGCACTTAGTCCAGATTCAATTTGGCGAAAGTCGTTCAGCATCGCCAGTAGCGACACAAACATATCCTTTGAAAAAAATGTGGCGCGACCGCGCAGCCACTTTGCGTACACGACATCGTCTGAGCGGGAGAGTTCTTCGCGTAAGTGCCATAGGTCAACGATACGCTGATCAACGGACGAATCGGACCATTCCCACTTGAGATTGCTGCGCGGAAAAAGTTGCGACCAAAGCGACTTGGGTTCTTTGGCATTGTTCACCGGAAACACAAGTACGATTTTCTGTTCGTTAATGATTTTGATTAGCTGACGTTTATTCACTGAACATTCCCGACGCAGGAGCAAGCAAAATCAATGCAGCAAAGATCCAGAAGATAATCGCCGTGATGATGTGCATCCATTTCATAGGAATGATTTTTAGAACGCGCTCACCCATGATTACCGCCAAACCGTCCGCAACGAGCATGCCGATGGTGGTGCCTACGGTGACGAGCGTTACATCTTGGAATCGCGCTCCAAGTGCCACCGTTGCTAGTTGGGTTTTGTCCCCCATCTCGGCGAAGAAGAATGTGACGGTGGTAATCCAAAAAACGGATTTGCCTGATTTGGTTTCTCCATCGTCATCTTTGTCAGGAAAGAGAATCCAAATTCCGAATGCGACAAAGGCCAGTGCCAAGCACCAGCGCAACATTTCTGGATCGATCATGCTCGCGACCGTCACGCCCGCCCACGCGGCGAGTCCGTGATTGGCAACGGTGGCTACGGTGATCCCGGCGAAGATGGCCCAAGGTTTGCGAAATCTAGCGGCGAGCATCAATGCTAAGAGCTGCGTTTTGTCTCCCATTTCGGAGAACACCACCAACAGAAAAGACGACCAAATGCTTTCAGCCATGATTATACCTGTGATTACGAACATTTAGATGAAAGTCAGCAATTATACATACCGCAAACTCCCATTGGACGCACATCAAAAAAAAGTGCTATGTCGGGCAAGCAACATGTGACGGAGACTATGAAGCCATACAAGCGCGTCAATATTGAGATTTCGAACGTCTGCAACTTGGGTTGTTCCTTCTGCCCAAAAGTTGAACGAGACGACGCCTTTATGTCGGTCGAACAATTCACATCAGTCGCTGGTCAAGTTGCGCCGTTGGTCGAAGAAGTTTGCTTGCACTTGATGGGCGAGCCGACCATGCATCCACATCTCAAGAGCATCCTTGATATTTGCGAAGAAAAAGGGCTCCGTGTCAACTTGACGACTAACGGACTGCTGCTTTCGGGTGAGCGACGCGCCGCCGCGTTTCATCCCGCGTTGCGACAGATCAATTTTTCGGTGCAGAGTTTTTTCGATAATTTTCCTGATCGAGACTTTCGGCCGTACGTAGACAAGTTGATCAACCTAACTGAGGAGATCGAAGTAACGCGTCCGGACTTGTACGTGAATTTTCGCTTGTGGGATGCGCCTCATTCCTCTGAGCTTTCGGATGTTTCGCAAAAAGTGATTGGGCGAATTGAAGCTACTTTCGGGCCGTGCGAAGACTTGAAAAATTTCAACATTCGTCGCAAACGCGGCTACAAGTTACGTAATCGCATTTACATCAATCTCGATACTCGTTTTGTCTGGCCTTCGCTGGAAGAATCGGTACGCGGAAATGTGGGTACATGCCACGGACTGCGCAACCACTTTGGCATCCACGTTGATGGTAAAGTCGTTGCGTGCTGTCTGGACAAAGAAGCCACTCTCGCAGTAGGACATGCGTTTCAAGGAACCGTTGCCGATGCGCTGTCGAGTGGTCGGGCGCAAAATATGAGACAGGGTTTTGAGACTTTTGAACTACGTGAATCCATGTGCCAGCGATGTGATTTTGTGAAGAGATTTGCGCAGGGAAAGACCGCCAAGTCGCGTGTTTTACAGATCGGTGATTTAGACCTATCTCAAAGTTTGGACGCCCCATGAAATCAATACTGCACATGATCGTGATGAGTACGTCGCTCGCTGCGGGGCTGTCTTTTGCGGAAAGTCGCACGAAAAATCAAGCAACTGCAAGCATACCGCAGTCGTCAGTGCCGAATCTGATCAAGATCCCGCGCATCCTCCAGAGCACAAACTACACGTGCGGTGTGGCCGCATCTCTCGCCATCCTCGCATACTTTGGCTACGACATGACGGAATCCGAACTCGCCGTGTACCTCAAGCCCGACCCCAAAGTCGGTACTCCGCCTCGTCGCATCGTAGCCTATTTCAAGTCCGAGGGTTTCGACGTTTTCGATCGCCAAGATATGACGCTCGCCGATCTGACCCAAGAGATTGACAACGGACGTCCGACATTGGTGGTGATGCAAGCGTGGGCGAGCGGTGAAAAGGTTGATTGGAAAAATTCTTGGGATTCTGGTCACTACGTTGTTGCGATTGGCTATGACGCAAAAAATATTTATTTCATGGATCCCTATACGATCGGCCAATTTACATTCATTCCTCGACAAGAATTCTTGCTGCGTTGGCATGACCAAGAGACGCCGACAAAGCGTTACATTCAATGGGGCATGAGCGTTGGGAAGAAGGGTTTCAAACCGGCATTCATTCAGGACGAGATCAAATATCTGCCCTGATCGAGTCGATGTTCATCACATCAGTTTGCTAAAATATTCGTATCCCGTTTCTTTGGGATCGATGCCATCTGGCTGAAACGATTTGGCGACAACTCTCGGATACAAAAAATAGTTGATTGGCTCCGTCGCGTACCCTTGTATGACGAAGTCACGATCAAAGTTAAATGCGACCCAGTTGTTTTCCCACCAGCCGAATAGTCTTTCTTTGATCTGTTTAAGTCGCGGCGAATCGATCGCGAGTTTTTCTTCGAGTGCAACTTTGGCGACATCAGCCGGATCCACTGGAACCCAGCCGCCGAGTTTGGTTGAATAGTATTCGGCGCGGCAGTGTTGTGTTTTACTGACGTCGCCTTCCTTGCCGAGCGAAGCAGAAACTTCGGAAGCCAAGACGCGCTGGCCGAAGACTTCACGAGCCGGGACTCCGACAGCGCGTGCTAGCCCGACAAAGACGGAATTGATATCGACGCATTTTCCACGAAGCGATCCGCTGGACAGAGTGGACTTAACATCGCCGACTCCGCAGCCGCGTGTCTCGGGATCGCGCACGGCGCGCGCGACCATCCACTCGTAAATCGCGCGAGCCTTCTGATCGGAATCCTTCGTTTTACCTACGATGGACTTGGCGGTTTCGGCAACGATGCCGTCCGTTTGAACATGTTTGGTTGGTTGTAAAAACAACTCGACGCCTTTGCTGCTCGTCATCGGTGCGGATCGTTCAGACAGTTCTATCATGTTGGTGAGTTGAAACTCTGGTGCCTCTACATTGTCCCAGTGTACGTGCAGTGCGGGAGATTCGTTGGCGCCGACCCGCACAAACTTAGCAAAAGTGGCATTGCCGCGCATCTCTTGGCTGATGATCTTTTGATAGGGCTGGTCGCCGAGCGGAATGGGGATCCACACATCGACGACGCCCTTGGCTTGCGGCTTCAAAGTCTGCACAAACGAGACGCGCTGGTTCTTGCCAAACGCAACAGGTGTAGCTGCCAACATCCCAATAGAAACCACCAACAATCGGATCACAATTTCTCTCCACTTAAGCAAAATTAGACCCCTTGTTTACACAATTCGACGGGTATTCGGCTAACAAAAAAGGGGGCTAGGAGCCCCCTCGCGTGAATTGTTTATGAATCTTGGTATTAAAAGCGGCATGCACCAGCAGAACCGTTCAGCAACCAGTGTTCACTCATATCATCGGTGAACTCCAAGCACTGGCCTTCTTGCACAACCAAAGTCGCATTCGCTGCCTTGGAGGTGATGGACACTTGACCGCTCGCCACTTTGAACTGTTCTTCGCGACCTTCGAACTTCGGTGCTGCACCGCTGATGTCGATGGTTACGACTTCGTCAAGCAGGTCCCCACCCAAGTCCGCCATGATGTTGGAAAGCTCTGCCAACTTCGTTGCAACCTTGATGCTGACACCAGAGCTAAGTGAGATATCCATGCCGCCAGACGCTTCTTCGATCTTCGCTGCGATTGCCTCGGCGCCGGGGAAAACAACGGACGCCAACTCTTTGCCGTCGTGGTTGATGTAGTATGGCTTGTCGGACATTTCGATACGGCTGAAGTCGAGCTTCTTTTCGCCGAGGTGTACGGACAAGTCGATACCGATTGGCTCAAGGTGAACATCAACTTGCTTCATGTAGGCTTGTGCTCCTGCCAACAATTCGTTGTCCTTCAAGATTTCTTCAAGTGGTGCGGTTGCGTCAATGATGCTGGTGTTGACGGCGACGTTGACATGCTTTTCATTTGCATCAACGGTGACGCGAACAAGTTTCTTGGCTTGACCGATCTTTACACCAAACAACAATCCCTGAACCTTGGCTGCGATGGATGCTTCCTCTAACATTTTGCCAGTCAAGACGTAGATGCGGTCACCGGCGCGTGCCAAAGAGATTTCTACCATGCCTGCCCATGCAGATGGGAATTCAACTTGCGGTGGCTCAGTAACGTTGGCCAAGATGGTCTGGACGATTTCAGGAACATACTTTGGTTCGACAGTTGCGCGAACGTCAGCTGACGAGAAGTACATGTTTACCGGACCTGCAGCTGCGTTGCCAAACAACACGGAGATACCGAGTGTGTCTTCGTCTGGTTTGCCGAACTTCACTTTTGGTGCAAGTGCTGCCATGTACTTTTTGCAATCAGCGTAATCTTCTTGCGCACGCTTGATGTCGTCTGGATTTTTGAACTTTGCGGAATCATCTTCGCAAATGACGTTTGGATCGAGCTTGTATGTGACGGAGTCTGCTTCTCGCGAAACTTCATTGGCTTCGATCAAAACTTCTTCGGCGATGAAGTCGCGGAACTTTTGCATCTTTTCTGCGAGCGTGCTGTCGTCTTCGTTGCCGGGATCTTGTGGGGCGTCCATTGGATGATCCAGTAGCGCAAGCATGGATTGCTCTTGTTCTTCCATGCTCTTCATGTCGCTTTCGAACGATTCAGCTTTGGCGACCAAGCGACCGTCGAGGGCGGCGAGGATGCCATCGCGTGTCAGTTCAACGGGTGCTTGCTGGTCGAATCCCTTTGCATTGGGATCATAGCTAACTGCAGAGCTTAGACCGGAACCGTCGTCTTGATTTTCTGCTTGTTGCTCTTCGTCGCAACCAACCATGGCGAATGACGCCAGAATGAGACCACCGAGTGTACGAAATAGATTAACCTTGGATTTCATGAGTGCTCCTCTATATGCACTTTGTTACTCTAATGACGACAGTGACCTGAATTTGCGTTCGTTTGCTCTAAGTCATTGCCGCCGACCTTCTAGGAGCAACTTCGGCGAGATCCGAATTCCCTAAAAATTATCACTTAAAAGCTAATAATATTGGATATTTACAGAAAGCGCGGTGGCGAGAATGTAATGAAAAACCCACCCGTTTTGAGCGGGTGGGTTCTCGGGAACCAAAAAATATTCAATGAAAACGATGATGCTTAAAGCTTCTTCGCTGTACCGCTGACCGCTTGTTCAAGTGCGCTAGATGCCGACCATGTCGCACCTGTTTCACGCTTGAAGTCTGCAATCCAAGATGTTCCATCCCAGCCATCAAGATTGATGGACTTATCATCATTAACGGTGATCGATGTGAAGGAATATGAGGGATTGTGCATATTATGGAAGACTTCAGTGTTTTGATACATCGCTTGCACGGTCGCGCCAAATGGAACATCGCTGGTGTTAACAAGCAAGCTCAAGAGCATGTCGCCGTGCGGAGTTGAATTAAACGTCGTCTTTAGCCTACATCTTGTGACATTCGGGACCATTGTCATGAATGTGACAAAGATAGTTGGCTTCGAGGGCTTTGCCATTATGGTCAATGTAAATCTTCACTCGAGCGTCCAGCGCCTGCTTCCACGTCTTGAACCCTACAACGTGTTCGGTGTGTTCCGGTGTTAGCTTTACCATGTCTTCCATCGCAAGTTTGGTGACGACCTGCATGGCTTCAAAATCAAATTTGCTGCCATTTGTTTCGCCTTCGTGAGCTGAAGCGATAGTCGCGGATGCCAAAAGTACGGTAGTCAAAACAATACGAATCATGTTGTGTCCTCATTTGCGTGTTGGAAAAGTCTGACAAACATTTGCCGGCTCTACCACGCGCCATTTGCTCGTGCAATATGCAGAATTGGCGCGACTATTTTGACTCACCTGATTGCATAAAACTCACGAGTTCATCCAAGATCGTCTGGCAACTTTTGCGAAGTGCTTGCTTGTTGCCGATGAAGTACGCGTTGAGTCCGTATGGTGCATGGCTCATGCCGCATTTCAAAACTTTGAGCCCTAAAGTGGATTTTTGGTAGCGCATCAGATAGTCGGGAACGTAGCCCACACCCAGCGAAAGTGCTGCGATGCGCTTGATGACGCCCCAGCTGTCAACTTCCATAAACGAAAACGGTAGCCCGTCGAACGACTTGATGAGCTCGCGTTTAAGATGGAGAGTTTCCTCTGTTTCCGTCGACAAGATGATGGTGTCATCTTTTTTGAGCTTGGTCTGGTTTGATACGAGGACGTATTTTCCCTTGAGTAGCTTGATGTGTTCGAACGCGCCGAAATTGGTGTTGTCGGTGCTTACGGCGATGTTGATTTGCCGAGTCCGTAGCATCTCCTTGAGCTCTTCGGAGGTGCCAAATTTCCAAATGATGTTCATGTGCGGGTAGCGTTTGCGCATAGATGCCATGAACTCGGGCAGAACGTTGTGGGCAAAACTCTGCTGTACACCCATGAACACGTTACCTGCGTGTCGCTTGGTTAGTGATTGCATGTCTTCGACCAGATTGAACGCTTCCTGTAACAGCGGTTGGCATTTGCGCAAGAGTTCTTGGCCCTCATCGGTCAGAACAAAGGTGCGTTTGTTGTGGCCGAGAAGTTTGACGGAAAATGTTGATTCCAAATTCTTGATAGCTTGGCTTACTGCAGATGGCGTTACAAAATTCTTGCGAGCTGCGGCGGCAACGCTGCCGAGATTGGCGGCATCGCGAAAATAGAGCAGATGAGTTATGGATACGTTCATTAAGTTTTTCTTAATTTAATAGTCATTATTATGAAATTTTATTTTATATCGAGTTCAAATAGAACCCCTCCATCAAACTTTTAGGAGGTTTTATGAACCAGGTAGTTAAGACAGTAGGTAGAGTGGTTGTTGCAGGGGCGATGGCCTTTTCCTTCGCAGCACAGGGTGTTACGGGCCGTAATGAAGAGTCGTCTGACTTTCGCGCAATTCACCAGTTTGCATTGGGCGAAATTGAGAAGACTCAAGGTGAGACGGTTGTTGTTTTTGACATTGATAACACGATATTAAAGACACCGACCAACCTCGGTAGCGAACAGTGGGTGATATGGCAAAAGTCTCTGTTGGACCAAGAGCCTCGTCCCCCTCAGTTGGTAGCGAATTCGTTCCAAGAAATTTTAATCAGACAGGACTGGATCCTCGCTCTTACGACCATGATGCCGGTGCATCCTTTGATTCCCCATGCGGTCGGTGCCTACAAGAAGGCTGGGGCGAAAGTAATCGCGCTTACATCAAGAAAGCCGGATACGCGTGACTATACCGTCCGTCACTTGAACGGCGCCGGAATCATGTTTTCCGCAGTGCAAAGTTTTGAGCTGCCACAAGGTGTGGGCTTTGTTCCCTATGATCTCCAGCGTCCAGAAGCTTCGGGCCTGTCACGTAAGGATCTCGAACTAGCTGGTGGGGTTGCTCCACGTAACACCATCTTTGACCGAGGTGTGTATTTGACGGATGGACAACACAAAGGCCTCATGCTCAAGTCACTTTTGCACCGCCTTGGTATCAAACCCAAGTCCATCATCTTCGTCGATGACCGCGCACATCATCACGTGGGAATGCAAAAGGCATTTGAAGATTCCGACATCGTGGTGCACTCGTTCCGTCACACAGCGATGACGCCCACGATCGAAGCTTTTGATGCATCGGACAAAGTCAAAGAAACGATTCAGTGGTCGCGCTTTATCAACGGAGTCTGTGCGGTAAGTGAAACGGAGTTCGAAGAAGTTTGCGAAAGCCGCTGATCTTCAGTGTAGATTGAAAGTACGACAGCCGGCATTATGCGCCGGCTGTAATTTTTTCAAGTAGCGCTCCCGAGAACACCACCACCGATGATTGTGGCTTGGACTGACCACCATTCGGCCAATGACTGCTGAGACTTGCCATGTTTGGACTTGTTTCTCCAGGATGCTGAACCGACAAAAATAGTTGCTTCTGATCGGGTGAGAAACACGGCCCAGTAAACTCAGCATCGTTTGGCGCAGATGCTACCAGATGCGGTTTGCCTGCATCCTTTCCCTGAAGTGGAATTACATACAGTCCGTTGTTTCCATACTGTGCGTATTCCGGAGTGGTGGCTTTCGATCCGGGAATGTCGCTGCACACCCAAAGATTTCCGTTACGATCGAAGATCATGTTGTCGGGGCATGAAAGACCCGAGGCAGCGCCACCTACTAAAAACTTCGTGCACGTAAATGTCAAAGACAAAGGATCTTGACCCGTTTCGTCAATGCGCAAAATGGATCCGTGTTGGTCGCCTTTGGCGGCGTTGTTGGTGCAGCTAATAAACATCGCTTTCGTAACTGGATCTTGCTCGATGTCTTCGGGGCGGTTATGTGGTGTCGCGCCGAGAATGGTTGCCGCTTCGCGTGTGAAGATTTGCACATCGAGTTGATTGGTGAACTTTGCTTGCAGCTTTTTCTGCTTTCTGATGTCTAGTGAAAGCCAGCGACCTGCTTCTGTGTCCGCGACGTAGAGTTCGCCTTCGTCGAGCGAATCCGCTTTGGCGGCGACGAATTTGTAAATGTATTGATCGTTGGCGTCATCGCCGAGGTACACGACGCATCTCCCATCGGCGGCTTTGACGACCGTGGCCCCTTCGTGCGCGAAGCGTCCCATGGAAGTGTGTTTCTTTGCTGTGCCAGTCTTCGGATCGACTTCAACGACCCAACCGTAATGTTCGGGTCTGCGGTCGTAGTAACGCACCCATTGAAGTTCGGCGCGTTTCAAATCGACACGATACTTGCCTTTGGGAGTGCGAAAGGGATCGCCATAAGCGAGTTGTGTATTCTCTTCGCAAGAAAGTACCGTTCCCCACGGAGTACTGCCACCTGCGCAGTTAAAACATGTACCCAATGCCGACGTTTGACCAGAAACGTTTACTCCTGCGGCAAAGGGAATGGGAGTGTTGGCATCAAGGCGACGATTGTAGGTGCTGACTTTTACGACTTCCCACTTTTTCGATTTGTTCTGTTTGATGTGTAAGAGTGAACCGCCCACCGCGGCCATTTCCGCATCGACCTGTGCTTTAGTCTTTTCACCCGTTTCGTAACCGCTGATAAAAAGTGGAATGGCGTCCTCGTGGTTAACCCAAAGAATGCCTTCGTTATCTTTACCTTCCAGCTTGGTGAAGTGCAGAAAGTCATTGCAGTCACCAAATGTGGCTGAAGTTCCGAAAGCCTCACCTTGCTTGATGAGAATGTCGAATTGCAATCCTTCGATCAGTCGCAGCGAATCGCTACGCTGCGGTGAGAGAGGCGAAAATTTCGGCAGAGATTTTTCTTTGGGAGATGCAGAAGCTCGGAATGACAAAGCACTGCTTGAAGTTCCACACAACAGAGTCGAGCGGCCGAGGAATTTGAGGAATTCACGACGAGCGTTTTGTTCATTTGGATTCATGTGCCCCTACCTTGCAAGTTGGATTGAGCCTGCATCTAATTTGCCTTAATTCGACAGGGTAGGTAACAGTAATGTGCTGTTAAAACGTTAATTTTCAGGAAAGAGAGTTGCGCAGCTGATGATTTTGATTGTTGCAGCTGCATCTAGAATTAGTTTGTTCAAGTTGCTCGCGGAAAATGAGTTCGCGACAACAATAGTTGCTACATCTGCGAGCAAAAAGATTGAGTCGTGATGCGACAGGAAACGGCATCACGGCTGAACCGACAATATTCGGCACAATTTTCAGCCACCGTGGCTTGGCCGAGTGATTGCGCCTCAACTAATGACGAAGCAGAAATATAAGAAGCCCTAGTGGTATAATCTTTCGTGTCTTCAAATTGTCCGCCGTATGTGACGCGGCATGTTGCATCACATGAATACAACTTGCGGGCACTTAAGGTGGATGCCGATGAAGGTACGCTTGAATTAGGGAGGTTCATCTCCCAAGCAAGGTAGCCTCTTTTCATCGCGGCCATAATGACGGCGTCGCTCGCGCCATTTCCCCTTGATACGTTGAAAAATCCGCAACCTACTGCTGCGCAGCCGCGAAGCGCGCCCAAAAATGCGCCCGAATTTGAAAAGACTCCAGATCCGGAATCTCCGGGCGACATGCCGCTGCTATTGGTTGTTTCGATATAGATGCCACCCACGTAGCGCTGAACGATTTCGGTAACTGGGCCGCCGTTTTTCTTGACCACGGTTAATCGCGCACCCACTTCTTGGATGGTGCGATCCATGGCGACAGTGCTTCGGCATGTTCCTGCGGGAAAAACAAATAGAGCAAAATCCTTGTCTTGGGGAGCATGGCCATTGTCTGGCACAAACGACGGCATGATCGCATCAACAGAACGGACGCCGTTCAAAGTCAATCCTCCGGTTACCTGATTGTCGGCACAATGCGCGGCTGAAGCGACAACTGACGCTCCGGTAGAGTCGATGCAGGTCCCTCCGCATGTCCTGCCGTCGGGCAATCGCAAAACTACGCTCGCGTCAATGATGCCAGCCCACGCAGTGCTTGATACTAACCACACAGAAACCAATGCAAAAATACTCTTCACAGTCGCTCCAAAAATGAAATAGGGGTCAAACTAATGTTTGTCCCCCCGATATCGGAAAAAATTGTGGAGATGTCTTAGCACGGAATATTGTGAATGAGTCAGCAAAGTCAGAATTTTTCGACAAAGCCAATTTACTTGGAGTTGCGCTTAAACTTTTTCATAAGTGGGAGCGTCCAAGGGCGAAAGGCCAGATAGAAGGTGACGTTTTTCATGTTGTCGTCCCGGTATTTGCCATCTAGTCGCATCATTTCCCGCACATCCTCCTCCAAGGCAAGGGTGCGTTTTTTGAGAACTTCGATAGAGGCTTTCGAAAGGTAGCCGGACGCAAACGATTCTGCTGCATAGCTGCCCGAAAACTCGTCATCGACAAAGTCTCGACGAATTTGCTGATTATAGTAGTGGTCCAATTCTCCATTCTTTCGCCAATAAAAATCTTGCTGCACGAGCACTCTGAATTGATTGTGGGCGTTTAATTGGATCAGGCCGGCCTTATCCAGAGCGATCAGAAATCGGGTGAGTTCGATGTCTGTAAATTGGTAGGACAACTTTACTTGGGCGATGGTCTTGCCTGTGGCTAGTAAGTAAAAGAGGCACATCAGTTTTTCGTCAGAAGCGAGCAAGAGTTCTTGGCCCTGACTCAGCTGGCGGCGAAGCTTTGCCTGATGGGACGAAGGTTGCAACAGGTCTGCGGTCGTAATGTCGAGGCTTTCACAAATCTCTTCCAACCGTTTCAACGAAAAGGCTTTTTCCGAAAACGCTCGCTTGATGGCCGCTTCCGACATTTCCAGCTTCAAAGCTAATGATTTGTACGAAATGCCGCGCGATCGTAAGATTTCCTTCAGTCGATCCACGACTTCAATCGTTAGACTCATCGTTTCCTCACTCATGGTATCGAAATATTATACCATAAAAATTACAGTATTAAAAAACGTAAAAGTGGCTATACATGCTCCACACAAAATGAGGAGATCTGAATTATGAACAACCGAACCCTTTTTTCATCATTGCTTTGCGCCGTAACTTTTCTATCAATTCCCGTCCATGCCTCAGAACTAAGCCCTTACGAGCGCTACGAGGGAAGCGAAGCCGAGGAGGCCAAACTTGTTTCATCCCTTGCGCAGAAATTTTTGATTCTGCAAGAAAACTCCAAGCACCAAGGAGAAAAGGTGCGAGGCACACATGCCAAGGGCACTTGTGTTGATGGCGAGCTGAAAATCAATGAAAACATCGATCCAATTTACCGAGTAGGACTGTTTGCAAAACCAGCTACCTACCAAACGCGTGTTCGTTTTGCCAACGGTGGATCGACGATTGAAGCCGACAGCGTTCCCGATGCCAGAGCCATTTCATTGGCCGTCGATCTCGGCGATGGTCGTCGCCAAGACTTTGCCATGAACAATGGTCCCATTTTTCCGATTGGTAATCTGACTGATTTCAATTTCTTGTTGGATGCCGGTTTTGCAAAAGCGCAGGCATTGCAAGAAGCGTTAGCAAATGGCAGCACGCGCGTTGAAGCGGAGCAGGCTTCTGAACGCGCCGCGAAGTGGTACCTCGCGACGCATCCAACAAATGTGCCGGGATTTTTGCAAGTAATCAAACGGGGAGCTGAGTTGAAAAACCAAGACGTAAAGTCATATCGCAATCTGCGATATTGGAGCGGTTCGGCATTCAAGTTTGGTGAAAACCGAGCGGCGAAGTTTGCGCTGTATCCGTGCCGCGCGACGTTGGAGACCACGCCCAATTTGCAGGACCCAGATTTCTTGCAAAATGATCTCAAAGAAGCGGTAAACAGCGATCGCGCTCCGACGTGCTTTGATTTGCAGGTGCAAGTTCTCGACGTTTCGAAGATGCGGCTGCACGGTTTATTTACTAGCCAAGAACTGCCCGCGTGGCAATGGGTCGAAGACGTTACGCTCGATTGGGATGCTGCTGGTGTCACGTCTTACACGGTAGCTCGTCTGTCGCTTAAGCCTTACAGTATTTACGATGCAGCAGTATGCGACGATCCTGCCAACGCTATCAACGTTGTGAAGAATGCACTGCCTGAACACCGAGGTCTCGGTCGAATCAACCGAGCACGGGCGGTATCGGAAGAGGCGAGCAAGAAAAATCGCTGATTGCGTTTTTACGTTGCGCGGTGGGTACGCTGCGCCAGCGTTTTGAATCTAGGGAATCCATTCAGCGAAAAAAATTGTCATGGGATTGAAGTAGACAACAAAGCCCGCACGAAAGTGAATCTCGTGCGGGCTTTGTACAGTACCGCCTGATCAATAAACTGCGAGATACAGTAAACCTTCACTGTCTCGCTGGACCACGTCCGGATACGACTTAAATAAGTGAGTCTTGCGGCCATTTGGCAGGAAGACGTGCTCCAAAGAAAGACTCTGGACTTGGCAGAATGATCCACTGCAAGCCTCTGGAATTCGCACTCCCAACTGCACATAGGACTCTTGCTGGGCATTAATAACCGCGGGATAGTGCTGATTGTTGGAACCAATGACTTCGGAATACGAACCGATCAGGTACCCGGATCCCCAACCCATAAGATTCGAAGCTGAAAAGAGGGTGTTAAATGCAAACGATTTGATGGGAGTCAATGTATTGTCAAGCCAGACAAACGGCTCGTAAAAACTGCCCGCGCCACTTCCCTCGGTCATGAGCTTTACGAGCAATTGTCCGGCATTATTTGATGAAGCTGCCACTACCGGGCTGGAAAACTTTCTGGATCCAAGATAGTTCCCGCTGGCATCAAACCGCAGTACCCACTCACTGTAGGTCAGTGTTAAACTCCTATCTTCCTCCTCATGGATTTTCAAATTGTAAGATGTGTTGATGAATGGGCCATGGATTGTGACAGGTTGTCGCAACTGTCCTGTGCGTGTCATGGACTGTACGACAAGAAACTCTTCCGCGGATCTAGTCATCAGCACGCTGCCATCCGCCATCCGGCGAGGTGTCGATATTTCCATGCCGTAGCGGAGAGGGCGATTAAGGTCAGCGGCTTGTAAGCCCTGAGGGCCTAATTGTCCCACAAAGGCAAAGTTTCCTTCCGCGTCGAATATATAGTGAACATAGTCATCGACCATGTACAGAACATCATTAGAGCCATTTAGCTGCGCCGGAGCGCGCCCTGACGCGCGGAAAGATCCATTTCCTCCTGGTTTCCAAGCCTGAATTTTGACTCGTTTCAAGCAATTCCAATCGCGGTCAAAAAACGTCAGTCCTTGCTTGCTTGTCAAAACATATTTGTTGTTTCTGACATTCAAATCATACGAGTACATGTCTTCCGCGAGCTTTAACTCAGATCCGTCGGCGCATGTTTTGTTGGTACCCGCGGCAGTCTGATAAAGGGACTGCGACAAATTGAAATCATTGTCAAATAACATAG